>Ga0070737_10001048_pt1 | contig 44140 bp, 37 predicted proteins | sample Coa_R1_10_FD_66438 | JGI IMG/M metagenome (GOLD analysis project Ga0070737, IMG submission 66438) | Surface soil microbial communities from Centralia Pennsylvania, which are recovering from an underground coalmine fire - Coalmine... | ecosystem: Environmental > Terrestrial > Soil > Unclassified... | reverse complement strand
GCATACATCGACAGGATCTTCTCGTCGAACCCGTCAAAGCGCGTCTGGTGCTTCTTAACGATCTGCGGCTCGAAAGTCCCGTGGCGGTCCCGCCGGACCTCGATGGTAATCTCGCCGTCCCTGCCCTTGAGAGTTTTCTCGCTACTTCCGTTACGCGCGTTCCCGCTGCCGTAGCCGGCTGGGTCGTGCTTCTCATAGCCCAGATGGTCGGTCAGTTCGGCGCCCAACGCCCGCTCCTGTCGAGCAGCCCATCGAGTAACTCTTTTTCTGTCGGATTCTGCGTCTTCGTGTCCATGTGTTCTCCTATTTTGAAGGAAAACAGCGTTTACACAAAATGTTTTATACCCTCCGGCCCGGAGTTCACCAGCCGTCACTTTCTGGCGTGGTGCGAGGACCGCGGCATCGCCCTCGTTCCCATACAGCCGGGCCGGCCCATGCAGAACGGGTAGGGTTCCGTACAACAGCGGCCGGCCGCACAGCAGCCTGGCTTACCGGACGCCGGCGGAATTCGCCAAAACCTGCTCAGAGCTCACCAGCGGGATGGCTACGGGGACCAGTAGAATGAATGGGGCATTTCCAAATTACGATTGCTAGAGAAAAACGGGCCAGGTCAGCTGCTCTTGGTGCTCGACGAACCGACCGCCGCCCTCAATGCCGAGACGGAACACGCCCTGTTCGAGCGTTATGCCGCTGCCGCGCGCCGTGAACAAAACGGCAACGGCCGCATCACCATTCTGGTATCGCATCGTTTTTCCACGGTTCGCATGGCCGACCTAATTGTCGTTTTAGATGGCGCCAGGCTTGTCGAAGTGGGCACCCACGACGAGTTGATGGCGAACCGCGGCCCCTACTCCGAGCTGTACGCGATCCAGGCGGCGTACCGGTAAACGAAATGGCCGAAGCAAGCCCGCAGTTCTTTGTGACCTCGGTAATCGAGATGGCTGAGCCCTTGGAAACGCACAGGCGATGAGATGCCGGCACCGAGAAAATGAGATCGCGTCCGGCGTCGCTGCTTGCGTCCCTCCCTCACAGCGTCCGCGTGGGCCGGTAGCCGGGCCTGGTGTGCACGCGCAGCTTCTTGCCGGGATCGCTCACAATCTCCACCGCAATCTTGCGGAATCCCTCGTTCGGGTTCGGCGCCGGATAGTAGGTAATCGTGTACGAATTTCCTAAATCCTCGCGAATGCTCTCGAACGCTTCCACCTGCTTCTGCCAGGTTCGCGCCCAATAGGCTTTGCCACCCGTCCGCTGGGCGATGCGGCGCAGCGAACTGCTGGAAATCGCGTCCTTGTTCACTTCATTCGTGGAAATGGTGTAGATCGCGATGCCTTCGTCTTCGGCCACGGCGCGCGCGTCGTCCGGCGCTACCATGCTGGCATTGTCCGGGCCGTTGGAAAACACAATCACTACTTTGCGCCCCGGAACTTTGGCCGCATCGCGCAGCGTTAATAGCAGGGCATTATAGAGCGCCGTATCGTCGCCGGCGACCGAATTCCGCAGGCCATTGATGGCTTCGTTATGGTCGCGCGTCAGCATGGCCGCGCGGGATAGATTGCGGCTGAAGGTGTAAACCGCGACCGAATCGGCGCGGTCCAAACCCCGGACGAAATCGGCAATGGCGTCTTCGGCGTAAACGAAGCCGCGGTACATGAAATTGCTGGTATCGAACAGTATGAAAACGTTGGTGCCCACAAACGCATCCGGGCGGTCGAGAACCCCCGGAGCGCCCGAAGTGCCGCCGCCGGTTCCGTCGGCAGTGGCCACCAGCGGCCGGGTTTTGCCATTGTCCAGTACTTCTACTGGCGGTGTAGCGCCTTCGGCGAAGGTGTTCAACTTCTGCAAAATGCCGTCTTCATATATGCGGAAGTCCACCGGTTTGAGTCCGTTGATGTAATGGTTTTTGCTGTCGGTTACCGTGAAGGACAGCACCACCATATCGACCTTGACCCGGAAAACGGGCCGCTGCCCGCCTTCTTGCGCGCGCAGCCAACGTGGCCCAAAGGCCGCGCCCGCGGCCATCCCCAATAGTTCTCTACGCGAAACGATCATAGTGTGTGTTCCAACGAAGGATTCGCTTACAACGCGGCTTTCTGTTCCCTCAGCGCCGACGCGCGGTTCTGCGCGCGCACATCATCCCCGACCAGCCGGAGCGATTTTAGCACGGCCGGCCAGTCTTCCAAATGGGAGGCAAAGATATGTTCCACCAGCTTCGCGGTCCACTCCGGTATGCGCACGTTCAGTTCACCCGGGCGAAGGGCGAGTTCATCGGCCAGCGCCGCCCAGTAGAGCGTATTCGATTCCCAGCTCTCGGCCATAATGCGGCTGGAATAGCCCATGAGCGTGGGGAAGGTGCGCAGGTTCATCAGCTCCGGCCGGTAGGAGTTTGCCAGCGTGGGCTTGGGCGAACCGAAGGCGCGCGAAATCGCGTCGTAATTCACCTGCTTCGGGGATTCCTTTTCCATTTGCACGATAGCGGTGGCGAGTGGGGAAGCGGCGCCCTTGCCTCCCTCGGTTTCTTTCGGAGCCAACTCGCGCGCCAGCAGAAACAGCTCCGCCGGAGTGACTTTTTCGATAGCGTCCTTGGCATCGCCCGTTTCGACCTCGCGTTCCACGGCCCGGGTGCGCGCGGGCGAAGCCAACAGGGAAAGTTCGTCCAAAACCTGCCCTCGCAGTTCGGGATCGAACGTGGATTCGGCGATCAGGTCGCGCCCATAGCGGATATGCAGGCCCACCCAGTGCAATTGCGCCGGAGTGACGTTCCACCAGCGCGGCGCTTTAGCGCTGAGAATCATCTGCGGCACAAGGTCCGACCAAATCAAAGCCTGGGTTTGCGCCGGAACCAGGAAATTCTCTTCGGCTTCGGCTAAGGCATACGGCAAGCTGGAAAGCGATCCCACCAGCCGGCCGCCCGCGCTCGATGGCCATCCGTTCCCTAAAACTTCCGTTGGCTTCCAGAGATGATTCGATCCCTGCGCGCCCAGGAAATCGTGACTGCGCACGAATACCGGATTCGTGTAGAGCACCTGCGATCCCGGAGGTGCGTAGTAGGCGTAGTTGTAAGCGAGCAGCGTGTCGCGCAGCAGCGGAGCCAGCAGGCCGCGAGCGTCCTTCAGCTTCTCCGGGTCGTTGGCCGCCTTCTCCACCACCGCCCGCAAATTCAGGCGCCGCTGGTCCTCGATGTGTTTATCCACCCAGTATCCGAAAGCCGCGGAGGTCCGCTCCTGCGCGGAGAGCGATGCCCGCGGCAGTTGGATTTCCGATACCTGGCCCGTGAGCCGGACAAGCAGCGCGTTATTCGGTTTTGCGCCGCGGGCCAGTGCGTCGAATTGATCGGCAAGCTGGAACAGCGTATCGAGCGAAATAATCTTCTGCGCTTCGAGGACGCGCAACATCTCCTGCCTCACCTGGTCGCTCGCTTCGGCATCGTCCGAAGAACCCGCTCCCGCCAGCAGATCGAGCATGCGTTCCTGCGGCTCAATCCCCTTCGCCGTGCTCTGCCCTTGGGGAACCTGCGCCAGCAGCAGGTTCACGCCGCTGCGCCCCGCATCGAATAACTCCCGGTTGTTTCGCACCTGCGCAAACGAGGCCACCAGGGTCGAAAATACCGGATCGGCTTTGTCGTTGGGCAGAGATTGCTGGCGCACCAGAATTTGCCACAGGCCAACCAGGGAATCGAACACGCCGGCGGTATCGGACCGGAATCCGGAATCGTGCAGCTTCGAAATCGCTTCGGCGGTATCCAGAAATTGGCCAATCGACTGGTCGCTCACGTCCGGCGACTCGCTGAAGATCGCATATTGGGCGCCGTACGCGCGATACGAACGCGCCAGCCGTTCGACTGTCGCCGCTGCGAGCGGGTGCGGGCGGTCGCGATCCAGGTCGCTGATCGCCATAAATATCTTAAGCGGTTGATTTTCCTCCGTTTTCCGGCAAAGAGCGAACAGCCCTTCGATCACATCGTCCGGGTCCTTCCAGGAACTTGCCAGGTGCGCTAGCTTGACATCCGCCTTGGCTTGCGGGCTGTTCGCAAATACCGCTTTCCATACTTCGATTCCGCCCGGAATGTGCGGCTTGCCATTGGCGTCGAGCCGCAAGCGCGTGGTGAGCAGCATCAGGTCGGTGTTGGACCGGAATACCGGCCGCGCCGGCCCGGGGCTGGTGATGCGTCCGCGCATGGCGGTATAAAAGCGCTTCAGACGCGAAGGATCGGTGAGGTAATCGCGCACCGGGCCGTTCACGCGCGCCAGCGAATCGTAGAGACTGGCCAGCCATCCGTCGTCGCGGGCGATCAACTTGTCGAAAAACGCGCCGCCATTGTCCGGCGATGCGCCCGCCAGTTCGGCCCATGCGGCGGCCGATCGCTGCCCGCCCGGAACCACGGCTTTCCCGCGGCGGACCTCGAACATGCCCCCAAAGAAATCCAGCACGTTCGAGTACACCCGCAGACGGCTCAGCGGAGATGCTTTGCGCAGCGCGTCGGCGGTTTCCGTATCCAGTTTCGAAAAGCCCAGGTACAGCCGGCAAATCGAGGGGTCGCCCAGAAACGCTTCCAGAAAGTCCGGCTGCGTTTTGCCCTTTTCCTGCGGCCCCAGCCAATATTGTGGGCCAAACAGCACCGGAACCATGGTTGGATGGAAATCGTAGGTGAATGGGCGATTTGTGCGCAATGCCTGTTCGAGAGCATTGATGGGGAAGCCGGAATCGGTGGTGATGAAGGCCCGCGTCGCGTTCACGGTTTCGAGCACCACGTCCGATCCGCAACCGCCGCGCATCCGGAAGCCCAGAACACGCAACAGCTCGCCGGCTTTGGGAGAATCGCAGGCCGGCACCTCGATTACTTTCTTCTCGCCCGCCAGGTCCTGCAATTCGCGAGCTTGAGAAACGTACCGGTGCAAGAGCTTCAAGTATTCGGTCTGTTCCAGTTCCTCGTTGCTATGCGAAGCCTGGTAGCCATTGGTGACGACGTTTCGGGCCAAAGCGCTGAGGATTTCGTCCGCCGGCGTTTCCGGCGGCATCGCAGCCATGCGCGCAAACGAACGCAACGGCCCCGGAATCGCGACGGCAGGCATCGCCTCGCTGGCGTGCTCCGTTGAGACCGTCAAGCTGCGGCCGGTGATTGCGCGATATTGTTCCAGATCGCGCGTAGCGGTTTCCGTCCGCCCCGCCTCCAGTTCGAGCGCGGCCATGCGGCGCGCAACCGAAGCCGCCGTTGCTGGGTCGCTTTTTTCGAGAAGCGGCAACGACCTGGCGTAAGCCTGCCGCGCCGCCGGATCTCCGTGCCCGTCCAGAAATACCGCATACGTGGTCCAGGCCGCCGCATCGTTCGGGCGGCTTTCTGCCGCACGCGCTAACGCCGAACGCGCGCCAGCCAGGTCGCTGGAAATATCCAATTTGCGAGTGGTATCGGAATTCTGTCCACTTGCGCCCGTTACGAGGAAAAGTCCGAATAAGGAGAACAGGAAGGAGAACCGCATGGTGGGTCTACTCTCTGGCGATCAATCTACCATGGCGAACCACGGCTTCGCGATTCTAATCCAAACAATAGAGCCATGCAATCCCGCCGTATGTAACAAGTTACACGCGGGACCGAAACCAGTACTAGTATCGGACGCCTCGCTCAGCCGCCCCCGGCGCTATCGCACCTGGTCTGCTCTTTGCTTCATTGCAATCGAATTCTTGCATGCCTGATCCTGCGTCGGTACCTACCAACCCCCAACGTACCGATACTTCAGCTTGTGCTGCTTGTCCCCAAGCTCATACGCATAGATCCAAAGGGAATTACCGTCGATCTCGGCAGTGTAGCTTCCCGGGCTGAGCGTCGTGCAGCGGCGCAGACCGGCCTGACACCATACCGTTATGCGGCGCCCGTCCGGCATTATCGCGTGAACATACGCCTGCGGTATCGAACGCACAACCGTTCTCGGCGGCACGCCGGGGTTGGTTGTGGTGGTGCAATTCGTTGTTCCGTTTGCGGTCGCGAGCCCGCCAATCCCCGTAGCGGTCGCCGTACCGTTACAGTTAGTAGTTGATTGGGTAGCCGTCCCAGGAATGGTAAAGGCGGCCTGGCGCTCGCCTGTTTGAGTGCCGACAACCTGAATCTGTATCCGCGGCTTGTCCTTCGCTCGGGCGACCGTCGTTAGCAGGACGGCGCAACCGATCACCACCAACTTTGCGCTTCTCACCCCAGTTTTTAGTTCCGCCTGCGGGATCGGAATCTCAAATAATTCCGAACGAGCTATCGCATTTGGTCGGCCCTCTGCTTCATCGCAATCGAATTCTTGTATGCCTGATCCTGCATCGGGCCGGGAATCGCCGCGGCTTCCTGGCTGAACTTGGCGGCCTCGAGCATCTTCGCTTTGCTGTTGGTCAGGTTCGCCAGATTGTAGTTCACCACACCAAGGCAGAACAGGGCCGGTCCGAGCAAGGCGTTGTTGCCCTTAAAATAGGGCAGCCCGGCGCGCAGTTCGCGATCGGCTTCCGCGAATTTGTTGCGCTCGCAGGCGCTGGTGCCGAGAATGAAATGCGCTTTGGCCAAGGTGTTGCTCTTGGTGCGTTCCCAGTCCGCCTCCGAAATCCCTTCCGGCGCTTTCTTGTTCGCGGCGGCGACCATGCGGTTCGCGAACGTGGCGGCGCGTTCCGTTTGTTTGTTGGCTACGGCGTTATCCGCTTGAATTTCGAGAGCCTCGGGATATTCCAAGTAATCGCTTTTCGGATTCTGTTTTTCGAGAGTGTTGAGCAGATCCACAGCGACCTTCAGATTGCCATGCTCCTGTATGGCTAGGGCATACAGCGCGTACTCGCTGTAGTGATCCACGTCCTTGGCATATCGCTGCCGCGCTTCGTACGAATCTTTGTCCGCATCGGCCGGCGCCGGGCCTTCATATTTCTTCGCGGTGGCGTGCGCGGCGGCGGCGAGTTCCTTGACTTTGGCGGCATCTTTGGACGGCTCGGCCTGCTTCAGTGCGGCCAGCGCGTCATCTAAATCGTCGGCCCGCAGGCAGTTGGGGATCAGCAGCGCTCCGGCCGCAAGCGCGAATGTAGTACCAAGTACGGCGATTTTCATAGCACCCTCTCAACGTAGAGATGAATTATACCGCCGTGCGCACCGGTTTGGGAGGCGCGTGTCCCTATTGAGCCGGCAACTGGAACGGCACCCGCCGCTCCCGGTTCAACTGCAAGCTTAGCGCCCGGTTCACCGTGCTGAGCGGCGCCTGCCGCTCCTGGTGCTCGAGCGTCACGTAATGCAGCATGTTCCCATCCACCCAGTACGCCATAGCCGCATAGATCACGCTGGTGCCATTGAAGGCGATGAGGTAAATGGGAGCCTGCGCGCTCGCAGCCGGCTCGTTCGCCGCCGGCGCTTGAGTGGGCGGAATCTCCTGCCCGTACTCATCGTACTGCCGGATCACCGCCGGACCCGTGCTTGCGGAAGCATACGCCGGGGGAGGATACACTACCGTCACGTTAGGCGAAATCTGATAGCCCGCATAGCCGACACTGGCGTAGGGGGAACTGTAGGGTGATCCGCACGGACTGTAGTAGGGATCGCAATAGTAATCGGGCCCCCACAAAGGCCAGCCCCAACCCCATAAAGGCCAGCCCCACGCCGTCAGCCACGGAGACCAGCCCCAGCCCCACCCGGGCCCGAAGCCTCCAACAAAGCCGAACCGGTTGAACCCAAATCGCCCAAACGTTCCGCCGCGAAAACCGCCAAACCCGAATCCACCCCGGAAACCACCGCCCACAAAGCCGCCACCGCGAAAGCCGCCGCCGCCAAACCCACCACCGCGGGCGCCGCCGCCGCCGCCGCGAGCCATGGCGCCACCAGCGGCCAGCATGCAACACAAAACAAGCCTCAGACCAAGCCGCATAAGAACGTACCTCTAACCGGAGCTTAGCTCCACCGCGAAATTGTGGCAAGCGTGCGGTCTTGGCACAGGTTTTCTGGCGGCGCCGCTGCCAGGCAGCGCGGGATACTGCGTTTCGATCAAACTGGGACATTGCTGAGCGCTGTTCCGAGCGTTAGCCGGTACGAGAGGCATGCCTCGGAATCCGCCCTGCCCGCCAAGTCCCCGTGCGTCTCCTCTGCCGGGTTGGAGTTAGAATACTCGCTTATGCAATCCGAACCTATTATGGATGTGGCCCACCTCGGCCATATCGAGCTCCTCACCCCGAAGCCGGAAGAAAGCCTGCATTTTTTCGTCAACATTCTCGGCATGACAGAGACCGGGCGCGAGGCCAACTCCGTCTATCTCCATGCCTACGATGATTACGAACGCCACTCCCTCAAATTGACCGCCGCCAAGCAGGCCGGTGTGGGGCACGTCGCCTTTCGCATGCGCAGCCCGCAGGCGCTCGAGCGGCGCGTGGCCGCGCTGAAAGGGTCGGGCTTCGATCACGGCTGGACCGATGGCGACCTGGCCCATGGCCCTGCCTTCGTTTGCTGCGATCCGGATGGACACCGCATTGAGTTGTATTATGAAACGCAATGGTACGAAGCGCCGCCCGAACTGCGGCCGGCGCTGAAAAACCAGGCGCAGAAGTTTCCCGCGCGTGGCGTCAACGTCCGCCGCCTCGATCACTGGAACGGCCTCGCGGTGGATATCGAAGCCAACCGCGAGTTCTTCGAAAAATATCTGGGCTTCCGCCTCACGGAACAAATTGTGCTCGATAACGGCACCGAAGCCGCAATGTGGATGACCGCCACCAACAAAAGCTACGATTTCGCCTATAGCAAAGACCACACCGGCACACGTGGGCGCCTGCATCACATCACTTATGCCGTCAATAGCCGTGAAGAAGTCTTACTGGCGGCCGATGTGTTCCTCGAAAACGGCGTCCACATCGAAACCGGGCCGCACAAGCACGCCATTCAGCAAACCTTCTTTCTGTATGTGTACGAGCCGGGCGGCAATCGCGTGGAAATCGCCAACGCCGGGGCGCGCCTCATCCTGGCCCCCGACTGGAAGCCGATCCGTTGGACCGAGGCCGAACGCAAAAAGGGGCAGGCTTGGGGGCTGAAGACTATAGAATCCTTCCACACCTACGGCACGCCGCCGGTGGACGTGAAATCGTAAGTAAACGCACCAAAACGCGTGGGTGCGCCCACGCGCACTGGGTGATGACTTGCAACACCACGCCACAGTGCGAGTTGTTTTGGTAATTTTCACACTGTCGGCGTGCTGTTCCGCCGCGCAAATCGATCCCCGCGAATTAGTCCGGCAATCGATTGAGAATGGACAGCAGTCCTGGAAAGCCGCCGCCGATTACGCCTGCACCAAGCAGGTGAGGGAGCGGCAATTCGATTCCAACGGCGCGGAAAAGAGTTTCGCGGAAGATGAGTTTTCGGTGATTCCGCTTGGCTATGGCGCGTCCTACGAGGAACCTTCGAAGCATAACGGCGCGCCGGTCCCCCCCGATGTGCGCCAGCGCTCCCAAAAGGAACTGGAAAAGCTACGCGCCGAGCCGCCTGCCTCCAAGCAGCGCCGTTTCGAAAAAGCCGTGGCGGAACGTGCCTATATGGAGGAAGTGCCGGACGCTTTCACCTTCCGCATTACCGGCACGGAACACCTGTCCACCGGTCCGGCCTGGGTGATCGAAGCCACGCCCAAGCCCGGCTATGAACCGAAATCCCGCTACGCGCACGTGTTCGCCAAGATGCGCGGCACGCTGTGGATCGATCAGAAGGACCGGCAATGGGTGAAGGCCGATGCGGTCGCCGCCGACAATGTTTCGTTCGGTGTGGTGGTCGCGCGGCTCGCCAAAGGTTCTCATATCCTGCTGGAGCAGGAGAAGCTTCCGTCCGGAGACTGGGTTCCGAAAAGCCTGGAGGCGAAAGCCGCGGCGCGCGTCTTCATGCTCTTCGCCCACAACTTCGAAGAAAATATCACGTACAATAACTACCGCAAGCCGGCTCCGCTTGAGGCCCAGGCACGTTAAGCTGAAACAATGAAGTGGTTGCTGATTTTCGGCGCCCAGGTCTCTCTCCTGCTGGCCGCCGACCCGCGCGAAATCGTGCGCAAAGCCGTGGAATTGAGCGAGCGGGATACGCAACTGGCCAACGAATACAACTACTTGCAGCACCAGGAGACGCGCGAGCTCGATCGCTCCGGCAACGCTCGGGTGCGCAAGGATGAAACGTGGGACATCATTCCGCTTGAGGGGTCGCCTTACAAGCGGCTGGTTTCCCGCGACGGTCACAACCTGTCCGCGGCCGAGCAACAGGTCGAGCAGCAAAAGCTGGAGGCGGCAGCCGAAGAGCGCAGTAAGGAAACCGCCGGTCAGCGCGAGCGGCGCCTGGAAGAGTGGCGCCACCGGCAGGACCGGCAGCGGCAACCGCTGCGCGAATTGCCGGACGCCTTCAATTTCACGCTGCTTTCCGAGCAGAACCTGGATGGCCGCCCCGTCTATCTGATCGAAGCCGTTCCCAAGCCCGATTACAAGCCGAAATCCACCTATACGTCTTTCTTCCCCAAAGTGAAAATCCGGGCCTGGATTGATCGGGCCGATCTCGAAGCCGTGCGAATCGAAATCGAACCTACCGACACCATCTCTTTCGGCGGCTTCCTGCTTCGCCTCGATAAAGGCAGCCGGATCGTCATTGAGCAGACCCGCATGGATGACCAGCTCTGGCTGCCCCGGCGGGTTTCCGTGCTGGTGGAAGGCCGCATCATGCTGCTCAAGAATCTCAGCCGCGAAATGGATTATAACTTTACTGACTATAAGAAATTCCAGGTCGATTCCCGCGTGGTCTATCTTTCTCCCGCCGGACGCTGAAGCCCGGGCATGCACAAAACGATTATTTTCGATCTCGGCAAAGTACTTGTGCCGTTCGATTTCAAAATCGGATATCGCGCGCTCGAAAGCGCTTGCCCCTACCAGGCCGAAGAAATCCCCCAACGGATTGCACAAACCGGCCTCGTAGAGCTGCTCGAAAAAGGGCTGATTGCGCCGCGCGATTTCGTCCAGCGGCTTTCCGCGGCTCTGAATTTGCGCCTGGAATACGCCGATTTCTGCCGCGCGTGGAGCTCCATCTTCCACGGCCAATTACTCGCCGATGGGTTTCTCGAATCGCTGGCCGCGCGCTATCGCATGCTGCTGCTCTCCAACACCAACCCGATCCACTGGGAAATGATCCGGGAAAACTACCCGATGCTTCGCTATTTCCACGGCCGGATTCTCTCGTTCGAAGTCCACTCCATGAAGCCGGAGCCGGAAATTTTTCGCGCCGCTCTCGAGTGCGCCGCCTGCCGCCCGGAAGAGTGCTTTTTTACGGACGATATCGCGGATAACGTGGAAGCCGCCAGGCGCGAGGGCCTGGACGCGGTGCAATTCCAGTCGCCGGCGCAGTTGGAAGAAGAAATGAGCCGCCGCGGCATTCGCTGGGCATAGCGGATCGCCCCGAGTTCGAGAAGGCGCTGGGCCTGACGCTTGTAGCCACTTGGATTCCAGTAAACTGACCGTTATGCCCTTTCCCTACCGCGCGGACCATGTCGGCAGCTTGCTGCGCCCCTTCGAACTGCTCGAGGCTTTCGCCGATCCCGCGATTCCCTTCGAGCGTCTTAACGAAATCGAAGACCGCCACATTTTGCGTGCACTCGAACTCCAGAAACAGGCAGGCCTGAAAATTTTCACCGATGGCGAACTCCGCCGCCGCGGTTTCATGAGCGACTTTTACGAATCGGTGGAAGGGCTGGACCGCACGAGCGAGGTGCAGCGCCTATGGAAAGGCGCGCCGGCGGGCGCGGCTCCCGTAAGCACGCTGCAATCCACCGCTTTGCCCGGAATCGTAGTCGAGAAGATCCGCCAGACCCGGCGCATGACCGCGCATGAAGCCGGCTTTATGTGCCGGCACAGCCCGGGGGATATCAAAATGACCCTGCCCACCGCCAACCAGTTCCCCGCCATCATGTACAAGCGGGGGATGAGCGAGCGCGCCTATCCCAGCTACTCCGAGTTCCTCTGGGACATCGTTCCGATCATCAAAGGAGAAATCGAAGCGCTGGTGGACGAAGGCATCCGCTACATCCAGCTCGATGCGCCCCGCTACAGCTATTACATCGACCGCAAGTGGCGCGATTACATAAGGCAGGAAATGGGCCGCGACCCGGAAGACGCGCTTATCGAAGCGATCAGCGCCGATAACGCCTGCCTCGAAGGCGCGCGGCGCGGCGGCGCGATTCTGGGCATCCATCTCTGCCGCGGCAATAACCGCAGCCAGTGGTATGCCGAGGGCGGCTACGATCCAATCGCGGAGCGGCTCTTCACGCAATTAAACGTCGATGTGTTCCTGCTCGAATACGAATCCGAGCGCGCCGGAACGTTCGAGCCGCTGCGCTTCGTGCCGCGCAACCGCGCCGTGGTCCTCGGGCTGGTGAGCAGCAAGGTGCCAACGCTTGAATCCCAGGACGATCTCGCGCGGCGTATCGATGAAGCCAGCCGCTACGTGCCGCTCGAAAATTTAGCCATCAGCCCGCAATGCGGCTTTGCTTCCACGGCTCAGGGCAACCTGCTTTCCGAAGACGAGCAGTGGCGCAAGTTGGAACTCGTAGTCGAAACCGCGCGGCGGGTCTGGGGAAGCGCGTAGATTAGCCCCGGTCCCGCATTCAATAATATCGGCGCAGATCCATACCCGCGTACAGTCCCGCCACTTCTTCATATCCGTTGAACGGAAGCGTGGCGCGCCGCTGCTGCAGCACGGATTCGCCCAACCGGTATTCCCATTTTTGACTATGGCTCGGATGATCCCGCTTCGGGTTGACATTCGAATAGAAACCGTACGCCTGCGGCCACGCTATGTTCCAGGTTGTCCTCGGTTCTTTTTCTACGAATCGAATCCGCACAATGGATTTGATGCTCTTGAATCCGTACTTCCAGGGCAGCACGAGCCGCAGCGGCGCACCGTTCTGATTCGGCAGCGTCTCTCCGTACAGGCCTACACCCAGAAGCGCGAGTGGATGCATCGCTTCATCCAGGCGCAAGCCTTCCACGTAGGGAAACTGAATGCCCGCCGCGAACGTAGAGATCATTTGCTTTTTGTCGTAGACGCTCTCGAAAGCCACATACCTGGCCTTCCCGGTGGGTTGGACTTGCTTGAGTAAAGCGCTCAGCGAGAATCCAATCCAGGGCACCACAATCGACCAGCCTTCCACGCACCGATGCCGGTAAATGCGCTCCTCGAGCGGCGCCAGCCTCATGATGGCGTCGATGTCCAGGGTCTTGGGCTCGATCACTTCGCCTTCCAGGCGAACCATCCAGGGCGATGTCTGGAAATGCCCCGACCTTTTGGCGGGTTCGTCTTTTCCCGTGCCGAACTCGTAAAAATTGTTGTATGTGGTAACAATTTCGGGGGAGGTCACTCTCTCCCCGCCGGCATCGTACGAGGTTTTGACAACTCCGGAAAGCCTGGTGCTCGCAAAGCCATCCCGCAAGGTCGCGGCGGTCACGCCGCCAACCACGGTCGAGAAAAACCTCCGGCGGCTGTGGTAAACCCTCCGGGGCGTTACTTCCGAATAGCGAAGCCGCATCGACTGCCCTCCTCTCAGCGGAGTCTAGCACCCCGGAGCGAGTTCGCGATTTGAGTCTCTTCTTTTCTCGCAAATCGGTTATCTTCACGGCGAAGGGAGCTAGGTGGCCTACTTTGCTTCCCGAATCCAGTTGGCGATCGTGACCCAATCCGGGTCTTGCTGCGACGCGAACTGGCGGCCTCCGCCGTGGAACTTATCGCCGCCGGCATCGGGCGCGAGCGGATGCATCAGCAGCCGGCTGGCGGTGGGATTTCCCGGAACCACCAAGTGCGAGACCGATTCGAAGTTCTTGCGCGATTGCTCCTCGGTCCAGGGTGTGCCCTCGTTATACTGCGCGAGGCGGAAGGCCGTGTTGTTCGCTTCATGGCAGACCACGCAACGGGCATGCCCGGGCCGCTTCTTCAGGAAAATCGGTTCGACCTTCTCCCGGTAAACCTCAAAGCTGAGTCCTTCGGCGGCCGCCAGCCCCGCCAAAATCGCCGCCAGCGCCACCATTCGCGTCCACATCGTCGTCACCTCTTTCAGATCTCCACCACGGAAGCCCGCGTAATCTGTTGGATCGAAGGCGTGCCGCACTGCCGCATCGTAAGTGTCAGTTCGGCGCGCAGAATATCGAGCACACGCTCCACGCCCTCCTGCCCGAATGCGCTCAAAGCCCAAACATACGGCCGCCCGATGCCCACGGCGCGCGCGCCCAACGCCAGCGCCTTGAATACATCGGTGCCGCGGCGGAAACCGCCATCCACCAGAACCGGCACCCGCGGCCCGGCGCCATCGATGACTTCGCTCAATTCCTGGATGGTGCCGCGGCCGGTCTCCGTCGCCCGGCCACCGTGATTGGAAACGATAATGCCATCCACGCCGTGCTCCGCCGCCAGCCGGGCATCCTCGCGCGTTTCCACGCCCTTCAGCAGGAGCTTCATCTTCGTAAACTTGCGCAGCTTGTCGAGCGTTTCCCAAGTGGCGAAAGGCGGATTGAAGCCGCCCTCGATGCCCCGATACATCGGCAACTCCGATTGCGTGCGCCCGCCGCGCGGCGAAGAGTGGCAGCCGGCGCATTCGCGCGTATCCATCCGGCGGAATCGCTCGGCCGTTTCCAGGTTCCGCCCGCCCAGCAGGTCGATCGTCCACACCAGCACCGGGCAGCCGGCATCTTCCACCCGCCGCACCAGTTTTTCCGTGCCCTCCCATTGCACCGGCATATAGAGCTGATACCACAGCGGCGCGCCCAATGCCTTCGCCACATCTTCCACCGGCGTGGAGGTTGCGGAGGATAGAATCTGCGTGGTCTTTTTCGCCCTGGCCGCGCGCGCCACCGCCACTTCGCCCTCCGGGTGGAACATTTTCTGCCCGCCCACCGGGCTCAGAAAAATGGGCGCTTCCCACGCCACGCCGAAGATTTCGGTTTTGAAGTCGACCTTGCTCACGTCCACCAGGCGGCGCGGGCGCAGAGCGAAATGACGGAAGCCTTCGCGATTCATCTTCACCGTGGCGTCGTCATCCACGCCCGACGCCATGTAGCCCCAGTGCGCCGGCGGCAACTCGCGCCGCGCGGCCGGCTCAAAATCCATCAGGCTGAGCGCATCCTTGGCGCTGGTGAGCTTCAAGGGATCTTGCGCGAAGCCATCGAACGCGGCCGCGCCCAGCAGGGGACTTCCCGCCAGAAACCGCAGGAACGCGCGGCGATCCGCGGCCATCCGGTGCGCCCCTGAGCTGGTCATAGGGGCCTATTCTATCACCGGACTTATTCCACCGTGACGCTCTTGGCCAAATTCCGCGGCTGGTCCACATCGCAGCCGCGGCGCACCGCGATGTGGTACGCCAGAAGCTGCAGCGGCACGATCTCCAGGATCGGGCTGAGCAGAGTGTGCGCGGGCGGCAATTCGATCACGTAATCGGCGGATTTCCGCGCCTCTTCATCCCCCTGGGTCACCACGGCCACTACGATTCCTTCGCGCGCCTTCACTTCCTGAATATTCGAAACCGTTTTTTCGTAGAGAATGCGGCTCTCTTCGTCGCTACGGTCGTGCGTGGCCAGCACCACCACCGGCAGCTTTTCATCGATCAGCGCGTTCGGGCCGTGTTTCATCTCCCCGGCAGGATAGCCTTCCGCGTGGATATAGGAGATTTCCTTCAATTTGAGAGCGCCTTCGAGAGCGATCGGAAAATGAATGCCGCGGCCCAGATACAAAGCGTCGGTGGCATGGTGCAGGTCGCGGCCCAGCGATTCGTAGAGCGGATCGTTCGAAAGCACGGTTTCCAGCTTCGCCGGCATGCGGAGCAGTTCCTGCACAAGGCACCGTGACGTGCTCTCATCGAGCGCGCCGTTCGATTGGCCCAGATACATTGCCAGGATAAACAGCGCGGTCAGTTGGCCGGTGAACGCCTTGGTCGAGGCCACGCCGATCTCAGGCCCGGCGTGCGTGTAAATGGTGCCGGCGGCTTCGCGCGTGATCATCGAACCAACCACGTTGCAGATGGCCAGCGTGCGCGATCCCTTTTGCTTGGCTTCGAGTTGCGCGGCCCGGGTATCGGCGGTTTCGCCCGACTGAGAGATCACCACGGTCAGCGTGTCCGGGGTCACAATCGGGTTCCGGTAACGGAACTCGCTGCCGTAATCGACTTCCACCGGGATGCGAGCCAGTTTCTCGATCATGAACTTGCCCGCCAGGCCGGCGTGCCAACTGGTGCCGCAGGCAATGATCTTCACCTGCCGGAACCGCGCGAATTCCGCCGGGGTGATATCCATTTCATCCAGAAAAATGCGGCCCGATTCCTGCCCCACGCGGCCCAGCGTCGTGTCCCGCACGGCCCGCGGCTGCTCGAAGATTTCCTTGAGCATGAAATGCTTGTAGCCGCCCTTTTCGGCCATGATGGGATCCCAGAGAATGTGCGAGACCTGGCGGTTCACGGAGCGGCCCGAAAAGTCGCTCAGGCGCACGCCCTCGCGGGTAAGTACAGCCATATCGCCATCGGCGAGGAAAAACATGTCCCGGGTGTGGCTGAGAATGGCCGGAACATCGGAGGCGACGAAATACTCGTCATCCCCAATGCCGATCACTACCGGCGGGCCGGAGCGCGCGGCCACGATCTTATCCGGATCGAGCCGCGAAATCGCCGCCAGCGCGAACACTCCCGTGAGCTGCTTGACCGCCGCGCGCACCGCCTGTTCCAGGTTTCCCTCGAAATATTTCTCCACCAGGTGGGCGATGATTTCGGTGTCGGTTTCCGTCTTGAATTCGTGGCCTTCCGACTGGAGTTGATGTTTCAGCGAAAGATAATTCTCCACGATGCCGTTATGCACCACGACAATATTGCCGCGGCAATCGCGGTGCGGATGCGCGTTCTCCTCGGTGGGGCGCCCGTGCGTAGCCCAGCGCGTGTGGCCGATGCCGAACGACCCGTCCACCGGGTTGAGCCGGATCGCGTCTTCCAGGTTGCGCAGTTTCCCCTGGGCGCGGCGTACTTCCAGTCGATCTTCGCCGCAGTAGACGGCCAGGCCGGCCGAGTCGTACCCTCGGTACTCCAGCCGCTTCAGCCCGTCTAGGATAATCGGAACAGCCCGCTGATTGCCAACGTAACCGACGATTCCGCACATTCTTTAATTATAGGTTTTTTAAAAACATAACTGCCGTACGGACCGCCACGGCTGCCGCTTTTTCGGGCCGGCTCCGCTATGTTGGAAAGATGCCGCCGAATGTGCAGATCCGCCGTCTGTACCCTGCCGACGCCCAGGCCTGCTGGCGCCTGCGCCTCCAGGCGCTCGAATCCGATCCCGCCGCTTTCGGCGAAGATGCGGACGAGCACCGGAAACGAACGGTCGCGGAGGTCGCCGGGCGCCTGGCGAGCGATTGGAATTGCACCCTGGGCGCGTTCGACGGCCCGGATCTGATCGGCATGGTCGGAGTCGGCCGCCAGGAGCGCGCCAAGCGGAAGCACGTCGCCCATATCTGGGGGATGTTCGTGGCCCCCGGCCGCCGCGGATCGGGTATCGGACGCGCTCTCGTGCTCGCCGCCATCGAACACGCCCGCTCGCTTCCGGGCTTACGGAAAGTGCAACTGAGCGTTATCACCACCCAGCCTGCCGCGCGTGCTTTGTACCAGAGCCTCGGTTTTCGCTCGTTTGGTATCGATCCGGAAGCGCTTTTTGTGGACGGAAAGTATCTGGATGAGGAATTTATGTATCTGCCGCTGCGGAGTGTGCCTTGTGAGGCCGCCGGGCAGCCTCGCACCGGAAGCGATACGCAATGCTGACGTCCGCCTTGCCGGGTGCCTCTGGCCGTACAACAATGTTTGGGGTTTTGTAACGGCGCACGGGCTATTGTACCGGCTCAAAAACGCTCTTTTGAGGCGGGGCTGGTTTTTCCACGGCGGGCGAATAAGGCGTCAGGCGCGGCGGCCGGAAGTCCGGCTCCAGCAGCCAGGCCGAGCGCTTCGGATAATAAGCCCGTAATTTCTCATCCTCCGCCGCCCCCAGGTCGCGCGCCCACACTACGCGAGCGCCATCGATATCCGCGCCGTTGTACACCCATTCCTCCTGGAAGGGATGTTGCGGATAATAGCGCACGAAAACCAGCAGGTCGCCGGGCAGGGAAGCGAGCCGGCGCGCCACTTCAATACGCGCCGCGGGGTTCCGGTGGTTCAGCCCGCTCCAGGTCTCGTACCGCCGCAGCGCCAGCGAAACATTCCGCGAATCGGCCAGGTGCAGCATGTACCAGAACAAAAACTGTGCGAAGCAGAGAAACACGATCAGGCCGGCCGCCGTCCGGCTGATGCGGGCCAGTTCCCGCAGCCCCGCCACGGCCGCAAGCACGAACAGACAGGTAACGCCTGCCAGGTAATGCGGCTCGAAATTGGGAAAGAAATTGCTGCCGAGCGCGAAGAGCGCCAGCGTGAGCGCCACCCACGCGTAGCGGTACCGGCGCAACGTCCACGGAAATGCGGCGAGCGCGATATAGAGTGGCGCCAGGAAGAAAAACCGGTAGAAGCGCACGCGATATTCGAGGCGCTCCCAATACGTCTTCAGAGTTTCCGGCCCGCTTGGCCGGAATCCCAGTTGCATTTGATAATTGAGCGCCTGCTCGCGATTGAGCGCGCGATGCGGCGTGGGATTGGCCTGGAACGTCAGCGCGGCGGGCACCCCATATTCATACTGGCTAAGGCTATACGGCAAAGTTATCCAACTACCGGTAACGCGCTTGTTCTGCAGCAGCGTCAAACCGCCGGCCAGCAGGACCGGCGCCAGGGCCGCGGGCAGCACCCGGCCATAAGCACTCAAATACCGCGGTTTGCCGGCGAGCGGCCCCGCAAACAGCGAGACCGCCAAAGCCAGGAACACCGTCTCAAACGGCCGGATGAGCAGGTGCAGCCCAAAGCCGAGGCCCAGCAGGGCCGCATTGCGAGGCCGGGCCAGGGACGGCGGCGCGTCGAAGAGTCGCGGCAACGCGCCGAACACCAGGCAGCCGGCTGCGGCCGCCGCGGCTCCTCCCCAATAACTGTTCATCCAATAGCTCAGCGGCCCGAATTCCACTACCGCCAGTGCGCCCCCAACCAGCGCCCAACCCGGACTGGCCCACGCCCGCAGCATCCAATAACACAGCGCGCCCAGGGCCGCTTCCGCCAAAAGCACGCCCGCCCAGGGATGGCCGAACAGGCTCCAACCCAGCGCCAGCACCAGGCCTTGTCCCAGCGGATAAATCGAGCTGTAGGTGGGCTGCTGCAGCACGAACTGGGTTTCGAAGAATTGCGAAAGCGCATGCGGCGGATTGGCCAGCCGCCAGTGGCGCAGCGTATCTGCCGCCAGAAGGTGGCTGAACTCGTCGTACACGTCCGGAACCGGCGCCGGATGATGCGGGAGCAAAGCCAGACGCAGCAGCACCGGCAACCCGGCCAGCACTACCATCGCCCATGCCGTCTGTTCCGCGAAGCGCGCCGCCGGCGCTTCCAAACGCGGCCAAACCACCGCCCACGCCAACAACAGCCCGGCCAGCAGCAGAATCAGGAAATCGCTCGCGCCGAACCCCAGCGGGTTATGCAGCGGCAGAAACGAGCGGAAGAAGTCGAACAGAAACACGCGCCCCTATTTTCGCAAAGCGTGCCTGCCAGCCGCGAAATTCGCTGTTGGTCCCGCCCGCGGAACAAACCCCTCCTCGCTTCCGTCATCTCTCGTGCCGGAAGGAGTACAATCGAACGAATATGGCAGCCGAAGCTGTCCCCGGAGTTCAGGCCGCGCCGCCTGCAATGAGCGAGATTTCGCGGCTCGTGGGTGTTTTCTTCGAGCCCGGTAAGACCTTCGCGGATATCGCGCAGCGCCCCCGCTGGCTCGTGCCCATCCTCATCGGCATCGTGATCGGCGCCGGCTATCTCTACGCCTTCAACACCCATGTGGGCTGGGAGCCCTACCTGCACCGCATCCTGGATAACAACCCGCGCATGCTGCAACTGCCGCCCGATCAGCGGCAGCGCATCTTCGACATGCAGTTGCGCATCGTTCCCATCACGTCGTATGTGGCCGCGGTAGTTTTTCCGTTCCTCACCTTTTTGCTCGGCGCGGCGATTTCGGCCGGTATCATCAAAGGGCTGATGGGCGTCCCCATTAAGTTCAAGCAGGCGTTCGCCGCGTTTGCCTACGGCTCGCTGCCACGCTCGATCTACGCTATTTTGTCGACCGCGGTGCTCTTCGCGACTAAAAACCCCGAGGATTTCGACCCCCAGAACGGCTTCTTTTCCAATCCCAGCGTACTGATGGATCCGCGGACCTCATCCAAGTTCCTCTATACCATCGCGGGCAATCTGGACGTGTTCGTCATCTGGGTGTTGCTCCTCATTGCCATGGGACTAAAAGCGGCCGGCGGCAAACGGCTGGCGTTCTCGGGAGCGCTGTTTTCCGTGGTTCTGCCGTTTGCGGTATACGTTTTGCTTCGCGCCGCGCTGGTGGCCGCGGGCATTTCCGGCTAGCTTCACGCACGGCGCGCAATCAGTCGCGCTGTAGCATGAGTGCCGCCCGGCGGCGGGCTCTCCGAATAGTAAAGAATCTTCCAGCCCTCGAACTCCGCCCGCAGCTCTCCAGGCTCCATCGCGAAAGGCCGCGGCCGGCTGCCGGCCAGAAGCACCTCTACCGCCGCCACGCCGCCCGGCCGCACGCCTTCCCGAATCCGCGGAAACAGGTCGCGCTGCAAATAGAGGATGTCGCAAACCAGGTCGTAGCCGGCCGGCTCGATCGCGAAGCTTCCGGTTTCCAGATCCGCTAAATGAGTTTCGATCGCCAACCCGCCGGCCCGCTCCCGCAGAATGCGCAGCGCGTTCGGCGAAGAATCCACCGCCACCACGCGCCATCCCAGCGCGGCCAGATACAGCGCGTTACGGCCCGCGCCGCAGGCCAGGTCGAGCGCGCGCCCGGCGGGCAGCATTTCGCCGGCCTCCACCAGCAGCGGCGATGGCGTGAAGTCCAATTCGGCGGCTTGCGCGAAATGCTCGTCCCAATTGCGCGGCACCCGGCTCTCCTAATACCCCTCCAGGTTATGATGAGGCGACATGGCAGCGGCACCCGGATGCGCCTTCTTCGGCCGCTCCACGCTCGATCTTCTCTACCATGTGCCGGCCTTCCCGCCCGAGGATTCCAAAACCATGGCCGTGGATTTTCTGGCTCAGGCCGGAGGCCCGGCCTTGAACGCCGCCATTACGTTCGCGTTCCTGGGCGGCGAAGCGTACTGGATCGCCGCCATCGGACGCGGCAAGTGGGCGGCCATCGTGAAGCGCGAGTTGCGGCAATACGGCGTGGCCCTGCTCGACATGTGCGGCCGTGAAGACTTCTCTCCGCCGGTCTCTTCTATCGTCGTCAACGCCAATTCCGGCAGCCGCACTGTCTTTAACTCGCGCGCCGGATTGCCCGCGCCAACGGTGCCGGTCCCGTGTCCAACTCAGCCTATGCTGCTGGTGGACGGCATCGACACGCTCGCCGCGGGCGATATCCTGCGCGGGGCTCCCCGCTCTTACTTTCTGCGCACCCAAGACTTCGAAAAAGCCCTGCGTTCCGCCGCCAGGGTGGCCACCCTTTCGGTCGGATTCTTCGGCGCGCGCGCATGATGGCGCACTTCCAACCGAAAGGCGAATGATGGGGTCGAAAGCTGAATGATGAGCCCGATGCGGATCGTAGTGCTGGTGGGACTGCCCGGCTCCGGCAAGTCTACTTACGTAGAACAACTCGGCGCAGTGGCGCTCTCTTCCGATGCGATCCGCAAACTGCTGGCCGATGACGAAACCATCCAAACCATTCACGACCGCGTCTTCGAAACGCTCCGCTATCTGCTGCGCCAGCGCCTCGAACTGCGCCGGCCGGTAACCTATATCGACGCCACCAACCTCACGCCCGAAGAGCGGCGGCCCTACATCGGCATCGGCAAAGCGCAGGGCTGCGAACTGGAAGCCGTATTTTTCGACGTGCCGCTCGAAATCTGCCGCCGGCGCAACCGCGCCCGCCAGCGCGTGGTGCCCGAGGAAGCGCTGGCCGGCATGGCCGCGCGCCTCGTGCCTCCCTCCCTGGCCGAGGGCTTCGACCGCATTGATATACTGTCCAACCAGTCATGACCCGGCGTGGTTTTCTGCGCGGCGCGATCGTCGCCACTGGCCTGCGGCAGCTTTGGGCCGAACCGAATCCTCCCGCCGCGCTCGGCATGGCCCGTGTCCTCAACAGCGCCACCTTCTCCGCATTGCCGCCCCTCACCGTCAAATACGCCAAAGTGCTGCTCGCCAGCACGCTGGCCAGCGCGGCCGCCGGCACACACATCGGCTCGGCCGGGATCGTCCGCGAGTTGGCCAAGGAGCAGGGTGGCAAACCGGAATCGTCCATCTGGTTCGATGGCACGCGCGTCCCCGCGCCCCAGGCCGCGCGCGTGAATGCCATGCTCAGCGACGCCGCCGCCTCCGACGATAGCGACCTCCGCAACGTCGCTCACACCGGGACCTGCCTCACCGCCGTGGGCCTCGCGCTGGGCGAGCGCATGCAGGCATCGGGCCAGGATCTGCTCTGCGCAATGGTCACCGGCTACGAGGCCGCCGGGCGCATGGCCGAAGCCATTCAGCCGCCCAGCGAAGCGCTCAGCGGCAGTTGGGGGCACGGCTTCCACGCGTCCATCATCGTGGCGTTTGGGGGCGTCGCGTGCGCTGCCAAACTTCTTCGCCTCACCGATTCACAAATGGCCAACGCTATCGGATTGACCGCCACTACCATGGGCGGCCTCGCCATCGGCACCAATAGTTGGGCGCGCGAATACCACGCCGGCAATGCCGCTCTGTGCGCCGTCAACGCCGCGCTCGCCGCCGGCCGCGGCTATACCGTGAACCCCGATATGCTCGAAGCCCCGCGCGGTTTTCTCGCAACCTTCGGCGGCATCCGTCCCAATACCGCCAGCCTCACCCGCGATTTGACCGGCGATTTCCAAATCGCCCGCTTCCTCGCCATCAAGCTCGTCCCCGGAGCGCACGCCTTGCAGCCCGCCGTCGAAGCGGCGGTAAATGCGGCTCGCGAGGCGAACGTGCCGCCGGAACAAATCTCCAGGATTCTGGTTTCCGGCCCGCAAATCCGCTCCATTGGCGGCAATCGCGTGCCCGCCAATCTGGCCGAAGCCATCCACAGCTTGCCCTACTTCCTCGCTTCGGCCGCCGCCGACCGGGACTTCTCCTGGGTCCACACCACCCCGGAAAAGATCAACCGCCCGGTCATCGCGCGCCTCATCCGCCTCGTCGAAATCGATCCCTCGCCCAAGCCCGTTCATTACGATTGGAGCTGGGGCGCCACCGTGAGCGTGGTGACCTCTTCCGGCGCCGCTTACACCAGCACCGTGGATGCGCCCAACGGCAGCGCCCCGCGCGGCATCGAGTGGAGCGCCGTGGATGCGAAATATAAGGCTCTGATGCCGCAGTCAGGCCTTTCGCCGGCGCGCATCGCGCGGATCCTGGACGCCATCCACAATTTCGAGCGCGTCAAACAGATCTCCCAGTTCACGCGGCTGCTGGCGTGAGGCGCGCCAGCGCTCCGCGCGGATTCCGCAGTGATAAGATCGGTCTCCATGAAAACAGCGAAGTTCCGCTGCCTGTTTCCGCTTGCCCTCGCGGTAGGCATGCTGCTCCTTCCCGCGCGCCCGGCGGCCGCCGGTTGCGGCGTCATCAAGCCGGATGCCACCGACGCTGTCGCCGCCGCGCCCGAGAACCACAAAGTAATTTTGGAAAACGAGATGGTCCGCGTGCTCGAAGCCCGCGTCCCGCTGCACAGCCGGGAAGTGCCCCACACCCACTTCTGGCCTAGCGTGTTCTTCGAGCAGACCTCGGGCCCCACCCAGCCGGCCTTCGAAACCGTCAACATCCGCTGGTCCACCGGCGGCCCGAGCAAAGGCTTCGCCTCGAGCGACCGCGACCGCCACAACCTGCTGATCGAACTCAAAGATACGGATTGCCAGCCCGCCAAACTCGACCCCCTCCCCTCTACCGATGCCGTCGCCCTCCACGACCCGAACATGACCGTCGTATTAGAAAACCCGTATGTGCGCGTGTTAAGCGTGCGCGTGCCGCCCGGCGCAAAAGAGCCGTGGCACACCCACACCTGGCCCGCCGTGGTCGTCTATTTTCGCCTGCCCCCGTCCCGCCGCCTGGCACCCGACGGCGCCTCCACCAGCCGCGCCGAGCTGAAGGAAATGCAGGTCACCTTCGATCCCCACAGCCAGCCGCTTCACTCGGTGGAAAATCTCGGCAAAGTGCCCTACCAGGCTTACCGGATCGAGTTGAAGCCGGTCACCAAAATCCCGCTGACCCACGCCGCGGTTTTGGTCCGGTAGTTATTCCCTTACGGCCAGTCCTATCAACCCGCCGACGGCAGAAAACGCCCGGCTTCTGATGTATTTGCCGATGAGATTACAGAGGTGCGGGAGCGAGTGGACGAAGGTACAATTGCTAACAGCAGCCCGAAGCTGGTTTTCGGAATGGCGCTGCCGGACAGGAAAAGATTGAAAAATAGGCCGAAACGCGATCCACTCCAGGATGGTCTCTTTCCCAGCGGAGCGGCGAAGCGGAAACGGCATGAGGCGCCGCCGCTTCCCGCCGAAGATAATACGCCTGAGGGACTGCAAGCCCTGCTGAGGGCCAACGCCCATTACCGCCAAGTCCCTTGGCCTGCGCCGTACCATCGCACAATTCATCGGCTGCATCTGGGTGACGCGCGCGATTTGTCGTGGATCGCGGATGGTAGCGTGCACCTGGTGGTGACCTCGCCGCCTTATTGGATCCTCAAAGAATACGCCCCAGGCAACAGCGAGCAGATGGGTCATTTCGAAGACTACGACCACTTCCTGAAAGAGCTGGATCGGGTGTGGAGAGAGTGCGCCCGAGTGCTGGTCGGTGGCGGGCGGATCTGCTGTGTGGTGGGAGATGTATGTGTGCCCCGCAGACGGGGCGGCCGGCATCATCTGGTGCCGCTACATTCGGATATTCAGGTCCGGGCGCGGAAGTTGGGCCTCGATTGCTTGCAACCCATTTTCTGGAACAAGATCGCTAACGGCGCTACGGAGGCTGAAGGCAATGGCGCCGGCTTTTATGGTAAGCCGTACCAGCCCGGCGGGATTGTGAAGAACGACGTCGAGTACATTCTGTTCTTGCGCAAGGGCGGGGAATACCGCTCCGCCCCCGCGCTGCAAAAGGCCCTCTCCATGCTATCGCGGGAGGAGATGAAGACCTGGTTTCGTTCGATCTGGGCGGATCTGAGAGGGGCATCGACGCGGGAAGGTCATCCGGCGCCATACCCCATCGAGTTAGCCGAACGCCTCATACGCATGTTTTCCTTCGCCGGCGACACGGTATTAGATCCGTTCGCCGGTACCGGCTCCACATCGCAGGCTGCTATTATGTCCGGCAGAAACTCGATAGCTAATGAGATCGAACCAGCGTATTTCGAAATCGCCCGGCAGCGGATCGCAAAAGCGGCGCGAAAGCCGCGCCTCGCGGGAGCGGTAGAGGCGGAATTCATTCTTGACCAAAGCGCCTGTCCCCCCCGAATTCCGGCTGCTGACCGAGTTCCGGCGGCTATTTGAAGGAAGGGTATACAAGCATCGCGATTCGAGCCAGGGCGATTTTGTCGCGATGCACCTGTACGAGGACCTGATCGCCATCGGCCGCTCGCAAAAACTGAAAGAAGCTGCCTTGGAGCGCAAGGACCGCGTTCTGAATGTACAGAACAAGCGCCGGGGAATTGAAGCGCGCCGCGGGGACGGCACATTCGGCGAAATAATTCCGGGGGAAACTCCGGTCGTGGATGCGGGCTACCTGGTGGCTCGCGGGCCCATCGCAACGGTGGAAATCGGTGTCGAAGTGAAGGTGCTGGCCAAGGCAATGATCAAGCAGATCGATCGCGTGATCAACGACCTTCGCAACCAGGTCGCCCAGTTCCGGCGCGGCGGAGGCAGTCCCATTAGCGTCGCGGTCGTCGGCATAAATCACGCGGAAAGCACGGTCGGCTACGAAGGAGACCGGCCGTTCCCAACAACCGGAAGGCAAGGTTTCCTTCATCCTTATCAGGAGGCACCGGAGGCGGAGCGGCGCCGCTTCTTTATTCCGCCGCGAACGCCAGCAGCACGTTCCCGTTCCGGCCTTCCTGCACGCCCGGGTAACCGGCGCCGGCGAACACCATTCCGCCCGCAATCGTCGGCCCCGCCGACCCCATCGATCCGCCCCGGGCCGCCACGCCGTTCACGGTTTGAAAATCCCGCAGCATATCGAAGCTCCACAGGATCTTTCCGTTGCTGGTCGAAAGCGCGCGCAGCACGCCATCCCAGCCGCCCGAGAAAAGCACTCCCGGGATTACCGACACCGCCGCGTCATCGCCGCCATGGCGGCCTTTCTGTGGTTGCATATCGGTGAACCAGAGCCGCTCGCCGTTGCGCAGGCTCAGCGCCACCACGCCGCCGCTATCCAGGCCGAAGTACGCATTGCTGTCATCGGCCGCGCCGCCGAAATTCACCTGCCCCTGCGGCGGCGGCTGCCGGGAAGCCACCGAAGTTTTCCAGACCACCGCGCCTTTGTGCTCCGGGTCGTGCGCCCAAATGATGCCGCTCTTCTGCGCGGCCACCAGAATGGTCTGCCCATTCGGCAGCTTGCGCAGCATCGGCGACGATCCGAAATCGAAATCCGGTCCGGCGCCGGCGGGGCAGTTCTCCGGCGCGTTGCGTTCCTTGATGCAGCCCACCACCCACGCGTCGCCGGCAAGGTCCTGCACCGACCACAACACTTTGCCCGTATCTATGTCCAGCGCCATGATGGAATCGGTGTTCTGGTTTGCCGGCTTGGTGTAAGCGTCGCCCGTCCCCACATACAGCGCGCGCCGCGCGGGGTCAATCGTGGGCGAGTTCCACACGCCGCCCCCGGAAGGCGTGAATTGCGGCGTGCCTTTGGCGTTTTTACCCGCTGGCTTGGGCGCATCCGGAATGACATACGTCTTCCAGATCTGCCGGCCCGTCAGCGCATCGAGCGCGGCCACGCTGCCGCGGAACGTGCAGCACTGGTAGGCGCCATCCACGGCCCGGGCTTCTTCGTCCGATGCCACCGGCACGTACAGCCGGTTCTGATAAAGCTGTGGCGCTCCCGTGATTTTCGCCGCCGGATGCGCTTCCACCTGCGCCTTCCACACCTGCTCGCCGGTGGCGGCGTTCACCGCGTACGCATTGCCGGCCAGGTCGCCGAAATATGCAAGCTGCTCGCCAGGGGTCCGCCCCGGGCCGATGCTGATTGCCGAGCGTACGCCCGCGGCCGCTTTATACATCCAATACAGGCAGCCCGTCGCCGCATCGATCGAGTACACCGACCCCGTATCGACGCCCAGAAATACCCGCCCGCCTGCCACTGTCGGCTGGCCATAAACCGCCTTCGCGCCCGGGAATCCAAATGCCCATTTCAGCTTCAGCCGGGGCGCCTGCTCCGCGGACAGTTGCGCCGCCGCGGCGCTTTGAAAGCGCGTATTGGCGATGCTCGCGCCCCAGCCGTTCCAGTGAGGCCGGGCGCTCCAGTCGCCCAGGCCGGTATTTTGCGAACAGGTGTTCTGGGTAAAAAGCGGAGGCACGGAAATGGCCGCGGCCAAAATTACAAGCGGCGCGTGTCTCATCATGACTGGACATTCTACAACCAGGGTCCGCGGGAATGCAGCCGGGCCGTATCATGCCGTAGTCGATAGTTTGTATGCCGCGCGGCGCCCTCCCCGAAACTTGCTATCACGGTTTCACCGGCCCCTGCCTCTTCGCCGCCGGCCTGGCGCCCGCCGCCGCTTTCTTCGCTGCCGCCGTCTTTCGCGGAGCCCCCGCCCTCTTCGTGGCCGGCTTCTTCCGCGTCGCGCCCAGGCTGGTTTCGAGAATCCCTTCCAACACCTTCTTCTCCGTGGGCAGAATCAATTTGTGGAATTCCGCCGGCCGCTCGCCTGCCAAGTCCCGCATCCGCCGCACCCACAGCAGCGATTCCCGCGCCGGATGATCGCCCAGCGTCTCCACCAGCCCCAAGGCCTTATCGAAATCCGGAATCAGCCGGTAACAGCGCAGCGCGTCGGCCGGGCGGCCCGCGCGCAGGTACTCTTCCGCCGCCGTGGCCAGCTCGCCCATGCCTTCGTGGCACTCGGCGATCAGTTTCACGGGCGCGTCCGGCATCTCCCGCAGAATGCGCAGCGCGGCCTTCTGATTCCCCATCTTCATGAGAGCTTCGATAGCCCTCTCCCGCAAACGCGCCGTGCGTTCGGCGGCTTCGGCCGGAACGAATATCGAATACAGCGGCGGCAGGCTCTCGTAAAGTTGCTCGGCGGAGATGGGCACCTCCGCTTCCAGCGCCTCCAGCCAGCGCGCGGCTCGCGGTTGCAATTCCACCAGCATCCACGATTCCAGCGGTTCGTGGCTCAGAAGCTCAGCTAGCTTCAGTAGAGGGATGACCTTATCCGCTTCGGTAGCCCGCTCATACTGGGCAATCACATGAATTAGAAACGAAAGCGTCGAACGGTCCGCCGCGACCGCCGCGCGCACCGCTTCCGCGTACAGATCCAGACGCCCCATCTCCGCCGGCAGATGCAGTTTGCGGAACGCCATGGTGAAGGCCACCTGGCAAAGCGTCATATAGGCCGAGGCCCGCGCCGCCCGGTCCGCCACGCCAAAACTGCTGCCCGGCTCGCCCAATAAAGCCACCGCTTGCCGCGCCCGCGACCACGCCAGCGCCGGGCGCACTTCCAGAAATTGCCGCGCGTCGTTCTCGCACAGCCGTACGCGCTCCTCCACATCCAGCGCTTCTTCTTCCTGGATCTTTAGCAGCACCGCCGGCACCACCGGATAGGCGCGCTCGTGATCGAACGACAGCATATTCTGCGCCAGCGCCAGGCTGCGCTCGGTGGGGTTCACGTCCACCCAGTACAGCCGTTCCGAAGGGCGGCTCAGCGCCACCCGCAACTGGTCGATCGCCAGCCGCTTGTGCAGGTCCTCGAGCTCCACCCCGCGCCCCTTCTCCCGCGATTCGAGCACTCGGGTCAGCCACTTGCCCGCATCCAGCACGCACACCGATTGAAAGTCCAGCCCCTTGGCTTCAAAGCTGGTCAGCACGCGGTCGCGCAGCCGCTCCGGAACGTAAGCCGGAATTTCATCGCCCAACGCGATCATGGCCAGCCCTTCGCGCCGCGCAAACGCCTCCAGTAATTCCTCCAGGTCCGGCCCGGCGCTCGCCGCGCACAGCGCGATCTGGTCTCCGGCATTGTCGTCGATCTCCGCCGCCCCCGCGCCGCCCGGCCGCTCCTGCTTGGCAATCGCGCCATAAAGGTCCCAAACCCGGTTAATCACGCCCGCGATCCGCCGCGGGCTGCGCAGATTCACCTGCAGCCGGTAATCCTGCGGCGAAGCCAGGCGGTGATGAATCAGGTCCTGGAACCAGCCCCATTCGAAATCCGTGGGCCGCAACGTCTGCGCTTCGTCGCCCGCCACCAGAAACGAAACATCCCGGCCCAAAGCCGCCACCAGTTCCACGATGGCCAGCGATTCAATCGGCGTCAGGTCCTGCGCTTCATCGAGCGCCACGCAATCGACCCCGGCGAGCGCCTCCGCGCCGCGCGCGCGAATCTGCCGGGCCGCGTTCCACGCCAGGTCGAGTTCCACGAAGAAACGCTCCAGCGGGCGCGCGTCCCTGCGCCGCAGCGTTTCCGCCACCTCCACCACCGCTTCGGCGGCCGCGCGGCCAATGGCCCGCTCGCGGATCTCGCGGTACTGCCGCGCCGAAACCCGCCGCTCCGCGAAACCGGCGAACCGGCCCACCGGCTCCGGCAGCATCGCGCCAAAAAGGTGCGCGTGCATTTCGTCGTAAAGCGCCGCCTTCTCGTGCAGCCACGGTCCCAGCGTAGTCGCCGAAAACGCCGCGACCTCTTTCATGAATTCCGCCCGCGCCTGCCGCAGCGGGCGGAACGGAACCTGGCTGCCCAGAACCTCCCGCAGAAGCTGCCCGTAGGTGATCACGCGGAACTGCTTGTAATCCGGGACAAAGCGGTCGAAGTGCTCGCGCGCCAGCGCCGCCAGTTCCGGCGAATAGGTGACGTAGAGAATGGATCGCCGCCCCGCCAGGTCGGCCGCGTGCCACAACGCCGTGGTCTTCCCCGAACCCGGCGACCCCTTGATGATCCGCACCTTCTGCCGCGCTTCGGCGAAGCGCGCCTGCTGCGTGGTCCAGGGCGCCGGCACATAGTCGGCCTGCCGCAAATCCCGCAGGCTCACCGGAAGATAGTTTTCATGGAGCGAGTGCGCATTCAGTGGCCGGTGATCGTCATGATGGCGAATATCGCGCAGGAAAACCGAGCCCTGCGGCGTGCCTTCGAATTCCCCGTTGCCTTCGAGCGGCGCCGCCCCCCGGGGCGCCCACCACGCATAGAAGTGGCTCCCATGATTGCCCCCCAAAGGCGAGCGCCGCCATCCCCGGTTCACCCCCTGCGTCGGTTTATAGAAAACCCGGCTCAGGTTCACGTACAGCCGGTGCAACAGCAAAGCCGCCCGCCGTCCCACCGGCGTCGAGCGGTTCTGCTCCAGCTTCTCCAGAAATTCCTGGTGGCAATAGAGCGCGTTTCCGGGCAGAACCGGCTGAGACTCCTCGTAGAGAGACGTCTGATGGTGAGTGCGCGGCATGTGATGCGGGAAACTTCCAGTGTAACGTTCTTCTGGATTTTACTCTTCCCGCAGCGCCACCGCCGGATCCACCCTCAATGCCCGCAGCGCCGGAATCAGCGCCGCCAGCACCGCCGCTCCGCCCAGCAGCAGCGCCGCGCCGCCAATCGCCAGCGGGTCCCGCGGCCCAATGCCGTACAGCATCGAGTCGACCAGGCGCCCCGCGGCGGCCGCAATCGCGAGGCCGCACGCCACCCCAATCGCGGCCAGTCTAGCCGTGCCGCCCACCAGCAGCGAGACCAGATCGCCCCTGGTCGCGCCCAGCGCCACGCGCACGCCCATCTCGCCCGCTCGCTGCGCGGCCGCATAGCTCACAATCCCATACACGCCCGCCGTGGCCAGCGTGGCGGCCATGCCCGCGAATAGCATCAACAGCCACGCGCGGAAGCGCGGCAGCGCGATCGAATCGCTGTGGAATTGTTCGAGCGTGCTCACCTTAACCGGGATACCGGAATCGATGCGCGCAATCGCCTGCCGCGCCGCACTGGCGATAGGAATATCCGCGCGCACCACGATATGCAGATCGTTCGCCATGTACGGATGCTGCCGGTACGCCATGTAAATCTCCGGCCCCGGCGGCTGCGCCGGATTCTCGTTCCGCATGTCTCCCACCACGCCCACCACCTGCATCCACACCAGGCGGTCGAGGCCGCACATAATCCTTCGCCCCACCGGGCTGTTGCCGCCGAACACCTGCCGCGCCAGCGTCTGGCTGACAATCGCCACCGGCTCGGCGTCGTACAGGTCGCGCTCGTTGAAATCCCGGCCCGCAAGTAGAGGCACTCCCATCGCCGCAAAATATCCCGGGCTGGTGAGGCGGAAGCCGGCGTGCGGCAGCCGGCCCAACTGTGCCTCCGTGAACTCGTTCATCCCTTCCACGGCGTAGCTTCCGTTGGAGCCGTACGGCCCGCCCGGCAGCCCCATCACGCCCGCTACCCCGCGCACTCCCGGCAACTCGCGCAGCGCGGCGAAAATACGTTCGAAAGTCGCGCCCGCCGCGACGTGCTGCGCTTCCGTTTTCGCTGGGATACTCACCGTCAGCACCACGCGCCCTTCCGTCCGGTAGCCCAGGTCGGCCGCATTGAGCGCAAGAAAGCTGCGGAAGAGCAGACCCGCGCCCAGCGTGAGCACCAGCGCCAGCGCGACCTCGGCCGAAACCAGCGTCCCGCGCATCCACTCGCCCCGCCCGCCGCCCAGCACCCCCCCGAACCTGCCTCCTCCTCCGCCTTGCTTCAGAGCATCGTGCAAATGGATGCGCGTCATGCGAATCGCCGGCCATAGCCCGAACAAAAGCGAGGAGCCGAGCGAAACCGCCAGGGCGAACAGCAGGGCTGCCGGATTCACGTGAATCTCATTCACCCGCGGAAGATTGGCAGGCGCGAGCCGCGCCAGCCACGCCACGCCCGCAAATGCCAACGCCACTCCCGCCGCGCCGCCCGCCAATCCCAAAAGCAGGCTCTCCACCAACAATTGGCGAATGAATCGCAACCGGCCCGCTCCCAAAGCCGCGCGCAGCGCCACTTCTCGCGAACGCGCCGTAGCCCGCGCCAGCAGCAGGTTGGAAACATTCGCGCACGCCACCAGCAGCACCAGCCCGGCCGCGCCCATCAGCAGCCACAGAGTCGTGCGGCTCCGTTCCACAAACAAATCCTTCAGCGGCGTGGCGATGAACGATGTGTTCTTGTGAATTGCGGGAAATGCCTGCTCGATGCGCCCGCTGACGGCCGCCATGTGTGCGCGGGCCTCTTCCACCGTGACGCCCGGCTTGAGCAGCGCCACTACTTTATAATTGCCCGCCGTGCGGTTGGTGTTTTCCCACGGCATCGGAAACCAGATTTCGGCCTTTAAGGGGAAATGGAACTCCGCGGGCAGCACGCCCACGATCGCTAGCGCGCTCTCTTCGATGCGCACCACCTGCCCGATCGCCCGCTGTGCCTCGCCGAAGTGCCGCGCCGCGAAGCCCTCGCTCACCACGGCCACGTTGGCCTTCGTGCGGAACTCGCCGGCCGTAATCAGACGCCCCGCTATGGGCTTAAGCTGGAAGACATCGGCGAAGCCGGCATCCGTGCCGTAGGCCGCGGCAAATTCCGCGGCCCCCGCCGTCTCCACCGGCAGCTCGCCGCCGACATATCGCGACGCGGCCGCGAATGGCGAAGGCTCGGCCACTAGGTCGGGATAATCCCCGCCCGAAACATTTCCAGGCCTGCTGGTTTTGGTCCAAAGCGTTTGGATCGCGACAATGCGATCCGGCTCCCGGTAAGCCAGTGGTTCGAGGAGCACCCGATCGACCACGCTGAAGATAGCCGTGTTTGCCCCGATCCCCAGCGCCAGCGTCCCCACCGCCACGGCCGCAAACACCGGCTGGCGGCCCAGAACTCTAATCGCGAACCGGACGTCCCGCGGAATCATGCCTCATGATACGCCGGTCCACCAGGGACATTGCATTAGTACCGCGGGCTTCGGCAGTCCCCGCGCCGGTCAGTGAGAGTCGGAGTGCGCGGGAACCGGTGAAGCGTTGCGCGCCAGGTAAGCGCTGCGCGCACGTCGGATGATGCCGCGCGCGTCCTCTGCCGGGCGCCAGCCGCGAATTTCGGTTTTCTTGCCTTCGAGTTCCTTATAGATGTCGAAGAAGTGCTCGATTTCCCGCAGAGTATGCGGGAAGACCTCGGCGATATCCTGGATCTGGTCGTAGCGCGGATTGCGGTTGGGCACGGCCAGAATCTTCTCGTCGGGCGTGCCCTGGTCCCGCATTTCGAGCCATCCTACCGGGCGCACCGCGATTAGCACTCCCGGATAGCTCGGCTCATCTACCAGCGTCAAAACGTCCATCGGGTCGCCATCCGCCGCCAGCGTGCCCGGGATGAACCCGTAATCGCCCGGATAATGCATCGGCGAATAAAGAGCGCGATCCAGACGGAAGACTCCCAGCTTCACATCGTATTCGTACTTGTTCGCGGAATTGCGCGGAATCTCCACGATCATCCGGACAATGGCCGGACATTCGCCGCCGGGATCGAGATCGGCTAAGTTAGGCACGGCTGGGCTCCCGCAAGCCAGCTTGAGTTCTCCGTGCCTCCATGTCTCCGTGGTGCGGTCACGCCTCGCTACAACGTCAAATGCTCGACCACCAGGCGGTCGGCCACGACTTCGCCCTTAATGGTCACCCGCGGTTTAAAGGACGGCCCCATGCCGTTCAAAAGCGCGCGGCCTTCCGCGGTGGACTGCACGGCCTGCCACGCCCAGGTGTTGCCGCCCTGGTCCAGATTCAACAGGCGGCCCTGGTCTGTCAACAGCGCGAATGAACTAGTGTCGGCGGTGATGCCGCAGCTATTGTCCGGCTGGCGGCTGTAGAGGTCGCGCGCCTGATGCTCGAGCACATCCGCCTGCTCCTGAGCCAGCGTTTTCTGATCTACGCTGATGCCGGAGGCCTGAACGGCCGGCGACTGCGGTTCTGCCTTGCCGGCGAATCCCGTCTTGGTACGCTGCTCGTTCATCGCCTGGGCCTCTTCCGGGTATTCCGCCGGCGCCGTGAAGTTCAGCGGCGCCGGAGTGCGCACCAGGTTCTCCTGCGAACGGTCGGCGCAGCCGGCATCCACCAGAATCCCGGAAATTTCCACCGGCCCGGTGGGCGGCCCGGCCGCTCCCGGTCCCAGGTACAGATTATTGTTGACCGGCCGGTCCGTCCCATAAGTATTGCGGTATGCCGCGGCCACCGTGAATAGAGCCAGCACGGCAATTCCACCGGCAGCGAGTAGGCGCGTTTTCATCAATCCTCTCCTTAAATCAGTATGCAACGGGAACGGGCGCCGCCGCACGGGACGGGCCAGGTCTTTTTGATAGACTTTACGACAATGCGTCGTTTCGCCGCGCTACCGACCTGTGTTGGGCTGCTGACGGCTTTCTTTTTCGCGCCGTTCGAGCACGTCCACACCGGACACGGCGCCGGAGCGGATCACGATCACGCCGGGCTCATCCACGCGCATTTCTATAGCATAGCGGCGCCCCTGAAGCGGCATAAAGGACCTCAGTTCGATGATGATGACGACGATCACGGTGCGGTTTGGTCGGTCAATACCTTCACGCTGGCAATAGCCCCAGGAATCCCGTTATTTCTTCCAACCCCTGCTTCGGCGCTCCTCTTCGCCCCTTCGCCGGCTTTCGAACCGGTGGCCGTCGTCGAGGAACGCGGTCACGATCCGCCGTCCGCCGGCCCTCTTGTTCCCAGAGCTCCGCCCGCCTAAGACTTCCCCAACAGTAGCCATTCGTGTGCCCGGACCTTTGCGTCTTCGTGCGCCAAGGCCCTTATTCGTCGAGCCATGGGAGAGAGTCTTGTGAGGAGAGGAATCGTGATTCATGCGGCGTGCGCTTTTGCCCTACTAAACGGAGCTTCCTGCTGGGCGCAACGCCGCCTCAGCCTGAAAGAAGCGATCGATCAAGCGCTTCAGTCGCGCGCTTCGCTGAAAGCGCAGGCAGAGCAGGTTTTGGCCGCGGAAGGGTTGAAAAGACAAGCCGGGCTGATTGCCAACCCGGAGTTTCAATTTCAGAACGAGAACCTGCGGCCCGGCCAGACGTACTCACGCGATGTGGATACGCTGGCGATGATCAATCAACCGCTCGACGTGCTGGGGAAGCGAAGGCAGCGAATCACGCTGGCGGGCGAGCGGGTCAATCGCGCGCGGGCGGACTATGAGTTGGCACGATGGCAAGTCATCCAGGAAGTAAAGAATGCGTACTGGGCGGCCTTGGGTTCCGAGCGGATTCGGAATGTGCTGAAGACGAGCGCGGATAACTTTCAGCGCATCGTCCAATACCATTCGGCGCAATTCAGTGCCGGGGCAATCGCTGAGCAGGATTTCCTGCGTGTGCGCTTGGAAGGGGAGCGTCTCCAAATCTCCGCCGATCTGGCGGGCATCGATGCCAATCGACTGCGCCTGGACCTGCTCAGGGCGATGGGCGACTCCAGCTTTCCCGAGTTAATTCTGACCGAGCCTTTAGTTCCCCAGTCCGAGGTCGAGCCACTCGGCATCGATGAAGTCCTCAACCGTAGAATGGAAATCAAAGCTGCCAGAACTGCGCTCGAAGAGGCCAAAGCGAATGCCAGGCTTCAGGACGTATTGGCCCGCCCCGATTTGAATGTCACCTACGGCTACAAACGGACGGAGTTGCCGGACACCACGTTCGGAGTCAATACCGCGATCGCTTCCGTGCGCATCACGCTGCCCACAACCGATAGAAATCAGGGAAACCGGAGCGCGGCGCAGGCCGAAGTGCGCCGGCAGGAGCAAATCCTCGCCGCTACGGAAACCGAAATCCGGGCGGAATATCAATCCGCACTGCAGGAATATCAAGCGCGCCACACCGAACTTCTTAATGAACTCGGGCCGCTGCGCGAGCATGCGGCGGAGATCGCCTCTATAGCCTCGGCCGCCTACGCCGAGGGTGGGACCGACCTGCTTCGCCTACTCGACGCGGAGCGATCGCGCCTGGATGCGGAACTGGCATGGACGCGAGGCATGGTGGATTACCGGCAAAGTATCGACCGGCTTGAGGCAGCCGAAGGAGTCATTCAATGAAAAAGAATTCTTACTGGCTTTTGGCCTGTTTCGCTTTGACCGCATGCAACACCTCTATGCCCTCCGGCGAAGTCTCGGCCGGTTCGGAGGAAGCCCAAACGAATAAAACGGACAAAACTGAGATTGTTCTTTCCGCGGAGCAACTGGCTGCCGCGAATATCGGGACGCAAACGGCGGCGCTTTCCAGCCAGCCGGAACTGCTGCGAGTGAAGGGCGCCATCGCGCTCGCAGACGATCATACGTGGCGGCTGGGCGTCCGCACGCCAGGCTATGTCATGTTTATTTACGCCGGGCTCGGCGACTACGTCCATAAAGGGCAAATTTTGGCCCGTTATCACGCCGATGAAGTGCGCGATTCGCGCGCCCAATATCGGGCCACCCTCGCTGAACTCGACCGCGCCAAGGCCACTGCGGCTCAGGCTCAACGCAATCTCAACCGGGCGCAAAGGCTGCTGGAGCTGAAGGCCGGTTCCGTGCAACAGGTGGAATTGGCGCAGGAGGACTTAATAAACGCGCAAGACGCGGTAAAAAAGGCGGAGATCGAAGCGGAACGGGGAAAGGATTTGCTCGAGGATGACCTCCGCGTTCCGGCCGACCCACCTGCTAATCGCCAGGACGAAACGGAAGATGACGTGCCCATTATCGCTCCCGCGGATGGATACATCATTGAAAAGAACATCACACCCAATAAAGCGATATCGCTTACAGACGTAACGTTCGTCATCGGCGACCTCTCCAAGGTTTGGATGCTCGCTGCCGTACACCAGGAGGACCTTGGCAAGCTGCGCATGGGTCAGCCGGCGTCGGTAACTCTGGCTGGGATGGATGGCCTTCGCTTCCCTGGCAAAATTACCAATCTCGGCCAGCAATTCGATCCCGCAACCCGGGTGATCCAGGTTCGGATCGAATTGCGGAATACGGGCGGCCGCCTGCGGCCCGCAATGCTCGCCGATGCGGAGATTCCCGTGGGCGGCGGCCGGCCGATGATATTGGTATCGTCGGATGCGGTTCAGCAGGTAAACGGCCAGGATGTCGTCTTCGTGCGCACCGCGCCAGAGCGCTTTGTAGTGCGGCCGGTGCGGGTTGGCGAAACCGCCGAGGGCAAGACTTCGATCCTCGAAGGGATCCGCCCCGGCGAGCAGGTCGTAGTTCAAGGAAGTTTCCTTCTCAAATCGCAGTTGCTGCGGTCCAGCCTGGAAAGCGAGTAAGCACAATGCTTGAGCGAATTATCGATTCGACGCTGGCGTATCGCTGGCTCGTACTGCTGGGCATTCTGGCTCTGCTGGCTGCGGGCGGGTATGCCCTGTACACCATTCCGGTTGAGGCTTTCCCGGACCTCACCCCCAATCAGGTCGTGGTGGTGACAGATGCCCCCTCGTTGCCGCCTACGGAGGTGGAACAACTCGTAACCTATCCGATTGAACGGGCGATGCTCGGCTTGCCCAACAAGGAGGAGGTCCGGTCACTTTCGAAACTAGGCTTGTCCATGGTCACGATCGTCTTCGACGACTCGGTGGGAATGTACTTTGCCCGGCAACAGGTCTCCGAACGGTTGCAGCAGATATCCTCCGCTTTGCCCCGCGGAATTCAACCCACTCTGGGACTCCCGGCCACGGCGTTTGGCGAACTATTTCAGTACACACTTTCCGGGCCGATGAGTCCGATGGAACTTAAAGACCTGCATGAGTGGGTCATCAAACCGCGGTTGCGGACGCTTCCGGGAGTGAGCGAAATCAACGCTTGGGGAGGCCAAACGAAGCAATACCAGATTGTGGTCGATCCGGCCCTGCTCTATCAATATGGACTGACTCTCCACGACGTAGAAACACGCGTGCAAGAAAACAACACCAATTTTGGGGGCGGTTTCATCGAGCACGCCGCGGAACAATATACCCTGCTTGGCTCCGGACGGGCGATTACCACTGAAGACCTGGGCCGGATCGTTCTGGATTCAAAAGGCGGCATACCCGTGTTGCTGCGCGACGTGGCCCAGGTTCGGATCGGCGCCGCCCCGCCGGAAGGGGCGACGCTGCGAAACGGCGAAACCGTCTCCGGCATGGTCATCATGCTCAAGGGCGAAAACGGAAAGAAGCTGATCGAGCGGGTGAAGGAACGGATCCGCAATCTGCGCCTCCCGCCCGGCGTGGAGATCACGCCCTTTTACGACCAATCCTATGTAATCGATGGCACGATCCATACAGTAGAAAAGAATCTATTCGAGGGTTTTGTTCTGGTCGCGATCGTATTGCTGCTGTTTCTGGGAAATCTGCGGGCCGCCCTGATCACGGCGGCGATCATTCCGTTTTCCATGCTCATCGGTTTTCTAGGAATGCGTCTGTTTGGCATCAGCGCCAATTTGATGAGCCTCGGGGCGATTGATTTCGGGATGATCGTGGATGGCGCGGTGGTCATGATGGAAAATTCCATTCACCGGCTGCAAGAAGATAGGGACAAAATCAGGCCGCTTGAATCCGTCCGCCAGGCAGCTCACGAAGTGGCGCGGCCCATGGCCTTCGCAGTCGTCATTATCATCGCGGTTTATCCCGGATTTCCATTTTCACGACCTACTCGATAACTTCCAGGCATAACCGGACGCCTTTATTCATGCCGGTTTCAACGTTATGAAGACGCTCCGGAGGTCAACACCCAATGGGTGAGAAACAAAATGAGCCGTTTCAGCTTTCCTTCAACGCTTCGCTGAAGGTGGATTTCCAAGGATCACGGGTCACATCGGATGGCGGCCTCATCCTCGTGCGCGAGTTGGATGAACGATTGGGCCTGGGGGATCTTATCACCGAGCATTTGAGCGATCAACGCCGCGGCAAGAACACCCAACTCCCCCTGGCCGATCTGTTCCGCCAGTCGCTGTACAGCCGCATGGCAGGCTATGAGGACGTCAATGACGCCGAGCGGCTCTCACAAGATCCGGCGTTCCGTCTGATCGGTTCGGAGAAGGTCTGGGATCGCGGGGTGGCGCTGACCTCCCGCTTGCAGACCTTCGAAACCGAGATGCTCGCGGAGGAGGAGAATTTCGCCGGGCTGGCATGCATCAACCGCGAACTGATCGGCAAGGCGGAAGCGCTGGACTCGGCGCAACGGGTGGTGCTGGACATGGACTCGACCGAGATCCCGGTGTACGGCGAGCAGGAGAACAGCGCCTATAACGGCCACTTCGAATCGACCTGCTATCACCCGCTGTTGTTGTTCAATCGGGAAGGTGACTGCCTGGCGGCCAAGCTGCGGCCCGGCAATGTGCACAGCGCCGACGATTGGGAGGAACTGCTGCTGCCCGAGATCGAGCGGCAACAGAAGCTGGGTAAAGAGGTGGTGTTTCGGGCCGACGCTGCCTTTGCCAAACCGGAGATCTACGAGGCGCTGGAGGAGCGGGGCGTCAAGTACGCCATTCGCATCCCGTCCAACGACAGCCTGGAGCGGGACATCGCGGAGCTGTTGACGCGGCCGGTGGGAAGGCCGAGCTACAAGCCAGTGGTCTGGTACAAGAGCTTCCTGTACCAGGCGGCGAGTTGGAAGACGGCGCGGCGGGTGGTGGCCAAGGTGGAGTTTCACTTCGGCGAATTGTTCCCGCGCGTGGGATTCATCGTGACCAACCTGGAGACGGACAGCCGAGCCGTGGTGCGGTTCTACAACAAGCGGGGGACGGCGGAGCAGTGGATCAAAGAAGGCAAGCAGGCGGTAAAGATGACCCGGCTGAGTTGTCACCGGTTCCGGTCCAACGAGGTGCGCTTGTGGCTGAGCGTGCTGGCCTACAACCTGGGCAACCTTTGGCGGCGGCTGGTGCTGCCGAGGCGGATCGATAACTGGTCGCTGACGAGCTTGCAGCAGCGGCTGGTGAAAACAGGCGGCCGGTTGATCAAGCACGCCCGGTACTACTGGCTGATGCTGGCAGAGAGCGGATTGACGCGGCGCCTGTTTGGGGCGATGGTGCGAAGGATTGCTGCCTTGCCGGTGGCGACTGGTTAGAGGGGTTAGAGGGAGGCTGCTGGCGAAGCAAATCACAGCGGAAAAGCGGGAGAGACGGAGAGGTGTGCAAGGAAGTGGTTGAGAAACCTGGATTTGGAGATGTCGATGTTTTTGGCGGAGTAGAAAGTAACGCTTTCCCGGAGGAAAGATGTTTCCGCGCAAAGAAATGCAACTCGCGGGCTCAACTGGATGGTGCTTGGTGTATAATCAACCGTGCTCGGGAACCCAAAATGGAAATCCCGGATAATGTGAGCACGGTGAAGGAAATAGGCAGACAGTTCACGCTATTTCTCGAACGAGCCGTGGCACCGGAAAGGAGGTAGACAGCCGATGCAAAACGGAAAATCTCAAACGAATGCCCTCCGCCTGATTGAGCAATTGTTGGAAGACGTGCGCTATGCAGTGAAGACGCTTTGCGCGGCCCCGTTATTTTCTCTCACCGCAATCGCGGCTCTGGCGGTAGGCATAGGCGCAAATGCAGCGATTTTTTCTCTCGTAAATGCCGTCCTTCTCAGGCCCATTCCATTTCCTGGCTCTACTGAAATTGTTGTATTTGAGAACACGTCTCCTCAGGGGAGCGCACCGCGGATATCTCCGGCGAAATTTAACGAGCTGTCCCGAGGGACTTCCGCATTCCAGGATTTGTCAGCGTATCGGCGCATATTCATAAATCTCACCGGCGTTTATCCGGAGCAAATTGAATGCGCCGAGGTGAGCGCCAGGTTTTTTAACCTGTTTGGCGCCTCCGCCGTGATAGGCAGGACCTTTACGGACGAAGAACAGCTTCCCAACGGGGGGCATTTCGTGGTTTTGAGTTACAGATTCTGGCAACACCGCTTCGGCCTGGATCCCCAGATCGTAGGGAAAACAATGCCGCTGAACGGTGAACCGCACACGATAGTCGGAGTACTTAGTCCGAATTTTCAAACAGAAGATATCGGAAGCCCCATTCAGTCAGGGGGAGCAACCTCGATAGACGCTTTCACGCCACTCCAGCTTGACCGCAACTCGGCGGATCAGAGCAGCCTGCTGGACGCCGCGGCCCGGCTTCAGCCCGGCACGTCACTGGCCGAGGCGAACCGGCAGCTCGAGCGCGTGGCGGAGGACTTCCGCCGCGTTTTTCCAGGTGTCCTCGGACCGAAAGAAGGGCTCGGCGTCCGCTTTCTCAAGGATGGCTTGGTAAGCAATGCTCGGGCTTCGATCCTGGTGCTGCTGGCCGCCGTAACAATGGTCCTACTCATCGCTTGTGCGAATGTGGCGAACCTTCTGCTGGTACGGTCAATTGGCAGGCGGCGAGAGGTCGCGATTCGGGCCGCGCTAGGAGCCAGCCGGGGCCGGATCGTGCGCCAACTGCTCGCAGAAAGCACTCTCCTGGCGATCGCAGGCGGGAGCTTGGGCCTGTTGCTGGGCTACAGCGGACTTCGCACTTTTCTTGGTATTAATCCTGCTTTGCCGAGGCTCGGCCTCGCCGGATCAGCGGTGACCATCGACTTGCGCGTGCTGGCCTACACCCTCGTGGTTTCTCTTTTGACCGGCATTGCCTTCGGTCTGATCCCTGCCGTGCAAGCTTCCCGCGGCGATCTTCATGAGGCTCTACGGGCGAGCGGCGGCCGGTCCGGGAGCGGCTACCGGCACAACAAGGCCCGATCGTTTCTCGTCCTGGGAGAAATTGCTCTTTCGCTGATGCTCCTGGTTGGGGCTACTTTGCTCATCCGGACGTTTATGTCGCTTCACTCGGTGAATGCCGGCTTCGACCCCCACAATATTTTGACGATGCGAATGTCGCTCACCGACGCGAAATTCCAGAAGACGTCCGCCGTCAGCCAACTGGTTCGCGATGCCGAGCAGCGCGTCGGCGCCGTGCCCGGGGCGGTTGCGATTGCCTACACCGGCTTCCTGCCACTCGAAGGCGGATACATTTATCGTTTCATTATCGACGGACGTCCTCTGAGCGGACCTTTTCACGGTAGAGCGCACTGGAAGGCCATTTCGCCGGCCTATTTTAGTGTTTTCAAAATCCCCATCTTGCAGGGCAGGGCATTCAGCGAGCGAGATAACCGCGGCGCGCCCCCTGTCGTGATTATTAACCAGGCAATGGCTCGCCAGTTCTGGCCCAAAACTGATCCCATCGGAGACCGGTTGATCATTGGCAAGGGTGTCGGTCCCGCGTTCGCCGACGAACCGGCACGGCAGATCGTGGGCGTCGCCGGAGACGTCCGGGACGACGGGCTCAACGTGAATCCGTTCCCGGAGATTTACGTCCCTGCCGAGCAGTTGCCCGATGGCCTCACGGCGCTTATGACGACGAGTTCATCCGTCGCTTGGGCTGCCCGCACGCGAGTCGAACCGTACTCCATCAGCGCGCTCATGCGGAATCAGCTCGTCGATGCCAGCGGCGGCCTGCCTATCGCTAGAGTCCGCTCGATGGACGATATCGTTGCGCGATCGACGGCTCGTCAGCACCTGAACATGCTCCTGCTGACGGTGTTTGGATGCGTAGCACTTCTGCTGGCGACTATCGGAGTCTACGGCGTAGTCTCTTATGGCGTTCAACAACGCATCCCGGAACTGGGAATTCGAGTGGCGCTGGGCGCGTCTTCCACCCGCATCCGCAATCTGGTTCTGCTCCAAGGATTGCGGCTGGCCGTGATCGGTGTTGCGATTGGACTGGCGGGGGCGTTTGTTCTAACCCGGTTCATCGCCAGTTTCCTATTCGGCGTCAAGAGCAGAGATCCTCTGACGTTTGTCGCCGTTCCGGCGGTCGTTTGCGTCATCAATCTGGTCGCCATATGGCTCCCCGCTCGTCGAGCCGCGCGAACCGATCCCGTCAGCGCTTTGAAAAACGTCTGAATTAGAGCACCGCGACCTCATCTCGTCCAATGAGGTCTAAGTTATTTGGAATATGGTCAGGCGCCGGCGGCGCCACGTGGGCGGCGCGAAGTAGCTCAGGCCCATTTTCTTTTTGAAACCAGTTGTCCTCTGGGGCGGGACCGATAAACCTCAGAACAACGAGAACTGCTCTGATGCAGGAGGAGGATCGGGCTGGCGCTGGGCGGGCGTCACCGGTGGACGCTGACCGAACTTCAGCGCACTAGCGAGGGTCGGCATCGTGACTGGCGGCGGTGCCGCCGGGTCCAGTTCGGAATCCGCGGCCACGCTCGGCGTCGGCGTCTGCGGTCGCAGTTGCTCTGCCTGGAGCCGCTTCCACAAAGCGTCGGCGGATTCGCCGATTCCATGTTTGGTAACAAGTTCCCGGGCCATGGCCGTGAGTATGTCGTCGTCCTCTTCGAACGACTGCAGCCCTCCATCTGAGAACTTGCCCTCCATTGCAAGCGAAACGAGCATCTTCTTCGCCATGAGCCTGAGACAGCTGGACTGCATCGTTTCCGCATAATGCAGGTGAAACACGCGGACAGCCTGGCGTTGGCCGATGCGCCAAGACCGGCGGCTGGCCTGCCGCAGGGTGTGCAGCGAATAACCCGATTGATAGAAGATCAGCGAGGGATGGCTTAGCAGGTCGAGGCCAGTCTCGATAATTTTGGGATGACAGATCGTAACCTGGACGTCTTCGTGAAGTTTCCGCTCGAACCAGGCTTCCCGCTTCTCTGTAGGCACGTCCGATGTCAGCACTGCGACGCGAATACCCTCTCGCGCAAGGATCGTCTCCAGTCGACGGGTGACGTCACGCTTCTGGGTATAGACCGCATACACGTGGCAGCGCCGCGCGGATTTCAGCTCTGGGGTTGTCCCCTGGGCTGAGACAAACGGTTAAGACACTGTTGGCCGTTCTCTGAAATTTCATTGTGCCCGATCCCGGAACGGTTTTAGGATGGGCTTGCCGGCAAAGCGGAGGCAG
>Ga0070737_10001046_pt1 | contig 44262 bp, 41 predicted proteins | sample Coa_R1_10_FD_66438 | JGI IMG/M metagenome (GOLD analysis project Ga0070737, IMG submission 66438) | Surface soil microbial communities from Centralia Pennsylvania, which are recovering from an underground coalmine fire - Coalmine... | ecosystem: Environmental > Terrestrial > Soil > Unclassified... | reverse complement strand
ACGTGCGGGCGCGGATCGCGCACTTCAAGGCCCCACGGGCGGTGGAGTTCTGCGAGCTGCCCAAGACCTCGACCGGCAAGATCCAGAAGTACGTGCTGCGCGAGCGCGAGTGGTCCGGCCGTGAGAAGCGGATCGGCTGAGCCGCAGCACGGGCTTGGTTCGCCCCCAGCCGTGCCGGAGGGATGGCCTCACCCTTGGCGATGACCGCGGCGCATCTCAGGGCGTTGCCCATGATGGCTGCGTCGAGCCCGGGGGGACGCAGGGTTGGGGGGCGCGGCCGGGGAGGGAGACCCTTCCCACCCAGCACGGCCTGACGGGCTGGGGGACTCAGCGTCGCTTCTCCGGTGGCGCCGGGGGGCGCCGGCCGGCGCCTCGGCTGCCTCAGCGCATGGTCGGTAGCTCGTGGTTCAAGGAGGCGATGGCCTCGTCCAGGATGGTGCGCACGTCGTCCGTCGAGCGGCTGTCGAGCCACATCGTGATGGCCACGTCGAAAGGGGCCAAGGCGACGGCCGCCAGCAGCCGGGGGCGCAGGTCTCGGCGATGGTCGAGGCCCAGCCGGATGGCGATGGCCTCGGCCACCAGCTCGCGCAAGCGCTGGCGCCGTTCCAGCTCTTGGGCGCGGAGCGATGGGGAGCGCTGCAGGAGACGAACCAGCGCCAGGGTGCGGTCGGCGGCGGCGCTGTAGGCGGCGATCCGGGGGCGAAGGGCGGTATGGACCGCCTGCAGTGGGGGTTCTTCCGGTGGGCGGGCCACGATCGCGTCGCGCAGCAGCCGGCCCATTCGGTCGAGGAAGCCGAGCACGACCTCCTCCTTGGAGGGGAAGTACCGAAAGAAGGTCCGTCGCGAGATGCCGGCGGCGGCGGCGATCTCATCGATGGTGACGGCGTCGAACTCTCGATCGGTCAACAGCTGGAGGGCGACCTCTGACAGGTGGTCACGCACCGCCTGTCGCTTGCGCTCGGCGAGCCCAAGCCCCCTGCCCTGGGTCTCGACCCTGGATGCCATGCCCCAAAGCATAGACGACGGCTGCGCCGATCACGACACCCGGTGTTGACGTTGGCACTCGATGCCGTCATAGTTACTCATGGGCCGATCCCAAGGCGTGAGCGCAGCATCGAGGCCCGGGAGATTGGGAGGGATGTCGATGAGCGGACGGGTGGTCGCTCCAGGGACCGTGACCTCGGATCGTGCCCCAAGCGGAGAGCGGATCCGTCTCACCGGCGCCCAGGCGCTTGTGCGGGTGCTGAGGTCCTCGGGGGTCGATCGGATCTTCGGGGTGCCAGGAGGCAGCCTCGTCGGGGTCATGGAGGCTATCGCCTCGGAGCCGGGCCTGCGCTTCGTTGGCACCCGTCACGAGGCGACGGCCGCGTTCATGGCGGCGGCCGTGTTCCACGCTGACGGCCGGGTGGCGGCCTGCCTTGGGGAGCAGGGGCCCGGGTCGCTCAACCTCCTCTCCGGCCTGGGGACCGCCTCCAACAATCACCTGGCGGCGATGGCCATCACCGCCAGCCCTCCCACCGGCCGCACCCATCCGTTCCTGGGCATGTTCATGGAGTTCGACGGTCGTCGGCTCTTCGAGCCGGTCGTCAAGTGGAGTGGGCAGGTCACCGATCCGGGCCGGGTTCCGTCCGTGATCCGCTGGGCCTTCCGCGAGGCCTTGACCGGTTGCCCGGGGCCGGTGCACGTGGACCTGCCCTCGGACGTGCTGATGGCCTCGGCCGACTTCGAGGTCGTCGACCTGGACGCCCCGCTCGAGCGCTTCCTCCCCTCTCCCCGACTCCCCGCCGACTCGGCGACGGTGGAGGCGGCGGCCCGGCTCCTGGCCGGAGCCGAGCGGCCGTTGCTGATCGCTGGCGGAGGTGCGGCGGCCGCCGGGGCGACCGCCGAGTTCCGTGAGCTCGCGCGTCGTCTGGGGGCGGCGGCCACCGCCACCCAGATGGGGCTGGGGGTGGTCGATTCGACCGGGCCCCGTTTCTTCGGCCACGGTGGGGTGATCGGTGGCCCAGCCGTCCTGCGGGCCATGCGCGAGGCGGATGTGGTGCTCGCCGTGGGCTGTCGCTTCTCCTCCTGGATGTGGGACGGCGAGGGGCCGGCGGCCCCTGGCTGGCCGAGGCAGGCGCTGATCCAGGTCGACCGGGATCCAACGGCCTTCGGGCGCCTGCGTCCCGTCAGCGTCGCGTTGGTCGGCGATGCCAAGGTCGTGCTCGGGCAGCTGCTGGCCGCCCTGAGGGACCTGGCCGTTCGCCCGGAGGACTCGCCCTGGCTGCGCTCCCTGGTCGAGGAGTACCGGAGCCATCGGGCGCACGTGGAGGCGCTGGCGGCGAGACGTGGGCCGACGATGCACCCCGCGGCCTTGTCCAAGGTCCTGGGGGAGGCCCTGCCCCGTGACGCCCTGGTGGTGTACGACGGCGGCCACACCACGTTCTGGAGCAACGAGCTCATCCCCGCCACCGAGCCCCGCACCCGGTTCCACGACCCCGGCATGGCTCACCTGGGGTTCGGCCTGCCCTACTCCCTGGCGTTGAAGCTACAGCATCCGGATCGCCCGGTCTTCAACGTCACCGGCGACGGGGCCTTCGGCTTTACGCTTCAGGAGCTGGACACCGCGCGTCGTCATGGCCTCAACGTGATCCAGGTCGTGCACAACAACGAGTCGTTCGGCATCATCCGTGCTGGCCAGCGGCGGCGGGGCTTTGAGCTGGGGGCGGCGCTCGAGGGCACGGATTACGCGGCCATCGCTCGTGCCTTCGGGTGCTTCGGGGAGCGCGTCACCCAGCCGGAGGAGATCCGGCCGGCGGTGATGCGCGCGCTCGGGTCGGGGCTGCCTGCGGTCCTCGATGTCCGGGTGGTGTTCGAGGACTTCCCGGCTCTGGGGGCGTTCCGCCGCATGGCCCTGCCGCCGTCGACATGAGCGCCGCCACCGTGGTGGGCGATCGGGCCGGCGAGATCCTGCGGGCGGTGCGCGACCTGGCGCCCTCCATCGCGGCTCGGGCGTCGGAGATCGAGGCCGGGCGCTCGCTTCCGGTCGACCTGTTCGAGGAGTTGAAGGCGATCGGGCTCTTCCGGATGCTCGTGCCCAGGAGCCACGGCGGCGATCAGGTCGGGCTCCTGGCCAGCATGGAGATCCTGGAGACGCTGGCGGCCGCCGACGGCTCCACTGGCTGGACGACGATGATCGGGGTCGAGTCGCCCCAGATCCTCTCCCTGCTGCCTCGGGAGACCTACGATGCCATCTACGCCGATGGGCCCGACGTGACCGTGGGCGGGTCCTTCGCGCCGGCGGGCCAGGCCTGGGTCGAGGACGGTGGATACCGCGTGAGCGGTCGCTGGCCCTTCGCCAGCGGCTGCGAGCGTTGGGACTGGCTGTTCGCCAACTGCACGATCGTCGAGAACGGCCAGCCACGGTTGGAGGCCAGCGGCGAGGCGGCGACGCGAGCGGTCCTGCTGCCGCGTCAGGAGGTGCGGATCGAGGACACCTGGAAGGTGCTAGGCCTGCGGGGGACGGGAAGCCACCACATCGTGATCGAGGACCTCTTCGTCCCCGAGGAACGCACCTTCGACATCTTCGACGGCCGGCCCTGCGTGGCTGGCGTGGCCAGGTACCCGATCCTCGACTTCTGCTTCCACATCACCAGCGTGGCCGTGGGGATCGCCCAGGCGGCCCTGGATGAGGTGGTGCGCGCGGCCCGATCGCGGCAACGGACGTCGATGCGCTCCACCTTGGCCCGCGTCCCACTCGTCCAGTACCGCCTCGGCCGGGCGGAGACCTCGCTCCGGGCCGCCCGTGCTTACCTCCGCGCCGAGGCCGCACGTGTCACGGCGGCCACGGAGCGTGACGACTTCGACCTCATCGCCGAGGTGGCCAGGGTCTACGCCAACGACGCCTGGGTGGCGCAGCTCTGTGCCCAGGTGGTCGATACCTGCTACACCGTCAACGGCTCCGCCAGCATCAGCGACGGCTCCACGCTCCAGCGCTGCCTGCGCGACATCCACACCATCACCCAGCATTCCTCGCTGAACGAGAGCGCGATCACCAGGGCCGGCGCTGCCCTGCTGGGAGAGGAGATCGATCGATGGTTCTGACGGCGACGAGGGCGCCCCGGGCCGAGCACGTGGGAAGCCTGCTCCGGCCTCCGGAGCTCCTGCGGGCCCGAGCGGCGCACCGTGAGGGTCGGATCACGCTGGGGCAACTGCGCGAGGTCGAGGATCGGGCCATCCTGGAGGCGTTGCGACTTCAGGGCGAGGTCGGGCTCGACGTCCTCACCGACGGCGAGTACCGCCGGGAGAGCTGGCTGTCGCCCTTCTGGGACTCGCTGGACGGTCTCACCACCGCCAGCCGGCCGACGGTGTGGATCGAGTGGCATGGCCTTCCCGAGGGGGGACCGTCGCAGGACGAGCTCCAGCTAGCGCCGGTCGTGGTCAACGCCCGGCTCCGCCGCCGGGTGCCGCTGCTGCGGGCCGAGGCGGCCTTCTTGCTGAAGCATGCCCCCGCACCCTTCAAGGTGACCATGCCCAGCCCGACCATGACCGCAACCCTGTACGTGCCCGGGATCACCGACCGCGCCTACCCCACGCCGGCCGACATGGTCCGGGAGGTGGCCGAGCTCCAGGTGGCGGAGGTGGAGGAGCTGGCCGACCTGGGGGTGGGCTGGGTTCAGGTTGACTCCCTCCGCTACCTGTCGCTCCTGGACGAGCGGCTGCGGCAGCGCATCCACGGCCTGGGGGTGGACACCGGCCGGTTGCTGGAGGAGACGATCGCCCTCGACAACCACGTCATCGGGGCGGCCAAGCGTCGTGGCCTCACCGTGGGGTTGCACCTCTGCCGGGGCAACAACCGCAGCGCCTGGATGGCGAGCGGTGGCTACGAGCCGATCGCGGAGCGGCTCTTCGCCGAGATCCTGGCTGATCGCCTCTTGCTCGAGTACGACAGCGAGCGGGCCGGTGGCTTCGAGCCGCTTCGCTTCGTGGCCCCCGGGAAGACGGTCGTGCTGGGGCTTGTCTCCACCAAGACCCCGGTGCTGGAGTCGCAGGACGACCTGTGCCGTCGCATCGAAGAGGCCTCGCGGTACGTGCCGATCGAGAACCTGGCCCTGGGCCCGCAGTGCGGGTTCGCCTCAACGCTGCTGGGCAACCTGATCACGGTCGACGATCAGCGCCGCAAGCTGGAGCTGGTCGTCGATACCGCTCGCCGGGTGTGGGGGTAGGGGAGAGGAACGACGCCAAGGAGGGGGACCATGGGGCCACATGACGATCCCAAGCTCTCGGTCGAGGACCGACTGGACATCCAAGAGCTCTTCGCCCGTTACGCCTGGAGCCTGGACACGGGGGACCTTGAAGGGGTGCTGGCCTGCTTCGTCGAGGACGGGGCCCTGGAGCATCAGCCCCAGGGGCGGTTCGTCGGCCGTGAGCAGATTCGTCAGCTCCTGGAGGACCTGTGGTACTCCCGGCCGGGCTGGTTCGTGGGCCGGCAGCACCTCGCCAATCACTTCCTGATCACGCCTGAGGGGCGAGACCGTGCCCGGGTGCGCGCCTTCTTCTCGATCCTCCAGCACGACACCAACGCTCGGACCAACTTCGTCTTCGGCCTGGGCAACTGGGACAACATCTGCGTCAAGCGGGATGGCCGGTGGTGGTTCGAGTCGGTGACGGTGGAGAAGTGGATCGGGGAGGGGGTGCCGTGGGCGGGGGAGGCACATGCCCGTTCCACGACCGGCGCGGCGAGCGGGGCGTGAGGGCGAGCGTGCGCGGCAAGATCGCGGTCGAGGAGCACGTGGCGGTCGGCGGGTTCACGGTGCCCCCGCTGTTCCGCGGCTCCGAGGTCGAGCGCCGGATCGGCGAGGTGGACGGCCTCCGCCTCGAGGAAATGGAGCGCCATGGCATCGAGGTGGCGTTGCTGTCGCTAACCTCGCCCGGAGTGCAGGCGGTGCTGGAGGTGCGGCGGGCGGTGGAGCTGGCCCGAGCGGCCAACGACGCCTTGGCCGAGATGGTGGCCCGGCACCCGGGCCGCTACCTCGGCCTGGCCGCGCTTCCCCTCCAGGACCCGGAGGCAGCTGCGACGGAGCTGGAGCGGTGCGTGCGCGAGCTGGGCTTTCGGGGGGCGATGGTGAACGGCTACACCAACCTGGGCGATCCGGATACCGCCCTCTACTACGATGACCTCCGGTTCGAGCCCTTCTGGATGCAGGTGGAGCGGTTGGGGGTCCCTGTCTACCTGCATCCGCGCGAGCCCCTGCCCAGCCAGCGGCGCGCCTATGAAGGGTATCCCTCGCTGCTCACCGCGGCCTGGGGGTACGGGGTGGAGACCGCGACCCACGCCATTCGGCTGATCGTGAGCGGGCTCTTCGATCGCCATCCCCAGGTGCAGCTGGTGCTCGGGCATCTGGGAGAGACGTTGCCCTTCGCGATCTGGCGGCTGGAGCATGCCTTCGGCCGACGGAGCCCGGCGCAACCGCTCCAGCGGCCCATCTCCCGGTACCTACGCGAGAACGTCTTCGTCTCCACCAGCGGCCACTTCTCCACCCGAGCGATGATCGCCACCATCCTTGAGATGGGGGCCGACCGGGTCCTCTTCGCCGCTGACTACCCCTACGAGACCATGGCCGAGGCGGCGGAGTGGTTCGATCACGCGCCGATCAACGATGCCGACCGGTCGCGGATCGGCAGGTCGAACGCGGAGCGCCTGTTCGGGGTCGGGCCGGGCGAGCGGGGTGGGGCGCGGAGGGCGGCGGCTCGCTGATGCCCGGGGAGGGGGATGGGGGCCGGGGCGATGCCTCCTCCCGTCGTTGGATGCTCTCTTGGCGGCAGGGGTGGGATGCTCGTGCGGATGATTTCCGCATGGCGGGAAATGTTTGCCTCCGTATGGCGTGATCAGGAACAACGTGCTACCCTGGCCCTCACCTTCGGTGAGGAGAGAACCGACCTGCCGGTAGAGTTCAGGCCTCGGTTCGGTGGCCATGGACCTGGAGGCCGTGGTCGGGCCCGTTGGGAGGAGAGAGGAGAGCGATGATGAGTGAGAGGGCCGTGATGTCACGGTACGCCTGGGTCCTTCTCGGTCTGCTGGTCTGCTTCTGGGGCCTGGTCGGGATCAACCGCCTCGGGATCAGCTACATCCTGCCCATCATCCGTCCCCTGTTCCACATGAGCCTGTTCCAGGCCGGGCTCCTGATCTCCGGGACCTCGCTGACCTGGGCCTTCACCAGCTGGATCTCCGGCTGGTTGTCCGACCGCTTCGGACGCAAGATGGTGATGTTGCCGGGCGCGATCTTCGCCTGCCTCACCACCATGGCCATGGGTGCCGCCTGGAGCTGGCTTTCCATGTTCGTCATCCGTGACCTGATCGGCGTCGGCGACGGGGTGGGGTGGCCAAGCGGTCAGTCGGCACTCGCCGAGGAGGTCCCGCCCCAGCGCCGGGCCTTGGTCGCGGGCGTTTTCACCGCCGGCTACCCCTTCTTCGGCAGCGTGATCGGAGCGATCGTGATCACCCGCCTGGCCGTGGCCTTGGGCTGGCGGTGGGTGTTCCCGATCCTCGGCTTCGCGTTCCTGATCGTTGTGCTCGCGCTCTGGCTCTACATGCGCGAGCCCAAGCGGGGCAGCGTCCCCGAGCGTCTCGACTGGCGCAACGCGATCAAGATGGTCCGCGACTACCGGGTGGTGCTGCTGATGCTCATCCAGAGCGGGGCTCTGGCCTGGCTCCAGGTCTCCAACCTCTTCAACACCCTCTTCCTGACCGGCGTGCGCCACGTCAGTCTGGTCAACGCTGGCACCTTCCTGGCCGTGGCCGGGGCCGTGGGCATCGTCGGTACCCTGCTGCTGCCCTTCCTCTCCGACTACGTCGGCCGTCGGCCGGTGGTCCTGGTCGGCGGTGTCCTCTGCGGGCTGACGCTGGGCCTCTACATCTTCGGGGGCTTCCCCCTGCCGGTGGCGATCGCCCTGCTGGCCTTGAACTCCTTCTTCATCGGGGTGGTGGTGCCGCTGGGCAGCGCGACCATCATCGTCGAGCTGGTCGGCGAGGAGCTTCGGGCCGCCACCATGGGCCTGGTCAACTTCGTTGGGGTCATGATCGGCACCTTGGCCCTGCCGGCGATCGCGGGAGCGGTGGCGGATGGGTATGGGATCAAGGTCGGCTTCCTGCTCGCCGCCATCTGCGCCGGGCTGAGCGGGCTGCTGGTCCTGGGCATCCCCGAGACGGCTCCACGGGTGCTGGCTCGACGAGCAGGTCGAACGGCGGTGGTCACGACCTGAGGCCCGGCCGCTGCCGGCGGCCTTGAGCGGCATCCCTGTCGGGGTCGAGCGGGGGGATGACCCGGGCCCGGCGGCGGTGAGCTCGGCGTCCGGTGCCGGCCGGGGGAATAGGGGAGGGCTCCCGGCCGGTTTGGATGGCAGCGGTGTCCGCCCTCCAGCTCCAGGTGCTGCTCGGTCTCCTGGCCGCGGTGGTCGTCCTGGCCATGGTGGCCCGGCGCTTCCGGCTGCCGTATCCCATCGTGCTGGTGCTGGGCGGCCTGGCCTTGGGCTTCGTCCCCCATGTGCCCAGGGTCCGCCTGGACCCCGACGTGGTCTTCCTCGTCTTCCTGCCTCCACTGCTCTTCAATGCCGCCTGGGCCACGTCGTTCCGTGACTTCCGGGCCAACCTGCGCAGCATCGGCCTGCTGGCCTTCGGCCTGGTCCTGCTCACGACCGTGGGGGTGGCGGCGGTGGCTCACGCCGTGGTGCCCGGCCTGCCCTGGCCCACCGCCTTCGTGCTGGGGGCGGTGGTCGCCCCCACCGACGCTGTGGCCGCGACCGCGATCATGCAACGGCTGGGCGTGCCGCGTCGGGTCGTGAGCGTGGTCGAGGGCGAGAGCCTGGTCAACGACGCCACCGGGCTGGTCGCCTGGCGTTTCGCCCTGGGCGCGGCGGTCACCGGGGTCTTCGTCCCCTGGCAGGCCAGCCTGGAGTTCGTGGAGGCGGCCGTGGGTGGGATCGCGGTCGGGATCGTCGTGGGCTGGCTCCTGGCCCAGGTCCAGCTCCGCATCGACGACGCCCTGATCGAGATCACCCTGAGCTTCCTCGCCGCCTATGCCGCCTACCTCGCGGCCGAGAACCTGCACCTCTCGGGCGTGCTGGCGGTCGTCGCCGCCGGGCTCTACGTGGGGCGCCGGAGCCCCGAGCTGCTCTCACCCAACACCCGCATGCAGGGGCTGGCGGTGTGGGGCATGGCGGTCTTCGTGCTCAACGGCCTGGCCTTCATCCTGGTCGGCCTGCAGCTGCCCGGCATCTTGGACGGCCTGAGCGCGCGCCCGGTCCCCAGCCTGGTGTGGTACGCGGCTGCGGTCAGCCTGACGGTGATCGCCGTCCGCGTCGCCTGGACCTTCCCCGGCGCCTACCTCCCCCGCCTCCTGCCCTCGGTGCGGCGACGCGAGCTCCTCCCGCCCCGCCGCGACGTGGCCGTGACCGCCTGGTCGGGCATGCGTGGTGCGGTCTCCCTGGCCGCGGCCCTCGCCCTGCCGGTCACTCTGCCCGGCGGCTCGCTCTTCCCTGGCCGGGACCTGGTCCTCTTCGTGACCTTCTGCGTGATCCTGATCACCCTCGTCCTCCAGGGCCTGAGCCTGCCGCTGCTCATCACCGGGCTCAGGGTGACCGGTGACGGACGTGAGCACCAGGAGGAGAAAGTGGCTCGCTTCCGGGCCATCGAGGCGGCCGAGGCACGGCTGGCGGAACTGTCCGAGTCGGACCGGGCTCCGGAAGGACAGCTGGACCTCCTTCGTGGCTACTACCGAAAACGGCGCGCGTCGGTCGAGACGCGGTTCGGCTACCTCCGACATGACCACGGCGGGGAGGGGCGCGGGCCGGCCGACGGACACGTCCACGTCGACGGTGTCGATCACCTGGCCGATCATCGCCAGTGGCAGCGACGCATGCACCGGCTCAAGCTGGAGCTGATCTCGGCCGAGCGCCAGCAGGTGGTGGCGTTGCGCGACCGGGGCACGATCAGCGACGACGTCATGCGTCGGATCGAGCGCGACCTCGACCTGGAGGAGCTACACCTGGTCGACGCCGAGGGGTGAGGCCAGGGACCTCGCGTTGCGGTGCCATGGATCCTGTCCCCGATCGGTCCCGAGCCCCGGGGTGCGCCCTGCTGCTCGTGACCGTGATCAGGCGGAGCACGGCCGGCGTCTCCTCGCGGCTTGCGATTGCCCGCAAGGTGGAGCTCCCCCTTGGCCGCCGGCTCGGGGCGCTCCCGATCCGTGCCCGAGCCTTCGGGGTCAGCTCCAGCGCTGGCTGAGGTCGGCTGGAGCTGAGGAGACGACGCCGGCTCGGGGATGTTGGCCGAAGGGTGCGGCGGATTGCCACCGGCCCGTGCGCGAGCTAGAGTCAGGGGGTGGCGCCGGGGGAGCATCATTACGAGGGCGGCCAGCCCAAGGGGTTTCTGCAGGCCTGCCTGCTGCTGCTGATCGCTGAGGCACCAGGGCACGGCTACGACCTCATGGAACGGTTGGCCGCGTTCGGGTTCGAACGCGACCCGGGCAGCCTCTACCGCATGCTCCGCTCGATGGAGCGGGAGGGCCTGCTCCGCTCCGAGTGGGAGCTGTCGGGCACGGGGCCTGGCCGGCGACGCTACGAGCTGGTGCCGCTGGGCAAGGAGCGGTTGCGATCCTGGGCCGAGGCCCTGGGGGAGACCCACCAGCTCATCGAGGCCTACCTGGAGCGCTATCGAGCCCTCCCCTCCGCCGAGGGCGCCTCGTCGAGCCGGGCGGTGCCGGAGGGGGCGCATCTGGGGGTTGAGTGGTGACCCTGCCCGATCTGAGCGGGACGGCGCTCGGCCGCTACCGGCTCGATCGGCCGCTCGGGAGGGGGATGGCATCCGTCGTCTACCGGGCCACCGAGCGGCCAGCGGGCAGGCAGGTGGCGGTCAAGGTGCTGGACCCCCGGCTGGCTCGTCATCCGAGGCTCCTCACCCGTCTGGTCGAGGAGGCGGGGACCGTCTCTCAGCTCGGCCATCCTGCCATCCTGCCGGTCTACGAGGTGGCCAGGCGAGGGGAGCTGGCCTTCGTGAGCATGCGCCTGGCCCATGGCGGCACGCTCGAGGGGTGCCTGCGGCATCGTGCCTTCACCACTGAGGAGGCGGTGGGCGTCGCCCGCGACCTGGCCGATGCGCTCCACCGTGCCCACGAGGCGGGGGTGGTGCACCAGAACCTGAAGCCGAGCAACCTCCTCTTCGATGGCGACGGGGCGGCGCTGGTGGCCGACTTCGGCCTGGCGCCGTGGCGGTATGGCCTCCCCTTCAGGTCGTCTCCGTACGTCGCGCCCGAGCAGGCGCAGGGCGGAGAGGCGGATCGGCGCGTCGACGTCTACGCCCTCGGGCGGCTGCTCCTGGCGATGGTGGTCGGGTCTCGGGTGCCCGAGCTCTCGCCCTCTGGGTCACGGGCGGGCTCGGGCCCGGCCGGGGTGGGGCAGGTCGATCTGCCGGAGGAGCTCAGCCGGCTGCTGCTCAGCGCTCTGTCCGAGGACCCGGGCGAGCGTCCCCAGACCATGTTGGAGTTCCGGCGTCGGCTGGAGCGGCTGCTGCCTGGGTGGGGGGGAGAACCCAGTCCCGGCGACCAGCTGCCGGCGTTCTTGGAATCCTCCCCGGACGCTGCCCTGGCGATCGACGCCGAGGGGTGGATCCGAGCGTGCAACCGCCGGGCCGAGTCCCTGTTCGGCTGGCCCCGCGAGCGCCTGGTGGGGCGGCCGCTGCTTCCCACCCTGATCAGCCCCCGCCATCGTGAGCTGCTCGAGCGCATCCTGGCCGCGTCCTTGGACGGGCACGTCGTGGCCACGGCGGACCGGCCGGCCGAGATCGTCGCCCTTCGTCGGGATGGGCGCCAGATCACCATCGAGGTCTCGCTCTCGCGCCTGCAGCGGGATGACGGCGGCCCCTTCCTGGTGGCCTTCTGCCATGACGTCTCCGCTCGCCGAGAGATGGAGCTGCTGCTGGCCATGCCGGGGACGGGGGGCGAGGCGACGTCGGGGGCGCCCGAGACCGTCGTCCCCGCGGTGTTGGAGGCGGTGTGCGGGAGCCTTGGCTGGTCGGCAGGGGCGCTCTGGTTGCCTTCCCACGCCCGCGACGGCTTGCGCTGCCAGGCCTATTGGGCTCGACCCTGGCTCTCCACGGCCGAGCTCGGCGTGCTCTACGGCGGCTCCTGCGCCGTCGGCGAGGGCGTGGTGGGCCGCTGCTGGTCGGCGGGCGAGCGAACCTGGTGCGCCGACCTGAGCGAGGCTGCCGAGACGGCTCGGGAGCGGGCGGCGGCCCGGCTCGGGCTGCGGGCCACGGCTGCGTTCCCGATCCGGGAGGGCGCGGAGGTGATCGGGGTCCTGGAGTGCTTCAGCTCGATCTCGGGATCGCCCGACCCCGAGACCCTGGCCGAGGTCGAGGTCGTTGCCCATCACCTGGGGCAGCTCGCACGCCGGTCACCGGCCGTCCAGCGACCGCGGCTGCGGTACCGGATCGATCCACGGAACAGCCACCTCGGCTTCTCGTGCGCCTTCATGAAGTTCCTCACCGTGCACGGCAGGTTCCGGGACTTCAGCGGCTGGGTGGAGGTGGCGGGCGACGATCCCACCACGGCCCGCGCCGAGTGCACGATCAAGACCGCGAGCGTCGACACGGGCAGCCTCGATCGGGACTACCATCTCTGCTCGGCCGACTTCTTCGACACCGACCGTTACCCGGACATGCTCTTCAGGAGCACCGGCGTTGAGGCTCTCGGCGACGAGCGGTTTCGTGTCTCCGGCGAACTCACGATCCGTGGCGTGACCCGTCCGCTTCGCCTTGACGTCCGGCTTGAGGACCACGATATCGATGCCTCGGGAACCGAGAGGGTCACCCTCACCGCGCTCACCGTGATCGATCGGACGGAGTGGTTCCTGGACTGGGAGAAGGCGCTCCAAGCCGGGCGTTGGATCGTGGGCAACGAGGTCCGGCTGGAGCTGGTGGTCACGCTGGTGCGGCGCCCCTGGAGGCTTCCTGGCACGGCTTGAGCTCGCAGCTCGGGGAGCCCAGCGGGCTGGCGCTGGCATCAGCGATCCCCGAGGACGCGCCACGGCTTGGTCATGGCTGGTCGTCGCTGGGCACCCTCATGGGCCGCCCGCACCTATGCGATCGACATATAAGTGAGAAACTCAGCTCTTGCTCTGTGGGTGACGCTGGTGCCACGGTTGAGGAAGGGTCTGGAGTTGACCTCGTGGCCCGTTGGCCCGGCGAAGGACCGGATTCGAGGAAGAGGAGATTGCTGATGGCCGAGGCACCAGTTGAGTCCAGGCCCCGACACCAGCCGGCCGTCTCGGATGTGCACATCGTCTGGATCACCGGCGGGTTGGGGTGCGACGGCGACTCGGTGGCGGTGACGGCTGCCACCCAACCGAGCATCGAGGAGGTGCTGCTCGGGGCGATCCCCGGCCTGCCCAGGGTCCACCTCTACAACTGCGTCCTTGCCTACGAGGTGGGCGAGGAGCTGATGAGCTATTGGCACAAGGCGGCACGAGGAGAGCTCGAGCCCTTCGTGCTGGTGATGGAAGGGTCGATCCCCAACGAGGAGATCAAGGCCGAAGGCTACTGGGCAGCCCAAGGCAACGATCCCGTCACCGGTGAGCCCATCACCATCCCCCAGTGGCTCGACCGGCTGGCGCCCAAGGCCACGGCGGTGGTGGCGGCGGGCACGTGCGCCACCTACGGCGGCATCCACGCCATGCAGGGCAACCCGACCGGCGCCATGGGCCTGGCCGACTACCTGGGGTGGAACTGGCGCTCGAAGGCCGGCATCCCCATCGTCAACGTCCCGGGCTGCCCGGTCCAGCCGGACAACTTCATGGAGACCCTCCTCTACCTGCTCTATCAGGTGGCCGGCCTAGCGCCGATGATCCCGCTCGACGAGCAGCTGCGACCGACCTGGCTCTTCGGGCGCACCGTGCACGAGGGGTGTGATCGGGCCGGCTTCTACGAGCAGGGCCAGTTCGCCACCGAGTACGGCTCTCCCGAGTGCTTGGTCAAGCTGGGTTGCTGGGGGCCGGTGGTGAACTGCAACGTGCCCAAGCGAGGCTGGATGGCGGGCCTCGGCGGCTGCCCCAACGTCGGCGGCATCTGCATCGGTTGCACCATGCCGGGCTTCCCGGACAAGTTCATGCCCTTCATGGACGAGCCTCCTGGAGGCAAGCTCTCGTCGGGGATCTCCAGCCTGTACGGGGGGCTGATCCGGACGCTGAGGAACCTCACCAACGACACTGTGAACAAAGAGCCCCGCTGGCGTCACCGGGGTCCGCAGCTGACCACCGGTTACCGTCCGAGGAGCTACTGACAGGACCCTCAGAGCCCTCCTGGCTGCCGTCCGGCCGGGGAGAGAGAACAGGGAGAAGAACATGGCGACAGTCGAAAGGCCACCTGCGGAGAGAGAAGAGCGAACCCTGGTGGAGATGTCCTGGGATCCGATCACGCGGATCGTCGGCAGCCTGGGCATCTACACCAAGATCGACTTCAAGAACCGCGAGGTAGCGGAGTGTTATAGCACCTCATCGATCTTCCGCGGCTACAGCATCTTCATGAAGGGCAAGGACCCCCGAGACGCCCACTTCATCACCAGCCGTATCTGCGGGATCTGCGGGGACAACCACGCCACCTGCTCCTGCTACGCCCAGAACATGGCCTACGGCATCCGCCCCCCGGCTATCGCCGAGTGGATCGTCAACCTGGGCGAGGCTGCCGAGTACATGTTCGACCACAACATCTTCCAAGACAACCTCCTCATGGTTGACTTCTGTGAGAAGATGGTGAGGGAGACGAACCCCAGCGTGTGGGAACGGGCGAAGGCGACCGAGGCTCCGCACGCAGCCGAGCATGGCTACCGGACGATCGCCGATATCATGCACGCACTGAACCCGTTCGAGGGTGAGTTCTACCGGGAGACCCTGCACACCAGCCGGTACACCAGGGAGATGTTCTGCCTGATGGAGGGCCGCCATGTTCACCCCTCGACCCTCTACCCTGGTGGGGTCGGGACGGTGCCCACGGTCCAGCTCTTCACCGACTACCTGATCCGGCTCTCCCGGTACGCCGAGTTCATGAAGAAGTGCGTGCCGCTTCACGACGACATCTTCGACTTCTTCTACCAGGCCCTTCCCGGCTACGAGCGGGTCGGCTACCGACGCACCCTGCTCGGCTGCTGGGGATCCTTCAACGATCCCGAGGTCTGCGACTACCGCTACGAGAACATGGCCAAGTGGGGGCGGGCCATGTTCGTCACCCCTGGCGTGGTCGTCGATGACCAGCTCGTCACCACCAACCTCGTCGACATCAACCTCAACATCCGCATCCTGCTTGGCAGCTCCTACTACGACGACTGGGAGAACGAGGAGACCTTCGTCAGCCGTGATCCGCTGGGCAACCCGGTCGACAAGCGGCATCCGTGGAACCAGACCACGATCCCCCGCCCGCAGAAGCGAGATATGAGGCCGGGGGGGAAGTACTCCTGGACGATGTCGCCGCGCTGGCTGCACCAGGGTGAGCACCTGGCGCTCGACACTGGAGGCGGCGCGCTGGCCCGGCTGTGGGCCACGGCCCTCGCCGGTCTGGTCGACATCGGGTACGTCAAGGCGACCGGCAACAGCGTCAAGATCTTCCTGCCCAAGACGGCGACCAAGCCGGAGGTGGAGCTGGAGTGGAGGGTCCCGCGTTGGAGCAACGCCATCGAGCGGGACCGGGCCCGCACCTACTTCCAGGCTTATGCCGCCGCCTGCGCCTACTACTTCGTCGAGCAGGCGCTGAAGGAGCTGCACGCTGGGCGGACCCGGACCTTCACCCCCTTCGAGGTGCCGGATGAGGCGATTGGCTGTGGTTTCCACGAGGCGGTTCGAGGCGTTCTCTCCCATCACCTGGTGATCCGCGACAAAAAGATCGCCAACTACCATCCTTACCCCCCGACCCCCTGGAACGGGAGCGTGCGCGACATCTACGGCACCCCAGGGCCCTACGAGGACTCGGTGCAGAACACGCCGATCTTCGAGGAGAACGGCCCCGACGACTTCAAGGGCATCGACATCATGCGGGCGGTCCGCAGCTTCGACCCTTGCCTGCCCTGCGGCGTCCACCTGTACCTGGGCCCGGGGCGTGTGCTCGAGCAGCGGCACGTTCCCATGTTCGGGCACCAGTGACGAGGAGCCTGGCTCGTGCTCTCCCCCGTACGCAAGCGAGGGTTCGAGCGCCGGCTTGAAGAGGCCGGATCGCTGGTGGAAGCCCTGGAGGCCCTCCCCGATGGGGAGGCGAGGCGAGCCGCGGTCGAGGCGGTGAGGGCTGTGCTCGCCGTGCACGGCGAGGCGTTGGCCCACCTGGTGGGGCTGCTCGAGGAGCGGGGCGATCGCGCTCTGCTGGAGGAGCTCGCCCGTGATCCGATGGTCGGAGGGCTGCTGCTCCTGCACGGCCTGCACCCCACCCCGCTCCTGCAGCGGGTGAGCCAGGCGCTGGACCGGGTGAGGCCGTACCTGGGCTCGCACGGCGGGAGCGTGCAGCTGCTGGGGCTGGAGGAGGGAGTGGTCCGATTGCGCCTCGAGGGCAGCTGCCACGGCTGCCCCTCCTCTCGTCTCACCCTCGAGCACGCGATCGAGCAGGCGATCCAAGAGCTGGCCCCGGAGGTGGCCGGTATCGAGGTCGAGGGGTTGGCGCCCGAGCCTCAGCCGTCGGGCTTCGTGCCCCTGAGCCAGCTGCGCTCGGAGTGGCGGGAGGTTCCCGGCCTGACCGAGGGCCCTCCCTCCGATGGGCCGACGGTGAGGGAGGTGGCAGGGGTCAGGGTGCTCCTCTGCCGCCTCCCGACCGGCTGGTACGCGTACCGCGATCGCTGCCCTGCCTGCGGGGCGTCGCTGGAGGGGGCCGTGCTCGAGGATGTCGAGCTGGCCTGCCCTGGCTGTGGTCGCAGGTTCGATGCTCGGAGGGCGGGGCGCTCCCTGGATGGGAGCTGCTCGCTCGAGCCGGTTCCGCTGTTGAGCGACGGGGCCGTCCGGATCGCCCTGCCGGTGGGGGGGACGTGAGCACCTCGCCGTTGGCGGCCCTGCGTCGGCAGGTCCCGCCGCGCCCGCCCCAGGAGCGTTGTGACCTCTGCGCCACCCCCCTGGGGCGGCGTCATCGCCACCTCTGGGAGATCTCGCGCCGGCGGCTCGTCTGCGCATGCGACCCCTGTGCCACCTTGTTCAGCGGCCAGGCCCAGCAGCGTTATCGTGCCCTCCCTGAGCAGGTCCGCTACCTGGAGGGGCTCGAGCTGCCCGACCAGCTGTGGGAGGGGCTCTTGGTGCCGGTCGGCGTCGTCTTCTTCGTCCGGCGGGAGGGGGTGACGGACGGTCCCCCAGTGATCGCCTTGTACCCCAGCCCGGCCGGGGCCACCGAGTCGTCCCTAGAGCTGGGGTCGTGGCAGGTGCTCGAGGAACGGAACCCGTTCCTGCGGCTGATGGAGCCGGAGGTCGAGGCCCTGCTGGTCAACCGGGTGGGAGGGGCGCGTGATCACTTCCTCGTCCCCATCGACCGCTGCTACGAGCTGGTGGGGCTGATCAGGGTTGGATGGAGGGGCCTCTCGGGGGGCTCCGAGCTCTGGCAGACCTTGGATCGCTTCTTCGTCGACCTGCGTCGTCAGGCCGTGACCCTAAGGTGTCGGGATGCCTGAGCTGGACTTCAAGGTGGAGGGGGCCGAGCCGCTCCCCTACTGCGCGACCCCGACCCTGGCCCTGAAGCTGCGGGTCACGTGCACCACGTCCACCCCTGTGCAGGCGGTTGCCCTCGACTGCCAGGTCAGGATCGAGGCGCAACGCCGTCGCTACCGCCCCGCCGAGCAGGAGCGTCTCTTGGAGCTGTTCGGGGAACCCGAGCGCTGGGCGCGGACGTTGCGGAGCCTGCTCTGGACCCACGCCAGCGTCTCGGTGCCCCCGTTCGAGGGGGAGACCGTCGTCGACCTCTGCCTCCCCTGCACCTTCGACTTCAACGTCCAGGCCACCCGCTACTTCGACGCCTTGGAGGAGGGCGTGGTGCCGCTCGAGCTCCTCTTCTCGGGCTCGGTCTTCTTCTCCGATGAGGGAGGCAGGTTGCAGGTGGAGCGCATCTCCTGGGGCAAGGAGGCAACCTTCCCCCTGCCGGTGGCGACCTGGAGGCAGGTGGTGGAGCTCTACTACCCGAACACCGCCTGGCTCTGCTTGCGCAAGGACGTCTTCGATCGCCTGGCCGCGTACAAAGCGAAGGCCACGCTGCCGACCTGGGAGGCGGCCCTGGAGTCGCTGCTGGAGGCCCGGGCGGAGGCAGGTCAGCCATGACCACCTCACGCCAGCTCGTGGATGCGGTCGCCGACGCGGTGCTCTACGAGGGGTACCTGCTGTACCCCTATCGACACTCGGCGGTGAAGAACCAGGTCCGGTGGACCTTCGGCGTGGTCCACCCTCGCTGCTGGAGCGAGGCCACCGGGGGCGCCGAGCCCTGGTCCTTGGAGGCCGGTTGCCTCCTGCGCCCCCTCGTCGGCTGTCGGCTCCAGGTCAGCGTTCGTTTCCTCCACCTGCTCCAGCGGGGCGGGGCTGAGGGGAGCTGGCAGGAGGCGAGCGAGCGAACGGTGGGGCCGCGGGACCTCGGGCTCCAGGAGCTGTTTCAGTCCCCGGTCTCGCTCCCGATCGACCTGCCCGCGGCCGTCCTGGAGGAGGGAGGGGTGCGTCGGGAGTGGCACGCGGTTGAGGGGAAGGTAGAGGTCGAGGCCCAGCCGCTGCCGGCCGCGGGAGCTGCCCTGGTGGAGGTCAGGCTCGCCAACACCACCCCCTTGGATGACCCCGGGACCCTGACCCGTGATCAGGTGATGCTCTCCTCCCTGGCCTCGGCCCATGCCGTTCTGTGGGTGGAGTCCGGCGAGTTCGTGTCCTCGGCCGACCCTCCTCCCGAGCTGCGCACGGCCGTGGGCCAGCTCCGTCGGCGAGGATGGTGGCCGGTCCTGGTCGGAGACCCCGGGGCCGGGGATTGCCTCTTGATGTCGCCCATCATCCTCGATGACTACCCGCGGGTGGCGGAGGAGAGCCCCGGTGACCTCTTCGATGCCACCGAGATCGATGAGCTCCTCACCCTGCGCATCCTCACCCTGAGCGAGGCGGAGAAGGCGGAGCTGCGGCAGGGTGACGAACGGGCTCGGCGCTTGCTCGAGCGGACCGAGTCGCTGACGCCGGCGGAGCTGATGCGTCTCCATGGGGCGGTCCGGGAGCTGCGCGTCCGCAGGGGGTGGGAGCGATGAGCAACCTCGACCCCCGCTGGGACCCGTGGGAGCAGACCCGTCCCCTTGAGCAGGTTCCCCTGGGCGAGGGCCAGCTGCGGGTGGGCGACCGGGTGCGCCTCCGTCCTCGCGGGCGGGCCGACATCCTCGACCTTGAGCTCGAGGGGCGGGTCGGGGTGGTCGAGGCGATCGAGCGCGACTACGACGATGCTGTGCACCTGGCGGTGGTCCTGGACGACGATCCGGGGCGTGACCTCGGGCTCTTGCGCCAGCCAGGGCATCGGTTCTTCTTCCGTCTCGAGGAGGTGGAGCCGATCCGATGAAGGTGCTGATCGCCGGCATCGGCAACGTCTTCCTGGGCGACGACGGCTTCGGGGTCGAGGTGGTGCGCCGGCTGTCGGAGCGCGCGCTCCCGGCCTGGGCTGAGGTCGTCGACTTCGGCATCCGGGGCTACGACCTTGCCTACGCCCTGCTGGAGGGGTACGAGTGCGCGGTGCTGGTGGACGCGGTGCGTCGAGGGGGGCCGCCCGGCACCCTCTTCAAGCTGGAGCTCGATCCCGAGGCGCTCCCCGGGCTGGTGAGTCCTGACGGGCACGCCATGAGCCCGGACCAGGTCCTCGGGCTGGTTCGTGAGCTGGATGGACGGCCTCCGCGGCTGTTCTTGGTCGGCTGCGAGCCGGCGAGCTTGGGTGGCGAGGAGGGGGCCATGGGCTTGAGTGCTCCGGTGGCGGCGGCGGTGGACGGGGCCTTGACGATGATCGAGCGGTTGCTCAAGGAGTTGGCTGAGGAGGCGGAGGCGCGGGCGGGTGCATGAGGTCGGTCTCTGTGAGGGCGTGCTGGAGGTGGTGCTGGAGGCGGCGGGCGGCCGGCCTGTGCGCCGCGTCCGGGTCCGGGTGGGCAGGTTGCTGCGGGTCTGGCCTGAGAGCTTCGACCAGGCCTGGCGGTTGGTGGGGGAGGCGACCCCGGCCGAGACCGCGATCGTGGAGCTGGACGAGGTGCCGGCCAGGGTCCGGTGCCGCGGCTGCCGACACGAGAGCGAGCCCGGGGATCTGCCGCTCTGCCCCCGCTGCGGTTCGAGCAGCGTCGACGTCCTGGCCGGCGACGAGCTGATCGTGGAGGAGATCGAGCTGGAGGAGGGAACGGTGCTCCGAAACCCCGCCTGCAACGGATCAAGGCCGAAGGAGGAGTGAGATGTGCCTGGCCATACCCGGCAGGGTCCTCGAGGTCGTGGACGAGGAGAAGCAGATCGCCAAGGTGGAGGTGGCCGGGGTGCGCCGGAACGTGAGCATCGGCCTCCTCACCGGCGACGAGCGACCGGCGCCCGGCGATTACGTCCTCATCCACGTCGGCTTCGCTCTGACCAAGATCGACGAGCAGGAGGCGCTGGAGACCCAGCGGGTGCTGGAGAGCCTGGGCCAGGCGTACCTGGACGAGGTCGAACAGATCAAGGCGTCGAACATCACCTGACCAATTGCCGTGGGCACAGGAGGATCGACATGAAGGTGACGATCGGGTCGGCGGGGTTCTCGCTGGGAAGGTTGCTCCTGCTGGGGCTGGTCGGGGTGGCGGTGCTGGCGGCGGCGAACGCCTCCGACCTTCGCCGCTACCTCCGGCTGAGGGAGATGTGAGCAGGCATCGGCCGGAGGCGATTGAGGGATGATGGGCAAGCTGGCGATCTTCACGATGGGGTACCTGCTGGGCACCCGGGCCGGGCGCGAGCGATGGAACCAGATCGTGCGTCTGGCCCGCTGGGTGGCCGAGCGGGACGAGACCCGGCTCGCGGCCGGCATGGCCCTGAACGCGGCCCAGCTGGGCGTCCAGCAGGGCCTGGGCATGGTGGCGGACGTGATGCGAGCCAGACGGCGCCTCGCTTGAGCGAGAGAAGGCCCTGGGGCCGGAGGTCGGCAGGGTGCGCCAGCGCTACGCGGTGACGGTTCGGGGGACCGTCCAGGGGGTCGGATTCCGACCCTTCATCTACCGCCTGGCCCGGCGTCACGATCTGGCCGGGTTCGTCCGCAACTCCACGGGGCCGGTCGAGATCGAGGTGGAGGGTGACCCTGGAAGCCTTCGGAGCTTTCTCGAGGCGCTCCGACGGGAGGCCCCGCCGCTGGCCCGGATCGAGGAGGTGCTGACCTCTCGGATGGCGCCACGCGGGGAGCGGGGCTTCGTGATCGAGGCGAGCCAGGCACGGCCCGGTGACTTCCAGTCGGTGTCCCCGGACGCCGCCACCTGTGAGGACTGCCGGCGCGAGCTGTTCGACCCGGCCGACCGGCGGTATCGATACCCCTTCATCAACTGCACCAACTGCGGGCCGCGCTTCACCGTGATCGAGTCCTTGCCTTACGACCGGTCCCGGACCACCATGCGGCGTTTCGTCATGTGTGGGAGCTGCCGGCGGGAGTACGAGGATCCCACGGATCGGCGCTTTCACGCCCAGCCCAACGCCTGCTGGGACTGCGGCCCGCGGGTCGCGTGGTGGGGCGAGGACGGGCCGCTGGTCACCGACCGGCCGCTGGAGGAGGCGGTGGAGGCGCTGCGACGGGGGCTGGTGGTGGCGATCAAGGGCCTGGGTGGCTACCAGCTGGCCTGTGACGCTCGGAACGAGGCGGCGGTGCAGCGGCTGCGGCGGCGCAAGCGTCGCCCCAGCAAGCCGCTGGCGGTCATGCTGACCGACCCGGAGCGATATTGCGAGGTGTCCGCCCGGGAGCGGGAGGTGCTGCAGGGGCCTGCCCATCCCATCGTCCTGCTGGGCTATCGCGGAGGGCTCGCCCCCTCGATCGCGCCAGGGCTGCGGCAGCTGGGGGTGATGCTGCCCTACACCCCGCTCCACCACCTGCTCCTGGACGGGTTCGCGGGGCCGCTGGTGATGACCAGCGGCAACCTCTCCGAGGAGCCGATCTGCCGTGACGATGCAGAGGCGCGGGACCGGCTGCGGAGGGTCGCCGACCGCTTCTTGGTGCACGATCGTCCCATCGCCGCTCGCTACGACGATTCGGTCGTGCAGGTGGTGGCGGGGGAGGTCCGGGTCGTGCGTCGTGCCCGCGGACTGGCGCCCGAGCCCCTCGCCTTCCCGCCGGGGCCGCCGGTGGTGGCCACCGGGGCTCACCTCAAGGCGGCCTTCACGGTGGCCCGGGACGGGCGGGCCTTCGTCGGCCCCCACGTGGGGGACCTGGACGACCTGCTCACCGTCCAGGCCTTCGAGGAGCAGCTGGGCCGCTACCAGCGGCTGTTCTCGGTCGAGCCCCAACGGGTTGCTTGCGACCTCCACCCCGACTACGCCTCGACGCGCATCGCCGAGCGGCTGGGGGAACCGGTGCGGGTGCAGCACCACCACGCCCACCTGGCCAGCGTGCTCGCCGAGCACGGGCTGGAGCCACCGGTGGTGGGGGTGGCCCTAGACGGGGCCGGGCTGGGCCCGGACGGCACCGTCTGGGGCGGTGAGGTGCTCCTCCTGGAGGGCGCGTCCTACCGGCGTCTGGCCTACCTGGAGCCGGTGCCCCTCCCCGGGGGCGACCGCTGCGCCCGTGAGGGATGGCGGATGGCGGCTGCCTATGGCCTCGACCGGCCCCCGCCGGGGGTGGACAAGGGCAAGTTCGAGATGGTTCGTCGCCTGGCCGCGGGCGGGCAGGTGCCCCGGACCTCGTCCATGGGACGCTTCTTCGACGCCGTCGCGAGCCTCTTAGGGGTCTGCCAGGTGTCGAGCTACGAGGGCGAGGCGGCTGCCCTGCTGGAGGCGGCCAGCGACCCCGAGGTCGATGAGGTGATCGAGGTGGAGCTGGAGGAGAATCGCCGGCTGTTCGCTGAGCTGGATCGGCGGAGGCGGACGGAACCGATCGGACGGCTGGCCGCCATCTTCCACAATTCGGTGGCCAGGGCGGTGGTCTCCGCCTGCCGGCGAGCCGGGGTGCGCCGGGTGGCGCTCTCCGGCGGCTGCTTCCAGAACCGTCGGCTGCTTGAGTCCTGCTGCGCCGGCCTGCGAGCGGCGGGCCTGGAGCCATACGCCAACCAACGCGTCCCGGCCAACGATGGCGGCCTCTCCCTGGGGCAGGCATGGGTGGCGGTGCGATGCCGGTGAGGAGGTCGATCCAGCGGCACTACGACGCGGTCCTGGAAGCGGGTGCCCGCTTCTTCGCGGCTCGGGCGCAGGAGCTCGCGACCGCCTGTTGGGGCATGGCCCAGCGCTTCCACCGGGGGGGCACGTTGGTCATCTATGCCCGTCCCGGGGCGACCTTCAGCGATGCCCAGCACAACGCGGTCGAGTTCATCCATCCGGTCCTGGTCGGCAAGCGTGCGCTGCCGGCCCTCTCCGTCCGCGACCCTGCCCAGCTCGACCTCCTGGCCGGGCCCGACGACATCCGCATGGGCATCACCGGCCATGACCTGGCTGAGCTGCCGCGTGGCCTGCAGGTGGCCTTCGGCGACCGGGGGGGCTGCGATGCTGAGCACGCCTTCGCGGTGGGGGCCGGGGACCCGCTGGTCACGCAGGAGGTCCAGGAGACCGCCTACCACGAGCTCTGGGAGCTGGTGCACGTCTTCTTCGAGCACGAGGGGCTGCTCCAGAGCCAGGACTGCACCGAGGAGGTGTGCCTGACCTGTGGTGACGTCGCCTTGCCGGCGGCGGTGGTGAGGGTCGAGGGCACCCAGGGATGGGTTCGCACCGCCCGCGGGGAGGAGGAATGCGACCTGAGCCTGGTCCAGCCGGCGTCCCCGGGGGAGCTGGTGCTGGTCCACGGCAAGGTCGCCCTGGAGAAGGTGAAGCCGATCGACCAGTTCTCCCAGGAGTTCTATCCCTTCCTCACCAACGAGCGGATGGACGTCCCTGAGGTGCTGGCCGACGTCGCCCGCTCGGTGGAGATGAAGTGGGCGGAGGTGGCCAGCCTGCGGCAGGCGACCGACCTGGTCGCCGTGGAACGGGCGCTGGAGGCGCTGCTCCGGCAGGTGCGCGCGGGGGGCAGGGTGCTGGCCTTCGGCAACGGCGGCTCGGCCACCGACTCAGCCGACCTGGCCAGCGACCTCCAGGCGATCGGGGTGCCGGCCCTCGACTTGGCCGGCGAGCCGGCGGTGATCACCGCGGTTGGCAACGACATCAGCTTCGACGAGGTCTTCGCCCGCCAGGTGATCGCGCTGGGCCGCCCAGGGGACGTAGCCATCGGTATCTCCACCTCGGGGCGCTCCCGCAACGCCACCCGTGCCTTCGAACAGGCGAAACGTCAAGGGTTGCTGACCATCGGCCTGGTCGGCTACGGCGGCGGGGGCTGGAAGGATGCTGAGCAGGTGGACCACCTCCTGGTCGTGGACAGCACCTACATCCCGCGCATCCAGGAGGCTCAGGCCACCATCTACCATGCCCTGGTTCGCGGGCTGGAGGAGGCCGGATGAAGTTCGTCGACGAGTTCAGGAACCAGGACGTCGCCCTGGCCCTGGCCAGGCGCATCGCTCGGGAAGCGGCCGGCAAGCAGTGGAAGATCATGGAGGTTTGCGGCGGCCACACCCATGCCATCTACAAGTACGGGATCGAGGACCTGCTGCCGCCCAACGTCGAGCTGGTCCACGGCCCCGGCTGCCCGGTCTGTGTCATCCCCATGGGACGCGTCGACGATGGCATCGCCGTGGCCAGGACGCCGGGCGTGATCTTCACCTGCTTCGGGGACATGATGCGGGTGCCGGGGAGCTCCGGGTCGCTGCTCGACGCCAAGGCCCAGGGCGCCGACGTGCGGATGGTCTACTCTCCTCTGGACGCCCTCAAGATCGCCCGGCAGCATCCCGACCGAGAGGTGGTCTTCTACGCCATCGGCTTCGAGACGACGGCCCCCTCGACCGCGCTGACCCTGCTGCGCGCGGCCGAGGAGGACGTGCAGAACTTCTCGGTCTTCTGCAACCACGTCATGATCATCCCCCCGATCAAGGCCATCCTCGACTCCCCTGACCTGCGCCTGGATGGGTTCCTTGGGCCAGGGCACGTGAGCACCGTGATCGGGACCCGTCCCTACGAGTTCGTGGCGCGTCGCTACGGGAAGCCGGTGGTGGTCTCGGGGTTCGAGCCCCTGGACATCCTGCAGTCGGTCCACATGCTCATCCAGCAGGTGCGCGAGGGCCGGTGCGAGGTGGAGAACCAGTACACCCGGATCGTCCGGACGGAGGGCAACCCCAGCGCCCTGGAGGCGATTCGCAAGGTCTTCAAGTTGCGTCCGCACTTCGAGTGGCGAGGGCTGGGCTTCATCTCGCTCTCGGCGCTCGCCATCCGCGAGGAGTACGCGCGGTTCGACGCCGAGCTTCGTTTCGAGGTGCCGGGGGTGAGGGTGGCGGATCCCAAGGCCTGCCAGTGCGGGGAGGTCCTCAAGGGCGTGCTGAAGCCCTGGGAGTGCAAGGTCTTCGGCACCGCCTGTACGCCGGAGACGCCGATCGGGACCTGCATGGTCTCGTCGGAGGGCGCCTGCGCCGCCTACTACAACTTCGGTCGCTTCTCGCGCGCCGCCACCCGACTCCAGGTTCTGCAGTAGGAGCAGCGGAGATGCCTGCAAGCGAGTCGTCGCGGATCGGCAAGTGGTCGGAGCAGGAGGTGTTGGAGCGCATCGAGGCCATCCGGAGGCGAGCGCCCAGGCTTCGCGACGAGGCGATCAACATGAGCCATGGGGCGGGGGGCAGGGCCACCCACACGCTGGTCGAGGCCTTGTTCCGGCCGGCCTTCGACACCCCCGGCGGTGACGCCGCCCTGGCTGCGCTGGACGGCCGGACGCTCGCGGTCACCACCGACAGCTACGTGGTCTCGCCCCTCTTCTTCCCAGGTGGGGACATCGGCGAGCTGGCGGTGAACGGCACCGTCAACGACCTCGCCGTGGCCGGGGCCCGGCCGCTCTACCTCACGGCTAGCTTCATCCTCGAGGAGGGGCTGACGGTCGAGACCCTACGGCGGGTCGTGGAGTCGATGGCCCGGGCCGCGGCCAGGGCGGGGGTTCAGCTGGTGGCCGGGGACACCAAGGTGGTGCCGCGTGGCAAGGCCGACCTGCTCTTCGTGACCACGACCGGGGTCGGGCTGGTGGCGGACCCGGGTCGGCTCGGGGCTTCCCAGGTGCGAGCGGGCGATGCGGTGCTCGTCTCAGGGACCGTGGGTGACCACGGCACCGCCATCCTGTTGGCCCGAGGCGACCTCGACCTGGAGACCGACCTGGCCTCCGACACCGCTCCTCTCCATGGGCTCTGTGAGGCCCTGCTCGAGGCGGGCGAGGTGCACCTGATGCGCGACGCGACACGGGGAGGGGTGGCCACGGTGCTGAACGAGCTGGCCGTGGAGGCCCAGGTGGCGGTGGCGATCAGAGAGGAGGCGATCCCCATCCGCGATGAGGTCCGAGGGGCCGCCGAGATCCTCGGCATCGACCCGATGTACATGGCCAACGAGGGCAAGCTGGTCGCGGTGGTCGCCGCCGCCGACGCCGAGGCGGCGTTGGCGGCGATGCGGGCTCACCCCCTGGGGCGGGAGGCCGCCATCATCGGCGAGGTCCGGGCCGAGCCGCCTGGCATGGTCTTCATGCACACCGCCTTCGGCGGCTCGCGGGTGGTCGACATGCTGATCGGCGATCCCCTCCCCCGGATCTGCTGAGCGCATCGCCGGTCGCCGGGCGGCCGACGACGGCTCGGTGCGGGGCCAGCCACGCATCCGTTGGCAGCCGGTGGCCCCCGCCTTTGCAGGAGGGGTCGCCAGCCACGTGCCGCCGCTGCCCGGCGGCTACATGCGTCGGATGCGCAAGTACCGCCGTATGTCGGAACGGTTCGCCATCAGTCCCACCAGGATGCCGGCCAGGATAAGCTTCACCAACGGGCCGGTCAGGCCACCGGGACGGGGAACATCGCTACCCAATGACAGCACCAATTTCATCGATCGGTTCCTCCCACTCTTCAGCCTCGACCCTTGGGCATAAGCGTATGCGATAGGTGGGACAAGCTGGTGACTTGCGCCTCAGCTCGACTCCGAGACCAGCGTCACCTCGAGATCCAGCCGTACCTCTTCGCCCACGATCCAGCGTCCCGCCTCCAACGCCTCCTCCCAATCGAGGAACCAGTCCCGGCGATTGATCAGGGAGGTGGCGGTGACCACCGCCCGTTCGACCCCTGAGGGCTCGCGCGCTCGCTCCTCGAGGCGCGCCTCGAGCACGATCGGTCGGGTCACATCCCTGATCGTGAGCTCCCCGAAGACGCGGTACCGGTCGTCTCCGCGCTGCTGAACTCTGGTGCTGTGGAACACCATCTTTGGGAAGGTGTCCACCGCGAAGAAATCCGGCGAGCGTAGGTGAAAGTCGCGATCGGCGCTCCCGGTGTCGACGGATGCGGTCTCGATCGTGCACTCGGCCCGGAGGCTTGAGAGATCATCCCCGGTGATCTCCAGCCAGCCGTGCATGTCTCGGAAGCGCCCGTGCACGGTGAGGAACCTCATGAAGGAGCATGAGAAGCCAAGGCGGGTGCGACGAGGGTCGACGCGGTAACGCAGGCGCTCATGTCTAGGCGGTGCGTCGGCGTCGGCCTGGGCGCGTGCGCCCTGCCGCTCCCTGGGCCGGGCGACGATCCGGCCCAGCTGGCGTCCCACCCCGGCCACCTTGTCCAGGCAGGTCGTGCTCGGCTGCGATCGGATGGGGGTGAAGAACTCCAGCACCCCGATCGTGCGGGAGCCGTCGAGGACGGGGAAGGCTCCACCCGAGCACATGCCCAGGCGGAGAGCTGCCTGCTCCCGGTCGGAGCGGGCGGCCCTGGCCAGGTGCGCCGACCACACCGGTGCCCTCTCGGCCCGGGCGCGGCCGGGGATCGAGTCGTCGCCTTCCAGGACCGCGCTCCGGGTCAAGGACTCCAGCTCGGTTGTGTCCAGGCCCGGTGCGTGCCAGAACGCCTGGCAGCGGAGCCGACCGCCTCGGTCGAGCCGCCAGAGCACCCCCACCGGCCACTCCAGGCTGGCGCCGACCGCCTCCAGGGTGCGTCGGGCGATGTCGTGGCCCCGCCCCTCAGCAAGCACCTCGCCCACCGCCTCCTGCATCGCGCTGAGGCGCTCGGCCTCCTTGCGCTCGGTGAGGTCCCGGCAGAAGACCACCAGGGGACCGTGGCCCGGTGGAAGGCGGACGAGTTGGAGCCACAGCTCGACCGGGAATCGCTGCCCGTCGCGGCGGAGCGCCATCAGCTCCATCGGCTGGCTCGACGGTTCCGAGGCTCCGGTTTCCCGAACCTCGTTCATAACACGCTCCAGCAGCCCTCGGTGACGATGGGCCACGATGGTGGTCAGCATCGGGAGCCCCAGGATCTGGTGACGTGGCCATCCGAACATGGCCTCGGCACGGCGGTTCCAGTGGGTCACGAGACCCCGTTCGTCGACGGCCAGCGCTGCGTCGATCGAGGCCTCGAGCAGGGCGGGGAGCTGGAGGTCGGCCCCCCAGCCGCCGAGGACGGGGACCGGGGCTTCGCGGGGTGGGGCTGGCTGGGGGGCGTCTGCCGGGCAGGCACCGAGCGGGATTCGGCTCAGGTCCTCGAGCAGCTCAACGACGCTCTGGTGGCGTTGCCTGGGATCCTTGGCCAGGGCCCGGGAGAGCACCTCATCCAGCTCGGGGGGCAGGTCCGGCCGGATCGAGCGTGCGGAGGGTGCCGACCGGTTGACCGCGGCCAGGATGAGGTCGATGGGGGAGTCGCCCTGGTAGGCGGGGACCCCGGTGAGCATCTCGTAGACGAGCAGGGCCAGGGCGTGGACGTCGGTGCGGCGGTCTGCCTCCAGACCCTGCGCTTGCTCGGGCGCGAGGTAGCCCGGGGTGCCCGTCGCGCAGCCGTAGCGTACCCGGGCCAGGCCGAAGTCGGCCAGCAGCGCGTGGCCATCGTCTTCCAGGAAGACGTTGCTCGGCTTGAGATCCTGATGCACGACACCAGCCTCGTGGGCGCTGTGGAGGGCATCGGCGACGCCGCGGATGACCTGCCAGGCGGCCTCGGCGGGGAGAGGTCCCTGACGCAAGCGTCTTCGCAGGGACTCGCCCGTGACCAGTGCCATGCTGAGGTAGGTCAGGCGTCCCTGGGTCCCCAGGTCGTGGGTGGGCACGATGTGGGGGTGAGCCAGTCTGGCCAAGGCGGCGGTCTGACTGACAAGACGAGCGAGGAAGCCGGGCCGGCCCACCAGGTCCGGGTCCAGCAGCCGCAGCGCCGCCGTCTCGCCGGTTTGGAGGTGTCGAACACGGTAGACGGCGCCGGCGCTGCCCGTGCCCAGGTGATCCTCGATTCGGTATGGCCCGAGCGTGGCACCGAGCACATCAGGCAAGCGCATCCTCACCCCCCCTTAGCAGGCGAGTCCGTAGCGTAGCAGGTGTGCCGCCCAAAGGCCAGAGCGCGGCGGATGGGGAACCTGTCCCTGGCTGGTGGGTGGACGGGGTGAGCCGCGCGTCAGAGGCGGGGGGAGGGGAAAGAATGAGGCCCTCTGCTCGGGCGCCGAGGAGGACCTCACGTGGCAGGCCACCATCCCAGCATCGCCGCTCTCATCACCCAGGCCTGGACCCGACCTCAGGAGAAGCTTTCTGACCCCATGACGCCGGACCGGGTCGAGGCAGTGACGCTGGACATGGACTGGCAGCTGATCCGGGGCTGGTGGAGCGGCTGCTGGGGATGCACGAGGATCTGGGGCACGAGTGGCGGGGTGGGCGAGCCTGTCGGGAGGATGACGAGCGGGCGCGGGGGGAAGAGCTCGACCGCTGGCGGTTGGTGAGCGGGCGGGTCTGCAGCTCGACGGTGAAGGGGCCGCCACTCTGGGAGACGCTGGAGGCGCGGCCGGCCCAGCGCCGCGACCTCACCGGCGTCGAGGTGGTGCGGAGGACGATGACGCGGGGTGGATCCGGGCTGAGATGAGCTCCTGGGCGAGGGCAGCCTGGCAGCTGGATGGGTTCCACCTGGCCCGAGAGTGGGGGCAGGAGGCCTGTTGAGCGGCACGCCGGGGCCGGCCTGGGTCGGTGGTGCTCCTGAGCCTGGCCGCCGGCCCCGGTCCCTTGCCGTGCCGCCGCCCCCGCTCTCGACGTCAAAGGCTCGCCGGACGCGTTGGGCCTCGCCTCCAGCCCGTGCCCGGGTCGGTGCCGCCTCGGAAGGCCCGTTGCTGGCCCGTGGGGCCCGACGTGGGGCAGGCGCCTCCGTCGTGCTCAGGGCGCCACGAGGCCGCATGCCCTCCTCGCCCCGGTTGGGGATCCCCCCTTCGGCAAGGAGCCCCAGGCTGCGACCCCGTCGGCTCAGGCCTCACTGACCTTGGCGCCGGTGGCCGCCGGACGTCGCCCCTCACGGTTGCGCACGGTCCATGCCCCGCCCTCGCTGCCGCAGGATCCACAGCATCCCGCGCACGAAGCCGACAGCGGTGGCGACCTCCTCGCCTTTGAGGAAGTCCCTGACCGCCCCCACGATCTCCTCGTATCGCTGTCGTCCTGCCCGACTCCCGAGCAGGTAGCCGAGCCCGAAGAACGCCATCTTCGTGAACACCACCAAACCTCCTCTGCCCTGATGACGGTTCCGCCGCCGTGGGCCGCATGTTGAGTCTCGAGGCTGACGCGCCGGGCCCGTGCCACTGCCGCCTGGGCCCGGCGTGCGCTCACCATGCCGCCGCCAGCCTCGGATGGATGGCAACCGATCGACGACCCCACGATCGTGCCTGTCAGCACCAGTTTGAGCGCCTGGTCCCCCCGATGGCGGGGACGAGGCACGTCGTCGCCGAGGAGAGCGAGTCTTGTCCCCCGCCGTCGCGGCGCGCCTCGCCCTTGGGTGCCGTCGACGGCGTGCCGGTCAGTTGGGACCAAGGATCCCCCGCTCGCCCATGGGACACCTCCGGGCACCTCTCGTGCTCATGGCGCCGGGAGCTCCAAGATTGGCCCGATGCGGGTTTCCACGCCGCCGCCAGGTGCGGTACACCATGCCTGGTGAGGCCTCTCCTTCTGGCGCTGACGGTCCTCCTGGCGGCCTGCTCGGGCGGCGGGGGGGCGCATCCGTCGGCCTCGGCCGGGCCGCCCGTGAGCTCGCCAATCCCGGCAGCCTGCGCGCCAGGGCAGACGTCGGCCCCGGCCCCGGGCCTCGCCTCGCCGCTGCCGCTGGTCACGCTGGCCTCTGGCCTGGACCAGCCCGACGACCTGCTCTGGGACGGGGGACAGCTGCTGGTGGGCGAGTACCGCGACGGCCGGATCGCGGTCCTGGGCGACCGGGGTGGGCTGCGGTTGTTGCCCGGGCAGGTGCCGGAGGTGGAGGGGCTGGCCCGGCTCGGCGGTGAGCTGTACGCGGCGGATCAGCTCCACGACCGGGTGGTCAGGGTGGCCGCCGACGGCACGGTCTCGCCCGTCCTCCAGCTCCAGCCCGTGCCCGGGGCGGAGGGGGTGGACGGGATCGCGAGCGACGGCAGCCGGCTGCTGGTCCCCGACAGCGCCCGGGGCCGACTGCTCTTCGTCGCTCCCGACGGACGGGTGGAGCGGGCCGTGGGCGGCTTCCTACGTCCCACCGGAGCCTGGCCGATGCCCGACGGCTCGGTCCTGGTCGCCGACGAGAACGCCGGTCGGGTCGAGCGGGTGGCCCCGGACGGTGGCCGCTCGGTGCTGGCCTCGGGGATCGGGCTGGTGGACGACGTGGTGGCAGCGCCAGGCGGCGCCGTATACGCGATCGGGATCTCGCGCGGGGTGCTGGTCCGGATCTCGGGCGGCGCGGCCCAGGACCTGGTGAGCGGGTTTCGGGAACCTCAGGGCCTGGCCCTGGACGACGCCGGCAACCCCATCGTCAGCGACCTCCAGCAGGGGCGGGTGGTGGCCGCCGTAGCCGCCTTCCTCCTCTTGCCCGCCGGGCCGCCGCCTCGCCTCCAGCCCGGTCAGCCGCTCTGCGTGGACCTGGTCCGTGGCCCGGGGTTCACAGACCCGGTCACCCTCCAGGTGGGATCCCCCGACCGGGTGCTGACCCAGCCCGGCACCGGGAGCCGGGGGGAGGTGCTGCCTCGTCCCTGCCCTGGGACTTGCTGGGTGCAGGTCGGGGCGGTGAGCGGCGGGCGCAGGAGCTCGGTCTGGCTTCCCTACTCGGGCTGAGGGGGGCGAGCCCGAGGATGCGGAGGCAACGTGCCACGGTGGGAGGGGCATAGGACGCCGACTGCCTCGTTCGCGCACCCCGCCGATGCATGGGCCTTCCGCCGTCTCGGGTGTCGCCGCGACGCCGCCGACTCCGGCACGATCGCCGCTTGACGAAGGCCGATGAGTCGAGGGGAACGAGCCTGTCGCTCATCGGTCCCTGGCCGGGCGAGGATCCCCAAGGGCGTGGGCATGCTCAGCGACCACAGGCGCCGGTTCGACGTCCGGCAGGTCGCCGTCTCCGGTAGGGAGGTCGGCCTCCCCCTCCGCGATCAGCCGCTTAAGTCCCTCGTGGGGGAGGGCCGACGACGTCCGCGCGATCGACCGGCCAGATTCCGTCACCTCGACGATCTCACCAAACGCCGTCCGTTCATCGGGTGCCCAGGTGCGGCTCGAGCTCGCGAAGATCCACCTCGTCATGTGACGGAAGGTGCCGCAAACGCGCTGGCGTGGCCCGGGTACGGCCAGGGGTGGCGCCGAGCTCAGGTCAGGGCCCGGCGCAAGAGCTTGCCGCCCTCGCTGCGGGGGAGGCGTTCGACCAGCCGCCAGGCGCGAGGCACCTTGAAGGGGGCCAGGCGGGCCCGGCACCACGCCTCCAGCTCGGCCGGGGCCGTGCCGTCGGCCACCACCCAGGCCGTCACCACCTCCCCCCAGAGCGGGTCGGGCCGGCCGGCGACGGCCGCGTCGGTCACCGCCGGGTGGGCCCGGAGCACGGCCTCGACCTCCTCCGGGTGCACGTTCTCGCCCCCGGTGATGATCACGTCATCGCGGCGGCCGAACACCTCGAGGGCGCCGTCGGGGCGCAACCGGCCCAGGTCACCGGTCCGGAAGCGCCCGCCCTCGGGCGCCGGCCTCAGCTCGGGGTTCACGTATCCGGGCGAGACGCACGGGCCGCCGACCACGATCTCTCCCTCCTCGACCTCGATCCGGGCGTGGGGGCAGACCATGCCCGCGCTCCCCCCCAGCTCCCGCGCCCGCCCCGGCGGGGTCAGTGCGACCTGGGAGGCGGTCTCGGTCAGGCCGTAGCTGGGGCAGACGTTGAGGCCCAGGTCGAGCCAGCGCCGGAGCTGGGCCGGCGCCGCTGGGGCCCCCCCGACCAGGATGGCCCGCAGGCCGCGGAGCGCCTCCGCACCGCCGGCCGCAAGCAGGCGGTCCAGCATCACGGGCACGACCGAGGTCAGGGTGGGCCGGGTGGACGCGATGGCCTCGAGCACCGCCTCCTCCTCGAAGCGGGCCACGGTGACCAGGGCCTGGTTGCAGAGGGCGCTGCGCAAGAACATGGCGAACCCCCCTACGTGGTGGGGGGAGAGCATGAGCAGCCAGCGGTCGCGGTCGCCGGCCTGGAGCATGCGGCAGCAGCCCCGGGCCGAGGTCTCCAGGTTGGCCAGGGTGAGCCGGACACCCTTGGGCGGCCCCGTGGTCCCGGAGGTGTAGAGCACGCAGACGTCGCCGGCGGCCCCGAGCGCCGGCTCGGGCAGGGGCTCGACCTCGCCCTCCCGGATCAGGAGGCGGGGTCGGCAATCGGCCAGGATGCGCTCTCGCTCCGGGTCGGGGGCCCGGGGCGAGATCGGGACCATGGCTGCCCCTAGCCGCAGGCAGGCGTGGAGGAGGGCGGCGAAGCGCACCCCGGCTGGCTCCACCACCGCCACCCGCTGGCCGGGGCGGACCCCCTCGCGCTCAAGGCGCCGGGCCCAGGTCTGGGCGAGGTCGTCGAGCGCATGCCAGCTCACCCAGAACCCGGCCGTGTAGTCGACCAGTGCTCGGCGAGGCCCGTGCCGGGCGGCCAGCTCGCGAAGCGGATCGGCTACCATGCAATCATACTAGTGAATGCTCTAGGAGTAGTGACTTGAACGGTTGGGTGCGCAGCGGCGACTACGAGGACATCTGGTACGACACCATGGACGGGATCGCGAAGATCACGATCAACCGTCCTCATGTGCTCAACGCCTTCCGGCCCCGGACCCTGTTCGAGTTGAGCCATGCCTTCAACGTGGCTCGCGATGACCCTGGGGTCGGGGCGATCATCCTGACCGGAGCCGGGACCGAGGCCTTCTGCACCGGTGGTGACCAGAAGGTTCGGGGGGAGGATGGGTACCTGGACGAGCGGGGCGTGGGCCGCCTCAACGTGCTCGACCTCCACATCCAGATCCGGCGCACGCCCAAGCCGGTGGTGGCCATGGTGGCCGGCTACGCCATCGGGGGAGGACACGTCCTGCACGTCGTCTGCGACCTCACCATCGCTGCCGAGAACGCGCGCTTCGGTCAGACCGGGCCCCGGGTGGGGAGCTTCGACGCCGGGTACGGCTCCGGGCTGCTGGCGCGGATCGTGGGCCAGAAGCGGGCGCGGGAGATCTGGTTCCTGTGTGAGCAGTACGATGCTTGGGAGGCGCTGCGGATGGGGCTGGTCAACCGGGTGGTCCCGCTCGAGCGCCTTGAGGAGGAGACGGTGGCCGTCTGCCGGCGGATGCTGCAGCACAGCCCCACGGCGCTGCGCATGATCAAGGCGGGCATGAACGCGGCCGACGACGGCCTGGCCGGGTTGATGCAGCTCGCTGGGGACGCCACCATGCTCTTCTACATGACCGAAGAGGCCCAGGAGGGTCGGGACGCCTTTGTGCAGAAGCGGAGGCCCGACTTCTCCCGCTTCCCAAGGCGCCCCTGAGGTCGGTCGACGCGTGGCCTCGGAGCCGGGGGCGTCGGACGGAGCCAGGAGCCGGCCCGAGCAGGGACGTTTGGGATCTGGGCTCAGCCGACCCCGGGTCTGGTGGCTGGCCAGCCGACCGGCCACCCTTGCGGCCTCGGTGTCCCCGGTGCTGGCGGGGACGGCGGTGGCGGTCCACGATGGTCACGGCCGCGCCTGGGCGGCGCTGACCGCGCTGCTGGTAGCCCTGGCCATGCAGGTCGGGGTCAACTACGCCAATGACTACTCCGACCACGTGCACGGCGCCGACCGTCGCCGGGTGGGACCGCTGCGGGCGGCATCGTCGGGTCTGGTCCCTGCCGGCCAGGTGAAGGCGGCGGCCCTGGCCGCCTTTGGCGTAGCCGCCGTCGCTGGCCTCGCGCTCTGCCTGAGCACCGACTGGCGCCTGCTGCCGCTGGGGGCGCTGGCCATCGTGGCTGGCTGGACCTACACCGGTGGCCCCTGGCCCTACGGGTATCGGGGCCTGGGCGAGGTGTTCGTCTTCACCTTCTTCGGACTCTTCGCCACCGTCGCCACCACCTATGTGCAGGAGCTCCGGGTGCCCCCGGCCGCCTGGGCCGCCGGCGCTTGCACCGGCTTCATGGCCTGTGCCGTTCTCGGCTTGAACAACTTGCGCGACCTGGACACCGATGCGGAGGCCGGCAAGCGGACGCTGGCCGTTCGGCTGGGTCGTGGTGGCGCTCGGGGCGTGATCGTTGGCCTCTACGCGGCAACCGTGGCGATCACGGTCACGTCGGTCGTGGCCGGCTGGACGCCGGCCTCCGCCGCCCTGTCGTTGCTGGTGGTCCCTCTCGCCCTGACCGTGATCCGGGCCTCGGCCTCCCCCGATCCCTCCGCCCTGGTCGAGGCGCTACGGCGCGCGGCTCGGCTCGAGATCTGGTGGGCGCTGCTGTGGGCGCTCGGGTTGGTGCTGGGGTGAGGTCTCGCTCAGCCCATGGCCGGGTGGGTGGAGAGATGGTCGGCGAGGAGGGAGGCAAAGGCATGCGGGCGCTCCAAGTGCACGGCGTGCCCCGCCTCGGGTACGACCGCGAGCTGAGCCCCTGGGATGGCATCGTGCAGACGGCGAGCGAAGACGAGGTAGCGATCGTCCTCAGCCCCCGCCACCACCAGGGTCGGACAGCGGATCTCGCTCAACCGGTCCCAGAAGGCCGGCGTCGCCCCCGCCCCAAGCCCGCGCAGGCAGGCGGCCAGGTGAGCTGGTCGGTTGCGGCGCCGCATGGCGTCCAGCCGGGCCAGGAACGCCGGGCCTCGGCGGGCCAGGCCGGCGAACAGAGGACGGGAGGCCCAGTAGGAAGCGAACCAGGCGATGCCCTCCCGTTCGATCCGATCGGCCAAAGCCAGGTCCTCGGCCCGACGTCGGGCCCGTTCTTCCCCCTCCAGCCCGGCATGGGTGCTGATCACCACCAGGCTGGCCACCCGTTCGGGGTGAGCGAGCGTGACGAGGAGGGCTACCCGCCCACCCTGCGAGTACCCGATCAGGTGCGACCTGGCGACCCCGAATCGGTCCCAGGTCCCGACCACCTCCTCCACCACCCCCGGGAGCGTGGAGGCCTCAAGGTCGGGGGTGAGCCACCGATAGGGGCCCGCCACCAGCGAGGTCACCTCGCTCCAGCTCTCCCCGAGCTGGCTGAAACCGTGCAGGCAGGTGACGGTCTCCATGGCTGAGAGAACCCTAGCCCATGCGCTCGTCGCCACGTTCGTCGACGAGCTGGCTCGCTGTGGCCTCGAAGCGGTGTGCGTGACCCCTGGCTCCCGCTCCGCACCCCTGGCCATGGCCTTTGCCCGCCACCCTGAGATTCGCGTGTGGACCCACATCGACGAGCGCTCGGCCGCCTTCTTCGCCCTTGGCATGGCCCGGAGAAGCCGCCGCCCGACGGCGTTGCTCTGCACCTCGGGGACCGCGGCGGCCGAGTTCCACCCCGCGGTGGTCGAGGCCTACCACGCCGAGGTTCCCCTCCTGGTGCTCACCGCCGATCGCCCACCCGAGCTGCGTGACGTGGGGGCGAACCAGGCCATCGACCAGGCCCGCCTCTACGGCACCGCGGTGCGCTGGTTCTTCGACCCAGGGCCGCCTGACGACCTTCCGGGAGCTTCCCGACACTGGCGGCAGCTCGCCGCTCGGGCCCTGGCCGAGGCGGTCGGCCCACCGGCGGGGCCGGTCCACCTCAACCTTCCTTTTCGAGAGCCATTGACACCCCCGGCGGGGACGGTTGTGGCCCCGCTTCCCCGCGACCGAGAGCCGGTGCGGCTGGAGCGCGGGCGGGCGCTGCCCTCGGACGAGGTGGTCGAGCGGGTGGCCCGGGCGCTGACCCGTGCCCGACGTCCGCTGGTGGTGGCCGGCGAGCTGGACCCCGGCCAGCGTCTCCCCGAGCTCGTCGCCGGGCTGCTCGCCCGGATCGACGCGCCGTTCCTCGCCGAGCCGACCTCCCACCTGCGCCAACGGGGGATGCCGGGCCTGGTCGAGACCTATGACATCCTGCTTCGGGTTGAGGGATGGGCCTCGACCCACCGGCCTGACCTGGTGCTTCGGTTGGGGGCGGTCCCGACCTCGAAGGCGCTCGGCCAGCTCCTGGGGAGGGGAGGGACCCCGACCATCGTGGTCGATCCCAGCGGCGCCTGGCGGGATCCCGATCGCCTCGCCAGCGAGGTGATCAAGAGCGATCCCGAGGTCTTGCTGGCGAAGCTGACCGATCGCCTCGACGGGGGGCCTGGTCCCTGGCGGCGCGAGTGGGAGGGGGCTGGGGAGAAGGCGAGCGTTGCCCTGGAGCGCTGCCTGGGACGATTGCCGCTGTTCGAGGCCCACGTGGTCCGCGCCCTGGCCAAGCTCCTGGCGGAGGATGCCACGGTGGTGGTCGGCTCCAGTCTGGCCGTTCGCGAGGTGGAGACCTTCTGGCCCGCGGCGCCCCCCGGCCAGCGCTTCCTCGCCAATCGCGGGGCGAGCGGGATCGACGGCCTGGTCTCCACCGGTCTGGGGGCAGCGGCGGTCTCCCCGGGATCGATCACCGCCGTGCTCCTGGGCGACCTCAGCCTCTATCACGACATGAACGGGCTCTGGGCCATCCGTCGCCATGGCCTCCACGCGGCTTTGGTGGTGCTCGACAACGACGGTGGCGGCATCTTCCACCACCTTCCCCAGGTCGACCACCCGGACGTGTTCGAGGAGCTGTTCGCGACCCCGCTCGGCCTGCGCCTGGAGGAGGTGGCCCGGCTCTACGGCCTCGGCTTCCTGGAGGCCGACAAGGTCGAGGACCTCGACACGGCGCTGTCGGCGGGGCTGACCGCGCCGGAAGCGACCCTGGTCGCGATCCGATTCGACCGGAGGGACAGCGCCTTGGCGCACCGAGAGTGCTGGTCGGCGGTCGCTGCCGAGCTCGGCCTCAGGCCCGACCCGTCCCCGGAGATGGGCTGATGGCCGGGAGCTTGGGTGGGACATGGCGGAGATCGACGGTCGGATGGTCGGTCCAACCTCACGCCGAGCTCGTGCCGTCATCCCTCGGCCGCTGGGCGCCTGTGCTGCGACGGAGGTCACCCGGCGCTCGACCTCTCCTGGTGACGGGGGATCGACTCTCGTCAGGCCTCCCCGCCCACCGTGGACGCTCGCACGGCGTCCCAACGTTCGTTGCCCACCGGTCGGGCTCGCCTCCCTCGACTGAGGACCGTTCACAGATCAGTCGGGCTTGGCGGAGGTGAGGGCGTCGAGCAGGGCCTGCAGCTTCATCCGGGTCTCCTCGAGCTCTGCCCTCGGGTCGGAGTCGGGCATGATCCCGGCCCCGGCGTAGAGCCGGGCCCCATCCTCCCAGAGCAGCCCGCAGCGGATCGCCACCGCCAGCTCGCCGTCGCCCCGAGCATCGATCCAGCCCACGGCACCGGCGTACCAGCCTCGCTCGATGCCTTCCAGCTCGCGGATCAGGAGTTGGGCCGCCTCCACCGGGGCGCCGCCCACGGCAGGGGTGGGATGGAGAGCTGCCGCCACCTGGAGGAGGTCGGGGGAGGTGACCTCGAAGGTCGCCTCCACGGTGGTGGCGAGATGCTGGATGTTGGGCAGCGACAACACCTCTGGCGGGGTGGCCGAGACCCGTGCCTTCAGCCCATCGAGGGCCGCGATCACGTGGTCGACCGTGAGCTGGTGCTCGGTGGCGTCCTTGGCACTGGCGCGCAAGCGATCAGCCAAGGTCGCGTCGGCCAGGCGATCGTGCCCCCTCCCGATGCTGCCGGCCATGGGCTGACAGGTCACCACCGCCCCGGAGCGACGGGCGAGGAGCTCGGGCGAGGCACCGACAAGGACGCTGCCATCGCCGCCGCTGATCAGGTAGCGGTAGCAGGCTGGGTAGGTCAGGCGCAGCCGGCGTGCCACCGCCCCGGCGGCGATGGGACGGTCCGCCCGAGCCATCACCTCGCGGGCCAGGACCACCTTCTGCGCCGATCCCTGGCCCAGCCGTCGGGAGGCCTGAGCGACCGTCCTCATCCACTCCGCCTCCGTGGGGAGTGGCTCAATCTGGAGCTTGGGGCGGCTGGCTGCCGGCGAGGCTGGCTGCCGGAGCAGAGCCAGGTCACCGACGGCGAAGGCCCGCCCTCCCACCTGAATGACGGTCAAGGCCGGCACTCGCAGCAGCAGCGCTGGGAAGCCCAGCCATGGGGCCTTTGGCTCACGTTCCAGATCGAAGGCGAACCCCCCCAAGGCCACCAGCCCGGCGACCGGGAGCCCGGCCTGAGGGGCCGGACCGGCCATCAGACGCCGCCAGAGGCGCGCCGCTGCCTCGAGTCGCCTGCCTGGCTCGTGGTCGAGGCGACGGCCCTCGGCATCCTCGAGGGCAACTCCGTCCGGCGTGGAGACCAGCTCATAGCGGCGGCCAATGCCGACGATCGACACCGCAGCCGGGGCTGAGCGCTCGAACAACGCCACCTCGTGCCCCGCATCATGGGCATCCCCGGCCAGTCGTACGAGGTCGGGCGAGCATCCCAGCTCGACCGGCGAGCTGGCCATCTCGGTCCAGATGGGAACGCTCACGACCCGTGCTCGATGCGCTCCCGGGCGGCCCGGAGCACGGCGCGCTGGAAATGGTGCCGGACCAGCGTGCCGCTCGCTTCGAGGAGCCGATGGAAGGTGGCGAGGAGCTGGCGCTGTGCCTCCTCGGCCGGCAGCCCTGCCCCCTGGATGCGCTCTCGAACATGGCGGTCGAAGAGGTCCACGGCCCGCCTGGCGGTCTCCTCAACCGCGGCAGCATGGCGCGCACCCAGCTCCATCAGCTCGCTCAGCGGGACCCCGGCCTCGATGAGGGTAAGCCCTGCCGCCAAGGCGTCCAGGTCCTCGACCGGGTAGCGGGGCTCGGCCCCGTCGGCGATGGGCACCAACATGCCGGCCTGCTCAAGGGCACGCAGGAGTGGCACCGCCACCCCGCTGCGCGCCGCCAGCTCCTCCAGGGTGAGGGTCTGCGGGGCGGGCGGTGCGGTGACCGCTGCCACCAACGCCTCGTCCGAGGGCTCAAGCTCCCCTTCCAGGAACCGGCGGATGACGGCGAGGGTGAAACCCCGCTGCTGGAGATCCCGGATGCGACGCAGTCGCTCCAGGTGCTGGCTCGAGTACCACGTCACCCGGCCCTCGCGGCGAGGGGGCTCGAGCAAGCCCTTCCCCTGGTAGAAGCGGATGGTGTCCACTGGCACGCCGGCCGCCTGCGCCAATTGTTCGATTCGATACTCCACGAGTGACAACTAGCATACTGCCGGCGATCGCTCAGGATTTTCGGGTCGATCCGGTCAGGCACATCCGTTCTCGGTGGCGCCAGCTCAGGGGCGCGAGGGGCAGGTGCCGCCGCCGTTGGCCGGTCGGTTCCCCAGGGTCACGGAGAGGGTGATAGGGGTGCCACCACGGAGGACGGTCATCGTGACCGTGTCACCTGGGTCGTGCAGCTGGAGCACCCCGCCCAAGGTCTGGCCGTTGTTGAGGTCGACGCCGTCGACCCGCTCGATCACGTCCCCACTCCGAATGCCGGCTTGCTGGGCCGGTGTGCCCGGCAGGGCGAGTTCGACGTAGACCCCATAGCCGCGGACGTTGGGGTCGATGGCGAGCTGGTCGGCGATGGCGAGGTAGCAGATCCCGAGGTAGGGGTGACCCGGCGCCTGACCCCGCAACAGCGCCGAGGCGATGCGTTGAAGGATGCGGCTGGGGATGGCGTAGCCGATGCTGTTGGCGTTGCTGGTGCCGGCGGTGTTCATCCCCACTACCCGACCGTTGCCGTCCGCGAGCGGCCCCCCAGAGTTGCCTGGGTTGATCGGCGCGTCGGTTTGGAGCACGTCGGCCAAGCTCTCCGGGCTCTCCCCGGCGCCGCCATCCACGTTGTTCACCGTGCGATGGAGCGCGGAGATCGCTCCCACCGTGACCGATCCGAAGCCCTGGCTGCCGAGCGGGCTGCCGATCGCGACCACGGGCTGTCCCACCTGCACCTTGGTGGAGTCGGCAAGCTGGGCGACGGGCAGGCTGCCCGGGACGCGCAGGACGGCGATGTCCTCAAGGGTGTCGGTCCCCTGGACCTGAGCTATGAAGTGCTGGCCGTCGGGCATCAGCACCTGCACCAGTCGGCCTCCCGCGATCACGTGAGCGTTGGTCAGCAGATAGCTGGTCCCGTCCTGTGAGGCGATCACGAAGCCGCTCCCCTCGGAGACGGCGCCGGCTTGCTCGTTGACGATGACCAGGCCAACCGAGGGAGCCAACACCTGGGCGGCATGGACGGCGTCGAAGCTCCCTTGGTTGGTGGGACCGGTGACGGTGGCGACAGGGATGCGTGCGGAGCCCGATGAGGTAGGCGCCGGCCTCTCGACCGAGCGGGGTGCCCCGGCCGAGCAAGCGGTCAGCCAGGCCATCAGGACAAGGGAGATGCTCGCTCGCTGGAGGCGGCGAGCCGTTGGTGATCTCGTCGTCACGGTCTCGTTCATGGCCACCATCCATGTATCACGGCGTCTTCTCTGCGGCTCGCAGCCGGCCCAGCGAGGGCGCTGGCCGCCCGACCGAGGGTTGCGGTCTCGTCGAGGTCCGGCTCCGCGGCAGGTGGCGGGGGCGGTGCCCGACCGGCTCAGGCCTTGCGTTGGGCTGGGGCGGACGTCGGTGGGGGCACTGGCAGGTTGGCCAGGCGCCGCAGCGCCGCCACCCGCTCGTTCTGGCCCAGCCTGGCCTCCGCCACCGCCCGGCGCAACGACTCGATGGTGGCGTCGTAGGTGGCTCGATCGACGGGGAAGGGAGTGCCGTCCTTGCCCCCGTGGGCGAACGAGAAGGACACCGGGTCCCGTACTGAGGCCGGCTCTCCGTAGGCCAACTCCGCCACCAGCGACAGCGCCCGGAGCGCCTTTGCTCCTATCCCGGGCACCGCCAGCAGGCTGGTGAAGTCCTCTGGCTGCGCCTCGTAGGCGCGGAGCAGCACCCGTTCGATCCGTGCGGGGTCGAGGTCGGATAGCAGCACCCGATGGCGCCGGGGCATCCGCAGCTCGCGCATCCGCTGCAGCTCGCGCACCACCGTGCCTGGCCTCTCGCAGGCCAGGATGGCCGACAGCCGCCGGTTGCCCTCCCCCTCCTCGGCCACTAGGTTGAGCACCTCCCGCCTGGGGGATCCGGTGACGGCTGCGTGCGGCTCGCGGTCGAAGCGGGCAGGCTCGTGCCAGTGGTACCGGCGGGCGGTTCGGCTCTCCTCGTTCATGCCCTGTTGCACGACCGCCCAGCGGCCCTCGGTCGTGAACACCAACACGTGGTGGTAGAGCTGGAACCCGTCCTGGACCGCCGCCGAGTCCACCCGGGCGGCGAGGCGGCTGGCTCGAACGAGGGGAGCGGGGTCCTGCCCGCTCCGCCAGCAGGCGGACTCGACCTCGCCCGGGGTTCGCCGGGAAGCCTGGCCCTTGCCGCCGGCCACCACCACCCCTGCCTCCGGCACCGCCTTGAGTCCCTCCTTCAGGGCCCCGCACACGGTGGTCGTCAGCCCGCTCGAGTGCCAGTCGAAGCCCAGCGCACAGCCGAAGGCTTGGAACCAGACCGGGTCGGCCAGGCGTCGCAGCAGACCGCCCGGCCCCTCCTCGGTCACGATCGCCAGGGCGATCTCCCGGGCCAGGGCCACCATCCGCTCGAAGAGCCAGCGGGGTGCGTGGCCGGAGTGAAGGGGCAAATCGGCGGTGCCGGTGCGCACGTCCGTTCGATTCTATGCCGGGAGCGTTGGACCGGCGAGCCGAGGATCCGGTAGGCTCACCGGCCTCAAGCCGGACCCGATTCTGCTCGAGTTGCTCGGTCGGCCGTCCGCGGTCATACCATCCGGTCGTGTCTCTTGAGGTGTCCGTCATGGATGCCAGCGACGAACGGAGCTCAGTCCGCCTGACAGAGGTGGAAAGGAGGTCAAGGTGAGCAAGCGATACCTCAGCCCCTACATCAACTTCCAAGGCCGGGCTCGCGAGGCCATGGAGTTCTATCGCGAGGTGTTGGGCGGCGAGCTTGAGCTGCGCAGCCTGGACGAGCGCGGCCTGCCCAGGCCGGCCGGCCCCCGGGATCGCATCACGTACGCGCGGCTCGAGGTCGACGGCGCGCTTCTCATCGGCTCTGATGGCCACCCCGACTACCCTCCCAGCCTTGGCGATCACATAGGTATCGCCTTGGGCGGTGGGGACGAGGATCGGCTCGCGGAGATCTTCACCCGCCTGGCGGAAGGGGGCACGGTCAAGATGCCGCTGACCGAACAGCCCTGGGGTGGCCGTATCGGCTGGCTCATGGACAGGTTCGGCATCAACTGGATGGTCAGTGTCGAGGCGAGCGGGCGCGGGGCGTCGTGAGGGTCCATCTCGGCCGACCTCCGTCGGCGCGGGCGGCCGAATCCTGCCCGGATGACCACGGTGGGGCGCCATCGACGGCCTGGTGGGGGGCAGCGCCCCGCCGACCCCGGCTCGACCGGGACGGAGAGCTGCTGGCCGATCACTCCGCCCTCGTCCGTCCCGGGGGAGGGGAGGCTGAGGGCGATGACCGCCGATGCCAGGGAGAGCAAGGCCAGCAGGAGCAGCGCTGAGGGGTAACGACAGCTGGCGTGTCCACACACTACCATTCACTTCCGTCAACTTGAAGCAGTGGGCCACGAGCAAGGCATCCCTCCCGTGACCGCCTCCCGCTGCCTCTCGTCGGGCACGCTTCCCGTCCCGGCCCGGCGAGTCGGTCACCTGATCCCGGGGGACGCCCCGGCGTGACCGCCCGCGTGTCCCCTGCCGATCGACGCTCCGATCTGGACCGGCA
>Ga0070737_10001043_pt1 | contig 44313 bp, 37 predicted proteins | sample Coa_R1_10_FD_66438 | JGI IMG/M metagenome (GOLD analysis project Ga0070737, IMG submission 66438) | Surface soil microbial communities from Centralia Pennsylvania, which are recovering from an underground coalmine fire - Coalmine... | ecosystem: Environmental > Terrestrial > Soil > Unclassified... | reverse complement strand
TCCGGATAAAGATCTCGTGCTCGATTTGAGCGGCGTCGGCCAGGGCCTGTTCGGCACGGGTCCCGAAGTGCCTGTGATCTTCCAGTACGACCAGCAGAAAATTGTGAGCGTCATGCAGCGCGTCCCTACGGCTTTCCCGCTTTCCCGCTCGCTCGATATCAAGTCGACCAGCGCGGCCACGGTGGACAAAATGTTCGGCACCTCCGACGACAGCCTCGCCGTCACGGATATCGGCGCTAATGGCGCGATCGATCCCAAGAAGGGCAAAAAAGGTCCCTTCACCCTGGCCGCCGCCGGCACCACCACGGGAACCACTAAGGGACGCTTCGTGGTCTACGGCACTGCCCGCTGGGCGCAGAACAATCTCATGAACTCCAACGCCCTCGGCAATCGCGACCTGTTCAACAACACCATCAACTGGCTCTCGGCGGACGAAGACCTCATCTCCATCCGCCCGAAAGAAATTGAGAACCAGACCATGAACCTCACCGGCCAGCGCGGCGCCATGATGTTCTGGCTGAGCATCGTCATTTTCCCGCTGGCGGTAGTGGGCATGGGACTGGGGACCTGGTGGCAGAGGAGATAGCCTCGTGAAACTCAACGGCCTCCTCATCGCTGTCGCGCTGCTTGCCGTGCTGGGCGCCGGGGTCTGGTGGTCCAACAAGAAACAGGCCTCCGCCAAAACCGATACCGCCACCAAGATCCTCTCCATCCCCGCCGATAGCGTTCAGGAAGTGGTGCTCAAAAACCCGCAGCAAACCATCGACCTCAAACGCGAAAACGGCAAATGGCGGATGACCCAGCCCCAAGCGCTTCCCGCCGATAACGACACCGCCACCACGCTGGTCTCCGCGCTCTCGTCGCTCAACGCCGATGCAGTGGTCGATGACAAAGCCGCCGACCTCGCTCCCTACGGCTTGAAAACTCCCACCGTCGATGTCACGGTCACCGAAAAGGGCGGCAAAACCGACCACCTCCTCATCGGCGACGAGACCCTCAAAGGCGATGCCAGCTACGCCAAGCTTGCCAACGATCCGCGGGTGTTCACCATCGCCAGCTACGTCAAAAGCAACATCGATAAATCGCCCAACGACCTGCGTGATAAGCGTCTGCTGACCTTCGACTCCGACAAGCTCACGCGCGTCGCTCTCGAGCCGGCCGGCAAGCCCGAAGTCGAGTTCGGCAAAAACGGCCAGAACGAGTGGCAAATCCTCAAGCCGCGTCCGCTCCGTGCCGATGGCGGCACGGTCGATTCCCTGGTGAGCAACCTCAAAGACGTCCGCATGGACCTCTCCGAAGACCCGGATAAGGCCGCCAAGGAGTTCGCTTCCGGAACGAAAGTCGCCACTGCCACGGTCACCGATTCGAGCGGCAACCAGACCATCGAAGTCCGTAAGGACAAAGACAACTACTACGCCAAGAGTTCGGCCGTCGCCGGAATCTACAAGGTTTCCGCCGATTTCGGCAAGGGCCTCGACAAGAATCTCGACGATTTCCGCAACAAAAAACTCTACGAGTTCGGCTTCAGCGATCCCTCGAAAATCGAGTTGAAGAACGCCACCTATGTGAAAACCGGCGACAAGTGGATGTCCGGGGCGAAAACCATGGACAACACCAGCGTGCAGGACCTGATCGACAAGCTGCGCGACCTCACCGCCACCTCCTTCGACCAGAAGGGCGGCGGCGAAGAGGTATTCGCGGCGGCCGTCACCTCGAACATGGGCAAGCGCGTGGAACGGGTTACAATCTCCAAGCAGGGAAATCAATATTTTGCGAAGCGTGATGACGAACCCGGCATCTATGGAATAGACTCGAAAGCGGTCGACGATCTTCAAAAGGCCGCCGCCGGCGTAAAAGAAGCAGCGCCTCCCGCCCCCGCAAAGAAGAAATAGTGGGGCAGGCGCTTAAGCCTGCCACTCTATGAATGGGCTGCTAACCGATCTCTATGAATTGACCATGGCTGCCGGCTACTTTGAAGCCGGCAAAGCCGGTCAAAAAGCTACCTTCGAATTTGCGGTTCGCCGGTTGCCGCCGAACCGCAATTTCCTTCTGGCCGCCGGCCTGCCGGAGGTGGTCGATTATCTGCTCAACTTGAGGTTCACCGCGGAAGAAGTGGACTACCTCCGCGGGCTGCCGCAGTTCCGGAACACCTCGGCGGAGTTTTTCAACTATCTACGCAATTTCCGTTTCAACGGCGATCTGTTCGCCGTCCCGGAAGGCACCCCGCTGTTTGCCGGCGAGCCGGTGCTCATTATTCGCGCGCCCATCATCGAAGCCCAAATCCCGGAAACCTACGTTTTGGCGGCTATCAGCTTCCCCACGCTCATCGCTACCAAAGCCGCCCGCTGCGTGGAGGCGGCCGAAGGCCGCGCCGTCGTGGAGTTCGGCACGCGCCGCGCGCACACAGCCGAAGCCGGTGTCATCGGCGCGCGCGCCGCCTATATCGGCGGCTGCGCTTCCACCAGCAATACGCTGGCGGGGTTCCGCTGGGGCATTCCCGTGGTCGGCACCGCCGCGCATTCCTGGGTGATGTCGTTCGCCGGAGAGGCCAAGGCATTTCGCCTTTTGCAGCGCTTGCTGGGCGAGCACACCATCCAGTTGATTGACACCTATGACACCCTTGCCGGCGCCCGTCTGGCCGCGCAACTCGGCGAACCGCTCGAAGGCGTGCGCCTCGATAGCGGCGATCTGCTTTCGCTCTCCCGCCAGGTGCGCGGTGTGCTCGATGAAGCCGGCCTCCGCCACGCCAAAATCATGGCCAGCGGCGATCTGGATGAACACCGCATCCGCGCCCTGGTCCGCGACGGCGCGCCCATCGATTGGTTCGGCGTGGGCACCCAGCTCGCCACTTCGGCCGATGCGCCCGCTTTGAGCGCCATCTATAAGCTGGTCGAGCTGAACGTCAGCGGCATCCAGCGCTTCACCTCGAAGCTGAGTGAAGATAAGGAAACCCTTCCCGGAGCCAAGCAGGTATTCCGCGACACAGCGCGCGACGTCATCGCCCGCTCCGGCGAATGCGGCAAAGGGGAGGCGCTGCTGCGTCCCGTAATTTTGGGCGGCGAACTGGTCGAGCCGCTGCCCTCGCTCGAACAAGCCCGCGCGCGCGCCGCCGAATCGCTTGCCAGGCTTCCCCCGGCGCTCCGCGATCTCGAGCCGGCCGAACCTTGGCCCGTGATCTACAGCCGTGAATTGCGCGAGCTGATCGAGCAAACGCGGAGGAATTTAGCCGCATGCCAACCGTCTTCGTAGATATCGATACGCAGCTCGATTTTCTCTACCCCGCGGGAGCACTTTACGTGCCGGGCGCCGAAAACATCGTGCCCGCCATCGAGCGGCTGAATCGCCATGCCGCGGCCCACGGAATTCCGGTAATCTCCACGACCGATGCCCACGCCGAAAACGACCCCGAGTTCACCGCTTGGCCCCCACACTGCGTCGCCGGCACGATTGGCCAGCACAAACCCGCCGGCACGCTGCTCGAACCTCGCGTAGTCGTGCCCAACAGCGACGATCCCCTCTCCATAGAAGGCGCCCGCCAGATCCTTCTGGAAAAACAAACCACCGATGCCTTCCAGACCCGAACCCTCGACCGCATCCTGGAAGCTCTGCGCGCCGATCGGTTCGTCGTCTACGGCGTAGTTACCGAGATCTGCGTGCTGGCCGCCGCCCGCGGCCTGCTAAAGCGCGGTAAACAGGTGGTGCTGCTCCCGGACGCCGTGCGCGCTCTCAACGAAGAGAAGGCCGGTGCCGCAATCGAAGAGGTTCGCCGGCTGGGCGGCCAGATCGCGCCAATTCCGGACGTTCTCGCCGGTTGACGTCCCCGCGACCTGCGGTCGCTGGGCCTCGCCGCGCTCGAAGCAGAAGCTGCGTGAAATGCGCCAGCCGGTGGCCTGGGTGAAGATCATGGTGGAGTCGGTGGAGTTCGCCGATGGGCCGGCGTGGGACGCGGATCGCGCGCCGGCTTTGGAAGACTTGCCCGCCTTGCCCGCGAAGTGACTTCCAGTCATGACTGGAAATGACCTCAGGTCATGGCTTCGATCGACTCGGCCACCTTTTCCCATTCGGCCATGCGGGCGCTCAAATCCGCGCGGCGCGCTTCCAGCAACTCCGCGGTGCGCTGGGACTCTTCGGCGCTGATGAAATTCGAAAGCTGCGTTTCGTAGCCGGCGATTTCTGATTCGAGGCGCGCCACTTCCTGCTCGAGCGCCTTGCGCTGCTCCTCCATTTTGCGCAGTTTCAGGGGATTCACGCGCTTTTCCGGAGCTTTGGACGCAGCCGGCGCGGATTGTGCAGCCGGCCGGCCATTGAGTGAGCCGGCCGCGGGCGCCTGGCTGCCACCCGCTTTGCGCCACAGATAGTCTTCATAGTTGCCCGGGTAGACCGTCACCTTGCCATCTTCGATTTCGAATACACGGGTGGCCAGCCGGTCGATGAAGTACCGGTCATGGGAGACGAACACCACCGTGCCCGTGTACTCCTCGAGCGCCTTCAGCAGCACGTCTTTGGCGCGCATATCCAGGTGGTTTGTCGGCTCGTCGAGCAGCAGAAAATTCGAAGGCATCATCAACATGCGCGCCAGCGCGTAGCGGTTGCGCTCGCCGCCGGAAAGGACGCCGATGGTCTTAAAGACATCGTCTTCGGAAAACAGGAAACAGCCCAGGACGGAGCGCAATTCGGTGTTGGTGGAGCGCGGGGCCACGGTGGAGAGGTCGTCGATCATGCGCGCGTTGGCGTCGAGTTCCTTGTATTGGTCCTGCGCGAAATAGTCCGGCTGCGCGTTGTGGCCGAGCACATATTCGCCGCTGGTGAGCGGCTCGGCCCCGGCCAGGATTTTGATCAGCGTCGATTTGCCGGCGCCATTGACTCCCACCAGCGCCACCCGGTCGCCGCGCTCGATATAGAAATTCGCGCCCGCGAAAACCTGGTGATCGCCATAGCTCTTGGCAACGTTTTTGAATTCCGCCACTACCCGGCCACTCGGCTTGGGCTGGGGGAAGCGGAAATGAATGGTTTTTTCTTCGGGCGGAATCTCGATCCGCTCGATGCGCTCCAGTTCCTTGATGCGGCTTTGCACCTGTTTGGCCTTGGTCGCCTGGTAGCGGAAGCGGTTGATGAAGGCCTCGAGCTGCTCGATGCGCTCGCGCTGGTTGTTATAAGCGGCCTGCAACTGGGCGCGGCGTTCGTTTTTCTGCTCCTCGTAGCGCGAGTAGCCGCCCGTATAAAAGTGGATGCCCTTGTTCCATAGCTCGGCGATGCGGCGCACCGTAACGTCGAGGAAATAGCGGTCGTGAGAGACCAGCACGAAGGCGTGCGGATAATTGGACAGGTATTCTTCGAGCCAGTTACGCGCTTCCAGATCGAGGTGGTTGGTGGGCTCGTCCAGGAGCAAAAGCTTCGGCCTTTCGAGCAGCAGCTTGGCCAGAGCGATGCGCATTTGCCAGCCGCCGGAAAACTCCTGGGTGTAGCGCTGCCAATCGCGTTGGGAAAAGCCGAGGCCGGAGAGCACCGTTCCCACCTGCGCTTCTATGGTGTAGCCATCGTGAGCGCGGAACTGGCTTTCCGCCACGTGGAACCGCTCGGCGACATCGGCGTATTCCGGGGAGGCCGGGTCGAGCTCGGCCATGCGGTGGGCGAGGTCTTCCTGTTCCTGTTCGAGAGCGCGCAGGCCGGCAAATACGGTCATGCACTCGGCGAAAACGGTGCGCCCGGAAAGCGAAAGCCCTTCCTGCGGCAGATAGCCAATGGTGATGCCGCGCTGCACGCTGACGGAGCCGGAATCGAGGCCCTCGATGCCTGCCAGCACCTTAAGCAGGGAAGATTTTCCGGTGCCGTTCGCCCCGACCAGGCCCGTGCGCTCGTTGGGCGTCACCAGCCAATCGACATTTTCAAACAGGATTTTCGGGCCGTAGCGTTTCGCCGCCCCGCTGAATTGGATCATTGCCTGAAACCATTTTAGCGGGGTTGCGGGCTTAGACGTCGTCGCGGCCGATGTTCACGATGAAGTATTGCGCGCGGGTCTCACCCACGTTTTTAGCGTTGTGTAGTTCGTTGGAGCCGATCACGCCCACATCGCCCGGCCCCAGGCGGTAGGGGACGCCGGAGATGGTCAGTTCCATGACTCCCTCGCGCATCAGCATCATTTCCTCGCGCAGGTGGCGGTGCGGCGGATGGTTCACCTCGCCGGGCGCAATATCGCTCTGATGCGATTCGATTTTGAAGCCGGTGTGGGTCTTGGCGGTGAACATCCGCCGGCTCTTGTTTTTCCCGGTGGCGGTGACGGGCAGCTCGTCGAACTTGTAGGCTTTGGTTTTGATGACCGGCAGCTTCTCGACGGAGTTGTCCGGCGCGGGCGAAGCGGCTCCCTGGGCCGAGGCTCTGGCCGCCGCCAACGCGGGCAGCACAAAGCCCAAATCTCTGCGGGAATATTTCATACCATCTCCTTTCCCCGATTGCGAATGCCAACACTATATACAAGCGGCACGCGCGACGCGAGCGGTAGGTGGCGAGGCGGCGCGAGCAGTGAGTGGCGGGGGCGGGGTGTAAGCGGCGCGCCGGACGGGCGGCTTGAGCGGCGCCGCCTCTTCCGCCCGGTTACGAACGGGCGCATAACCCTGCGAAGCCGCTCCATACTGGACAGTTCGGTCTGAAACGCTGGAAGATGGTTTTGGAACATGTTTGCTATTTCGCCGAAAATCCGCCCGCCGCTGGATCCGGATTTTCTTCCCGCTTCCCTCTGGAATCGGGCGTACCGCTACGCCGTGAAGGCTTCCGGCGGCGGCGCCTCGCTGGCTTTTGCGCTCGAGCGGAGCGATGGGTCCGTCTCGACCTTTCGCACTGCCGTGCTGCCTCATCATGGCGCTCATATCCCTCTCAATGAGCGGTACGCTGAACGCCTTGTGAAATTTCTGCTGTGGCAGAAGGGCGGACATCGGATTCTGGTAGCGGGCGATGGGCAAATCGCCGCTTACCTGCGCAGCGTCTATGCGGCCGGGGGGGCACGCTCTTTCGACTATCATTTCCTGGGCGAACAGGTCTGGGGACATCCGCTGGCCATCGAAGCTAGCCCGGCGGACCAGTTGCCGGAAGAGCGGGAGAGGGCGGCGCGCCTGGGGCGCCATCTGGACGGATACCGGATCGGCTTCGATCTGGGCGCGAGCGATCGCAAGTGCGCGGCCGTGGCTTACGGGGAGGTAGTCTTCAGCGAGGAAGTGCCCTGGAATCCGGGTGCGCAGGCCGACCCGCGCTACCACTTCGACGGCATCCACGATTCGCTGGCGCGTGCCGCCGCGCACTTGCCACGCGTGGATGCGATCGGAGGCAGCGCCGCCGGCATTTACGTCGCAAACGAAGTGCGGGCCGGTTCGCTTTACCGCTCGGTGCCTCCGGCCCTGTTTGACCGGCATATCCGCCGGCTGTTCTTCGATCTCCAAAAACATTGGGGCGGCGTTCCGTTGGAAGTGGTGAATGACGGCGAGGTGACCGCGCTGGCCGGGTCGATGGCGCTCGGGGACAACGCCGTTATCGGCATCGCCATGGGCAGCAGCCTGGCGGCCGGGTTGGTGACGCCGCAGGGCGGCATCACGAGCTGGCTCAACGAGCTGGCATTCGTGCCGGTGGACTATAGGGAAGCAGCGCCGCAGGACGAATGGAGCGGGGATACCGGCGTGGGCGTGCAGTATTTCTCGCAGCAGGCGGTGGGGCGGCTGCTTGAGCCGGCCGGAATCGAACTGCCCGCGGATATGCCACTGGCGGCGAAACTGGAGCAAGTGCAGCGGCTGCTCGCGGCGGGCGACCGGCGGGCGCGCCCGATCTACGAAAGCATTGGTATCTACTTGGGCTACGCGATCGCGCAATTCGCCGACTTTTACGAGTTCCGCAACCTGCTGGTGCTGGGGCGGGTGACGACGGGCGAAGGCGGCAACATCATTCTGGAAGGAGCGCGGCAGGTGCTGGCGGCCGAATTCCCGGAATTGGCAGGGCGGGTGCGCTTTTATATTCCGGGCGAGCAGGAAAAGCGGCACGGGCAGGCGATCGCCGCCGCCAGCCTGCCGGCCATACACCAGGCCCTCCCGCAAGGAACGACCCATGCGATTTCATAATGACTCGGCCGATTTGTTCATCCCCGATGGCGCACCCATGCCGGATGCTTTGGCGCGCACCACGCACCTGGCGATCGCGGCGCACCAGGACGATATCGAAATCATGGCCTACCACGGGATAGCGGCCTGTTTCGGCAGGCCGGACAAGTGGTTCACGGGCGTGGTAGTGACCAACGGGGCGGGGAGCCCACGCAACGGCATCTACGGCGGATACACGGACGAGCAAATGCAGCGCGTGCGGCTGATCGAGCAGCGCAAGGCGGCTTACGTGGGGGAGTATGCCTGCCAGGTGCAGCTCGGTTTCACGAGCGCTCAAACAAAGAATCCGCGAGAGGCGGCCGTGGTGGAAGATCTGGGCCGGATTCTGCGCACCGCGCGGCCGGAAGTGGTTTACCTGCACAACCCGGCAGACAAGCACGATACGCACGTGGCGGTCACCTTGCGCTCGATTGCGGCGCTGCGCGGATTGCCCGCCGAAATGGCTCCGGCGAAGGTGTACGGCTGCGAAGTGTGGCGCGACCTGGACTGGCTGCCCGACGAGGTGAAACAGGCGCTGCCGGTTGCGGAGCGGCCGAACATCGCGGCCTCCCTGGTGGGTGTGTTCGATTCGCAGGTGAGCGGCGGCAAGCGATACGACCTGGCCACGGCCGGCCGGCGGCTGGCGCACGCCACGTATTACGCCTCGCACGGCACCGACGAGGAAAGCGCGCTGAGCTTCGCCATGGACCTGACGCCGCTCGCGCGCGACGCCGCGCTGGATGTGAGCGCTTACGTGCTGGGCTTGATCGACCGCTTCCGGGCCGATGTAGAAAGGCGGATCAAAGGGTATTGAGATCCTTTAATATCGATTCGCCGGGCCATCCCGGCGGTCCTGCCGGGCTTTTTCGGGCGGCTGGAAGGCCGCGTGGGGAGGGTGAACGTGGCGGGCCGCGCAGGTTACATGATAGGATCGTGAGCCAGGAGCAACCCATGCCAGCACGTCATTCGGCTTTGCGCTTGCCGGTTCTCGCCATAATCGGGGCCGGTGTGGCGTTGCCGCTGTCCGGCCAGTTTGCCGGCTCGATGCGGCCTTCGGCAGGGGCCGATTTCAGCGGCAATTGGGCTCCGGCGCCGCACGAGGAGAGCACGGGCAACCCCGCGATTGCCGAATATTATGGCGTGCCGATCACCGAGGGGGCGCGCGCGTTTGGCTTGGCTTGGGATCCTTCGCGGCTGACGATGCCGGATCACCAGTGCCAGGTACACGTGGGTCCTTACATTCTGGGGGGACCGCTCAATCTGCGGATCTGGGAAGAGCGGGACCCGAAATCGCAGGAGGTGATCGCGATCCGGATGTACATCAGTACGTACGAGCAGAACCGCACCATCTGGATGGACAATCGGCCGCACCCATCCGAGTACGCACCGCATACGTGGATGGGATTTTCCACTGGCAAGTGGGAAGGCGATACGCTGACTGTCTACACCACGCACATTAAGCAAGGGCAGTTGCGCCGTAACGGACTGCCGGAAAGCGACCAAGCCACCATGGTGGAACATTTTGTACGCAACGGCGACTATCTGACTCACTTAAGCATCACGAAGGACCCGGTTTATCTAACGGAGCCGTTTGTGCGCAGCGAGGTCTTCCGGAAAGTGTTGCCCGAAGGCCAAAACTGGCTTTACCCGTGCGAGCCGGTCGAAGAGGTTGCCGGCCGGCCGCGGGGGGAGGTGCCCAACTACCTGCCTGGAAAGAATCCCTTTTATAAAGAACTGGGCGCGAAGTATCACATTCCGGTGGAGGCCACGTTAGGCGGCGCGGAAACGATGTACCCCGAATACGAGGCGAAGATCAAAGCCATGATGCAGAGCGAGCGCGACCGCTAATTGGCCGGCGGTGGGGCGCTATAGAGGAGGAGGTGTTGGATTACCGGTTATTGGCGCTGGTGGCGGCGAGGCTGCCCGAATGGCGAAACATGAGTCCCTGGCTGCGCAACGCCTCTTCCAGGGCTTCGCAATAGACGTCGATGTGCCGCCGCGAGTAGGCTACCAGACCGAGGCGGCGAAGGCGGCTCATCTGGGAGCTGACGATCTCGCGGGAGGTGCCGACATGCTCCGCGATGGTGTGATGGGTTAACGAAGCCATACGCATGGCTCCATCCGGCTGCAACTCTCCCAAATGCCGAGCCAACTGGATGAGGGACAGCATCACGCGTTGCGGGGTTTTGCAACTAGCCATGGCTTGCATCCGCTCCTCCATGTCCATGCAGTTTACAATGAGTTCTTCCATCAGGGCCACGCCGAGGCGGGGCTCCTTCTCGACTTGCAGTTCGATTTCGGCCCGTTTCCAGGCCATTAACTGCACTTTGTCGAGCGCTACGGCCCGCTCGGCGCCCATATGGTCGATCAGGCAAGCTTCGCCAAAGAGCTTTTCGGCCGGCACGATCCGGACGATGGCCTCGCAACCGTCCACCGCTACACTCGCTACTTTCACACGTCCGGCCGCAACCAGGTAAAGCGCGTCGCTGGTACCGGAATAAAGGACATGGCCGCGGGGGTACTCGACCAGCGGCCGGCGGGGGAGGTAATTGAGCGCGTCATTGGGGTGGGTTAACAGGTTGTTCATAAAGACTGCATCCTTGTTAACACGCTACGGCAAGAACTGGAGAGGACGCGTCTGTTTTTTACTCTATGTGAGATACATTCGGTACTGTTTCACCCACTCGGGTGTGTCTGCGAGATTGTGTGTCCGGTGGTAGGCGGAAGAGGCGGAATAGGCGCGGCTGGCGGCAGGGTGCCTCAGCGGCGAGTCGGATTGACCACGGCGGCGGCAGCCCACGGCAGGCGGATGCGGGCGCCCACCTGCATCGACTGCAGGTCGTAACTTAAGTGGGTACCGCAATCGAGGCATGCGACATATGCTTGCCCGCCGCCACGCGGTGTTATGGGCCGCGTCAGGTTCCTATGGCCGCATCGGAATACCCTGTTTAGAATTGTCTGCAGCATAGCGCCGATGCGACGTGCACGCGAAATTCCACAAATCGCGAAAGCGCTGGGTTGAAGAGGCGGGTAGAGCGGTGGCCTGTGAAGCGGCGCTTAGCGGTACGATAATCGAATACCGGGTTTACGCCGCTCCATGCATCGCCGCAATTTTCTCAAATTTGCCGCCGCGGCCGCCGCTTCGCGTTTGCCGGCGCAGCCGCCCGTTTCCTTTCTGGCCCCTACGGCTTCGGCCGACGTTGCCAAGACCGAGTTCACGCTGGAGATTGCGCCGGTCACGGTGGAACTGGCTCCCAATCGCATCATCAGCACCATCGGGTACAACGGCATGTCGCCCGGGCCGCTGCTGCGCATGAAGGAAGGGGTGCCTGTAACGGTGAACGTGGTCAATAAAACCGACGTGCCGGAAACAGTGCATTTCCACGGCCTGCTGATTCCAGCCGAAGTGGATGGTTCGGAAGAAGAAGGCACACCGGTTGTGCCGCCGCACGGCAGCCGCAGCTACCGGTTCACACCGGCGCCCGCAGGTACGCGCTGGTACCATACTCACACGATGGCCATGGACGATCTGCATCGCGGCAGCTTCACGGGGATGTTCGGGTTCCTGGTGGTGGAGGGCGGCAGCAATCCGGGCCGCTATGACCAGGAGCATTACCTGGCGCTGCGCGATTGGGACCCGTACTTTACGAACCAGGCGATGGATAACGACGATCTCGACCCGGCGGGCGCGCAACCGGAAAAACCGACGGCGCCCGATACGCGGCAGCCGGGCATGGAAGTCGCCTCGGACATCTATTCGGTAAACGATAAAGCGCTGGGAGCTGGCGAACCGATTCGCGTGAAGCTGGGCGATCGGGTTTTGTTCCACTTTTTGAACGCCAGCGCGATTGAAAACCGCCACCTCGCCCTGCCCGGCCACAAATTTCAGGTGGTGGCGCTGGACGGGAACCCGGTGCCCACGCCGGCCGCGGTGGATGTTCTCATGATCGGCCCCGGCGAGCGAGTGGATGCCATTGTGGAAATGAATCAGCCGGGAGTTTGGATCATGGGGGCGCCGGAAGATCCGGTGCGGGAGGGCGGACTCGGCATCGTGATCGAATACGCCAATCAGCACCGCACGCCGCAGTGGACCACGGCGCCTAAATCCAACTGGGACTATACGATTTTCGGCAAGCCGGGGACGCTGGAGCCGGGCCAGGCCGCGCCCAACGAAAAGCTCGACATGATTTTCGAGAAAATTCCGCGCGGGGCGGGGAAGTTCAACAGCTTCACGGTGAACGGCAAATCTTATCCGCACGACCAGGAGTTCGTGCTAAAAAAAGGGACGCGTTACCGGCTTACTTTTCATAACCGCACCGACGACGCCCATCCGTTGCACCTACACCGGCATCAACTGGAAATCGCGGAGATCTATGGCAAGGCAACTTCGGGAGTGGTGAAGGACACCGTGGTGGTGCCGACGTACGGGCGGGCGAGCGTGGATTTCACGGCCGATCAGCCTGGCTTGACTCTGTTCCACTGCCACATCCAGCAGCACATGGATTACGGTTTCAAGGCGCTAATGCGGTATGCTTAGAGCCGCGAGGCGGGAACCGGCGGTGCTGGGATGCCGCCACAATGTAGACCGGACGGCACAGCCGCGGCGCGATAAGTTTCGTGAAATGAACAGCGAAGGTCGCGGCAGCGGAACTGCAAAAGCTGGCGCGATGAAGTGGGTGTTTGCGTTCGCGGCGGCCGCGGCGATTGCCTGGGCGGGAGGAGGCCTGGCGCCTGCCGGTCCGGCGACGATCAGCGAAGTGGTTATCGAAGGAGCTCCATCCACTTTCCCCCTCGAAACCAAAGCCGGCGAAGCTTTGGACGAAAGCAAAGTTCAGCGTGATGTGAAAGCTCTGTGGGCGGCCGAGCGGCCTTCCGATGTCCGCGTGGAAGAAGTGGGGGGAAACGCGGCGCCCGAGGGAAGCGGCGCGCCTGAGGCAAATGGGATGCGGGTGATCTTTCACGTGGAGCAGCGGCGCACGCTGATTCTGAGGAAAGTCACGGTCGATCCACCTACCGCCGGTCTGAGACCCGGCGTCGATCCCGGCCAGCAGATCGACTCGGAAATGACGCAGCGCATCGCCATCGAACTACGCAAGCAGCTAGAGCATTCCGGTTATCTCGAGGCGCGAGTGGATACCGAGCTGGTCAACATCTCCGATGGCAAGTGCGACCTGCTGATCACGATTCATAAAGGCCGCGCGGTGGACGTGAAGACGGTGACCTTTACAGGGGACCTGGGCGTAAAGGAGAAGGACCTGCGCGGCGCCTTGCAGGCCACCAAGCCCACCACGATTTTGCCGCGGGTTCCGGGAATTTTTAACGGCTGGCACATACCGCGAGGCTTCAACGAAGACACGGTACCGGCCGATATCGGCAATTTGCGCTCCTTCTATTTCCGCCGGGGCTTCTTCGACGCGGATGTTACAGCCGCGCCGGTGGATTCCTCCGCGAGCCAGGCCAACGTGCATTTCGATATCGATGCCGGCCAGCGCTATGCGGTGCGCGAGTTCACCCTGTCGGGCCCGGACGGCGAGCGATCCATAGCCCGGCCAGGACTTGCCCCCGAAAACACCCGCGGACAAATGGACGCGGCGTGCCACGAATTGCTGGCGGAACGGCGTAAATACGAACGGACCGGCGTGCTGGATTTCGAGGCCCGGATTGAAGTGCTACCCGCGGCCGCGCCGGCCGGGGCGACGAGCGCTCTCAAATGGGCCGACCTGCGCGCCACGATCCATCCGGGTCCGGCATATGAAACCGGGCGGATTACGTTCAAGGGCAACAAGAGATTCAGCGAGAGCGTGCTGCGGAACGCGCTGGCGCTCGATGAGGGCGCCCCGCTCGACCAGATCAAGCTGCGGCGGTCGCTAGCGCACCTGAACCAGATGGGGTTTTTCGAGCCCCTGAGCGATCGGGACGTTATTGTGAGCACGCCGCCTAAAGCGGGTCCGGCCAACATCACGATTTGGGTGAAGGAGAAAAAGGCGCACAGTTGGGCTTTTTCCGGGCCGGTGGGGCCGATGAGTATCGCGGGGCCGCTGGAGTTTTCGATTGGTTCGCGGCTGCCTTCGTGGGGGCAGGGAGTGCTCGATCTTTCGACGTTTATGGTTTCGGCGAGGCTATTCTATTTCGCCAAGCCGATGGGCGCGCTGCTGCCGTTTCTGCCCAATAGCCGCTTCGTTCCGTTGATCACTCTTTCCCGTCCGCTACTGCCGGGCCAGACCTTCCTTTCCGGAATGACCATTGCGCCGCAACTGGGCTGGCAGGGAATGCTGTTCGGCTACGGGGTATCGCAAGTGCGCAGCCTGACGCGCGGCCTGTTTGAAAGCGACCGCAGCATCACACCGCCGCTGCCGGTGACCATAGTGAACGGACGGAACGAAGGAACCATGCTTTGCGAGCCGGCCAAAACCAAGGTGGACTGGGTGAAGCAGATCAGCGGGACCGTGGTGAACCTGGGCTTTTCGTTCTTCCCGATTTAAGCGGGGCGGATCACTTCGTACTCACTCCGTACCTTCCTGTCGGCCCTTACCGGACCACGAAATTCACCAGCTTATCGGGCACCACAATCGTCTTTACGACCTGCTTGTCTTGCAAAAACGGCCGGACCTTTTCGTCCGCTTTGGCCGCTTCGATCAACCCGGGTTCGGGCGCGCCGAAGGCCGTGTAGATGCGTCCGCGCAGCTTGCCGTTGACCTGCACGACCACTTCGGCCAGATCCTCCTTGGCCAGCTCCGGATCGAAGGGCGGCCACGGCTGGCGGAATACCGGCCCTTCGGCGCCCAGTTCCGCCCAGATCTCCTGCGCCAGGTAAGGCGCGAAGGGCGCCAGCATGAGCGCCAAATGGCGCAGAATGGCGCACATCGGCTCGGCCGAGATCTCGCCCTCCTCGGCGTAGAGCACGTTCACCAGCTCCATGATCGAGGATATGCAGGTATTAAAATGCCAGCGAGTTTCGAAGTCTTCGGTAATTTTTTTCAGGGTCTGGTGCAGCTTGCGCAAGGCGCGGCGGTCGGCATCGCCGGCGGGCGGATAATCCGCGCGGCCGATGTTGCGCGTGGCAAACCGGAAGACTCTGCCCAGAAAACGGTAAATTCCTTCCGCGCCTTCGCTACGCCAGTCCAGCTCCTTTTCCGGGGGCGCCGCGAAAAGCACGAACATGCGGGCGGTATCCGCGCCGAAGCGCTCGGCCAGCATATCGGCCCCGACCACGTTGCCCTTGGATTTCGACATTTTGGCGCCTTCGGCGATCACCATACCTTGCGTGAACAGGCGGCGGGCCGGCTCGCTATTGCGGATCAGACCGATATCCCGCATCATCTTGGTGAAGAAACGCGAATAGATGAGGTGGAGAATGGCGTGTTCGACGCCGCCGATGTATTGATCGATCTCGAACCAATAGGCGATCTTCCGCGGATCGAAGGGCATGCGGCTGTTGCGCGGATCGCAGTAGCGGTAGAAGTACCAGGAGGAATCGATGAAGGTGTCCATGGTATCGGTTTCGCGCTTTGCCGCGCCGCCGCAGCGGGGGCAGGTGACGTTTACAAAATTCGGAACGTTTTCGAGCGGGGAGCGGCCGGTGCCGGTAATTTCGACGCGCTCGGGAAGAATCACGGGAAGCTGCTCTTCGGGCACGGGAACCACGCCGCATGCGGGACAGTGGATCATGGGAATGGGAGTGCCCCAATAGCGCTGCCGCGAGATGCCCCAGTCTTTAATGCGGTAAGTGATGGCCGGGTTGCCGAAGCCTTTCCGCTGCGCGTATGCGCTCATCTGGAGGCGCGCTTCGGCGCTGGCGAGCCCGGACCATTGTCCTGAATTTTCCACGACGCCATCTTCGGTGAAAGCGGCGGCAGGGGTGGAATCGAGAAGCCCATCCACGGGCCGAATTACCGGGCGCACGGGGATTCCGTACTTGGTACAGAATTCGAAATCGCGCTCGTCATGCGCGGGCACCGCCATGATAGCGCCTGTGCCGTAGCCCATCAGGACGAAATTACCGACCCATACAGGGACTTTTTCCCCGCTATATGGATTTAGGCCGAAATGCCCGGTGAAGAAGCCCTCTTTGGCAATATCGCCGGGGTCGCGGCCGGCGCGCGCATCCACCATGGCTTTGGCGCGGGCCTGTCCGGGGGCGTCCAGAAGCTGTTCGACGAGCGGATGCTCCGGGGCCAGAATGAGGCAGGTAGCGCCGTAGATGGTGTCCACCCGCGTGGTGAAGACCCGAATGGCACCGGCGGCGGGCGCGGCCAGCGCGAAATCCACCTCGGCGCCTTCGGAGCGGCCGATCCAGTTGCGCTGCATGGTGAGCACGCGCTCCGGCCAGCCGCCTTCGAGCTGCCGCATGTCTTCGAGGAGTTGGTCGGCGTAAGCGGTGATTTTTAAAAACCACTGGTCGAGCGCGCGCTGCTCGACTGGCGTATCCTCGTGGCGCCAGCAGCAGCCTTCCACTACCTGTTCGTTGGCCAGCACGGTGGCGCACTTGGGGCACCAGTTCACCAGCGCGCGTTTCCGGTAGGCCAGGCCGCGCTCGAACATTTTGAGGAAAAACCACTGGTTCCAGCGGTAATATTCGGGCTCGCAGGTGGCGATCTCGCGATCCCAGTCGTAGCTAAAGGCAAAGCGGCGGTGGGTCCGCTTCATGGATGCGATATTCCGCAGCGTCCAATCGCGCGGCGGCCGGCGGTTGGCGATGGCGGCGTTTTCGGCCGGCAGCCCGAAGGCATCCCATCCCATGGGATGGAGCACGTTGAAGCCGCGCATCCACTTGTAACGCGCCAGCGCGTCGCCGATGGCATAGTTGCGGATGTGGCCGATGTGCAGGGTGCCGCTGGGATAGGGCAGCATTTCGAGCACGTAGAATTTGGGTTTGGCCGAATTCTCTTCCGCCTTGTAGAAATCGGCCTTCTCCCAAAGCGCGTGCCACTTCAATTCAATCTGGTTGTGGTCGTATTGTTTTTCGGGCATAAGGCCAGCAGTTCTTCCATCCTAACAAGGCGAAGCGTGGAGATTTTCCGCCCTCCTGCCCCACTAAGTGGAACGCGGAGATGTTTTGGATTTCAGCTTCAGCGTTCGGAAAATGCCAGTTCCGGCGAGGCCACTTGAGGCTTCAAACGGAAAAGCCCGGCTAGCGGCCGGGCTTCCGAATCTAGTGAAGCTGAAGGAGGCGATTACCCGTGAAGGTTTTCACCGTTTATGTGAAAGTCGTGCTGGCTTTCGCCGGCACCTTGATCGCGCGGCTAACGTTCCGTAAGGGCCGTTAACCCGCTCTCAGGAGCCGGATGGGTGGCATCCCGTTCGGCTCCCTTTCACTATACCCCAGGGCGATGATGGCGACAACCCTCTAAGGAGGTAGTCTTTTGAGTTGGCCGCTCATCTCTGCGGGGTGTAATAACCCGACCGCGCGTAGATGTTCAATGGCGGCATGCCGCGCGGCACGAGCAGCTCCACTTTGATTTTGCGGTATTTGCCGCTCGGCGCATCGTCCGGCGGGTAATAGCCCAAGACATATTGGTTGTGCAGCGTCACACCGATGGTGCCCATGATATTTCCGAAATCGTTCAGTTGCTTGGAGAGGAACGAGATGCCGCCGGTTTTACCGGCCAGGTCTTCGAGCAGATGGGGCCCCTCGAGCTCTTCCGGGGTCTGGGGATTTTGGAACAGGCACACGGTGTAGATCAGGGTATCGGCTTCAATGGCTTTGTCCAGCAGTTCCCGCATTGTGTAGCGACTGTTGTTATCGCCGCCATCGGACACCACGACGAGTGCTTTACGAGGATTGCGCGCTTTTTTCATTTGCCCCAGTCCCAGGTAGATTCCGTCGACGAGCGAGGTGGTTCCATCCGGACCGGTGAAGGCGAGCGCGTCGGCCACATCGCCCAGATTCGAGGTCCAGTCCTTCTGCAACACGGCGCGGTCGGAAACAGTGATGAGCGAGACTTCGTCGTCCGGATTGAGTTGCTGGAACAGCCGCGCCACGGCATCTCGCTCGGCCTGGAATTTGTCCCGCATACTGCGGCTGGCATCGAAGACCAACACCACCGAAACGGGCGCATCCTCGCGGCTGAAGGCGACGATGGGCCGGATTTCCTTGCCATCGAGGATGCGGAAATTTTGTTTTTCCAGACCACGCACATTCCGCCCATGCTCGTCGGTGACCGTCACCGGAACCAAGGTCATGTCGGCGTCGATGCGAATATTTGTCTTTGTCCGCAGGCCAGTTGTTTTGGCGGGCCGTATGGTATCGAGGAGGAGTGGCCCCCCATCGGCCGGTTCGACAGGGGAATCTTGACCTGCGGCCGGCGTCAAGCTCGCCAGAGCCAGAAGCGATATGGAGAGTGGATTAAAGTACTTCATAGTATTGTGCGGTTTCGGTCGATTCCACCCGATTCGAACTGGAGCGCCGGAACGCTTCGTGGCCCGGCGCGATGCGGGCGAATCAGCCTACACCGGCTGCAACAGGCGTGCCTTTGTGCTTCGAGGGGCTGAAAGGGCTTTCAGAGTGTCAAGGTTCTTACGGTCATCGCCCGGCTCATCGACGGGCGTTTCCAGGATGAAAGGTTTGCTGCGTAGTTTCGGGTGTGTGAGGATTCGCCGGAATGCTTCGAGGCCGATGTAACCTTTGCCGATATGCGCGTGGCGGTCGACGCGTGAACCCCGCGGGGTTTTCGAATCGTTGGCGTGGATCAGGCGAACTGGCGTCCACCCGATGGTGCGCTCGATGGCACGCACGGTATCGCGCAGTCCAATGGCTGTGGCCACGTCGAAACCCGCGGCCAGCAGATGGCAGGTATCCAGGCAGAAGCCAACGTCGAGATCGGTTAAATCACGCGCCAGCTCCCGCATGGCTTGCAATTCCTCGAGCCGGCTGCCCAAACTTGCTCCGCTGCCTGCGGTGTTTTCCAGGAGCACGGCGGGCATCCGCCGGCGCACCTGGCGCGCCAGTCCGGCCGCTGCCTCTTTCAGCCCGAGCACGAATGCGGTGATTCCTTCTTCCACACTTTGGCCCTTGTAATTGCCCGGATGGAGGACCAGGCACTCGGCGCCGATCACCGCGGCCCGCTCCAACTCGCCCCGGAAGGCCTCGATGGACTTCGCCCGCACGGTCCGATCGTTCGAGGCCAGGTTGATCAGATAGTTGACGTGGATGGCGAGCGGCCGCAGATCGAAGCGCCGGCGCGCCGCACGCAGGCGCTTAATCTGTTCCGGATCGGGTGGGCGCGCACGCCACATGCGAGGGCTGGCCGAGAAAATCTGGAACGTGTTCGCTCCTAACGCGGCCGCTTTGAGGGCCGCCTTTTCGAGCGAACCGGAAGTAAAGGTATGGATACCGAGGCGCAGAAACCGCTATCGTAATTCACTCGAATGCGCGGATGCCGGCCGGCGCGCTGGTTCCCGGCCGCGGTTTTTGATATACCTTCAGAAACGCGGTCAAAAGGAGGCGGATTCTCATGGCTGCTTTCGAATCGTCGTGGCAGAACGACCTGGCGCCGGTGCGGCCGGCGGATTGGAACGAGGAATTCGCCGCGCATTTGCTGGAGCGCGCCGGCTTCGGCGGCACGCCGGAGGAAATCGCCAGTTTTGCGAAGATGACGCCCGCGAAAGCGGTAGCCCGGCTGGTGCGGTTTGAAGGCACGAACGCAAGCCATCTTCCGCCGTTCGATCACTCCGGGATTCACGATGCCGGGCTGGAGCCGTTTCCTCCCAGCCGGCCGGCGGTGACGGATCAGGCGAAAGCCAAGGGCGAGGCGCTGGGCATCAAGGCGAAGCCGGCGGGAAACCGCAGGCTGCAGCCGATCGTGAACAAGTTCTTTTACTGGTTGCGGGCCAGCGTACTTGAGACCAATCGGGTGGCTTACTGGTGGGCCAATCGAATGCTCACCAGCCCGCAGCCGCTGCGCGAAAAGATGGCGCTGTTCTGGCACGGGCACTTCGCGGTGAACGAAGCCAAGGTGCGCGACTACCGGAAGACGCTGGGGCAGCTCGAGCTGTTCCACGCGCAGGGCATGGGGAACTTCCGCAAACTGATGATCGCGGTGGCGCAGGATCCGGCCATGCTTTCGTTCCTGGATGCGGGGGTGAACGTGAAGGGCGCGCCGAACGAAAATTTCGCCCGCGAGATTATGGAGCTGTTCACGATGGGCGTGGGCAACTACACGGAGAAAGATATTCGCGAAGGGGCGCGCGCCTTTACGGGTTGGGATTACCAGGACCTGAAGTTTGTGGCCGACCCGGCCAAGCACGACGATGGCGAGAAAACGTTTTTGGGCCGCACGGGCCGATTCGACGGCGTGGACGCGATCAATATCATTGTGGATCAGCCGGTGACGGCGGACTTTATCGCGGGCAAGATCTACCGTTTCTTTGTGCGCGAGGAACTGGACGCGGACTACCAGAAGAAGCTGGGAGGCGTGCTGCGGCAGGCGAACTACGAAATTGCGCCCCTGCTCGAAACGATGTTCCTTTCGCGCGATTTCTACGCGCCGGCATCGGTGGGCACGCAGATCAAAAGCCCGGTGCAACTCGTGGTTTCGACATACAAGAAGATGGGGCTTACCAGCATCCCCGGCGTGCCCGACTTCAACTCCGTGACCGGGTCGCTGGGCCAGCAGCTTTTTTCACCGCCGACGGTGGCGGGCTGGGCGGGAGGGCGCAGTTGGATCACGCCGGGGTTGCTGCTGGAGCGGGGCAATTTTCCGCGGGACGTGCTGTTTCCGGACATCAATTTTCTGCCGCCGGACCGCTACACGCGGAACGGGGAGATCCGCAGCGTGGCGGACCGCATCCGGCGAGGCATGGACATCACGGCCGCCACCAAGCCGGACGAAAAGACCGGCGTTATGGCGGAATCGAACATGCTGGCCGATCGGGATGAGGACTTCAATACACGCTACGGCAGTTTTCGCGGCTGGCAGATGGCGATCGAGCGGGTGAAGCCGATTCCGCGGGACATTGCGCCGGTGAACGTGAGCGCGATGGTATTGGGCGCGAATGCGAAGAACACGACCGAAGCCATCGACTACCTGATCCGGCGCTTTATGCGCGTGCCGCCGGGGGAAGAGGCGCGGCAGAAGATGATCGCATTTCTGAACAAGGAACTGGGGACCACGGAAATCGCGGTGGCCCAGACGTATATGGAAGATTCGCTGCGGCTGGCGCTGCATTTGATCATGAGCCAGCCGGAATACCAACTGGCTTAGAGGAGGCGCGGGATGAAGACTCGTCTCAATGAAATCAGCCGGCGGAGCGTACTGCGCGCAGGCTTGTCGGGAATGAGCGTAGCGGCCGGGACCGCGCTGCGCGCCGGTTTTTTCGGACGGGCGGCGGAGGCCCTGGCAGCCGAAGCGGATACGAACGGCAAAATTCTGGTGGTGCTGGAACTTTCCGGCGGCAACGACGGCCTGAATACGCTGGTGCCTTACGGCGACGACGCGTATTATCGCCACCGGCCGAATATCGGCATTCCGAAAAGAGCGCTGCGGCCGATTGACGACCACTTCGGCTTCAATCGCGGCATGGTGGGGTTCGAGCGGCTCTACAAGGATGGCAAGCTGGCCATTGTGCACGGCTGCGGTTACGAGAACCCTTCGTTTTCGCATTTCACCTCGATGGCCTACTGGCAGACGGCCGCGCCCAATAGCGGCGAGCAATACGGCTGGGTGGGGCGGGTGGCCGATGCGATGGCGCCCGAAGCGCCGCCGAATTACATCGTGAACATCGCGGCGCAACAATCGCTGGCGGTGCGCAGCCGCCGGCACGTTCCGGTGGTGTTCGACGATCCCAATCGATTCACGCGCGAATCGTTCGCGGACGAGAAGGATGTCCTGACGGCGTCCTCCACCGCCGATCGGAAAATAGACAACCCATCGCGCCGTTTTCTGCTGGACATCGCCAGAAGCGCGAAAGACTCGTCTACCCTTGTGCAGGAGGCCTGGGCGAAATACCATTCGCCCGTGGATTACGGCGTAGTGGGGCTGGATCTGCCTAAAGTAGTGGCGCTGATCGAAGCCGGATTTCCTACGCGGCTGTACTACACTTCGTATCGGAACAATGCGTTTGACACGCACGTGTTCCAGCACGATGTGCATCAGCGCCTGTTGACTTACACCTCCGACGCGGTGGCGGCGTTTTTGGCGGACCTGAAGCGCATCGGGCGCCAGGACGACGTGGCGCTGATGGTGTTTTCCGAATTCGGCCGGCGCGTGCCCGAAAACAGCAACCTGGGCACCGACCACGGGGCGGCGAATCTGATGTTCGTGGCGGGCGCAAAGGTGAAGGGCGGGCATTATGGCGAAGTGCCGAGCCTGGCGAAGCTCGATGCCGGCGACAACCTTGTGTACACGACGGATTTCCGGCGCGTGTACGCCACCATGATTGCGGGCTGGCTGGGATATCGCGATACCCACGCATTGCTGAACGGAGACTTCACACCGTTCGCGATGTTCGGATAAGGAAGGCCGTTCCCTCACCTGATACACTGAGCGGAACGGGCCCACATGACAGCCTCTTCCGCGCAGCCGGTTTCCCGCTTCCGCTATATCGAACTGCTGATCCTGCTGGGCGCGCTGCAGGCCTTTGCGCCTCTTTCGATCGACATGTACCTGCCGGCCATGCCGGTAATGGAGAAGGTGTTCCATACCTCGACCGCGGCCGTGCAGAGCACCATGGTGACTTTTCTCATCGGCTACGCGCTCGGGCAGTCTCTCTATGGCCCGCTCACGGACCGCTTCGGGCGTAAGCCTCCGTTATATGCGGGGCTGCTGCTCTTCATCGCGTCTTCGGCTGCCTGCGCGCTGGTTCCGACAATTCCCGAGATCGCCGCATTCCGCCTGGTCCAGGCCGTAGCGGCGTGCGGCGGCGCGGTGGTGTCGCGCGCCATAGTGCGCGACCTGTTTCCGCCGGAACAATTGCGCCACATTTTCTCCATGCTGGTATTGGTGCTGGGCGTTTCGCCGGTAGTGGCGCCGCTCATCGGCAGCTATCTGCTGCTGTGGTTCGGATGGAGAGCCGCCTTTTTTACGCAGGCCTTACTCGGCTGCGTCTGCCTGCTGGGCATGCATTTTCGCCTGCCCGAATCGCTGGCCCACGATGCCAAGCGGCCGCTGCATCTGGATGCGATCGCCTCCGCTTATAAGCAACTCACCAGGGATCGCACCTTCCTCGGCGCTTCGGTGGTCTGCGGCTTCAGCTCCGCCGGAACTTTCGCCTATATCACCAGCGCCCCATTCGTATTTATTAGTCTGTATAAGGTTTCCACGGAGCGCTTTGGCTGGCTGTTCGGCGCCATTGCCGCGGGTATGGTGGTGGCTTCGCAAATCAATGGCCGCATGCCTCGTTCGATTCCCATTTGGCGCGTGCTGCGCACGGCGAACCTGGTGCAACTAGCGTCCGGGCTGGTGCTGCTCGCTTCGGTGCTGACCGGCATCGGCGGATTGCCGGGGGTTTTCGTGTGCGTCTTCGCCTATGTTTCGGCGCAGGGATTCGTGTTTCCCAACGGTTCGGCGATCGCCATGATGCGTCATGGCAAAATCGCCGGCACGGCCTCGGCCTTGCTCGGCACAAACCAGTTTCTGATCGCCGCCACGGCAACCATTCTTCTCGGCTTCTTGGATAACCCCGTAGTGCCTATGGCTCTGGTGATTGCGGCTTCGGGCATGGCTTCCAGCACCACGAATTTCCTCACTCCGGGCCCACGCCTGGAACAAGCGCCACAGGTGCAAGCGGTTTGAGTAGCGCTCGTGGAGCAATGCGCTGCTGGGCAATGGCATGCTGGGTCCGCATGCCAGCGGCGATTTCGTGATGGGACAGGCTAACAACAAGCCGGATTTGGCGTTGTATATCTTCGGGCTCAATACCAGAGCCGGGCGCCGCCCCGCCTGCTCGCGGCCTTCGCTCCGACCGGAACGCTCTGCTTGGCTAAGTTGGCCAAGAGAGGCTATACTAGCCCGTGGAGGGCGCGCATGAAAGTCAACATGCTGGAGGCCAAGAATCAGCTCTCGCGACTGGTCAAGGACGCTCTCGCGGGCGAGGATATCGTGATCGCCAGCAACGGTGAACCGATGGTCAGGCTGGTCCCCGTCGCCAGGAAAGGCCGTCTGCGGGGTTGGGGCAAGTTAAAGAAATTCAGAGGCGCGATCGACGCGGCCTTCACGCCGGAGATCGATGAACAAATCGCCCGGAACCTTGAGGACGAGATGTGAGGCTGCTGCTGGATACTCAGGTGGCGCTCTGGTGGCTCACCGCCAGCCCACGGCTCCCCAAGCCGTCGCGGGAATTGATGGCCAGTTCGCCATGCGCGGTATCGGTGGCCAGTGTTTGGGAGGTTGCTCTCAAGCACCGCCTGGGTAAATTGCCGATCGCAGCGGCGCGCTTTCGTGACGAGATGCGGTTGGCAGGAGCTACGGTCCTATCGATAACCGACGAACACGTTTTGACCCGCGTCAAAGCCGCGGAGTCTCACCGCGATCCGTTCGACCGGTTGCTGCTGAGCGTGGCCGAAGCTGAAAACCTTGTCCTCCTTACAGCAGACGCCGCGCTCATCGCACTCGGACGTGGGGAACCTCGCCTTCCCATCCGGAACGCCTAACTATCTCGCCACGCCGCGGGACACGTATTGGCTGCGCGTTACTGCATCCAGAATCATGTTGGCCACCGCATCGTCGCCCATGGCGGTGTTGATCATTAGGTCGTACATGTGGAGAAACGGCCAATCAACCTTAAAGTATTGCTTGATGTAGGCGGCGCGGTCGCGGTCGATACTTTCGGCAAGGGAATAGGCCTCATCTTCGCTCTTGCCCTGAAGTTGCAGCCGCCGCACCTTTTCTTCAATCGGCGCGTACAGAAAAATATGGAATGCTTCCGGGTTCCCGTTCAAGTAGTAGGCCGAGCCGCGCCCCACGATCACGCAATGGCCTTCGCCCGCCGCGCGCCTTACGACGGTTTCGGCGGCTTCGCGAATGCAATCCGCATCCACCATCCTAGCCCGTGAAGCATTCAGCGTGCCTTCGAAGCTGCCTTTCAGGAAAGCCTTGAACAGGCGGTAATGCAAGGCGTCGCGCCGTTCCTCGCGCTCCTCGACGGCGCGGCATTCGCAGTCCATCAGCCGCGCAATTTCCGTGGTCAGCAGCTCATCCCATAATTTCCAGCCCAACTGGCCGGTCACTCTCTTCGCGATTTCTCCGGCGCCGCTGCCGTACTCGCGGTCAATCGTCAGAATTCGGATCATGGACTACCCCGCTCGAGGGCCGGGCAGCCGGTTAATGCGCCGCCACGGTGCCGCCTGCCCGCGGGTCGTTTTTGCGAACCACAAAGGCAAGCAGGAACATTATACTCGCGGCGACTGCCAGCACCATATAGGTATCGATGTAAGCCAGGGTTTGCGATTGCGTCTGGAGCGAATGGTAGAGAAGGCCGGTTGCGAGGTGCGGGGCATCGGCCGGGCTGGCGCCGCCGGCCACCAGTTGCCGGCTCAAGCCGGTCACCTGGATCTGATACGCCGTGTCAAATGCGGTGGTGTGAAACGCTAGCGAAGCCTGGTGAAACTGCTCGCGGCGCGCCAGCAGCGTGGTGACCATCGACGTTCCCACGCTGCTGCCGATATTCCGCATGAAGTTGATGAGGCCCGCGACCGAGTTCCCCTGGTTCGAGGGTACGCCCGCATAGGCCGCGAGCGTGATCGGCACAAATAAGAAGCCGAGCCCGAAGCCCTGCGCTACCCGCAGCCAGGACGCCGCCCCGAAGCTGATCAGCAGATCCACTTTTGCGGTGGATAGATACATGCCACCCGCCAGCGCCAGCCATCCGAACGCGATGAGGTATTTGGCGGGGAACCGGCCGGCGAGTTGTCCGACGATCGGCATTTGAAACAGGATCACCAGCCCGCTGGCCGAAAGCACCAGGCCGGCGCTTTCGGCCGTGTACCCCATTAGCGTCTGAAGGAGCTGCGGCATCATCACCAGGCTGGCGAAGTAGAGAAGGCCCAGGAAGAACATCATCATGGCGGCGGTGGCGAAATTGAAGTTGCGGAACAGGCGCACGTCGATGATCGGATGCTTGTGTCGCCACTCCCAGATGACCAGCGAAACCAGGCCCACCACTGCGACTACCGCCAGCGTGGTGATGAATCGCGAGCCGAACCAATCGTCTTCCTGGCCCTTATCGAGCAGCACTTGCAGCGCGCCCACGCCGATCGACAAAAGCCCGATGCCGACGTAATCCACGCGGATGGCTGCGCCCTGCTGTCTTTTCAGATACGGCGGGTCTTCCACCATGCGGCTCGCCAGCAATAACGCGAGGATTCCCACAGGGACGTTGATGAAGAAGATCCAGCGCCAGGAGTAGTTGTCCGTAATCCAGCCGCCCAGCGTGGGGCCGATGGTCGGCGCCATGACGGCGGTGATGCCGTAGAGGGCGAAAGCCAGGCCGCGCTTTTGCGGCGGGAACGTGTCGGCCAGAATCGCCTGGGCACCAGGCTGCAACCCGCCGCCGCCCACACCTTGCAACACGCGGAACAGAATCAGCGCGCCCAGGCTGGGGGCGAGACCGCACAGCACCGAACTTATGGAGAACAGCAAAATGCAGAGCAGGAAATAGCGCTTCCGGCCTAACAGCCCGGACATCCATCCGCTCAGCGGCAGCACGATGGCGTTCGAGACCAGGTACGACGTGAGCACCCACGTGCTCTCATCGTTGCTCGCCCCCAGGTTGCCCGCCATATACGGTAGCGCGACATTGGCAATGCTGGTATCGAGCACTTCCATGAACGCGGCCAGCGCCACCACCACCGCGATCAGCCACGGATTATGTTTCGGCTGCCAACGTTGCTCGGGCAGAGCGGCCAGGGTTTCGGCGTTAGCGGACATACACGCTCGGCACGGCGGACATGCCCGGCCGCAGCCGGTGATCCGCGTTCTGGCCCGGATCGATATCGATGCGCACGGGAATCCGCTGCACGACTTTCACGTAATTGCCGGTGGCGTTCTCAGGCGGCAGCAGACTAAACCGGGACCCGGCCGCGCCCCCCACGGCTTCGAGTTTTCCGGTGTATGCGCGGCCGTAAGCATCGACGGTGAACTTTACCTTGTCGCCGGGCTTCATGCCGCGAAGCTGCGTCTCTTTGAAATTGGCCGTTACCCAAATGTCATCCAGCGGAACCAGGGCCATCAACTGCTGCCCCGGCGAGATGTTGTTTCCTACTTCCACGGTTTTCTTACCGATGATGCCGCTGAAGGGGGCGCGGATCACGCAATAGCTCAAGTTCAATTGCGCCTGCCGCAGCGCGGCGCGCTTTTGCTCCACCAGCGCCTCGGCCGCTTTGGCACGCGCCCGGCTGACGGCCACCTGTTGCGGGGCTGTAAGGGCAGATTCAATGGTGGCGTCAGCCTCGGCGATGCGGGTGTTGGCCTGTTCGACCGCCGCTTCGGCTACGGTGATATTCTGCCGCGCTTCATCCACGGCGGCGCGGCGCGCATCCACGGTTGCTTTGGCGGCATCGGCCACGGCCACCGCCGTGTCGTACTGCTGGGCGGGAATCTCATCCTTATCGATGAGCTTTCTATAGCGGGCCACATCGTCCGTAGCTCTTTTGTAATCCGCCTCGGTCTCGCGCACCTGCGCCTGCGCGGTTTCCACGCGCGCCCGCGCGGCGTTCAACTGGCGCTCGGCGCTTGCCAGCGCGGCTTCCGCGCCGGCACGCGAGGAGCGTGCCGAATTCAACTGGCTGCGGGTTGTGACCGAGGTAATGGGAACGCCGGTGCGCGAGCTTTCGAGCGCCGCTTCCGCATTTGCCAGGTCCGCCGATGCCTGTGCCAGCGCCGCTTCGTAATCGGTAGGGTCGATGCGCAAAAGCACGTCGCCGGCGTTGACGTATCGCGCATCTTCGACCGGCACGTCAGCCACGTGCCCGCTAATACGCGCGCTGACGGCCAGAATGTGCCCGTCTACCTGAGCATCGTCGGTAGATTCATACGTGCCCAAGTACCCCCACAGCCGGTACCCGCCAATTCCCAAACCACTTAAAATGACGGCAAGTAAGGCCAGGCGCACCCACAAACGCCGGCGCGTGGCGGGCTTGCGGCGGATTGCGGCCTCGCGTTTTTGTGGCGCCGGAGCAAGATCGGCCATCGTTTCCTCCTCTTTGAAATCTCCTTTGAAGATGTTGCTCCCCGCAGCCGGGTTGCAAGGTTGGCCGTGCGAGACTGGAAGAATGGCCGAAAGTTGCGCCCACCTGGATCAAATCAAGGTGACCGGCACGCACAAGAATGGATGCGAAGACTGCCTTCGCACCGGCGATAGCTGGGTCCACCTGCGCCTTTGTCTGATTTGCGGCCACGTCGGCTGCTGCGATTCATCCAAGAACAAGCACGCGACGCGGCATTTTCACGCGACGCAGCATCCGCTCATCCGCTCCATCGAGCCTGGAGAAGATTGGATGTGGTGCTATATCGATAAAGTAATGCCTTAGCTTCGAGCTGGAACTATGGAAGAAGCGGTTCTGACACAACCGGCCTATCCCGCGGCCAGAGTGGCCGCCGTGCGGATTGCCGCGCATCTCGAGCGGCACGCGGCGCGCATGCCGGAAGCCGCAAAGCCCTTCGCGGCGCCGGACAAGGCGGCCATGGAAGCAATGATTGAAGCCGCTTTTTGGGCCAGCTTGCGCCGCGAAGAGGGTTTTACGCCGCGCATCTCGCTGGCCTTTGTAGGCCCGGAAGCGCTGCGCTTTCCGTTGATTTTCGGGCGGCGGCTGCCGCTGGCGGCTCAGCCTCTTACCAAACTCGGCCCGGCGGTGGAGCGCCCCGGCATTCACCTGGGCGTGTGGCGCGATAGTGCCGGCCAGTTCTATGTGTGGGGCGCCACCCGCAAGCTGCCGCCCTATTCGGCGGTGGTGGAAGTGGTGGCGCCGGGTCTGCTGGTGGTCAAGCACAGCCGGGACGGCGAATCCCGAAAGTTCGTGAACATCGCGGTATTCGAAGGCGACGAGATCAAGATCATCGACGAGCAATCCGCCAGCCTTCCCGATTGCCCCGGCCTTTTGACGTCGTTATTCGATTCCGATACCCGCCGCGCAACCAGCGAAGCCGCCGGCATGCTGGTCCGCCTGGCGCTCTCGATGCGCCGCCATGGCCACGGCGGATCACTGCTGATCGTCCCTTCCGGCACCGATGCATGGCGCGAATCGATCGTTCATCCCATGCTTTATGGGCTCGATCCTCCATTTACCGGACTGAGCGAGCTCATGCGGCGGGGGGTCGCGCCGGATGCGGATCGCAGTTGGCTGGACGCGCTCGAAAGCGCGATCGACGCGATCGCCGGGCTGACCGCTGTGGATGGCGCCACCATTATGACCGACAATTACGAAGTGCTGGCGTTCGGCGCGAAAATTACCCGCCGCGACGGCTCCACGCGCGTGAGCGAGGTGCTGGTCACCGAGCCGATCGAAGGTTCGAAGGCCGAGATCCTCGAACCCTCTCAATTGGGTGGCACGCGCCACCTGTCGGCTTCGCAGTTTGCCCGCGACCAGCCTGATTCGCTCGCGCTGGTCGCTTCCCAGGATGGCCGCTTCACCGCCTTTTGCTGGTCCAAGTGCGAGAGCATGGTACACGTGCACCGCATCGAAGTGCTGCTGTTGTAAAAAGGGCCTGTCATGAGCGCGGAAGCTACGGCGCGGCGGGCCGCGGCGCAATCAGGTTCACTTTCACCGGCTTGGCGCCCGGCGCTGCTTTCATCACCTTGCAGATGAGCTGCAGATTCTCGATTGGCGAGATCACCCGGGTCAGGTTGCGCTCTGTATCGAAGCCCGTCAGCACGGCCACGCTCCAGGAAGGGGCATAGATTTCCACCACCCGCATGGTTTCGAGGCCGTTGAAGAGGAGAACCAGCAGTTCCTCATCCTCCTTCAGGGCTTTCTGCATCGCCTGAACCTGCGCCAGAATGGTCGCGGCGAGATTCTCTCCGGGAGCAGCCGCCGGCCGCGCGCTCTTTGCGGCGTCGGCGGCCTGGGCGGCATCGCCGGAGCGGAGCGAATCGAGCACATCCTTTACGGGCGCCTTGAGCGCTTGCGCCGCGAGTTGTTTGCCGATCTGGCCGAGTGCCATCCTGCGGCAATCCTATCACAGCGCTTGCCAGATTTTTACCGCAGAGACACGGAGACGCTGAGAAAAGGAATCCCTGCGACCTCTGCCTCCTCAGCGTTCTCGCCGTGTTCGGTTATTGGTTCGGCGAAGGACAAATGCTTGAGAACGCAGAGCAAGCAGAGCCCGCGGAGAATCGTCGATACCTCTTTGGGTTTTCTCCGCGCCCCTGCGTCTCCGCGGTGGTGGATCTCAGTTGTCTACCGGCGGCAGCCCCGGCAATTTGCGCCCATCCGGCAGCACAATGGCGGCCGCGCGGATGCGGAAGCTGTTGTCTTTGGCGCGCCCGCCGGTGACCGTGATCCGGTCGCCCGGTTTCAACGTGTCCTTCTTCCAGCCGAAACGGCCGAGCAGGGCCGGGCTTTCCATCTCCACCAGCCAGTGCTCTAGTTCGCCGTCTTCGCCATCCACGTCCAGGTAAATGTGCGCGTGCGGATTTTCCCACTCGAAGCGCTTCACCTCGCCCACGATGATGGTGCCGTGTACCAGGTCGTAAATGGCGGTGGAATGATGCGCAGAGAGGCAGGCGGCCAGGAGGAGCAGACCAGACAGGCAGCGCATGGGCGGACTAACTTCCCAGACCCACCGCGTCAGCTCCCCAGGCCCACGAAGAAGACGCCTAATAAAATCAGCCCCAGGCCAAAGAACTTGTTGCGTGTGAACGCCTCCTGAAAAAACAAGCGCGACCACACCAGCGTCCACACATAACCGAGCGACACCATCGGGTACAGAACAGAAAGCTCTCCGTGGCGGATTCCCAATATGAAGAAAACCGAAGAGAGCAGAAACAGCGCGACGCCCGCGGCAAGCTGCAGATTCAGGATGCGCCAGAAGCCGTCCATCAGCTTGGCTGCGCCCATCTTGAGAAACACCGCGCCGAACGAACCAATTACCGACCCGAACAACACCAGGACCATGGAACTGAGCGGCGTGTTGTTCAAGCCTTCCCACCTCTTCCCAGCACGCCCACCCCGATTACGATAATCGCGATTCCCACCAGTTTGACGGGGTTCACGCGGTCGTGAAAAATCAGGAGCGAGAGCAGAGTGACCCACACGTAAGTGAGCGCAATCACGGGATAGAGCAGGGAAAGCTCGCCATCCTTCAACGCCAGCACCAGCAACACCGTGCTCACCCCATATAGCGAGAGGCCGCCGAGCAGCGAAAGATTTGTCATCATCGCCACCAGGCCCGGATGTGTCAACTGGTTAGCGCCCAGCTTCAGGAAAATCTGCGCGGCGGCGCCTAGCAGCGTGCAGCAGAACACCAATCCCACACCCTTACGGCTGGGGGCCCCGGTTTCCGGCTTGGGTCCAACAGCGGCGGTGCTCAATCAGAGAACAGAATAGCAGGCTTTTGGCTAAAATTAGTCTGGTGGACGATAATGACCTGACTGTCACCGAACCAGGTGGCGGCGAACCCGAGCCTGGGCCAAACGGCATGGCTCCAGAAAATCTTGCGACCCAAGAGAACGCCGCAGCCGATGAAAGCGCGGCATCCGAGGAAGACCCCCCAGCCCAGCAAAGCGCCGCGGCACAGCAGGGCGTCGCCGCACAACAGAACGCGGCACAACAGAGCTGCGGGACCGAAGCGCCTCCCGTGCCTGTTTCCTACCAGCGAGGCGTAATCGCCGAGTGGCTGATCACCATCATTTTGCTGTTGTTCGGCACCACAACCCTGGTGCAGGCGTACGTGATTCCCACCGGGTCAATGGAGAACACGCTGCTGGTGGGGGACCATCTGCTGGTGGACAAGCTCGCCTACGCCCCCGATACCGCCGTATCCAAATATCTTCTCCCCTATGATGCCCTGAAGCGCGGCGACGTGATTGTTTTCCGCTACCCGGTGGATATCAAGCAAACCTTTGTCAAACGGCTGATCGGCATGCCCGGCGACCATATTCGCCTTTCCGACAAACAGCTCATCCTCAACGGCAAACCGGAAAACGAGCCGTACGTGTATCACAGCACCGATTACATCGATTCCTACCGCGACAATTTTCCGAACAGTCCCAATGTCGCGTTGCCTCCTTCCGCGCTGGACATGTTGCGGAACCATATGGAAAACGGCGAGGTCGTGGTGCCGCCGGATTGCTACTTTGCCATGGGCGATAACCGCGATAACTCGCTCGATAGCCGCTACTGGGGCTTCGTGCCGCGTGGCAACATTATCGGCAAGCCGCTGGTGATTTATTGGTCCTACGACGCCAGCACGGCCGAGCTTTCGAGCGATTCGATCGGCATGCGCCACATCGCCGACATGCTTTTGCACTTCCCGTCCAAGACTCGCTGGGACCGCAGCTTCCGCCTGATTCGCGGCTATCCGCTCAACTGACCCGGACCGTATCCCATGCCCCATTCCCACTACTATGGACTGATTTTGGCCGGAGGCCGCGGCACGCGGTTCTGGCCGCGCAGCCGCAAGCGCTCCGCCAAGCAGGTGCTGAATGTAATGGGCGAGCGTTCGCTCATTCAAGCCACCGTCGACCGGCTCCGGGGGGTGATCGCGCCCGAGCGTTTGTGGGTTCTGACCAGCCGCGAACTGCGTGACGAAATCATCCGCCAGCTCCCCGAAATTCCCAAGCCGCAGATTCTGGCCGAGCCGGCGCAGCGCAACACCGCCCCGGCGATCGGCCTGGCGGCGCAAATTCTGGCGGCGCAGGATCCCGAAGCGGTGATGGGCGTATTCCCGGCCGATCACTTCGTTGCAAAAGCGCCCGCGTTCCGCCAAGCGGTGAAAGCGGCTTTCCGCGGCGCGCAAGCCGATCGGCTGATGGTGGTTGGCATCCAGCCGCGCTGGCCCGAAACCGGCTACGGCTACATCGAATTTCCTCGCGGCTCGAAAGCCGGTGCAGGCGCACCGCTAGAGGTGAGGCGCTTTCACGAAAAGCCCCCGCTGGCTCGGGCCAGACGTTACATGGCCGCCGGTCACTTTTATTGGAATTCCGGGATGTTCTTCTGGCGCGCCGGCGTGCTTCTCGAAGCCTTGCGCCAGCATCTGCCGCGCACCGCCACTGTGCTGGCCGCCCTGCCGCGTTTCGGCTCCCGCCAATTCGCCGCCGAACTGGAGCGTGTCTTTCCGCGCTGCGAAAACATTTCGATCGATTTCGCCGTGATGGAGCGCGCGGACAATGTGAGCGGTATTGCCGCCGCCGATTTCGGCTGGAGCGATGTGGGAAGCTGGAATGCCGTCTACGAGCTCTTGCCCCGCGATGGCTACGGCAATGTGGCCGCGCGCGACTCAGTGTGCCTGGACGCACACAATAACTTCGTCGATGCCCGCGGCAAAATGGTGGCGCTGGTAGGAGTTCAGGACCTGATCGTAGTCGATACTCCAGACGCGCTACTGATTGCGAACCGCGCTTGCGCGCAAAAGGTGGGCGAAGTAGTCAAGGCGCTGGAGTTGCAGAAGCGGGAAGAGTTGCTGTAACTGACCGCAGCCGCAACCGCTCACTAACCGATCCCCGAATGCATGCATTTCTGCGGATAGGTTACTCCTGATTACATCCATAAATTCTTCTCTTTCACCCCTTGACTCCTACTAATCGCTCATATATACTCCGTCAAACCCGGTGAACTTTCCGGGCGGGGAAATCAAGCGTACTCGCTTGTGGGTGAGAGATGAAAATTCTAAAGATAGCCGTAGTGTGTCTTTTGGCGGTTGGGTGGGCCTTTGCCCAATCCGACCGTGGAACGATAACAGGAACAATCACCGATCCGGCAGGCGCAGTGATTGCGAATGCCGCGGTCGAAGCTACCAACAAAGCCACGGCCGCGGTTTACCAGGCCGGTTCTTCCGCCACCGGCAATTACACGCTGGCGCAATTGCCCGCGGGCACTTACGATCTATCGGTCACTTCACCGGGATTTAAGAAGTTCGTCCGCACAGGCATAACCGTGGAAGTTGCGGCGATTGTCCGGATAGATGCCACCCTGGAGGTCGGCGCGGCCACGGAATCGGTAACGGTAGAAGCGGCCGCTCCGCTGCTCGAAAGTGAGAGCGCGGCGGTGTCCAGCAACGTGGCAACACAGACTTTAGACGATTTGCCGATTCTCACACTGGTGGGCGCCGCCGCAGGTATCGGCAGCGCCAATGCCTTGGGTAACATCCGCAATCCACTGTCTTCGGTGCAACTATTGCCAGGCGCGCGCATCACGACCGATACTATCCTGCGGATCAACGGCCTACCTTCCGATTCGCAATCGATCAACATTGAAGGCCAGGACTCCACAAACGGTTTTTTCAAGCAGCAGAACCAGATCAACCAGGCTGGCGTGGAGTCTATCCAGGAAGTGACTATTCAAACCAACACGTTCGCCGCCGAGTATGGCCAGGCGGCGGGCGGATACTTCAACTACACGATGAAATCGGGCACCAACCAGCTTCATGGCAGCGCTTACGATTACTTCGTGAATGAAGCGCTGAACGCCGGACTACCGTTTACGACGGGCGGCCCGATCGGCTCTCCCAAGAACAACCAGCTCCTGCGAAACCCGCTGCGCCAAAACGACTACGGGTTTACGCTGGGCGGCCCGATCAAGATTCCCAAGATCTACAACGGCAAGGACAAGACTTTCTTCTTCTTCAGCTTTGAACAGTTCCGGCAAAGCGCGGTGACGAATAACGCGTACGGCATTGTGCCCACGGCGGCGCAGCGGCAAGGGGACTTCAGCGCGGCGCTCACCGGCAAATGCAACGGCCCCGATCCCGCCGGCCAGCAGGTTTGCCAGAACGAAATCTTCGATCCCAATACCACAACCCAGGTGGGTGGCGCGCAGGTGCGGCAGCCGTTTCCCAATAACGTAATTCCAATGAGCCGAATGGATCCCACCGCGGCGATCATCCAGAACATGATCCCGATGCCGAACACGCCCGGCCTGTTCAACTACACCGCGCCGGCCTATTCGAACTTCCGGCACACTACAATTCCTTCTCTGAAGGTCGACCACAACATCAGTTCTACAATGAAGCTGGCCGTTTACTATTCCGCCAACAAGACCTTCTCTCCGGAGAACAATGGCTTCCCGGAACCCTACACGGCGTTGCAGCCGCAGAACGCTCTGGCGCAGACTACGCGCGTCAATTTCGATGTGACACTCACTCCGACTTTGCTGTTACATATCGGCGCCGGTTATCTGCACACGTCGAATCCGCAAACCGCTCCCCAGTACGATCAGCATCAACTGTTCCCCCAAGGGATTCCGTTTCCGGTGAGCAACTTTTTCCCGTACTTGGCCGGCATGTACAGCACGATTGGCGGAGGATGGACCGGTGGCGGCGGATTCCCTGTGACCAATACCGGCGTGGCATTTACTTTGACGCCGGAGCAAAACGACTACAAGCCCACCTTCAACACTTCCATGACGTGGGTCAAGGGCAACCATACCTATAAGCTGGGGGCAACGGCGCTATTTGAAGGCATTCAGAGTTTGAACGAAAGCCGCGCCGATGGGCAGTTTGGCTTCTCGGCCCAGCAGACCAGCGATCCCTGGCAAAACGGACAACCCTTTGTCAATACCGCCAGCAGCGGCTTCGGCTACGCCAGTTTCTTTCTGGGAGTGACCAGCAGCGTTTCGACGGCCGCTCCCGCGGACGTTCGCCTGGGGATGCATTCCTATGGAATCTATATCCAGGACGATTGGAAAGTCACTCGCAAGCTGACTCTGCAATATGGCCTGCGGTGGGATTACGCGAACCTTTGGACGGAGCAGTATGGCCGCATGCAGAATGCCGCATTCAACCTGCCGAATCCTCTGATTGGCGGACGAATCGGCACAGTGGAATACGGTGCGACCTGCCATTGCAATTTCGCCAACGCTTATCCGTTTTCCATAGGCCCGCACCTTGGGGTTGCATACCAGATCACGCCAAAGACGGTGTTCCGCGCCGGCGGCGCGATCGCGTATGCGGGTGCGGTCGATCAAGCCGGGTTGAATAGCAGCGCCGGCGACTTCTACACGATTCCAGCCGCCGCTTATGGAGCTTCCGCGGGTCAACTCTCCTATGGCGACCCATACGGTCCCGGCAACAAGTTTGGGAACCCGGTGGTGCACTGGCCGAACTTCAATCCCAGTTATCCGATCGCCGCGGCGCCGGGAGTGATTCCACCATCGTCGCCGTTCGTTTCCATCGCGCCCAATACCGGCCGGCTGCCGCGCATTTTCCAATGGAGCGTCGGTTTCCAGCGCGAGATTTCGCCCAACCTGGTGGTGGATGCGGCTTATGTGGGCAACCGCGGCGCATGGTTCGCGGGACCCCTGCTCGCCGGGCTCAATTACAATGCGTTGACGCCGCAAGGCCTGATGTCACAATGGGGCCTCAACACACAAAATCCGGCGGATATGGCGCTCATCAACAGCCAGATCAACTCGCCCGCCGTGCTCGCCCGGTTCCCGTGGCTCGCCAATCCGAACAGCGTATACCCCGGATTCCCGAATACGCAAACTCTGGGGCAGGCGCTGCGGCCCTATCCGCAATGGAACGGTATCCCGCCGTTCCTTGGGCCTCCGGATGGCGACACCTGGTACGACTCGCTGCAGGTAAAAGTGAACAAGCGCCTATCCCACAACCTGAGCTTCCAGGTAGCTTATACCTGGGAAAAGGAACTGACCGATGGGACGAATTCGAACACCTCGTATGTGACGCCTTCGCCACCGCTCATCAACGACGTGTTCAACCCGGCGCTCGATAAACAAATCTCCGGTTTCAGCATTCCGCAGGAACTGGTGATTGCTTACAGCTACAGCACGCCCAAAGTCGCGAGTGGCAACAAGTTCGTGTCGTTCCTGCTGCGCGACTGGCTCTGGAGCGGTGTTCTGCGCTATCAGAGCGGGCAGCTACTGCAAACGCCCCCCTCGGCGAACAATTTACTCGCCAACCTGCAGCGCGGGCCATCGAACAATCCCGCTATCTGGGGCGGCGGCTACACCTTCATGGACCGCGTGCCGGGACAGCCTTTGTTTCTGGTGGACCCGAATTCCCACTTCGACCCCACCTCGCAGTTGGTGCTGAATCCGGCCGCGTGGGTGGAACCGCCGTACGGGACGTTCGGAACTTCCGCGGCGTACTACAACGACTTCCGCTGGCAAAGGCAGCCGGCCGAATCGATGGCCTTCGGGCGAACCTTCCGGGTGAAGGAGCGCTACGCGCTCATGTTCCGGGTGGAATTCCAAAACATCTTCAACCGGTTGTTTTACTCCATGCCATCGGATGGCGGCGGCTTCGGAACACCCGAAACGTTTACCACTTCGCCCACGATCCGCGGAAACAGCCTGAACGGAGTAACGGGCCTGCTATCCTCCGGATACGGGTATGTGAACTGGGTAGGCGGAGCCGGTGCGCTGCCGCGCAGCGGCCAGGTCGTCGCGCGATTCACGTTTTAAAGAAGCTATCGGCATTAGGCGATCAGCGGTCAGCCTTGCCGGACACGGGGCGGACTGCTGAAAGCCGATTGCTGATAGTTTATTTACGATGTCCAGGCGTTCCTCAGTCGTCTCGCGGCCGCGGCCCGTGGTTGCGGCCGAACCTGTTTTTACTGCAACTCAGCCCCTCGCCGGCGCTTCTTTTCACGTGCTGCCCTTACTCCTGCTTTTTGCCGGCAGCGGCTGCTCCGCGCTAATTTACGAGATCGTCTGGTTCCAGTTGCTGCAATTAGTGATTGGTTCCTCGGCTATCTCGCTCGGTTTGCTGCTGGCGGCTTATATGGGCGGCCTGGCGATCGGTAGTATCGCTCTGCCGCGCCTGCTTACGACACCGCGCGGCGCGCGCTGGCCCGGAATGCGAGTCTATGCTTTTCTCGAGTTGGGCATCGGCGCATTCGGCCTGCTCGTTTTCTTCGGGGTTCCACTGATTGGGCGGATTTATGTCGCGGGCGCGGGCCCAGGATTCGCCGGCCTGCTGCTGCGCGGAGTGGTCGCGGCCATCTGCCTGCTCCCGCCCACCGTCCTCATGGGCGGTTCTTTCCCTGCTCTTGCGCGGGCTGTCGAATCCTCACCGGTCGGCGTTTCCCGCCTTGGCTTCCTCTATAGCGCCAACGTGGCCGGAGCGGTAATTGGCTGTCTGGCCGCCGGTTTTTATTTGCTGCGCGTCTACGACATGGCCGTAGCCACGTACATAGCCGTGGCGCTGAACCTGGTGGTCGCGTTGGGCGCGCTCTCTTTCGCCGGCCGCGCGAAGCCAGTCACTACCGCGCCGCCCCTTGCCGGCAACACGACTCAGCGCGCACCCGGAGCCCCACTGATCTACTGCGCCATCGCTCTTTCGGGACTCACCGCGCTGGGCGCTGAAGTCGTATGGACGCGCCTGCTTTCGCTCGAATTGGGCGCCACGGTCTACACGTTCTCCATTATTCTCGCGGTCTTCCTGATCGGCCTGTGGGGCGGAAGCAGCGCGGGCTCGCTGATCGTGCGGCGGAAATCGGATCCTCGCCTGGCCTTGGCCGGCTGCCAGATTCTGCTGGCGGCCGCCATCGCCTGGACCGCCTTCTCCCTCGTCTACCTGCTTCCGTACTGGCCCATCGATCCTTGGCTCTCCACCAATCCCTGGGTGACATTCGATCTGGATTTCACGCGCACCATCCGCGCGATCCTTCTGCCCACATTGCTGTGGGGTGCCAGTTTCCCGCTGGCCCTTTCCGCCGCGGCCGCCGAAGGAGAAGATCCCGCCCGCCTCACGGGCGAAGTCTACGCCGCCAACACCATCGGTTCCATACTCGGCGCGCTGGGGTACAGTCTTCTGCTGATTCCTTCCCTTGGCACCGATGGCTCGCAAAAGCTGCTGATCTGCCTGACTGGCGTCGCGGCGGTGGCGGCACTGGGCGCGGTGGTTGCCGTGGCGCGCAAATACGCGCGCTCAATCGTCCCGGCGGCAGCCCTGGCCGGGCTCGCGCTGCTGGTTTGCGGGCTGGAGGCGACTGTTTCGCCGGTTCCCTGGCAGGTGATGGCCTATGGCCGCCGTGTCACTCCCATGCTGCGCGGCTTCGATATCGCCACCATGCGCCCCGCCGAGCCACTCTTCGCCGGCGAGGGGCTCAACAACTCTGTCGTTATAAGCCAGCGCGGCGATCAGCGTTATTTTTCCGTCAGCGGCAAGCCGGAAGCGTCCACCGCCCCGCTCGATATGCGCCTCCAGCGGATGATGGGCCATCTTCCCGCGCTGCTTCATCCCGCCCCGCGCTCGGTTCTGGTAGTGGGATTCGGCGCTGGAGTCACGGCCGGATCCTTCGTTCCGTATCCCGAAGTGCGCCGCATCGTCATTTGCGAATTGGAAAAGCTGATCCCGCCCGCCTCCGACGAGTACTTTGGCCGCGAAAACTATCACGTGCTGGGCGACCCGCGCACGCAAATCATTTATGACGATGCCCGCCATTACATTCTGACCGCTCCGGAAAAGTTCGATATCATCACCACCGACCCGATCCACCCCTGGGTAAAAGGGACCTCCATTCTCTACTCGAAAGAGTATTACGAGTTAGTCAAACAGCATCTGAACCCTGGCGGAGTGGTTGCCCAATGGCTCCCGATTTACGACAGCGATGAGGAAACCGTCAAAACGGAACTGGCAACTTTCTTCAGCGTCTTTCCCAACGCCACGGTGTGGAGTAATTATCTGAACGGCGACGGCTACGACTTGGTCCTGCTGGGCCGGCCCGATGGCGGTCCTATCAGCGCAGATGCTATCGAGCAGCGGCTCGCTCAACCTGCCTACGCAATCGTCGCCTCTTCCCTTGCGGAAGTAGAGTTCCATTCCGGCACGGAATTGCTGGCCAGCTACGTCGGCAGGGCTCCCGATCTGCAGCCGTTCCTGGCGGGCGCGCCCCTCAACGAAGATGTGAATTTGCGCCTGCAATACCTTGCGGGAATGGGACTGAACGCGACTGTTTCCGCAAAAACCTACGCCGATATTCTCGCCTACCGCAAATTTCCCGAGGACTTATTCGAAGGCAGCGATGCGCGCATTGCAGCTCTACGCAAAGTGATCGGCCGCCGCCACCGCACGTTCTAGTTTTCCGGTTGGCCCCCGATTGCTGTCAGTATGTGAACTGGTTTACCATCAACTTCTGTGTGCTTCCGCGCACCGCGAGGAGGAAGCTTGCGAGCTTTTTTGACAGCGCTTTGCGCTGGCGTATTGCTGGCCGCGGCGGGCTGGGCGGCGGACCCGAACCTGCCAGGGCCGCCGACATTTATCACTCTGCCGCCGAATTCATCCGTGGCGACCAGCGGCACCGGGACGGTGCCCCACTGGACCGGCAGCTTTAAGTATAACGGCATCCCGTTCAGCTACACCATGGTCGGCACGAATCCTGCCAGTGGTTCGGCTACGACCACTGTACCGGTGGAGATCGTCCCGATCGTGTTCAAGTTTTCGAATGGCGTGACTCTCGACCCCACCGCCAGCTCTTGCGGCGATAGCGCCTCCTCGGTGAGCCGGGTGCTCAATTCGCCGATTTTTCAGAATGTCGCTTACGCGCCCGGCGGAACCGCTATCGGTACCACGCAATACGAGGACGCTTTCCAGCGGGCCAACTTCTGGTCCACGGTTTCCACGATCGCGCCGGATTACCACGTTCTCCTAGGGACGCCCACTGTGGAACCGCCCGTCACCATCGACGTGCCGGCGATCTTCGGCCAGGCCCCGGCCGGGCCGTGCACCGGCAGTGGAACGATTAACAACGGTGATGTCGGCCTGGTTGCCATCGGACCATTCGAATTCGTGCTGCAGGCCTTTCTGGCGCCGAAGTACCCCTCCAATTCACTGCCGATTTTTCTGACTTACAACACGCTCTTCTATCAAGGGAACGTCAACGACTGCTGTATCCTGGGTTTTCACACCGCGTTGGGCACGGCGCCCAACCAATTGACGGTAGCGGTGGCCGCCTTCAGCGATCCAGGCCTTTTTAAAGTGCCAATTCAGGATATTCACGCCCTGAGCCATGAAATCGGCGAATGGATGGACGACCCGTTCGTTAGCAACATCGTGCCCGGGTGGAAAGGAGGCCAAGTGACCACCTGCTCATTTCTTCTGGAACCGGGAGACCCGGTGACAGGGATCGCGTCGAATATACCGCTGAACGGATTTACTTATCATCCCGAGGACCTGGTGTTTCTGCCCTGGTTTGAAAAGGCGCACGCGCCCACAACCTCGGTCAACGGCTGGTATACGTTCCTGAACTCGTACGCGGCGCCTTCGGCAGCTTGTCTGTGAAAGCTTGATCGCTCCCTAACGGCCGCAGCTCCGTTAGGGAGCGCTGGGCTCGCGCAGCGCCATCAGGTTCTCGCCCAGGATTAACCGGGCGTCCACCCCGCTCACGCCAAGCTCGTGCAACGCCTGCGTCTGCGCCTGGAAGATCTCCCGGTTCCACCCTCGGGGAAAAAAGGAAGAATCCGTGCCGAAGAGCAGCCGCGCCGGCCCCGCCACGTCGAGCGCCCGGCGGAAAACCGTTTTCAGATCGAGCCCTTCATAGCGCATCCAGCTATTGCTGCTCGAAGTATCCAGGTAGACATTCGGACACAGGTCCGCCAGCATCAGGGCTTCCCGGAAATAGCCGGCGCCGAAATGCGGAACTACGAACCGCACGCGCGAATGGCGCAGCGCTACGCCGTGCAGGTCGATCGGATTCGAGTAGCGCATGTCGAAAAGCGAAGGCAACCCGAGCTTCTTCCGCACGCCCACGGTGAGCACGCCGCAATGCACAAACACCAGCATGCCGGCAGCCGCCGCCTGCTCGAAAAACGGTTCCACGCGCGCATCGTGAATGAAGTAGCCGTGCATGGCAGGGAACAGGCAAATCGCATCCAGTCCGCGCGCGGCTTCGGGCGCCTCGGCCAGCGGGTTGATCATGGCGTAAGCCAGAAAGCGCCCCGGGCACGCCGCGGCCGCCGTTCGCACCGAATCGCTATCGCCCGGGAGGCTGGCAATTAAGGCCGCGCGCTTCACACCGTGGACATTCAGTTCCGCCGCCCACCGTTTTCCGCCTTCCACCGCCCCGGCAGGCAATTCCCAACCGAGCCCGGCGGCAATGGCTTCCACGCTTTTCCCAGCCTGAGACGCCAGCAGCTCGAAAAATCGCCGGGAGAAGAAGTGCACGTGCGCATCCGCGACCGCGCACTCACCCCAGGGTGTTTGCATCCGGCTTGTTCCAGTTAGTGAGACCCGTGGCCAAGGCGAGCTGCGTCAGCCCGGCAACGTTGTTCACGCCCAGTTTCTTCATCATGGTCTTGCGATAGCTGCGCACCGTCTGCAAGCCGAGATCGAGGAGCTGGGCGATATCCTTGCTGGTCTTCCCTTCCGCCACCAGGCGCAATACCTGCAGCTCCCGCGGGGAAAGCCCTTCGAGCGGGCTGCGTTCGTGCGTCTCCAGGTCGCCCCGCTGGATGCGCGACAGCAGCCGGTCGGAAACCTGCGAGCTCAAATACGAGCCGCCCCGCGCCACGGTGCGCAGCGCGTCGAGCAGTTCGTTCGAGGAAGCCCGCTTCAGCACGAAGGCCCTCGCGCCCGAACGGATTGCCCCCACAACCGAGTTTTCGTCGTCGAACATCGAAAGGATAATGACCTTGATCCCGGGGCAGTGCCGCAGCAGCTCGTTGGTCGTTTCGATGCCGTTCATCCCCGGCAGACCGATATCCATCAGGACAATGTCCGGATGAATCTTGCGGCACATGTGCACGGCATCGGAGCCGTTTTCGGCCTCGCCCACCACGCGGAATTCCGCGCCGCGCTCGAGAATCGTGCGCACTCCATCCCGCACCAGTTTGTGATCGTCTACCAGCACTACTCCGAATGGAGTTGCCATGTTCTGTTCCGGCCCGATTTTATTAGCCCGCGGCACGCACCAGGGTGCCGTCTTTGCCGCTCGAGATAGTCAGTTGCAGTCCCGCCTGCGCGGCATAATGCTCCATGCTCAGCAATCCCAGGCCTCGCCGCACGCCCACTACGTCCGCCGGATCGAACCCCCTCCCATTATCTTTCACTTCCAAAATAGCGCCTTTACGTGTGGACTTTACCGCGATTTCAATAACAGAGCAAGCGGCATGCTGCACCGCGTTCCGCACTGCTTCCTGGGCGATATGAAACAGGGCGGACGCCAGCTTTGGGTCAAGCTTCAGCGACGGGTCCGCATTCACCCGCACCGTACCTGGAAAGCGCTGGCGTACGCGGCTCACCAGGCGGTCCAGAGCCGGCCGCAGCCCAGCGCGCTCCACCGTGGCCGGATTTAGTTCATAGCTGTATTCCCGGACTTCCTCCATCATGACGCTCAGCAACTTCTGGATCTCCACGATTCGCTCGCCGAGCTCCGGCAACGCGGTCTCCAGATCCATCCGCACCAGGTCAAGCCGCAATCCGAGCGCGGTGAGGTTCTGCCCCACCGAATCGTGCAGGAATTGCGATGCCATCTTGCGCTCGAATTCCTGCGCCTTGAGCGCGCTCAGCACGGTATTCCGCAGCTCCTGCTCGGCCGAACTCCAGGGCGCGCTCTCGAAAGCAATGCCGCCCACTTCGGTAATCCGGCCGCCCCGGCGGATGGGGAATAAGGCTACATTCCAGGTGGAATCGCCGCGGCGCTCCCGCAACAGCAGTGTTTCGCCGCCGAATGCGCGCGCAAAACGGTTTTGCCATTGTCCGCCCGCGCTGGAGCCGGCCGCCGCATCCGCCTCCGCCGTGAGGCCCTTCGGTTCGCTTGCGCCAGTGCCGAAGAGCGCGGCGGCGTCGCCATGGATTTCCGTGAAAGTGCCATCCGCCGCCGTGATCCATACCAACGCGGGGCACTGTTCCAGAAAGGCTTTGGCCAGCGAGTCATTCTTGGTCATGCGGTTCGCGCAAGGGAATGAAGATTGTAGCGCTGTTTAGGGAAGGTGCCGTTCCTCTGGACCCGTAGTTAAGCTGCCCCGCCGTTGTCAACCGGCAACACGCTGATTTTGTCTAAAAGATGCGTGATGAAGGCTACCGTATGGAGGATGTCCGTTTTTCCGTTGAAATTTCGGGACGACTCTCCGGACCATTATCTACCCTCAGGCGACCCGGGTTGCCGACTTGGGTTGCTTGAGATCGGCTTCGAGCGCATTGATCAG
>Ga0070737_10001042_pt1 | contig 44334 bp, 45 predicted proteins | sample Coa_R1_10_FD_66438 | JGI IMG/M metagenome (GOLD analysis project Ga0070737, IMG submission 66438) | Surface soil microbial communities from Centralia Pennsylvania, which are recovering from an underground coalmine fire - Coalmine... | ecosystem: Environmental > Terrestrial > Soil > Unclassified... | reverse complement strand
AGGCTGGAACGTGGCCGAGCCGATGTGCACGGCCGCGAGGCGCCGCCGGCAACGTGACGAGCGCCAACAGCCGACGCAGCGGGCCGTCAGTCCCGCGGACGACGGGGCTTCGCTCTCAACGAAACCCCGTCGTCAACTTGCGTGGTCCTTCACATTCATGGTCGCGCGCGCGCGTGAGGGATCGCGATGAGCGACCTCCTCGAGACCGTCCGCACCGGCGGGCTGATCGCGTCCGGCCGTCCCGTCGTCGTCCTCTACTCGGGCGGGCGCGACTCGACCTGCCTGCTCGACGTCGCGGTCCGGATCGCGGGGGCGAGCGCGGTGCGGGCCCTGCACGTCGAGTACGGCCTGCGCGACATGGCCGTCGCCGACGCCCGCCATTGCGAGGCGGTCTGTGCCGAGCTCGGCGTCGAGCTCATCGTCCGGCGACCGCGCCACCGGGCCGAGGACGGAAACGTGCAGGCCTGGGCGCGGCGCGAGCGGTATGCGGCGGCCGCGGAGCTTGCGGCGGGCGGCGCGGCCGCCGCCGGCCGCGCGGGGGGCGGCGGCCCCACCGGCGAGGTCGCCACCGGCCACACCGCGACCGACCAGGCCGAGACGATCCTCTACCGGCTCGCCTCCTCCCCGAGTCGCCGGGCGCTGCTCGGGATGCGCGCCCGCACCCCCGCGACGGCCGACCGCCCGGCGGTCGTGCGCCCGCTGCTCGGTCTCACCCGCGAGCAGACGACCGCCCACTGCCGCGTCCGAGGTCTCGCCTACCGCGAGGACGAGACGAACGAGTCCGGCAAGTACGCGCGCGGGCGGATCCGCACCGAGCTTCTGCCGGCGCTCGAGCGTGCCCATCCCGCCGCCGTCGCCAACCTCGCCGCGCTCGCCGAGGTGCTCGCCGCCGAGGCGGAGGTGCTCGACGAGCTTGTCGACGCCGCGCTCGCCGATCAGGAGCCGGGGACGGTCAGCGTCGCCACGCTCCGCGCCCAGCCGCCGGCGCTGCGCCGGCTGATCGTGCAGCGGCTCGCCGACGAGGCCGCCGGCGGGCCGGCGGCCGGCGTCGCCCGCCGCGCCGAGGAGGTGGCGGCGCTGCCGCTGCGCGGAACCGCGTCGCTGCACCTGCCCCACGGAGTCCGCGCGAGCGTGCGCGCGGGCGTCGTGCGCTTCGACCGGACGCCGCCGGTCCCGCGGGGGACGGGCGGGGTGGGCGAGGCCCCGTCCTCGCGCGCGCCCACATAAACTCCGGCTTCGATGAGCGACGAGGCCGACCCGATGAGCGACGAGGCCCCGATCGGCAGGGTCCTCGTCGGCGCCGAGGACCTCAATCGTCGGGTCGGGGAGCTGGCCGAGGAGATCAATCGCGACTACGCCGGTCGTGACCTCCTGCTCATCGGCGTGCTCAAGGGCGCGGTGTTCTTCGTCTCGGACCTGATGCGCCGCCTCACGATCCCCGTCGAGGTCGATTTCATGGCGGTCGCCTCCTACGGCTCGGCGACGCGCTCGTCCGGGGTGGTGCGGATCCTCAAGGACCTCGACGCGGTGATCGAGGGACGCCACGTGCTGATCGTCGAGGACATCGTCGACTCCGGGCTCACGCTCCAGTACCTGCTGCGCAACCTCGCCGGCCGCCACCCCGCCTCGCTCGAGGTGTGCGCGCTGCTCATCAAGCCCGATCGCCGCAAGGTCGACCTCAAGACCCGCTACGTCGGCTTCGAGATCCCGGACGAGTTCGCGATCGGGTACGGTCTCGACCACGCAGAGCGCTACCGCAACCTGCCCTACGTCGCGGCGCTCGAGGAGTAGACGCCCCTTGACGGGAGGCTCCGGCGCGCCCGCGGATCCGCCGGCGCGGAGGGGTGGTCCTGCTACGCTCACAGGTCCGCGGCGCCACCTTCGTTCAAGCAGTTGGGGCGTGGGGCCGATCCACCGTCTCGGGCCACCGTTATGAGCAGGTTCTTCAAGAGCGCCGCCTTCCCGATCCTCATCGTCGTCGTCCTGGCGTTCTTCGCACAGAAGCTGATCGGGAGCCATTCGAGCCAGCCGAACGACACGTACGGCAACCTGATCGTCCAGCTCAAGCACCACGACGTGCAGAAGCTGGCGCTCGACCCGAAGTCGAACACGGCGACGGTCACGCTCAAGAGCGGCAAGACCTACTCCGCCGGCTACCCGTCGAACGCCGCTCCGCAGCTCACGCAGATGGCGATCGCCGACAAGGTGTCGCCGAGCAGCGTCTCGGTTCGCAACACCTCCTCCAGCATCTGGCTGTCGCTCGCCACCTACCTGCTGCCGGTGATCCTGTTCATCGTCTTCTGGCTGTTCCTCATGAACCAGGTCCAGGGCGGCGGCTCGAAGGTGATGTCGTTCGGCAAGTCGCGCGCCAAGCGGATGTCGGTCGACTCGCCGAAGATCACGTTCCGCGACGTCGCCGGGGTCGACGAGGCGGTCGAGGAGCTGCACGAGATCAAGGAGTTTTTGGAGAACCCGAAGAAATTCCAGGCGCTCGGCGCGCGGATCCCCAAGGGCGTGCTCCTGTACGGGCCCCCGGGCACCGGCAAGACGCTGCTCGCGCGCGCGGTCGCCGGCGAGGCGGGCGTCCCGTTCTTCAGCATCAGCGGCTCTGACTTCGTCGAGATGTTCGTCGGCGTCGGCGCCAGCCGCGTGCGCGACCTGTTCGAGCAGGCGAAGCAGAACTCGCCCTGCATCATCTTCATGGACGAGATCGACGCCGTCGGGCGCCACCGCGGCGCCGGCCTCGGGGGTGGCCACGACGAGCGTGAGCAGACGCTCAACCAGCTGCTCGTCGAGATGGACGGGTTCGAGATGAAGGACAACATCATCCTCATCGCCGCGACGAACCGGCCGGACATCCTCGACCCGGCGCTGCTGCGCCCCGGCCGCTTCGACCGCCAGATCGTCGTCGACCGCCCCGACCGCACCGGGCGCAAGAAGATCCTCGAGGTCCACACGCGCGGCAAGCCGCTCGCGCGGGAGATCGACGTCGACGTGCTCGCCGGCCAGACCCCCGGCTTCACCGGCGCGGACCTCTCGAACCTCGTCAACGAGGCGGCGCTCCTCGCGGCCCGCAACGGCAAGCGCGAGATCAGCCAGACCGAGCTCGAGGAGGGGATCATGCGCGTGATCGCCGGCCCCGAGAAGAAGACGCGCGTCATGTCCGACAAGGAGCGGCGGATCACCGCCTACCACGAGATGGGCCACGCGATCGTCGGCCACTTCCTGCCGAACTCCGACCCGATCCACAAGATCAGCGTGATCAGCCGCGGCCAGGCGCTCGGCTACACGATCTCGCTGCCCGGCGAGGACAAGTTCCTCACGACCCGCGCCGAGCTGCAGGACACGATGGCGATGACGCTCGGGGGCCGGGCGGCGGAGGAGATCTGCTTCGACGAGGTGACGACCGGCGCGTCCAACGACCTGGAGAAGGTGACCCAGACCGCCAAGCAGATGGTGATGCGCTTCGGGATGTCCGAGAAGCTCGGGCCGCGCGTGTTCGGCCACGACCAGGGCCAGCCGTTCCTCGGCCGCGAGTTCAGCTCCGAGCCCGACTACTCCGACGAGATCGCCCGGGAGATCGACGACGAGATCCGCCGCATCGTCGAGACCGCGCACGTCCAGGCCAAGGAGATCCTGCAGAGCCGCCGCGAGTCGCTGACGCTCCTCTCCGAGATCCTCATCAAGCGCGAGACGATCGAGAAGGACGAGTTCGAGGCGCTGCTCGAGGGCCGCACCGAGGAGGAGGTCTTCGGCTCCGAGGCGCCGGCGCCCGCCGAGCCGCCGGTGCTCCCGCCCGCCACCCCGGAGCGCTCGCGTCCCGAGGGCCCGCGGCCGCTGCCCCGCCCCGGCTTCGGCACCGCCGAGTAGCCCCGCGTCCGTCGCCCGCTGGCCACCGTCCGGGCGCGACTCGGCCATCGGTCCGCGGGATCTCAAGCGCGTTGATCACCTGGCCGATGGACGCCGGGTGAACGCGCTCGCTCTCATCTCGTCTCCCGATGTCCGCCGGGAAGGACGCCGGCCGCGATGACTCCGGATCGCGACCAGCGACTGGAGGAGGTGCTCGCCGCCGAGCGCGCGGCGCGCATCGAGGCCGAGCAGCTCGCCGAGCGCACGACGCACGAGCTCTACGACCGCCAGCGCGAGCTGTCGCTGCTGGCGGCGGTCGCCACCGCCGCCAACCGCGCCCGCACGCCCGAGCAGGCGCTCGATCATCTGCTGCCGTCGCTCTGCCACCACCTCGGGTGCCCGATCGCCGTCGCCTGGCTGCTCGACGAGTCCGCGGGCGATCTGCGCTGCGCCGCGGCGCATCACGCCGGCGAGGAGTCGGGCCACCGGGGCTTCGTCGAGGCGATCCGCCGCCGCCGACTGGCCCCGGGAGAGGGCCTCTCCGGACAGGTGCTGAGCGACGGGGGCGCGCTCTGCCTCGAGGATGTCCGCGACGAGCTCGACCTCGGCCTGCTGCGCCGCCACTGCCTCGACGGCGCGATCGCGTTTCCGGTGATCGTCGAGGGAGCCGTGCTCGCCGTCATCACCTGCGTCGCCGACGAGCCGCTCGACTTCACCCCACAGGTGCTCGCGCTCAGCGCATGCGTGTGCGAGATGCTCGCCCAGGTGTTCGAGCGCGACCGCGTCGAGCAGGACCTCCGCCACGAGGCCTACCACGACGCGGTCACCGGGCTGCCGAACCGGGCGCTGTTCCGGGAGCGCCTGCGCCACGCGCTGCTGCTCGCGCGCCGCTCCGAGCTCGGGATCGCGGTCGCGGTCATCGACCTCGATCGCTTCAAGGAGGTCAACGATACGCTCGGCCACGAGCAGGGCGACCGGCTCCTCGCCGAGGTCGGCGAGCGCCTGAGCCGCATCCTCGCAGAAGGGGACACGATCAGCCGGATGGGCGGCGATGAATTTGGGCTCGTGCTCTCGCGGGTGCGCTCGGTCGCCGACGCCGAGGCGGTCGCCGGCCGCATCGCCGAGGCTCTGCACGAGCCGGTCCACCTCGACGGGGTGCCGATCGGCGTCGACGCCTCCATCGGGATCGCGCTGCACCCGACGCACGGCAGCGACCTCGGCGAGCTCATCCGCCGCGCCGACATCGCGATGTACGCCGCCAAGCGAGCGCGCTCCGGCTACACCGTCTACTGCCCGCAGCTCGATCCCCACACGTCCGACCGGCTCGCGCTCGCGTCCGACCTGCGGCTCGCGATCGAGGCCGGCGAGCTCAGCGTCCACTATCAGCCGAAGGTGCTCATGCCGGGCCGGGCGCTCGCCGGCGTCGAGGCGCTCGTGCGCTGGTCCCACCCGGTGCGCGGCATGCTCTCCCCGGGGGAGTTCATCCCGCTCGCCGAGCACACCGGTCTCATGGGGCCGCTCACGAGCCACGTGCTCCGCACCGCGCTCACGCAGGTCCGCGGCTGGCTCGACGAGGGGCTCGAGGTCGCGGTCGCCGTCAACGTCGCGCCGCGCAGCCTGCTCGACCCGCGCTTTCCGCGGGAGGTGGCGGGCGCCCTGCGCGACAGCGGCGTCCCCGCCCGCCTGCTCGAGCTCGAGGTGACCGAGGACAGCATGCTCGAGGACCCCGATCTCGCGCGCGCGACGCTCAAGGAGCTGAGCGCGATGGGCGTCTCGATCGCGATCGACGACTTCGGCACCGGCTTCTCCTCGCTCAGCCAGCTCAAGACGCTCCCCGTCGGCACGCTCAAGATCGACCGCAGCTTCGTCTCGGGCGTGTGCGGCGACGCCCGCGACGCGTTCATCGTGCGCGCCGCGATCCGCCTGGGGCACGACCTGGGGATGGCGATCGTCGCCGAGGGCGTCGAGGACGAGGAGACGTTCTCGCTGCTGCGGGAGTTGCAGTGCGACGCGGTCCAGGGCTACCTCGTCCACCGCCCCGCGGACGCCGAGGCGCTCGCCGCATGGCTGCGGGAGGTCCCGAAACCGCCGACGGCCGCTCACCCGCGGCAGCTGCTGGCCGGGCCGCTCGGCTAGCGTCCCGTTTGGTCAGTTCGTTGCCGTCGAGGCACCCCTGGCGGCGCCCGGCGGCGTCCTCGGATCCTCGTGTGGCGCTGCCACACCACGGATCCTGCGTCCTGGCCGGGCATCCCCCAGTGGCACCGCTTGGTGCCAACGAACCAACCAAACGCGACACTCGCGATTTCCCCGGCGGTAACGTCCGGTGCGATGCACGACGAGCCGCCGCTCACGTTCGGCCGGATCATGGCGCAGTTCACGCGGCGCGGGCTGCCGCTCGTGATCGGGTTGTGCGGCGTTGCGCTGATCGTCGTCGGCGGCGACACCTATTCGAGCCTCGCGAGCCCGCGCTCGGTCGAGACCGCCTGCGGCGTCGCGCTCCTGATCGTCGCGCTTATGGTGTGGATGATCAATTGGCTGCTGCGGCTCGGCGTCGCCTCCAACGCCGACCGCGACCAGGAGGAGCGCGCCCGCGAGTACTTCGATCGCACCGGCAGCTGGCCCGAGGACGACGGCGATTGACCGGGGAGGCGCCCGAGGGTTTCCAGGTGATGGGGATCCTCAACGTGACGCCGGACTCGTTCTCGGACGGCGGACGCTTCACCGACCGCGGCCGCGCCGTCGAGCACGGCCTCGCGATGGAGCGCGAGGGCGCCGACATCATCGACGTCGGCGGCGAGTCGACCCGCCCGGGCGCCGAGCCGGTCCCGGAGGACGAGGAACTCGCCCGCGTGGTGCCGGTGATCGAGGGCCTGCGTGCCGCGGGGCTTGAGGCGAGCATCTCGATCGACACCTCGAAGGCCGCGGTCGCCACGGCGGCGCTCGAGGCCGGCGCTGACCTCGTCAACGACGTGAGCGCCCTCCGCGCCGATCCGGAGATGGCGGCGCTCGTCGCCGAGCGCGGGGTGCCCTGCGTGCTCATGCACATGCGCGGCGAGCCCCGCACGATGCAGCGCGACCCTCGCTACGCGGATGTCGTCGCCGAGGTCCGCGCGTTCCTTGAGGAGCGCCTTGCGGCGGCCGTCGCGGCCGGAATCGCCGAGGAGCGCATCTGGATCGACCCGGGCATCGGCTTCGGCAAGACGGCCGAGCACAACCTCACGTTGCTGCGCGAGCTCGACGCGCTCGCCGACCTCGGCCGCCCGATCGTGATCGGCACCTCGCGCAAGTCATTCCTCGGGCGGATCACCGGGCGCGACTACACCGGCCTGGCCGCCGCGACAGTGGCCACGAGCGTGCTCGCCTACGAGCGCGGCGCCCGCGTGTTCCGCGTCCACGACGTCGCGCCGACGCGCGATGCGCTGCTCGTGGCGGCTGCTACGGTCGGCCGCGCATGAGCGAGGACGACGAGTCCGACTACGAGGAGATCGACGAGGACGACGACGATCTCGACGAGGCCCCGGAGCCAGAGGTCACGATCGAGATCAGCGGCCTGTCGCTGTTCACCCACCTCGGCGTCACCGCGGCCGAGCGGGAGGTCGGCCAGCGCCTGCTGCTCGACATCCGCCTCGACGCCGGCGAGTGCGACGCGACGATCACCGACCGCATCGAGGACACGATCGACTACGGGCAGGTGTGCGAGGTCGCGAACCTCGTCGCCCAGCAGCGCACCTATCGCACGCTCGAGCGGCTGTGTGCTGCGATCGCCGACCGTCTGCTCTCCCAGTACGAGGCACACGCGGTGTGGGTCAAGGCCGCGAAGCCCGAGCCGCCGTTCGCGCTGCCGGTGACCGAGGTCTCGGTCGAGGTCTGGCGCGAGGCCTCCGGCGAGTGACGCCGGCGGTCCCGCGCGTCGGCTACCTGGGGCTCGGCTCGAATATCGGCGAGCGCCGGGAGCACCTGCGCGCGGCGGTGGCCACGCTGCCCGGGCACGGGGTCGACGTGCTCGCGTCGTCCTCGACGTACGAGACCGAGCCGGTGGGGCTCGTGCTCGATCAGCCGGACTTCCTCAACGCCTGCCTGCGCGCGCAGACCGAGCTCGGTCCCGAGGAGCTGCTCGACGCCTGCAAGGCGGTCGAGCGCGAGGTCGGCCGCGCCGCGGGCGGTGTCCGCCACGGCCCGCGGGTGATCGACGTCGACCTGCTGCTGCTCGGCGACCTCCGGTACCGCTCCGAGCGACTTGCGCTCCCGCACCGGGAGGTGACATCGCGCCGCTTCGTGCTCGTGCCGCTGCTGGAGCTCGCGCCCGACCTCACGCTGCCCGACGGCACCCCGCTCGCCCGGGCCCTCGATGCGCTCGGCCCCGGCCAGGCGGTGAGGCGCGCCGGGCCGCCGCTGCTGTAGGCGCGCACCTGCACTAACCTGGCGCCGCCGATGCTGCTCGTCGTCGACGTCGGAAACACCCAGACCCACTTCGGCGTCTACCCGGACGGAGACGCCGAGGTCGCCGAGGACTGGCGCTTTGCCACCGTGCCCGAGTCGACGAGCGACGAGCTCGGGTCGGCGCTGCGCAACCTGCTCGCGCTCCGCGGGCTGGGGCTCGACGACATCGACGGCTCGATCGTCTCCTCGACCGTGCCGCTGCTCTCCGAGGAGTGGGCGCGGATGGCCGCTCGCTACCTCGGCCACGAGATGCTCATCGTCGGGCCCGGCCTGCGCACCGGCATGCCGATCCGCATGGACAACCCGCGCGAGGTCGGCGCCGACCGGCTCGTCAATGCGGTCGCCGCCTACGAGCGCCTCGGCCGCGGCTGCATCGTCGTCGACTTCGGCACCGCGATCACCTACGACGTCGTCTCCGACGCCGGCGAGTACCTCGGCGGCATCATCACCCCGGGGGCGGAGATCTCGATCGACGCGCTCTACCGGCGCGCGGCCAAGCTCCCGAAGGTCGAGCTCGTCGAGCCCCGGGCGCTGATCGGCAAGTCGACCGTCGAGGCGATCCGCTCGGGCATCGTGTTCGGCTTCGCCGGCCAGGTCGAGGGCATCGTCGGCCGCCTGCGCGCCGAGCTCGGCGAGGACACCCCCGTACTCGTCACCGGCGGCCTGTCGGGCGCCCTCGTGCCCGCCGTGCGCGCTCACATCGACGACGTCGACCCGCGGCTGACGCTCACCGGCCTGCGGATCATCTGGGAGCGCAACCGGGCCGGCAAAGCGGTTCACGAACCATCTCGATCCGATTAGGTACGAAAGGTTCCCGGTTGGCGAGCCGCGCCTGCGGCCGTCAAGCGGCATCGACTGCGAGATCGTGTACCCCTGCGGGGAAGATCGCGCAATCTCGACGGCTCGCCCGGCTGCTTGCTGCATCGGTGTCTTCCGAGGACCAAGATGTCGCAATCGACGGCGGCGCACGCCGTGAGTGCTGGATTTCGTCCGTCGCCGCACGAGTGACCATCACACGCCCGCTGAGAACGATCCGGCGACCCCGGGCGGCAGCGGCACGTCGGGCGAGCGGGCGACGCTCGAGGCGAGCATCAGCAGCGTGCGGGGCGCGCGGCTCTCGGGCTGCTCGGCGGCGAGCACCGCGTAGGCGTCGAGCAGTGCGAGCACGGCCGAGAACACGGGGCCGTCGTCGTAGCCGTCGGGAACGTTGCACGACAGGCGGGCGAGCGCGAGCTGCTCGGCGCCGCGTCCGTCGGTGTCGCCGCGCAGGAGCGCGAGCGCGCCGAGGATCGTGAACGTCGCGACGCGCTCCAGCAGCGCGCGCGCCGGCCGCTCCCGCTCGCCGACGGCGGGGCCGGCGTCCTCGAGCGGCTCGCGGGCGGCGATGTGGCGGGACTGGCCGCCGAACACGAGCCGCGCCTGGGCGGGGGAGAGGCCGGCCTGAAGCGCGATCCGGAGCTGGCCGAGCGCCGAGACGAGCGTGTGCCCGTAGGGGGCGTCGGACGCGAACACGATCTGGCCGGGCGGCACGAGCGAGAACAGCGCCTGCAGGTCGGGCCCGATCCACCAGGAGCTGTCGAACAGCAGGTTCGGGTGATCGGGGGCGACCTGCCACAGCCAGGCGAGGTCGGTGATCCCGGCGTGCGCGAGGATGAAGCGTGCGGACGGGAACTCGGCGGCGAGCCTCACCATGTGAGCGCCGAGCGCCGGGATGCCGCGGCCGGCGTGGACGAGCACCGGCAGCTCCCGCTCGGCGGCGAGCGCGGCGAGCTCCCGCACGGCCGGATGGTCGAGCGTGAACCGCTCGGCACGGGGGTGGAGCTTGATCCCGCGCGCTCCGGCATCGAGCGCCCGGCGGGCCTCGGCGACCGCGACGCCGCCGTTCGGCGCCACGCGGCAGAACGGCACGAGCAGCCCACCGGAGCGCGCGGCGGCCTCGAGCACCATGTCGTTGGCCGGCGGATAGCCGTCGGGCTCGTGCATCGGGAACACGAACGCGCCCGTGGCGCGCGCCCGCCGCAGTCCCGCGAGCAGCTCCTCCGGCGTTTGGCGCATGCCGTCGGGATCGTTCTGGCCGACGTGCGTGTGCGCGTCGAACAGCTCGAGGCCGTCGACCAGATCGCGCGTGTGATCGAGCCAGGGCGCGAGCAGCGAGTCGATCTCCACGGACCGCATTCCTACCATGAACCGGGCCGTGACCGCCGTCAGCGAGACCGAGACGACCGTCCAGACGCCCGTCGCCGAGGCGCCCGGGCGATCGCTCACCGAGCCCTGGACGCTCGGCGGCGTCGAGATCCCGAACCGGGTCGTGCTCGCGCCGCTCGCCGGAATCGGCAACTGGTTCGTGCGGCTGCAGGCCAAGCGCCACGGCGCCGGCTTGGTCACCTCCGAGATGGTCTCCAGCTACGCCGTCCACTACCGCAACGAACGCACATGCAGAGAGCTCCTGCGGATCCATCCCGACGAGCATCCGGTGTCGATGCAGCTGTTCGGCAACGACCCCGACGTGATGGCCTCCGCCGCCGAGCGGGTGGCCGCCGCGGGCGCCGACCTGATCGACATCAACATGGGCTGCCCGGTCCCGAAGGTCTGCAAGACGGGCGCGGGCGCGGCGCTCCTCGCCGAGCCCGAGCGGGCGGTGGAGATCGCGCGTGCGGCCGCGCGCGGGAGCGGCCTGCCCGTGACCGTCAAGCTCCGCTCGGGCCTGCGCCCGGGCGACCGGCGCGGCCTCGACCTCATGCGGCGGCTCGCGGACTCGGGCGCGGTCGCCGGCCTCTGCCTGCATCCCCGTCATGCCTCCCAGCGCCACAAGGGGCGACCCGACTACGAGGCTGCCCGCGAGGTCATCGAGGAGCTGCCCGTGCCGGTCGTGCTCTCCGGCGGCCTGCGCACCCCCGAGCGGGTGCGCGAGGCGTTCGCGCTGACCGGCGCCGCCGCGGTCGCGCTCGCGCGCGGCTCGCTCGGCAATCCGTGGCTCTTCGCGCAGCTCGTCCGGGGGCGGAGCACGGAGCCGACCCGCGCGGAGATCCTCGCCGAGCTCGACTGGGTGATGGATCGCGCCGCCGAGCACCTCGGGGAGGAGCGGGCCGGCCGGTACCTGCGCAAGTTCTACCCCTGGTACGTCGAGCGGCTCGGGGGCGGCAAGGAGCTTCAGGACGGGCTGCAGCGAGCGCCGGATCTCGCCGCGGCGCGCGCGCTGCTCGGATTTGCCGTACATTAATCGGCGTTGATGAGGCGCGTGAGGCGGACAGGGACGGCCGTCCTTGCGACGGCGGCGGCGCTTGCGGCAGCGGCGGGTACCGCGGTTGCGGCTTCCCCGCGTGCGCGCGTCGGTTCGGCGCCGCCGCTCCCGCAGTCGGCGCGTCTCGGCGGCCCGCTCGCCCACTCGGCCCGGGTCGATCTCACGGTGTCGCTCGCCGGCCGCGACCCGCTGGGGCTCGCGCGGCTTGCGCAGGCGGTCTCGACGCCGGGCTCCCCGGAATACCGGCACTACCTGACCGTCCGCCAGTTCGCCGATCGCTTCGGCGCCACGCCCGCCCAGATCGCCGCGGTGACGCGGACGCTCCGCGCTGACGGGCTGAGCGTCTCGCCGGTGTCCGCCAACCACCTGATGCTCGGCGTGTCCGGCACCGCCGCCGCGGTGGAGAACGCGTTCGCGACGCGCTTGAACGCGGTGCGCACCGCCGACGGACGCCGTGCCTACGCCGATCGCCGCGCGCCGACGCTGCCGGTCTCGATCGCCGGCGACGTCGACGCGGTCGTCGGCCTCGACACGCTCTACCGCCCGCAGGCCGATCAGGTCGTCCGCAACGCCCGCCCGCTCGCCGAGCCGCTCGCCCGGCGCTCAATCGCCGACGTCGCGACCGGCGGCCCGCAGCCGTGCGCGGCGGCGACCGGCACCTCCGCGAACCCGAACATCGGCGGCTACACGGCCGATGAGATCCAGGCGGCCTACAACTTCTCCGGGCTGTACGCGGCCGGCGACTTCGGCGCCGGGCAGAGCGTCGCCGTCTACGAGCTGGAGAAGGTCCGCCGCAGCGACCTGGCCGCCTACCAGGCGTGCTACGGCACCCACGCGCGGATCACGTACGTGAACACCGGCCGGCCGACGTTCGGCGCCGACGACGCGGAGGCCGCGCTCGATGTCGAGCAGATCGTCGGCCTCGCCCCCGACGTGCACGTGATCGTCTATCAGGCGCCCGACAACTTCTCCGTCGGCGTCCGGCAGTTCAACAAGATCGTCTCCCAGAACCGCGCGCGCACCGTCTCGATCTCGTGGGGGCTGTGCGAGGCGAAGATCACGTTCGGGCGCCGCGACCTCTCGATCGTGCGCACCGAGGCGAAGATCTTCGAGGAGGCCGCCGTCCAGGGCCAGTCCGTGCTCGCCGCCTCCGGCGACACCGGCTCGGCCGGCTGCGAGAACGAGCTCGACTCGACGCGCCTGGCCGTCCAGGACCCGGCGAGTCAGCCGTTCGTCACCGGCGTCGGCGGCACGACGCTCTACACCGAATACAACGGCGAGCCGGCGCTGTGGAACCCGTCGCTCGGCGAGACGATGCTGCAGGCGGTCTGGAATGACGGCGAGCTGAAGACCTCCCGTGGCGTCCAGGCGGCGGCGACGACCGGTGGGCTCTCGACGCTGTGGGCGATGCCTCGCTACCAGCGCCGGGCCGCCGCCGGGCTCGGGGTCGTCAACGCGTACTCGAGCGGCAGGCCGTGCCGCTCGAGTCACGACTGCCGGGAGATCCCCGACGTGAGCGCCGACGGCGACCCCGCCACGGGCTATGTCGTCTACGCGTCGGCGGGCCCCAACCACACCTGGACATCCGAGGGCGGGACGAGCGCGGCGGCTCCGCTGTGGGCGGCGCTCACCGCCGAGGCCGACGCGCTGCCGAGCTGCCGGCGCGCCTCGCTCGGCTTCGAGAACCCGTCGATCTACAAGCTCGCCGCCGCGCCGGGCAACTTCGCCGACATCACCGGCGCCAACCCGCTCACCGGGGCCGCCAACAACGATGCCGTCGGCAAGAACCACGGCCTCTACCCGGTCACGCCCGGCTACGACATGACGACCGGCCTCGGCACCCCGAACGCCGCCGCGGTCGCCGCCGGCCTGTGCGCGTTGCGGGCGCCGGTCTACACCGTGACGATCAAGGCGCCCGACCACCACTACGTGCTGCTCCACCGCCGCGTGCGCCTGCGCTTTCGGGGCACCGACTCCGGCGGCCAGCGGCTGCATTTCAGCGCCCGCCACCTGCCCCGGGGGCTGAGGCTCAGCCGCCACGGCGTGCTTCACGGCCGCCCGCGCAAGGCGGGCCGGTATCACATCCGGATCACGGCGCGCGACTACGCGACGAACCGGGCGACGATCTCGTTCCGGCTCGTCGTGCTTCGCCACGGTCGCCATCGCCACCACACGCACCACCGTCGCCGCCACCACGTCGCCCGCTGAGCGGGCTCCGAGCGGCTGGTCGCGACCCGGCCCGAAGCCGTGCCGGCGGCGCCATCGGGAGCTCCGGGAGCGTGTCTATACTCATGCGCCCCGTGCGCCCCGGCACGGGTTTTTTCGACCTCACGCGGCGCGTGAGGTCGTGCTCTCAGAATCCCGAGAACACAGGTCTGATCGCCATGCCAAAGGACGTCATCCTCACCCCGCAGGGACTCGCCGACCTCAAGGCGGAGCTGGATCACCTCTCCACGACACGTCGTCGCGAGGTCGCGGACCGCATCAAGGAGGCGCGCGAGTTCGGTGACATCTCCGAGAACGCGGAATACGACGACGCCAAGAACGAGCAGGCGATGCTCGAGGCCCGGATCGCGACGCTCGAGGACAAGCTGCGCTCGGCGTCGGTGGTCGACGCCTCCGAGCTCTCGACCGACGAGGTGCGGGTCGGCTCGGTCGTGCACGTCAAGGATGCCGCCGGCAAGTCGAACAAGTACACGATCGTCGGCTCGGCCGAGGCGAACCCGTCGGAGATGAAGCTCTCCAACGAGTCGCCGGTCGGCAAGGCGCTGCTCGGGCACAAGCGCGGCGACGACGTGACGGTCGTCACCCCGCGCGGCGAGCGCACGCTGAAGATCACCAAGATCGACGTTGCGTAGGAGCGGCCGCTCACGCGGATAGGCGCGTACCCACGTGAGCGACCAGTAGCCGGGCGATGAGCAGGACGGGGTGGGCGGCGTTCGCCGCCATGTCCGTCCTCTGGGGCGGGTCCTACCTGCTCATCGAGATCGCCGAGCGCGGCGGAATGAGCGCCCTCTGGGTCGCGTGGCTGCGGGTCGTGATCGCGGCCGTCGTGCTCATGGCGCTGGCCGCGCGCGCCGGGACGCTCGGCGCGCTGCGCGGCCGCTGGCGCGGGATCGCGGGCTACGCGGTGATCGAGGTGTCGCTGCCGTTCCCGCTGATCGCGCTCGGCGAGGTGCACGTCGCCTCCTCGCTGACCGCGATCATCATTGCGGCCGTGCCGCTGTTCGCCGCGCTCCTCGCGCTGCGCTTCGACCATGACGAGCGGCCCACCCCGACGCGAGCGGCCGGACTGGCGCTCGGCTTTGCGGGCGTGATCGTGCTCGTCGGGCTCGACGTCGCGGGCTCGAGCGCCGAGCTCGTCGGAGCGGGCGCGATCGTGCTCGCCGCGGTCGGCTACGCCGCCGGCCCGCTGCTCGTCAAGCACGCTCTCGCCGGTCTGGATCCGCGCGCGATGATGGGCTCGAGCCTTGCGCTCGCGGCGCTCATCCTCACCCCGCCGGCGCTGCTCGACCCGCCGGCCGGCCGGGTTGACGCCGGCGCGATCGCCTGCGTGGTCGCGCTCGGGCTCGTGTGCACGGCCGCGGCGTTCGTCATCTTCGCGGTGCTGATCCGCGAGGCCGGGCCCTCGCGCGCGACCGTGATCACGTACGTCAACCCGGTGGTCGCGCTCGGTCTCGGGGTCGGTCTGGAGGGGGAGCGGCCGGGCCCCGCGGCGATCGTCGGGCTCGTCCTCATCCTGGCGGGATCGTGGCTTGCGACGAGGAGCGGCGAGCGACGCCGGGTCGCCGTCCGAGCGCCCGGAGCGCGCCGGTGAGCGCAGGCCCCCTTGTTAGACTGAGCCATGGCTCCGAGAAAGATGTCGTCGGTACTCATCGGATTCGGCCAAGCTGCCGAATACACGGGTAAGACGACTCTGTTCGCGTCCCCTCGAATGCAGGATCGTCAGGCAGAACCTCCAGGAGACCCCACCCAGACCGTCCTCGACCGACTCCGACGAAGCACCAGCCACAACCTTTAGGAAGAGCATGTTCGAGCGATTCACAGAGCGAGCCCGCCAGGTGGTCGTCCTGGCCCAGGAAGAGGCTCGGACTCTCAAGCACAACTACATCGGCACCGAGCACATCCTGCTCGGCCTGCTGCGCGAAGAGGAGGGGCTCGCGGCCCGCGTGCTCGAGTCGCTCGACATCACGGTGGAGCGCGTGCGCGCGCAGGTCGTCCGGATCGTCGGCTCCGGCGAGGAGGTCACCTCGGGCCAGATCCCGTTCACGCCGCGGGCGAAGAAGGTCCTGGAGCTCGCGCTGCGCGAGGCGCTGAGCCTCGGCCACAACTACATCGGCACCGAGCACATCCTGCTCGGGCTCGTGCGCGAGAACGAGGGTGTCGCCGCCCGCATCCTGCTCGACTTCGACGCCGACTCGGAGAAGATCCGCAACGAGGTGATCCGGATGCTGTCCGGCCCCGGCAGCCGCCAGCGCGGCTCGGGCTCAAGCGGCTCGGGCACGACCGGCGCGAGCGAGGGCAAGAAGTCCTCCAAGCTGCTCGACCAGTTCGGCCGCAACCTCACGAAGCTCGCCTCCGAGGGCAAGCTCGACCCGGTCGTCGGCCGGGAGACCGAGATCGAGCGGATCATGCAGATCCTCTCGCGTCGCACGAAGAACAACCCGGTGCTCGTCGGCGAGCCCGGCGTCGGCAAGACCGCCGTCGTCGAGGGCCTCGCCCAGCGGATCACGAACGCGGACGTGCCCGAGCTGCTCAAGGGCAAGCAGATCTACACGCTCGACCTCGCGGCGCTCGTCGCGGGCTCGAAGTACCGGGGCGAGTTCGAGGAGCGGCTGAAGAAGGTGATGAAGGAGATCACCCAGCGCGGCGACATCATCCTGTTCATCGACGAGCTGCACAACCTCGTCGGGGCGGGTGCGGCCGAGGGCGCGATCGACGCGGCCTCGATCCTCAAGCCGGCGCTCGCGCGCGGCGAGCTGCAGACCGTCGGCGCCACGACGCTCGAGGAGTACCGCAAGTACCTGGAGCGCGACTCGGCGCTCGAGCGGCGCTTCCAGAAGATCACCGTCGACCAGCCCTCGACCGAGGAGACCGTCCAGATCCTCAAGGGCCTGCGCGACCGCTACGAGTCCCATCACAAGGTGAACATCACCGACGAGGCGCTGGAGGCCGCGGCGGATCTTGCCGACCGCTACATCTCCGACCGCTTCCTGCCCGACAAGGCGATCGACCTGATCGACGAGGCCGCGTCGCGGATGCGGATCAAGTCGATGACCTCCCCGCCGGTGTACCGCGAGCTCGAGGACGAGATCGAGGAGACCCGGCGCGCGAAGGAGGAGGCGATCGAGTCCCAGGAGTTCGAGAAGGCGGCGAACCTCCGCGACAAGGAGCGCCGGCTCACCCAGAAGAAGCGCGAGCTCGCCGACCAGTGGGAGGCCGGCGAGTCGACCGAACGCCCCTCGATCGGCGAGGAGGAGATCGCCGACATCGTCTCGATGTGGACCGGCATCCCGGTGTTCAAGCTCACCGAGGCGGAGACGGCGAAGCTCATGCGCATGGAGGAGGAGCTCCACAAGCGCGTGATCGGCCAGCACCCGGCGATCGAGGTGATCTCGAAGGCGATCCGGCGCTCGCGCGCGGGTCTCAAGGATCCCAAGCGCCCGACCGGCTCGTTCATCTTCCTCGGCCCGTCCGGGGTCGGCAAGACCGAGCTCGCGCGGACGCTCGCCGAGTTCCTGTTCGGCGACGAGGACACGATGATCCGCATCGACATGTCCGAGTACATGGAGAAGCACGCGGTCAGCCGGCTCGTCGGCTCGCCTCCGGGCTACATCGGCTACGACGAGGGTGGCCAGCTCACCGAGGCGGTGCGCCGCAAGCCCTACAGCGTGCTGCTGCTCGACGAGATCGAGAAGGCGCACCCGGATGTCTTCAACATCCTGCTGCAGATCCTCGAGGACGGGCGGCTCACCGACGCGCAGGGCCGGACGGTCGACTTCCGTCACTGCATCGTGATCATGACCTCGAACATCGGCGCCTCGGAGATTGCGCGCAACACGCCGCTCGGCTTCGCGGTGTCCGAGGACGAGACCGGGATCACGTACGAGGACATGAAGAACCGGATCATGGGCGAGCTCAAGCGCGTCTTCCGTCCCGAGTTCCTCAACCGTCTCGATGACGTGATCGTGTTCCACAAGCTCGCCAAGGACGAGATCAAGCAGATCGTCGAGCTCCTGCTGCTGCGGATCCGCGAGTCGATGGCCGAGCGCGAGCTCCAGCTCGAGCTCTCCGAGCCGGCGCGCGACCTGCTCGTCGACAAGGGCTGGGATCCGGCGATGGGCGCCCGCCCGCTGCGCCGGGCGATCCAGCGCTACATCGAGGATCCGCTCGCGGACTTCGTCCTGCGCGAGCAGGTGCCGTCCGGATCGACGGTCCTCGTCGAGCCCGGCGAGGGCGGCGAGTCCGAGGAGGACGACGTCAAGCTCTCGATCATCCAGCCCGCGCCCAAGCCCACCCCCGTCGGGGTCGGTGCCGAGGGCGGCTCGGGCGAGGACGCGGAGGCGGAGCCGGACGCGTCCGCCGACGCGGCCGACGCGGACGAGCATCCGGCGACGTAGCTCGGACTCGACGGCGGCTCAAGGTATTCAGGCGGCCCCCGGGCATCCCCGGGGGCCGTTCGCGTCCCTGGCGGCGCGGCCGCCGTCATACCGCGGCGGGTGCGCCGGGGCGGCGGGGTGCGCCGGGCGGGAAAGTTCGCGTGGGGCGACGTTTGGCGCCCAGCGCGCGGGGCGGGAGCGTGTCCTGGGCGGGAAGGTCGCGTGGGGCGACGTTCGGCGCCCGGCGCCGCGCAACGGACCGGCCGCGCGTTCAGATGACGCCGTCGGAGAGGAGCGAAACGAACACCCCGACCCACAGGAACGGGGCGAGCGCGGCGAGGCCGATCCCCGTCCAGGCGCGCGCCCGCCCGCGCATCGCCGGGTCGGCGCGGATCTCCCGCAGGCCACGCAGGCCGTAGACGATCGCCGCCGGGGTGAGCACGGCGAACATGAGCAGGAAGCCGAGCGCGACCCCGCATACCCCCAGCCACAGCGCCCACGTCGCCGAGCGATTGTGCTTCACGCCGTCGGCCCCCCGTCCGTCCGCGGACGTCGCGCGCGCCGGGATTGGATCGTTCATCGTCGCGGCCTCCCGCTCCTCGCCACGCCCGGATTCTCGCAGAGGTGAGGGCTCGCGACGCCGGTGCGCTGGACGATCCTGGTGACCGGCTCGTCACGGGCCGCGTCGGGGCGGTGACGATCCCGTGACCGCCCGGTGACGGGGTGTGCCGGAACGGTGAGGATCCGGGCCGCGGGACGCGATGCCGTCCTCGCCGGCCCGTAGGCTGGCGGGGTGCCTCGTGCCTCCTCGGTGTTCGTCTGCTCCTCCTGTGGGCATGAGACCGGCCGCTGGGCGGGCCGCTGTCCGGGCTGCGGCGAGTGGAACTCGCTCGTCGAGCAGCTTCGCGCCGCGCCGACAGCGGGACGAGCCGGCCGGGGAGCGGGCGGGGCGCTCGGCGGCGCTCGTGGCGCAGGTCCTGCGGTCACGCCGGTCGCCCTCCGCGACGTCGACGCGGTCGAGCACGAGCGTCTCGCGACCGGCATCGGCGAGCTCGACGATGTGCTCGGCGGCGGCCTCGTCCCCGGCTCGCTCGTGCTCATCGGCGGTGCGCCCGGGATCGGCAAGTCGACGCTGACGACGATGGCGCTCGCCAACCTGTGCGCGGCGGGCCGGCGCACGCTGTACGTCTCCGCGGAGGAGTCCGCGGCCCAGATCCGGCTGCGGGCGCAGCGGCTCGGCGGCGGCGAGGCGCTCGCCGTCCCGGTGATCGCCGAGACCGACCTGTCGACCGTGCTGGCCACGCTCGAGCAGGAGCGTCCGGAGGTGTGCGTGATCGACTCCGTGCAGACGCTGCACTGCGCCGACCTCTCCTCGGCGGCCGGCTCGGTCGCCCAGGTGCGGGAGGTCGCCGGGGAGGTGATGAACCTCGCCAAGCGTCGGCGGATCGCGGTGCTGCTGGTCGGGCATGTCACGAAGGAAGGAGCGCTCGCCGGCCCGCGCGTGCTTGAGCACCTCGTCGACTGCGTGCTCCAGTTCGAAGGCGAGCGCGAGCGCACCTACCGCACGGTGCGCGCGGTCAAGAACCGGTTTGGCTCCACCGACGAGGCGGGCGTCTTCGAGATGCGCGACCACGGCCTCGTCGAGGTGCTCGACGCCTCCGCGCGCTTCCTCGCCGAGGCGACGCGGGCGCCCGGCAGCGTCGTGCTCTGCGCCATGGAGGGATCGCGACCGCTGCTCGTCGAGGTCCAGGCGCTCGTCAGCGCCTCGGAGCTCGTGCCGCCCCGGCGCGTCGTCTCGGGCCTCGACCGCAACCGGGTCGCGCTCGTGCTCGCGGTGCTCGGACGCCACGCCGGGATCGGCCTTGGCACCGCCGACGTGTTCGTCAACGTCGTCGGCGGCGTGCGCGTCGACGAGCCGGGGGCGGATTTGGCGATCGCGCTCGCGGTCGCCTCGGCGGCGCGACGGACGGCGCTCACCGGCGGCGACGCCGGGCACCCGCTTGCCTGCTTCGGCGAGCTCGGGCTCACCGGGGAGCTGCGGAGCGTCGCCCATGCCGACCGTCGGCTGCAGGAGGCGCGGCGGTTCGGCCTGGACCCGGTGCTCGAGCCGGAGTCGCTCGGGTCGCTGAGGGCAGCCGTGGCCGCCGCGCTCGGCAGCGGCCGCCGGGCCGCGGTCGCCGCGTGAGCGGGCGCTCAGGGCCGCCGCCGTGACCCGCGATCGGGCCGGTGGCCGGCGGGCGCCGGCCGCGTGAGAGGCCGACCCGGACCCCTACCCGCAGCCCCCAGGGGCTAAAATCGCTTCGATGCCGCCGCGATCCGGGGATGAGCTCAAAGAGGAGCTCGAGACTCGACAGGAATCCCGGATCATGCGAGCCCTGGAGATGGTCGCTCCGGGGACGGCGCTCAGGGAGGGCATCGACAACATCGTCGACGCCCGCACGGGCGGGCTGATCGTGATCGGCGACGCCGACGAGCTCGGCTTCCTGTTCTCCGGCGGGATCAAGCTCGACATCGACTACACGCCGGCGCTCGTCTACGAGCTCTCCAAGATGGACGGGGCGATCGTGCTCTCCTCGAACGCGACGAAGATCGCCCACGTCAACGTCCAGCTGATGCCGGATCCGACGATCCTCACGACCGAGACCGGCACCCGGCATCGCACCGCCGAGCGCGTCTCCAAGCAGGTCGACGCGATCGTGATCGCGGTCTCCGAGCGTCGTGACGTCGTCTCGCTCTACGTCGACGGCATGAAGTACATCCTCGAGGACATCCCGGTCGTGCTCGCCAAGGCCAACCAGGCGCTGGCGACGCTCGACAAGTACCGCAGCCGCCTGGACCAGGTGTCCACCCGCCTCACCGCGCTCGAGTTCGAGGGCGGTGTGACGCTCAACGACGTGCTCACGGTGCTGCAGCGGGTCGAGCTCGTCACCCGCATGGCTGTCGAGATCGAGCGCTACATCGTCGAGCTCGGCAGCGAGGGCCGGCTGATCGAGATGCAGCTCGACGAGACGATGGTCGGGGTTGCCGCCGACAAGGCGGCGCTCGTCCACGACTACCTGGTCGACGATGACGACGACGGCTTCGCGGCCGTCTTCGACCAGCTTCTGCGACTTCCGCACCAGGACCTCCTGGACTTCGGACGGCTGGCCGAGCTGCTCGGCTACGACCGCAAGCTGAACACCCTCGACTACCCCGTCTCCCCGCGTGGCTTCCGCATCCTGGGGCGCATCCCGCGCCTGCCCAGGCTCGTCGTCCAGCGGATCGTGACGGAGTTCGGAGGGCTCGAGGAGCTGCTCGCCGCCTCAGATGGCGAGCTGGAGACCGTCGACGGAGTCGGCGAGATCCGGGCGAAGGACATCCGCGAGGGCCTTCGCCGCCAGCAGGAGATCAACCTCGTCGACCGCTACCTGCAGACGTAGCGAGACGCGAAGGAAATCCGCGAGCGCCACGCGCCGCCGACAGAGGAGGACATCATCACCGAGCTAACGGAAGAGCAGCTGGAAGACCTGGACGTCGACGTCGTCGTCGACATGAACGTGGAGTTCGAGATCGGCCAGAGCGTCGTCTACCCGCACCACGGCGCGGGCAAGGTGCTCGGCAAGGAGATGAAGGAGGTTCTCGGCGAGAGCCGGGAGTACCTCACGATCAAAATCCTCCACAACGACATGACAGTGATGGTCCCCACCCAGAACGCGTCGGTCGCGGGGCTCCGTCCGATCATCGACGAGGAGACCTGTCAGAAGGTCCTCGCGGTGCTCCGGGACGAGTGCTCCGAGATGCCGAAGAACTGGAACCGGCGCTTCAAGCACAACCGCGACAAGATCAAGACCGGCGACATCTATGAGCTCGCCGAGGTCGTGCGCAACCTCGGGATCCGCGAGGCCGAGAAGGGACTGTCGACGGGCGAGAAGCAGATGTTCACGCGCGCCAAGAAGATCCTCGCCTCCGAGCTCATGTACGCGCTCGAGATGGACGAGGAGGAGGTCGAGCAGCACCTGCACTCGATTCTCACCGAGCACCACGGAGCGTCCCCCGCGTCAGTCGCGGTCGCGACCGACTAGTGGTCGCTCCCGCAAATACGCACGCATTCGAGGCGCGTCTGGCGGCCCCCGGCGGCGTCCTCGGATCCTCGTGTGGCGCTGCCACACGACGGATCCTGCGTCCTGGCCGGGCATCCACCGGCGGCACCTCTTGGTGCCCACGAACCAGCCAAACGCGACACCAGGAATGCGCGGTCCGGTCGTGCCCAGATGGATGGCTCGGCGTGGCTGGCAAGGACGCAGCGAGGGAGCGTGCGTCAGCGCGTGACTGAGCGAGAACGCCGCCAGGCGCGTCGAGACGCCGGCTGGACGTGATCGGAGGTGGCGGTCGCACTGATCGTGGCCGCCGGACGCGGTGAGCGCCTGGGGTTGGACCGCCCCAAGGCGCTCGTCCCGCTCCGCGGCCGGCCGATGCTCGACTACAGCCTCGCCGCCCTGCGCGCGGTGCCCGACGTCGAGCGGATCGTCGTCGCGCTGCCCGCGGACGCGCTGCACGCCGCGCCCGACGACGTCGTCGCGGTGCCCGGTGGCGCCCAGCGCTCCCACTCGGTGCGCGCCGCCCTCGCGGCGGCGCCCGGGCAGGCGCGGGATGTGGTGATCGTCCACGACGCGGCGCGTCCGCTCGCGACCGCCGAGCTCTTCATCCAGGCGGTCGATGCGCTTGCCCGGGCGCCGGCGGCCGACGCGGTGATCTCCGCGGCGCCCGTCACGGACACGATCAAGGAGGTCTCGGGCGACGGGCGCACCGTGAGCCGCACGCTGGAGCGCGCGCGGCTGTGGGCGGTCCAGACCCCCCAGGTGTTCCGCCGCGCGGCGCTTCAGCGGGCGCTCGGCGAGGCGAGCGACGCGCTGCTCGCGCAGGCGACCGACGACGCGTGGCTGATCGAACGCGCCGGCGGCGTCGTGCACGTGCTCGGCTCCGACCCCGGCAACCTCAAGGTGACGACGCCGCACGACCTTCGGGTCGCCGAGCTGCTGCTCGCCGAGCGTGAGGCGGCGGGGGCCGCGGTGTTCCGATGAGCCGGCGTGGCGGGCGGCGCACGGTGGGGGCACGTGAGCGGCGGGCGATGGGCGGCGGATTGGTTCGATGAGCACGGGGATCGGCTGGGACACGCACCGGCTCGTCGAGGGCCGGCCGCTCATCCTCGGCGGGGTGCGACTCGAGCACGATCGGGGGCTCGCCGGCCACTCGGACGCCGACGTGCTCACCCACGCGGTGATCGACGCGATGCTCGGCGCCGCCGGTCTCGGAGACATCGGTGGGCACTACCCGGACACCGACCCCCGCTACGAGGGGATCGACTCGATGCACCTGCTCGCAAGCACGGTGACGCTGCTCGCCGAGGCCGCGCTCCGCGTCGCGCACGTCGATGCGACCGTGCTCATGGAGCGCCCGAAGCTCTCGCCCGTCCGGGACGAGATCCGCGAGTCGCTGGCCGCCGCCCTCGAGCTTGGGCTGGAGCACGTCAACGTGAAGGCGACGCGCGGGGAGGGGATGGGCTTCATCGGCCGCGCCGAGGGAGTCGCGGCGCTCGCCGTCGTCACCGTCGAGCCGCTCTGAGGCACTTGCCCGCGACGGCGGGTCGCAGGGACCGGCGCGATGAGTCGCGCGCGTCCGGCGTCCGCTCGTCGCGGCGGTGCTCGTCGTTGCCGGCGCCGCTGTCGGGCTCACTACTCCGTGACGGCGCCGACCGCGGCACGGGCGGCGAACTCGGCGGCGCCGCATGGCGCTTTGAGCGCCACGCGGCACCGCGACCGGTCACGGGCGCGTCGGGCGCGAGATGGGCACGTCGGTCGTAATCTCGAACAACCGCCGGTTGACGCGGTCGAGCTCGCCGTAGAGCCGGCGGATGCGCTCGGCGGCGCGGGAGATGGTGAGGGAGGGGGTCATCGAGGTCTCCTGGTTGGTGGGTGGTGGCTCATCGGTCCGACTCGGACACGGTACGGCCGCAGTGGATCAGATGTAAGATCCACTCGGGTGGTTAAAACATGGGCCATTGCCGGGGTCGATCTTCACCTCGACCTCACCGGCACTCGGCGCCGGGCGGCGCTGGAGTCGGCGCTGCGCGAGGCCGTGGCGACCGGGCGCCTGATGCCGGGCACGCGCCTGCCGTCGACGCGCTCACTCGCCGCGGATCTCGGCATCGCGCGCAACACCGTCGCCGATGCCTACAGCCAGCTCGTCGCCGAGGGCTGGCTGGCGGCGCAGTCGGGTGCGGGGACGCGCGTCGCCGCGCGGGCGCCGGGGGATGGGCGGCCAGCGGACCCGGTCCGGCCCTGCGGTGCTGAGCGGCCGCTCCGCTACGACCTGCGTCCCGGCACACCCGACCTCTCGATGTTCCCCCGCGCCCGCTGGCTGGCGGCGGCCCGCGCGGCACTCGGCGATGCCCCCGACGACGCGTTCGGCTACGGTCACCCGCAGGGACTGCCGCAGCTGCGCAGCGCGCTGGCGGAGTATCTGGCTCGCGCCCGAGGCGTCCGCACGGGGCCGGAGCGGATCATCATCTGCGCCGGGTTCAGCCACGCTTTCTGGCTCGTGTGCGCGCTGCTGCGCGGGCGTGGCGCGAGACGGCTGGCGATAGAGCGGTACCTGGGGAACGGGACCCGCGCGGCGGCCGCCGCGAGCGGGCTCGAGCTCACCTCGGTGCCCGTGGACCGCGCGGGCGCGTCGATCGACGCACTCGGCCGTGCGGACGGCGTGCTGCTCACTCCCGCTCACCAGTTTCCGCTCGGCGGCGCGCTCTCCCCCGAGCGGCGCGCACGGGTCGGCGAATGGGCAAAGCGCACCGATGCGCTGATCATCGAGGACGACTACGACGGCGAGTTCCGCTACGACCGCCATCCGATCGGCGCGCTCCAGGCGCTCGCGCCCGAGCACACGATCTACATCGGAACGGCGAGCAAGACGCTCGCCCCCGGCCTGCGGCTCGCGTGGCTCGCGGCGCCGGAGCGGCTCGTGGAGGAGCTGCTCGCCGGCGGCGAGCACGCGCATCGCGGGGTGAACACCCTGGAACAGCTCGCGCTCGCGCATTTCATCCGCAGCGGTGCCTACGACCGGCACATCCGCCGCTGCCGGATCGGCTACCGGCGGCGCCGCGACCGGCTGCTGGCGACCCTTGGCGCCGAGGCACCGTCCGTCCGCGTGAGCGGGATCGCCGCCGGTCTGCACGCGATGGTCGAGCTCCCGGCGGGAATCGGCGAGAGGGAGGTCATCGCCGCGGCCGCGGACCGCGAGCTCGCGCTCGAGGGACTCGCCGCGTATGCGGATGGAGAGACGGGGGCAAACCAGGCGCTCGTCATCGGGTATGGGACGCCCCCCGAGCATGCCTACGGCGCCGCGCTCGCCCGGCTGTCCGCGACGCTCGCCGAGGCGCTCGGCGCGTAGACCCCCCCAACTGAGGGGTGTGGACACGACTGTGTCTGGGTCTCCGAGACTCTCGCCTATGGTGGGCCGCCCATGTCCTCCACCTCGCCGAAGGCGAAACGCCAGCCGCATCAGCTGCGTCCCGGGCGTCACGGGCTCTCCCGCGAGGCGGTCGCCGAGCACCAGCGCGGCCGCATCCGTGACGCGGTGAGCCAGGTCGTGAGCGAGAAGGGGTACGTCGCGATGACCGTCGAGGACGTGATCGCCGTGGCCGGCGTTTCGCGCCGCACGTTCTACGACCACTTCAAGGGCAAGGAGGCGGCCTACCTCGAGGCGTTCGAGGTCGCCGGCGCCGAGCTCATCCGCCGGGTCCGCGAGGCCTATGCGCAGAGCCGGTCGCTGGCAGGCGGTGTCGTCGCCTGCCTGCGCGCGTTTCTTGAGTTCAGTGCCGAGCAACCGCGCTACGCCGAGATGTGCCTCGTCGAGGTGCTCGCCGCCGGACCGGTCGCGATCGAGCGGCGCGACGCCGTGCTGCGCACGCTCGCGGGCGTGCTCCATGAGGGCGCGGAGAGCGATCCGCGCAGCGCGCCCACGCCGCCGATGACCGCCGAGTGGGTGATCGGTGGCGTCTACGAGATCGTCTACGCCCAGATCATCACCGGGCGCACGCGCCGGCTCCCCGAGCTCCTACCCGACCTCGCGTATTCCATCATGCTCGCCTACCTCGGCTCGGACGTGGCGCTCGAGCTCACGCACCGTTTCACGGGGGAGTGGCCAACCGGCCTCGCGCCCGCCTGAGTCGCAGACGCCGATGCGTCGGGCGTTGGCGGCGAGACGGCCGCCGGTGCGTGCTCACGCACCGACGCGCCACGTTCGCGCTTGCCCTCAGACCCGAGCGTATCTTGGGTGCGGCAAGGGCGACTGCGCCGCCGCCGCGCCGGTGCTCCTCGCGTGTGTCGTAGGGTTCCACGTCCGATGCGCGACGTCACCCTGCAGGACACGCTCACGGGCGAGCTCCGGCCGCTCGAGCCCGCGCGCCCCGGCCGGGTGCGGATCTACGCGTGCGGCCCGACCGTCTACGGGCGCGTGCACGTCGGCAACGCCCGCCCGTTCGTCGTGTTCTCGTGGCTCACGCGCTTCCTGCGCCACGAGGGCTACGAGGTGCGGCTCGTCTCGAACATCACCGACATCAACGACAAGATCTACGCCGCCGCGGCGGCGGCCGGGACGCCGAGCGGCGAGCTCGCCGAGCGAATGACCGCGCACTACGTCGCCGACACCGACCGGCTCGGGCTCGGCCGGCCGGACGCCGAGCCGCTCGCCTCCGAGAGCGTGGGCGGGATCATCGCGATGATCGAGCGGCTGATCGCGACCGGGCACGCCTATGCGGCCGAGGGCGACGTGTACTTCTCGGTGCGCTCGGACGAGCGCTACGGCGAGCTCTCCCACCGGCGGCTGGAGGAGATGGACCAGGGCGAGGGCGGGGAGGGGCTCCATCTCAAGCGCGACCCCGCCGACTTCGCGCTGTGGAAGGCGCACAAGCCCGGCGAGGACACGAGCTGGCCCTCGCCGTGGGGGCCGGGGCGGCCGGGCTGGCACATCGAGTGCTCGGCGATGGCCGAGGAGACGCTCGGCATCGACATCGAGATCCACGGCGGCGGCTCGGATCTCGTCTTCCCCCACCACGAGAACGAGCTCGCGCAGACGCGCGGCGCGACCGGGCAGCCGCTCGCACGGCTGTGGGTGCACGTCGGGATGATCCGCATGGACGCCGAGAAGATGTCGAAGTCGGTCGGCAACACGTTCGCGCTCGGGGAGGCGCTCGAGCGCCACGGCTCGGCGACGCTCCTCATGTACTTCGCGCAGGGGCACTGGCGCCAGCCGATGGAGTACGACGAATCCCGGCTGGGGGAGGCCGCCGCGTTCTGCGAGCGCATCCGCGAGGCGGGCCGGCGCCTGGCCGAGGGGGAGAGCCCGGCGTGGTCAGGACCCGTGCGCGAGCGGTTCCTCGATGCGCTCGCCGCCGACTTCTCGACCCCGCAGGCGCTCGCGCAGGTGGCCGACTGGATCCGGCGGGCCAACGGCGAGCCGGCCGGCAGCGTCGGACGGGCCGATCTCGCCGAGATGCTCGACATCCTCGGACTGCGCGGACTGCTCGAGGCCGAGGAGCTCGCAGTTCCCGCCGAGGCGCGGGCGCTGCTCTCGGCACGCGACCAGGCCCGGGCGGCCCGGGATTGGACGGAGGCCGATCGCCTGCGTGACGAGCTGCGCGCGCTCGGCTTCGAGGTGAGGGACGGTCCGGCCGGACCGGAGCTCCGGCCGGCCTGAGCCTCGCCGCGGCCGGCGGACGCGACCGGCACGCGGGCAGGAGCCCGGACGCTCCGGGCGAATCCCTGCAGCAGGGCTCGCTGCACCCGCGCCTGCAACGCCGCGCCCACCCGCACCGTGCCGCTTGACACGCGCGCGGTGTTATGTCAGTCTGCCGCGAGCAAATAAGGATCAACTCGAGCTTGAGGGCTCGGGTCCCGGAGTCGAAGCCGTCGAGTGCTCGACTCGCGGGGAATACGTATTGGTGCGGCGCCAGGGGAGGTAGCGCGCCACGACTTCATCCGGAGGTCGCTGCGCCCGCAGCGACGGGAAAGGTTCGTCCGTGGCTCGACTCTCGGCATATTCTCAGTCTCAACCCAAGGTTGAGGATGGCTATCTCATCGCGCTCGCGAAGCAGGGTCATCCGGAGGCCTACGATCAGATCGTCCGCCGCTACTACGGGTTCGTCCGGTTGAAGGCCTCCTCCTACTTCCTCGCCGGGGGCGACGCGGACGATCTCATCCAGGAGGGGCTCGTCGGGCTCTACAAGGCTGTCCGCGACTTCCGCACCGACCGCGAGTCGAGCTTCCGCAACTTCGCCGAGCTCTGCATCACCCGGCAGATCATCACCGCGGTGAAGACCGCGACGCGCAACAAGCACACACCGCTCAACCAGTACGTCTCGTTCTCCAGCTCGCCGGCCGGCGGCACGGGCGACAGCGAGCCGACGCTCGACGAGGTGCTGCCCGGCTCGGCCGTCCATGATCCGGTCAACCAGGTGATCTCATCCGAGGAGCTGCGGGCGCTCGTGGCCTGCATCTCGACCGCACTCTCCGAGCTCGAGTCGCGCGTGCTCGCGCTCTACCTCGACGGCCACTCCTACGAGGAGGTCGGCCGCCGGTTGGGGTGCGACTGCAAGACTGTCGACAACGCGCTGCAGCGGGTCAAGCGCAAGGTGGGCGCGCACCTGTCCGAGCGCGCGGTCGCCGCGTAGGGCGCGGGAAGCCCGCGCCGCCGCATCGCCCACTCAGGCGGCGGGCGGGGGCCCGTCCCGCGCCGGCGGCGGCGCGAGCCCGATGCGGAAGCTCGCGCCGCCGCCCGGCCGGTTGGCGGCGCTGACCCGGCCGCCCATCGCGGCGACGAGCTCGCCGACGATCGCCAGACCGAGCCCCGAGCCGACCGCCCGCTCGGGATCGGCGCGGTAGCGGTCATGCAGGTAGAAGCGCTCGAAGGCCCGGGGGAGGTCCTCCTCGGCGAGCCCCGGCCCGGTGTCGGTCACGACGAGCTCGCCGGGCCCCGCGCAGACCGTCACCCGTCCGCCGCGCGGGGTGAGCCGGAGCGCGTTCTCGACGAGGTTGGAGGTCGCCTGCAGCAGGCGTTCGCCGTCGCCCTGACCTGAGGCATGCGCGCCGGCGACGACCGACAGCTCGACACCGAGCTCGCGGGCGCGGGCCTCGTGTCGGGCCACCACGTCGCGGGCGACGGCGCGCAGGTCGACCGCCGCGCGCTCGACGCGGAAGCCCGCGCGGCCGAGTCGGGCGAGGTCGATGAGGTCGGAGACGAGGCGATCCAGGCGCCGTGCCTCGGCGGCGATGATCCGGCCGCCGTCGGCGGCGGAGACCGCACCCTCCTGGAGCGCCTCGGCGTACCCGCGCACGGACGTGAGCGGCGTCTTCAGCTCATGGCTGACCGACTCGAGGAAGGCGCGCTCGGCGTCGCGGGCGCGCTGGAGCTCGCCCGACATGCGGTTGAACGAGCGTCCGAGCTCCGAGAGCTCATCAGTGCCGTCGCCGGCGGGCACGGTCACGGCCGCCGCGCCGGAGGCGAGGCGGCGGGTGGCCTGCGCGAGGGCCGCGATCGGACGCGTGAGCCGCCGGGCGAGGACGAACGCGAGGAGCGCCGCGAGCAGCGTGCCGCCGAGCCCGGCGAGCACGAGCGAGGCCAGGAACGGCCGCCACTCGGCGAAGGGCAGCGCCGCACGGCGGACGAGCACGATCCGCCCGAGAGCGCTCATGCGGGCCGCGTAGATGAGCGTCGCGTGGCCGACGTGGATCGTGCCCTGCGCGTCACCGGGCGGGATCGCGCCGAGCACGGCGCGTGTGAGCCTGCGACCGGCGCGGGTCGGCCGCCCCTCCCCGGCCCGGTAGACATGCTCGCCGACGCGGCGCGCCCCCGGGGGGCCGCCGACGAGCGCGACCACGACCGCCTGGTTGCGCAGCTGCGCGGCCTGCCGCGCCGCGATGCGATCGCGCACGAGCACCGCGCCGACGACGACGGTGAGCGCGCACGAGGCGACCGCGGCGACCGACAGGTAGGCGAGCACCCGGCCGCGCAGGCTCATCCGCCTGCGCTCGCCTTGTAGCCGAGCCCCCGCACCGTGCGGATCAGGTTCGGTCGGCCGAGCTTGCGGCGCAGCTGGGCGACGTGCACCTCGATCGTGCGCGTCTCCCCCGGCGAGCGGAAGTCCCACACGTTCTCCAGCAGCTGCTCGCGCGTGACGACCTGGCCGCGGTGGCGCAGCAGGTACTCGAGCAGGTCGAACTCGCGCTGGGTGAGCTCGACCTCGTGACCGCCGACGTGCACCTCGCGGGCCACCGGATCGAGCCGGACGGCGCCCAGCTCGAGCGGCGCGGCCCCGCCCGCGCCACGCGCCGGGGTCGTGCGGCGCAGCACCGCCTTCACGCGGGCGGTGAGCTCGCGCGGGGAGAACGGCTTGACCACGTAGTCGTCGGCACCGAGCTCGAGTCCGGCGACGCGGTCGGGCTCCTCGTCACGGGCGGTGAGCATGATCACCGGCACGGTCCCGCCGATCCGCCGGCAGACCTCGAGGCCGTCGATGCCGGGCAGGCCGATGTCGAGCACGACGAGCGCGGTGCCCGCCCGCTGGTCGAGCTGCGCGAGCGCGGCCTCGCCGCTGCGTACCCATATCGCCTCGTACCCGTCGCGCTCCAGGTACGTGCGCACGAGCGCGCCGATGTGGGCGTCATCCTCGACGATGAGCACGCGTGCGGCCACGCCGCAGATCGTAGGTGCGCCCGAATGGTCGCCCCGGCCGGCTTTACACGCTCCTGAGGTTCGGCTGACGCCGAGCTTGCGGGTGCGCGGCAGGCTTGATCACGTCCGTGGAAGACGACGAACCGAGGTGCTTCATGTCAGTCATCACCACCCGTTCGCGCTCCCTCGCGCTCGGCGCCGTGTGCGCGGCCGCCGGCGCCGGGGCCGGCACCGTCGCGGTCGCCGGCGCATCGACCGGTCGGCGCCCGGCCTCTCGGGGGAGCGCCCATCAGACCCCGCACGCCCGTCGCGGCCTCGCCCGCCTGGCGCGGCGCACCGTCCATGCGACGCTCACCGTGCGCACGCGCGACGGCTTCCGGACGGTGACGATCAACCGCGGCACGGTCGACTCGGTGAGCGGTGACACGCTCACGATGACCGATGGGACGCGGAGGCGCCGTGATCGGAGGGTGACGCTCACGATCCCCTCGGACGCGCGGGTTCGCAACGACCGGAGCCCCGCGTCGCTGTCCTCGCTCACCGCCGGCGAGCGCGTCGTCGTCGTCCAGCTCCCGAAGCGCACGATCGTCCGGGCGCACGCGCCGAAGCGGGCGACGCGCTCCTCCTGACCTCAGGGTCCGGCGTCCGCGCGGCCGAGCGGGCCGAGGTTCGGCTCCAGGCCGTGCAGCTCGAACGCTCGGAAGCGCGAGAAGGTGTGGTGCCCGGGGCCGTGGAAGTCGGAGGAGCCGGTGGTGAGCAGCCCATGCTCGGCGCACGTCCGCACCAGGAAGCGGACCTGCCGCTCGCTGAAGGACGGGTAGAAGGCCTCGACGCCGTCGATCCCGTAGCCGCGGAACGCGTCGAGCGTCGCGCGCACCTCCGCGATCTCGGGGATGTCCCAGAAGGGGTGCGCCCAGACGGCGACGCCGCCCGCGTCGTGGATGAGCTCGACGGCCTCCGCGACCGACGGGGCCTCGCGGTCGACGAACGCCGGCTTGCCCTCGATCAGGTACGCGACGAGGAACTTCGTGGGGTCGAGCAGCCCCTCGGAGCGAAGCCGCTCCTCGTTGGCGGGATGCGAGGTCGCCGCCTGCGCGAGGTGCGGGCGGCCGATCGTCTTGCCCTGGGCGGTGCGCGCCCGCAACGTCGCCTCGTCGAGCTCGTAGCCGAGCTCGCGCAGACGCGCCGCCATCCTCTCGGCGCGCCGCTCCCGGTCGCCGCGCGAATGCGCGAGCGCGGCCACGAGCGGCGGGTGCTCGGGGTCGATCAGGTAGCCGAGGATGTGGATGTCCTGCCGGCCGTCGTGCGTCGTCGTGATCTCGGTCGCGTCGATGAGCCCGATCCCGACCGCCCGGGCCGCCGCCCGAGCCTCGAGCACGCCCGCGCTCGTGTCGTGGTCGGAGAGCGCGAGGAGCTCGACGCCCGCGTCCGCGGCGGCCGCGACGACGTCGGCGGGCGCGAGCGCCCCGTCGGAATGGACGGAATGGCTCTGCAGGTCGAACGTGGGCGCGGCCATGGTCGGCGGAGGGTAGCGGGCGGAAGCCCGCGGGGCGGCCGGCGGCATCGGGGTGCGAGTCGGCCGGGCGCCCGGCGCCCGGCGGCACCGGGGTGCGAGTCGGCCGGGCGCCCGGCGTCCGGCGGCGCTCAGACGACGGCGGGCCGGCCCGCGCTTCCGCGCGCCGGGTCGGGCTCGGCCGGCGGCCTGGCGCCGGGGGTCATCCGCCGCAGCGCGATCAGCCCGCCGAGCGCGACGACCGCGATCGTCACCGTGCCGAGCCCGAGTCCCGCCCGCGGCCCGAACGCGCCCATCGTCGCGCCGACGAGCGGCCCGCCGAGCGGCGTCGAGCCCTGAAAGGCGACGAACCACAGCGACATCACGCGGCCGCGCATGTCCGGCTCGGCGGTGAGCTGAAGCGTCGAGTTGCCGGTCGCCATGAATGAGATGCTGGCCGCGCCGGCGATCGCGAGCGCGACGAGCTCAAGCGCGAGCACCGGCGCGAGCGTCGCGAACGTCATCCCCACCGTGAAGGCGCACGCGGCGAGCACGAGCGGCCGCAGTCCGGTGCGGCCGCGGCCGGCGACGAACAGGCCCCCGAGCACCGCGCCCACGCCCATCGATGCGGTCATGAACCCGTAGCCCTCGGCGCCCGCGTGCAGTCCCCGTTGCGCCATCACCGGCAGCGACACGGAGAACTCATACGTCAGGCAGCCGGCGAGCGCCATCATGGCGAGCGGCACCCACAGGCCCGGCGTGGCGCGGACGTAGCGCAGCCCCTCGCGCAGCTGGCCCCGGGCTCGACGCGCCGGGACGGTCGGGGCCAGCGCGCTCGTGTCCATGCTCGCGAGCGAGTAGACGACCGCGATGAAGCTCGCGGCGTTGAGCAGGAAGCACCAGCCCTCGCCGACGAGCGCGATCATCACCCCGGCGATCGCGGGACCGATCGAGCGCGCGACGTTGACGAGCACCGAGTTGAGGCTCACCGCGTTGCGCAGGTGCGCGGGGCCGACGAGCTCCATCATGAACGACTGACGGGCGGGATTCTCGAACGCGTTGTTGACGCCGAGCACCGCGGCGAGCACGCCGACCTCGACGATCGTCACCTGGCCGGTGACCGTGAGCAGGCCCAGCGCGAGTGCCTGCAGCCCCATCGCGCTCTGCAGCGCGATCATCAGCCGGCGCTTGTCGACCCGGTCGGCGATCACGCCGCCGTAGGGGCCGAGCAGCAGCACGGGCAGCGTCTGCAGGGCGATGATGACCCCGAGGACCGTCGAGGTGCTGTGCAACGTGTGGTAGACGAGCCACGCCTGGGCGGTCATCTGCATCCACGTGCCGGCGAGCGAGATCGCCTGGCCGGAGTAGTAGCGACGGTAGTTGGGGACCGAGAGAGCCGCGAACGTGGTGCGTCCGGCGCGGAGCACCCGCGTCACGGGCGCCGTCCCTTCAGCTCGCGCGCGAGCGCCTCCAGGGCGGGGATCGCCTGCTCGAGCGTGCGTCGGTCGGCCGCCTCCAGGCCGGCGAGCGCCTCGTTGATCGCCTCGGTTCGCTCCTGGCGCATGCGCTCGGCGAGCCCGTGTCCGGCTTCGGTGGCGCTCACCCACGCCGCGCGGCGGTCATCGGTGTCGCACGTGCGCGCGACGAGCCCCGCGTCGACGAGCTGGGCGACCGAGCGCGAGAGCATCGTCGGGTTGATCCCCTCGACATCGGCGAGCTCGCCGAGGCGCACCGGTCCGGTCCGGTCGATCGTGAGCATGAGCGAGATCCGCGTCGGGGTGAGCGCCGCCTCTTGCCCGGAGGGGGTCGGGCGCAGCTCCCGCGAGAGCCGGCCGATCACCGCGCGCAGGCGGGTGGCGGACTCGGTGTCGAGGAGCGTGGTGGTCGATCGCATCGGGCAGCGGCGCAGGAAAGTAGTTGCTTGCTGGCAAGCATCAGCCTAGCACACCGTAAGGCCCGGGCATCCGCGGCCGACAGGCCCCGGCGCTTCCGGAGTCGCCGCGGCACGGAGGCGATCCCGCCGTTCGTCCACGCGGAACAAACCTGGAAAAGTCCAACAGGTTTCGGGCCTTTCCTATGCTTCGTCGGTGCAGGCCGGCGCTTGCCGCGGACGGCGCCGACACGGCGCGGCACAATGTCAACCGACTCTGTCGACAAAACGAGGAGACATGCGATGACGCTGCAGATCGGGGCGACCGCCCCAGACTTCGAGGCCGACACGACCGAGGGCCGGATCCGCTTCCACGACTGGCTCGGGGACTCGTGGGGCGTGCTCTTCTCGCATCCGAAGAGCTACACGCCGGTGTGCACGACCGAGCTCGGATACATGGCGAAGATCAAGCCCGAGTTCGACCGCCGAGGGGTGAAGATCATCGCGCTCTCGGTCGATCCCGTCGACGCGAACACCGGTTGGTCCTCGGACATCGCCGAGACGCAGGGCAGCGCGGTCAACTATCCGATCATCTCCGACGCCGACCTCTCGGTTTCCAAGGCGTATGGGATGCTCCCTGCCGACGCGAGCGGCGACCCGGCGAGCCGCACCCCCGCCGACAACCAGACGGTCCGCAATGTGTTCGTGATCGGGCCGGACAAGAAGATCAAGCTGATCCTCGTCTATCCGATGTCGACCGGCCGGAACTTCGACGAGGTGCTGCGGGTGATCGACTCGCTCAAGCTCACCGCCGAGCATCAGGTTTCCACGCCCGCGCAGTGGACCCGCGGCGACGACGTGATCATCTCCGGCTCGGTCTCCAACGACCAGGCCAAGGAGATCTGGCCCGACGGCTGGCAGGCCCCGAAGCCCTACATCCGGATCGTTCCCGATCCGGTCAAGTAGGCCGCCGGGTGGATCGGGCGGTCGCGCCCGGGCAGGCCGAGCGCGACCGCCGATCGATCAGCCGGCGGCCGCGGCGAGCCGCTCGAACTGCTCGTCGCTGAGCTCGATCGAGGCCGCGGCGAGGTTGTCCTCGAGGTGCGAGACGCTCGAGGTCCCGGGGATCGGCAGCATCACCGGTGAGCGTCGCAGCAGCCACGCGAGCGCGAGCTGCGACGGGGTTGCGCCGATCTCGCCGGCGATCTCCTGGAGCGGGCCGCCGTCGCGGGCGAGCTCCCCCGTCGCGAGCGGGAACCAGGGGATGAACCCGATCCCGTGCTCGGCGCAGTGGTCGAGCAGCGGCTCGGCGGAGCGGTTGGCGAGGTTGTAGAGGTTCTGCACGGAGGCGATCTCCGCGGTCCGCTGTGCCTCCTGCAGCTCCTCGATCGTCACCTCGGAGAGGCCGATGTGACGGATCTTGCCCTCCTGCTGGAGCTCGACGAGCGCGCCGAGCGACTCCGCCACCGGCACCGCGGGGTCGATGCGGTGCAGCTGGAAGAGGTCGATCCGCTCGAGGCCGAGCCTGCGCAGGGACATCTCGCACTGCTGACGCAGGTACTCGGGGCGGCCGACGGGCTCCCAGACGCCGGGGCCGGGACGGACGAGCCCCGCCTTGGTGGCGATCACGAGGTCGTCGGGATAGGGGTGGAGCGCCTCGTGGATCAACTCCTCGGACACCGCCGGCCCGTAGGAGTCGGCCGTATCGATGAAGTTCACCCCCCGCTCGACGGCCCGGCGCAGCACCCGGAGCGCCTCCTCGCGGTCGGCGGGAGGGCCCCAGACGCCCTCCCCGGTGAGCTGCATCGCGCCGTAGCCCAGGCGGTTGACCCGCAGGTCGCCGCCGAGCTCGAACGTACCTGACTGAGAGACGTGCGTGGTGGACATCGGATTGCATCCTTTCGGGTCGTGTCGGGTGAAGCCAAGCCCCCTGAAGGACGCTTTCCGCGGCCGGGCGACTCCAACCACCGGGCGGTCGGTCACTCGCCGGCCACACCGACGCCGCTCGGTGCGGTTGCCCGGTCGGACGCCTCAACCACCGGCACTCGGTCAGCCGCCGCCCGCACGCCGGGATATGTTCGGGAGATGAGGAACGCAACCCGCACCCTCCCGCCCGTCGAGCGGTTCATCGACGCGCTGCTCGAGCGCGACGGCGCCGGTGGCTCGTGGCTTGCGCGGCTCCTCCGGGCGGCGCCGCGCGGGCGCGCCCGCTTCGGCGAGCTCGCCGACGCGCCCGGCTGGCTCCAGGCACCCGTCGCCGTCCGCACCGAAACCGGCCGGCGCGGCGCGTTCGAGTACCCCGCGGTGCCGTCGCGCGAGCTGCTCGGCTGGTTCATCGACCATCCCGAGCGTCTCAATCGCGTCGAGGACGCGGACGCGTCCGCGGAGACGCTCCGGCTGCGCAGCGCGCTGCTCGACGACGACCCGCCCGGAGCGCGTGCCCGGGCGCAGGACCGCGCCCATGACCTGCTGCGCGAGCGCACCCCGTTCGGGGACGCCTGGTGGCGCTTCGAGCCCCCGCGCGTCGCCGACTGCCTGCTGATGACCGACCGGCTCGTGCTGCTCGTGTCCGACGGCGCGAGCGCCCTGGCTCCCGCGACGCCGTGGTTTCCGCCGCGCACGGGGCTCGCCCGCGACCTCGAGGCCGCGCGGCGCTTCGCCGAGGGGCACAAGGCGTGGGGCGTGCTTGTGCTCGGCCTCGAGGACGACGCCGCGGACGCGGACGCGATTCTCCGGCGGATCGGCGAGGGCGCCCCGCACCTCGACGCGGACGCCCATCACGAGCTGGCGGCGGGATACCTCGGCGGCCTCGGCTGGCCGCACGCCGCGGCGGCGACCGGGCTCGACCCGACCGCGTTCTGATCCCGGGGCCGTCCGGTGCCGCGCGGCCGGTCCCGAGTGAGCCCGGCGCTCGACCGGGCTGGGGTCGCCGATCCGTCGCGACCGCCCGCCATCGCCCTGGACGTCTGTCGGAGGGAGCGCCGACCGCGCTCGAGGCCCGACGGGGCCGGTGCCGACCCGACGCAGAGGAGTGCGCACGGCCGACATCATCTCTCGACCTCTCAGCCTCACCGCGGTGCGTCCGCGCGCGGTCGCGCTGGTCGCGGCGACCGCGCTCCTGGCCGCGGCGCCGGCGGCGCTTGCCCATGGTCGAGCCCACACCCGGCGCGGACGCGGTGTGGTTCAGGCTCGGCCGTGCGCCGGCGCGAACACGAGCATCCCCGACGCGCCACCGGATCTCATGCGTCGCGCCGTGCTCTGCCTGATCAACGACCAGCGCATCGCGCACGGCGTCCCGAGGCTCGTGGCGAGCGCGAAGCTCGACCGCTCCGCGCAGGGGTGGACGGACTCGATGGTCGCCACCGACGACTTCACCCACGGCGACGCATTCATGAACCGCATCAGCGCCGCCGGCTTCGACTGGTCGACCGTCGGCGAGAACATCGCCACCGGGTACGACACGCCCGCGGCGGTCGTGCGCGCCTGGATGGCGAGTCCCGGCCACTGTGCGAACATCCTCGATCCGGGCTACCGCGAGGTCGGGACCGGCCTGTCCGCCCGTCGCATCCCGCGCGCCTCCCCCCGGCCCGGTACCTGGACGCAGGACTTCGGCCGCCTCATGGGCCAGCCGGCGCTGTCGAGCGACACCGGCCCCGCGAACGCCTGCTACCGCTGAGCGACGGACCTGCCGACGCCCGCGGTCACTGAACGTGGCCCGCCGACGCCTGCGCGCCGGTCTCCCCGACGTCTGCGAACGCTGAGCGCCGCCCTCGCGCGCCGGTCCGGTCTCCGCGTTCCCCGGTTGGCAGGAACAGCCCGACCGCGGCGAGCGTCCACAACCCCGACCAGGGGTTTGCGCGTCGGGCGGGCTTCATCTTCCTCTCACGGACGCTTGGAATCGTTCGCCGAGTGAGCTCCGGACGCCGCCGCCCCGACGCCCCGCGCACGCGGGCCGCCGCGCCCGCACGTCACGCTGCGGCAACCCCCCGACGGTCCCGGGCCTCCCGACGGCCCCCGGCGGGGCCTGCGGCTCGGGCGCGGTCCGGGCGCTGGCGGTCGGACCGCATCCCCGTGATCGGCCGGCTGCTGCCGACGCCGATCGAGCCGAAGGTGCCCGAGATCATCCTGCTCTTCTGGGTGGTGAAGATCCTCACCACCGCGGGCGGCGAGGCCACCTCCGACTACCTCAAGCGTTACGGGAACTTCGGCGGTGGCGGCGTCGAGGTCGGGCTGTTCCTGATCGCGCTCGTGCTGCAGTTCACGACGCGGCGCTACCGGGCGGTCACCTACTGGTTCCTCGCCTACGCGATCGCCATCGCGGGCACCGGCATCGCGGACTTCCTGCACCTCGACGCCCACATTCCGTATCTCGGCACGAGCATCCTGTGGGCGGTCGTGCTCGCGGTCATCTTCATCGTCTGGTACCGCAGCGAGGGGACCCTGTCGATCCACAGCGTCCACACGCAACGGCGCGAGGCGTTCTACTGGGCGACTGTGTTTGCGACGTTCGCGCTGGGGACAGCGCTCGGCGATTACACCGCGATCGCGCTCGGGATGGGCTATGTGCCGTCGGGGATCTTCTTCCTCGCGGTGTTCCTCGTGCCGGGCCTCGCCTACTGGAAGTTCGGGCTGCGAAGCGTCCCGGCGTTCTGGATGTCGTACGTCGTGACCCGGCCGCTCGGCGCGTCGTTCGCCGACTACGTGAGCAAGCCGCGCGCGATGACCGGGATCGGTTTCGGCGACGGACCGACCGCGCTGCTCATCTCGGTGATCGTGCTTCTCCTCGTCGGGTACCTCGCGGTCGCACGGCTCGACGTCCAGGCGGGCGACGAGGCGCTCGCCGAGGGCAACCTCGCCTGACCGCGGGCGTTGCGGGCCGGCCTCGCCTGGCCGCGGGCGTTGCGGGCCGGCCTCGCCTGGCCGCGGGCGTGGCGGGCCGGCCTCGCCGAACCGCGGGCGCCGCGGGCCGGCCTCAGTCGGGCCCGCCCGGGCGGATCAGCCCGGTCTCGTAGGCGAGCACAACCGCCTGCACGCGGTCGCGCAGGCCGAGCTTCATGAGCACGCTCGAGACGTGGGTCTTCACCGTCGCCTCTCCGACGACGAGCGCGTCGGCGATCTCGGCGTTCGACATGCCGCGGGCGAGCAGCTCGAACACCTCGCGCTCGCGGTCGGTGAGCTCGGCGAGCCGTTCCGGGCTGCGCTCCACCGGCGCCGGCAAGCGCCGGGCGATGAGATCGAGCAGCTGGCGGGTGACCGCCGGCGTGAGCAGCGCGTCGCCGGCGGCGACGACCCTGACCGCGTGGACGAGCTCGTCGGCGGGCACGTCCTTGGTGAGGAAGCCGCTTGCGCCAGCCCGCAGCGCCTCGACGATGTACTCGTCGAGGCCGAACGTCGTCAGCACGAGGATCCGCTGGTGGGGAAGCCGGCGGATCGCCTCCAGGCCGTCGAGCCGCGGCATCCGGATGTCCATCAGGATGACGTCGGGACGGGCCGCCCGGGCGGCGGCGACCGCCTCCAGCCCGTCGGCGGCCTCGGCGATCACCTCCATCTGCCCGGTCGCCTCGAGGACCGCGCGGAAGCCCGCCCGCATGAGCGGCTGGTCGTCGGCGATCAGCAGGCGCAGCTTCGGCATCTCGTGGAAGGTGGTCGACGGAGCCGCACCGGCGGATCCCGCGTCACGCGTCGAGCGTAGGGGGCTCGTGCCCACGCCGCATCCGTCGGCTTGACGATCCGGCGCTCCGCCTCGCGATGGAGGCGCGGTCAGCCGCCGCCGCTGACGGTGCCGCTGCCCCCGGAGGACGTCGACTTCGTCCCGCCGCCGCTGACGGTGCCGCTGCCCCCGGAGGACGTTGGCTTCGTCGCGCCGCCGCTGCCGCCCGAACCACCGCTTGCCGTGCCGCCGCCGTGCGAGCCCGTGCCCGGGGCCGTGCTGGAGGGCGGCGTCTCGACGGGTGGGGGCGTCGTGTCGACCGGCGCCCGGCCGCTGGATGTCGTCGGCGGGGTGGAGACGGTCGGAGCGGGCGTCGTCTCGGCCGGAGCGACCGTGCTCGGAGCCGTCGGGGCGGCGGGCGTCGTCGGAGCGGGAGCGGTCCGGCCGGGCGTGCGCGCGCGGATCGCACGGCGGTGCACGGGCCGGTGCCGGGTCGCGACGTCGTGGCGATGGATCGCCCGGGCGCGACGGCGCGTGGCGGCCGGATGACGCGCACCGGCGGCGCGATGTGCAGGTGCGGAGAGCCGCCGCAGCGAGGCGGCTTGGGTTCCCGAGGCGATCACGGTCGACGATTGCCGATGGGCCGACCTGGAGGAGGCCTCCGCGCCCGCGGCCGCCGACCTCGCGCGGGGGACGCCATGGGCGAGGAGCGCCACCGCGATCCCGAGCACGGCGAGGAGAAGCGCCGTCCCGCCGATGACGGCGTCCGGCCGGCGATTGCGCCTCCGCGCCCGCGCGCCGCGCCCGCCGCGACCTGTGTCGCCGCGCCGGTCCTCGCCGGCGTACGCGGTGGATGCGCACCGGCGGTTCGGGAGCAGCACCGGGCCGATGCGGTCGCCGACGACGCGGAGGCGATAGGCGCGCCGCTCGAGGTCGTACGTGAGCAGCGGGACGCCCAGCCTCAGCAGAGCCGGTGAGGCGTACCGCCTGGGACGCGGCGTCACGCGCATGCGCGCCCGAGGCTCATCGTTCGGCCTGCATTTCTCACAGGTCCGTCATCAACCTCTCAGTAGCTGCTCAAAGCTTGTCGATTAATGGTAAGACCTGCGGAGAGATGAGGAGGTTCGGTGCGACCGCGCTTTTCCCGCTGTTTGCGCTTTTTTGCTGCGCGCTCACCGGGTCCGCGGCGGCCGCGACGGGCACCGCCCCGACCGTGACGGGTGGGTTTCCGCCGCTGATCAGGGCGACGCTGACAGCGACACCCGCGCAGTCTGGCGACTCGATCAACTGGGAGACCTGCGATCCGAACGGCACTCCGGTGACCCTGGCCACGGGAACGATGACGTACATCCTTCAGTCGACCGACGCGGGACACGATGTGTGCGCCGTCGAGATGGACCCCACCGGTCTTATCGTGGGTGTCTCTGATCCGGTCGGTCCCGTCGGCACAGGACCGACGCTGAGCGCCGCCGGAGCGGGTGTCACCGAAGGGCAGGTGATCACGGTCACCCAGGGCGCGTGGGGTGCCGGCTCGAGTACGCCGACGGACACCTGGTACCGCTGCGACTCGAACGCGGCGAACTGCGCGGCGATCACCGGCGCGCCGGGTGTCGCCGTCACGGGCGGCTCCTACACGCCCGCGCGCGCGGATGTCGGCTCGACGATCGAGGTCGCCGAGACGGCAACCTCGTCGACGGGAGCCTCCGGTTCGGTGACGACGGCGCCGACCGGGGTCGTCGATGCGACGCCACCCGCCGTCGATCCGAACAACCCGCCGACGGTGAGCGGCACCGCGCAGGTCGGCGACACGCTCACGGCCGTTCCCGGGAGCTGGTCGAACGTGCCGACCGGGTACACGTACCAGTGGGAGCGCTGCTCCGCGGGGACATGCACGCCGATCAAGGACGCGACGGCCGGCACGTACGTGCCCGCGGCCGGCGATGTCGGCGACACGCTCCTCGTCGACGTCGCGGGCGCGGTCGATCCCGGGTCGCCCTACGGGGCGGTCGGCTCTCCGTACCCCTCCTATCCGACGAGCCCGGTCGCCCCGGCTCCCAGCCCGCCGCCGAGCCCCGGCGGGACCGTCGGCTCGGCGCCGCCGCCTCCGGCCGCTCCGGTTGTCCCGGTCCTCAACCCGCGCAGGCCGGACGTGGTCGGCCGCCTCACCGCGACGATGCAGTGGACGTTCCGCTACGGGGCCAGGTCCACCCAGATCCTCGCGCTCGCCGTCGAGGAGCCGGCGCTCGGCGCCCGGATCGTCACGCGCTGCGTCGGCCACGGATGTCCGACCCGCGCCCGTTACGTGAGGGTCGGGCCGCTCAAGCGCTGCGCTCGAGCCAGGCGCTGTCGTCCGCCGCGCGTCGTGAACCTCGGGCGGGAGTTCCGCGGTCGCAGGCTCGGTGTCGGCGCCCGCGTCACGGTGCGGATCAGCCGCGCGCACGACATCGGCAAGTACTACCGCTTCCTCGTCCGTTCGCGCCGCCCGCCGTCGGTGAGGATCAGCTGCCTGGCGCCCGGCTCGATAAGGCCGGGCAGGGGCTGTACCGGCGTCTGACGCGCCGGTCCGAGGCAAGCGGGCGAGCCGCCGCCGCCGCGAGCGGGTGCGCGCTTCGGCCGCGGCGCTCGATCAGGGCAGCCGCCCGGCGCGCCCGGCCTCGAGCTTGCGGCGCTCCCGCCGCGCGCCGTGGATCTGCCCGACCGCGTAGCCGCCGGCGAGCGCGACGGCGGCCGGGATGAACGCGAGCACGAGGGCGCTCACCGCGGCGATCACCTTGAGCACGACGATCACCGCGACGATGAGGACGGCGACGGCGATGACTGACCTCATGGCGCGGACCATACTCTCCCCGGCCGTGGCGGGAGCCCCGTCCCGCCCCGTCAGCGAGCCGCGCGCGTCAGAGCCGCCGATCGACCTGCTCGCTCTCCAGGGCGAGCACGCCGAACACGCACTCGTGCACCCGGTACGGCGGCAGCCGCCCCACGAACCGGGTGAGCCCCTCGACGCCGAGTCCGAGCTCCCGTACCGCAAGGCCGCGCTTGCGGGCGAGATTGGGGAAGCGCAGGCGCTCGATCTGTCGGCAGCGGCGCCCTCGGGCCGTGGGTGATCCGCAGGTGCTTCGCAGCACGCACCGAGGCCACCGGGACCCGCGTCCACCGGACGGGCTGAGATCGTCCCGCGGGGGCGGACCGGGCCAGGAGTTATACTCGTCGAGTATGACGGCGGCGCGAATCGGCGCGAAGGGCCAGCTCGTGATTCCCAAGGCGGTCCGGGACCAGGCTCGACTCCATCCCGGAGATGAGGTCGACGTGGTCTTCGAGGACGAGCGCATCGTGATCGCCGGCCGCCGCAGACCAGCGGGGCTGGCAGGGCGCTTCCGCGGCAGCGGCATGGCCGAGCGTCTCTTGGAGGACCGCGGTCGCGAACCGAGATGAGCGCCTGCCTGGACTCATGGGCGGTCCTGGCCTGGCTTGACGGACAGCAGCCGGCGATGGATCGCGTCAGCGAGGTGATCACGTCTCGTCCGGTGATCAGCTGGATCAATCTCGTCGAGGTCTACTGCCGGCTCGAGCGCGACCACGGACGGGATCAGGCAGATCAGACCCTGAGCGAGTTGCGCGCGACCCTCGCTCCGGATCTCCCCGGGACCGCGCGCATGATCGAGGCCGCTCGGCTCAAGGCGCGGGCTGCGATTGCGCTCGCTGACTGCTTCGCGGCCACGACCGCCGCGGCTCACGGCTTGACGCTGATGACCGGCGACCCCGAGTTGCTCGAGCTCGACGATCCGCCCTGCGCGCTTGAGGATCTGCGCCGCCCCGCAGGACGAGGGGGGAGAGGAGAAGAGCCCGCCGGGGGACTCGAACCCCCACGACCCTGATGACAAACCGCCGGGTTGCATCGTGGAGGTCCCCATCCTTGGTGACCGCCACTCGGTCGTCAGCGTCGGCCAACCCGGCGATCCGCCGGTCGGTCGTGTGGGTTCCATCCGGAGCGTCCGCGCGGGTATCGGGACAGCCGACTGGATGACGCTACTCGCGCCCAAGCAGGAGGTCGATGCCGGCGAGGACGCGGTTGAGATAGGCGGCGGGAAGCCGAGCGGTGCGTTCGGTGATCAGGTCGCGGTCGATTGCGACGATGAGCGAGACATCGGCGACGGAGTCCTTCGGCAAGCCGGTGCTGGTGGCCGGCAGCAGCACATTGCCGGGTGCGGCGGCCAGCCGCTGGTTGCTGGTCAAGGGCACCACGACGGCGGTCGTGATGCGACTGGCGTTGAACGCGTCGCCCTGCACGATGAGAACAGGACGACGAAACCGTGCGGCCGATCCGACGGGCTCCGCAAGCAACGCCCAGCAGACGTCGCCTTGGGCGATCACCATTCGCTGCGTTGCAGCGTGCGACGCGCGACACGGTCGACAAACCCGGCCTGGTCAGCGGCCAGCTCGTCGGCGATCGCGTTCAAGGCGCTGGTCACGGCGGCGCCATCGCGGCGC
>Ga0070737_10001039_pt1 | contig 44400 bp, 38 predicted proteins | sample Coa_R1_10_FD_66438 | JGI IMG/M metagenome (GOLD analysis project Ga0070737, IMG submission 66438) | Surface soil microbial communities from Centralia Pennsylvania, which are recovering from an underground coalmine fire - Coalmine... | ecosystem: Environmental > Terrestrial > Soil > Unclassified... | reverse complement strand
AGAAGGATCTGCTGTGGGTTAGAGAGTACAATTCTTCATCCAGTTACTACCTAACGACTTATAGTTATGATCTCTCGGCGAACCTCCTCTCAGTAACCGATGCAAAGAACCAGAAGACTACTTATCAATACGATGACCTGAATCGGCTCATTGTAACCAAGTATCCAGATGGTACAAACCAGACTGTAACATACGATAGCGTCGGCAACGTGATCTCGAGACTAGATCCTGCTGGTCACACAATTACCTATGCATACGACCAGCTCAACATGCTCTCGAACGTAACGTATCCCAACGCCGCGAAGGTTCTCTACACCTATGACCTCGCGGGCAATACGCTATCCGTAAGCGGCAACGCCCAGTCCGCGACCTCATCATCTTCGACAACTTTCATCTATGATGCAAGGAACAGAGTGACGAGCGAAACAGACAAGATTGGAGGAACTTCTTATACAACCTCGTACTACTACGACAAGGCGAGCAACGTGGTCGCGATGAACTATCCCGACTCGTACAATCTAACGTACTCTTACGATTTTCTCAATAGGGTCGTAAACGTTGGGAGCAGCGGCAGTGTTGCCTCGTTCAAGTACACTGTGGACAGTAAGATAAGTTCGATTTCATACTACAACGGCGTGGTGACAACATACAGTTACGATAAGAGGGATAGACCCACGCTGATCCTCTCGAAGAAGGGGACTACAACCTTGCAGAGTCTATCGTACGCATACGACGCGGTAGGAAACGTTATCTCTGTGAACTCTCCTTCGTATAACTACACTTACGACAACCTCAACCGCCTGAATTACACGAGCGGCCCTTGGGGAAAGATCACCTATGCTTATGATGCGGTGGGAAACAGGGTCAAGATGGTTTACGGATCCGTAACAACAACATATCTCTACTCTTCATACAACCGATTGACTCAGGAGAATACGTCTTCGTGGACCGCGACTCTCACCTACGACAAGAACGGGAACCTCAAGAAGATCGTCAATGGCTCTACTTCCTGGAACTATTACTACGACTACGAGAACCACCTCACAGGAGTATCGAAGAATGGGGCGAACGTGCAGAACAGTACCTATGACGCACAAGGCCGAAGGATAGAGCAGAACGTGAGCGGTGCCACCGTTGCATATGTCTATCAGGGCTCGAACAACATAATCTACGAGAAGAATCTCTCGAGTGGAGTGGTCACAAAGCACTACTACGCAGACGGGATGCAGGTAGGAGAGCTCTCAGGAAGCACTTCGTACTACCTCCAGCAGGACAGCATTGGCAGTACGAGACTAGCAACGACAAGTACCGGTGCCATTCAATTCAGTTCTGATTATTTGCCGTTTGGTCCCGAGTACAATCCCTCTGGCTCTGGTATTTACTTCCTCTTTACGGGCAAGCTCATCGATCCTGTAACAGGATTGTACTACTTTGGAGCGAGATACTATGACCCCGAAAGTGGGAGGTTCATTAGTGAAGATACCAATCCGGGCGACGTCAAAGATCCCATGAGCGAAAACAGATACATCTACGCGCGTGACAACCCTCTTTCGTTAGTTGATCCCACTGGGCATATGTTCATTCTGCCTGCACTGAATTATCAAGTATACGTTCCTCCCAGCACGCAGAGCTGCGGATACTTTGGATGCGGTACAGGCACTCAGGTGTACGGACCGCCGCAGCCTCCTACAACCGTGACAACACCTGGTGTATCGAGTGTTGACTCATGTAGCTTTTCCAGCGCAGGATGCCAGAGCACATCAACTAATCTCCCATCGCATACCATGGACTACTACCAATGGCTCGATACTGTTTTCCTTCCACAACATTTGGGGGAAATTGTAACTGACTCAATTGCGGTTGTAATTGCATTCCTCGGACCGATAGCTCTTGCATATCTTGGAGGATCCAACGGCGTAATGGAGGCTGTAGCGGCATCGATCAGCTCCGAGCTTGCTCTTGACGAAGCTAATTTGGCAAACGATCTTAATTCAGGTAATGTTGGAGGGTTGGTGGCTGAAATTGGAAATATTGCAGGCACAGCAGCTGTCTCTCTGTTACACACGCTGAGTCCTATCGAACTTATGGGGCTGGCAGTGGCAGAAACTGGATTGTCGATAGGAACTGGAGGCCTTATAGATGCGGTAGATTGGCTCGCCGGGACCGCGGCTCTTGCAACAACGTTAACTGGCCTTTGGGAAGAATCAATAACTGACTTTAACAACCAAAATTAGTAAGGTGCAATTGCTCTATAAAGAATCCAAGCCTTCTGAGGTGCCTAATCTTCTAGCACCCGTCTAAAAGCGTAGTGGTATTATTAGTGTTGACAGCGTCTGCGATTAGACCTCTCTATGTGAGCCAGCGGGACTGGATCTTTCTTATTCTGGCTCTTCCTCTCTACTTGCCAACCAGCTCCATATACATAGAGTACGAAAGCGCCGGAACTGTGTCGCGTTTCATTTCTGACTCGCTTTCGATTTATGCGATCCCAGCGTATCTTTTCATGGCTATTGGCTTTGTGCCAGCGACACTTTGTATACGCGCGTTCCTAAAGTCAAGACGAATAGAATTTTACAAGGAGCACGTGAGAGTATTCACTTCACTAATCACGAAGAGAACAGTCGACATTCCGTACTCCAGGATTGAGATCGGGCCCCTCAAGGTGGGTTTTCGAGGGGCCGCGCCAAGTTATCGTTTCAAGATGTCAATCAAACAGGAAACTGCCGAGGAACATTCGACTGCGGCTAGCATAATGGAAAAGAGCAAATCATTGCCACCTTCGTTAAATGTCAGAAATGGTATGATTCGCGATCTCAAGATCGACCTATATTCCATGTTGAAGAATAAAACCGATTTTGATGATAGTTCTGCACGGAGATTCAGAGACCAATACTTTGGCGATAATGATTCTCCCAGTGCCTAAAATCTATACAAGAGACAACTCTCTTGGCTGGTCGACCCTACCGGGCACATGTTCACAACGGTTGCATTTAACTACCATTCGACTTTGAGTGCAAAGAACTCGTATACAAACTCACCGGCTTACCAATCATGGATCCTGTCCCAGACAACATCCTCCCAGGACTGCGGAGGCACTGGCTGCGTTGCCAGCAACTACGTGCCTGTCATGAGCAGTAGAACTTACTCAACCGCCGAAGGCGGAACAAGCATTTCGGGACCCACTGTGGACCAAGCGGCATATCAATCGAGCACTATTACTGTTTCGGATGTATTGGATCCTGCCTTGCAAAATGACCCCTCAGCTCACGGCGGCTCGTTGCCAATGTGTAATGGCCAGCCCGGCATGTCATGTGGTGAAGCGGCGGCAATGGGAGTTACTGGTGGTCTGATTATTGCCGATTTTGTGCTTGGCTATGTCACTTTTCTTGCGCCAAATCTATGGACTGGCTATGCCTTAGGTATGTCGGTCGAAGCTACATTTTTTGCGGGAGGATATACTATCGATCATGGTCCGAGTGCTACTGGACAGGGTGCAATAGACGAGGCGGAAGCGGGTGCCGCAGATTGGTATGACCGAACAGACTGGATATTGCCATTCTTGCCAATTCTTGGCCCCCTGTTCTAGGAGGCCCTTGCTCTAAGGTATCTTGGAAATGAGCATCAATTTCAAATCTGAATCTCGCGAGTTATCAAAGCCCGATGAGGGATTCCACTTTAGCTGTTTTTGGGACTGAAACAAAAACTACAAAATCTATCAGGATCTACCACGGATGATTCAGAAACGACCCAGAGCATACGAAATAGGAATACAGAAAAAGCTACAATCGCCAAAGTCACGGCAATTGGATTCTTTGTATATGGGTTGTATCGCGCATATCTTGCATCTGCTGCCCTGATTTTCCTTACGGTCTACCACAATCTCGAGCTATACAATGCATTCGACGCCTACCTCGTAATTGCGGTTACATTGACCTTTCTTGTGGTTGGGATTCTCTCATTCCCCGTCGGCATACTACTCTTGAGAGGGAGCAAGGTCGGAGCAGTCGTAGGCACTTTGATTATGGTCTTGAACGTATTCATCAACCTAATGGACCTTGTGGTCGGAGTGATTACCCTTACACCGGGTTTAGTTGCTGGGCTGTCGTGTTTGCTCATACTAGTGTGTCTATCTGCAGCTTCATGGTGGAAGCTGTCATGATTACTCGGATCACTATTGTGTGTGCCTCCCTGTTATGCTAACATTATCCTCCAGTCCGTCATCGTCGAAAGGGTCTCCGTACAAACACAGAGGTTAAAGCTGATTGATTGCGAGAACTATGCCAGCGGCCCCAGTAGCTCCAGTAGAGTGTCACAGCTACAGTTTCTTTGGATACGGCTGTTTTGTCGAAGGAATAGTGTACTTAATTGTTGGAGCGTTTTTCTTCGTCTTTCTACTGTATCTATTCCGATGGTATAGGAGATTGGGAAAAAATACTGGTGAGGTCGCCGATACTTGACTACAAGTGGAACTTTCTATTACGCCGGCTTTCTCGGCGGAATCTTCAGTACCGGGTGCCAGAAAGGGCACCAGTTAGGCTGCTTGAGCGCGCCAAATTCCCCAGCTTATCAATCTTGGCAAGCGTCCCAAAGTACACCTTCAAGTTCCACTGGCACGTACACTACAACAGTAACTAGCACCTCTTCTACACAAGGGTCTACCCAATCTACAACAACAACTGCGGTGACAGTTACGACCACTACGGTCACTGTAACAGCAATTCCGAGCACAACCACATCGACAAACCCTTATTCATCCCTTCAGTCAATAACTTCATTCTCTACCGCCGATACTAGCGGGTCAACTTACACTGGTACGGTGGACATTCCCAACATTGATGCATGCACATTTGTTGACGCTCTGGCTGCTTCATGCGAACCAGAGATCACTGACCCTGCTCTGGGCAGTTTGGCTGGGTAATCTGTAGCTGGACAAGAGGGGTTCATTGTGGGAGGAGCCGCTGGTTTCATCCTAACGGAACAACAACCTCAGTAAACTGGAATGGAAGACTCTTGTTTGCAAATTGCAGTCCAAGCATCATTTACAGTACAGCTTCGGAGGGCCTTCACCAATTCTCATTTAAAGGCATACCCGTCTACAGCGACGCTCATAGATTCATAACTGGTTAAAGACCACGATGTCCAGCACGAAAGATCAAGGTGAAAATAACCCCAAAGCAACGTGTGGAAAACGACTGTGAATAGAACATTTCCCTCAGTAGCCGAGAGAGAAAAGAAAAACACATGAATTTCCAAGCCAGCTATCTAGTAAGACCCTCTGGAGTAAAGGAAATAATCACCATCTGTGAAGGCTTTCTTGAACCATGGGAATTGAGTCACGCCCGTAAAGCAGTTGAGCGAAAGACGGAAAGCAAGAGTGGAAAGCAAAGCAAAGCAGTAGTGAGAGGAAGAAGGAACAAAGGAACTTCAAGAAGCAGAAAAGTGCCGAGCAAGAGGGAGACACAAGTTAGCGCTGAACTTTACTCGCAGCTCGCAAAGAAAGTTGTAAACGATTCTCTACGTCTCAAGCAAGGAGAGACAGTCACTGTCGAGACATGGAACAACGGGATTCCATTCGCAAGACAGGTAGTAATCGAGGCAAGAAGAATCGGCGCTATCCCTCTCATGATAGTTGAGGACGAAGAGGCCTACCTAGACGGAGTGAAGAACATGCCGAAGGAGGTGCTAGGAAAGATGGGGCAACACGAGTACAACCTCATCTCAGGGACAAACGCCTACGTCTTCATCCCGGGTCCGCCGATAGCTGCCTATGCCCCGATGATTACAAAGGAGGAAAATGTCGCAGCGACATCCTACAACAGCTCATGGTATGAAGCCGCAGAGAATGCAAAACTCAGGGGCGCCAGATTGACCTTCGGGTACGTCGGAAAGGACCTCGCAAAGTTACTAGGAAAAAAGGAGGAGGATATCATATCACATCAGATTAGGGCCGCTCTCGTTGATTACGACGCCCTAAAAGCTCGTGGAAGGCAAATCGCCGAGGATCTTGTCGACGGCGCAAGTGTAGTTCTCTCTTCAGAAGGAGGAGGCAATTCGTTGAAACTCACACTCAAAGGGGATCTCTCCGTTGAGGATGGGATAATAGATGAGCAGGACATCATAGAGGGCAACAACATGGGATACCTACCTCCCGGCATGGTCGCCAAGGGAATTGACTCATCCTCCGTAAATGGCGCCGTTTCGATTTCCCCCTCGCAGTCACGAGTTGGCATCGTATCCGAAGCTAGACTGCACTTTGAAGGAGGGAGACTAACAAGGTGGGAGAGCAAAGATAAGGAAACAAAGGAAAAACTCGACGCACTGATCGGAGCGCTACCAGAAGAAAACAGATTGATTAGATCTCTTACCATTGGTTTCAACCCCGAGGTAAAGTACGGGTACTCGCACGACAGGTTCGTGCCTGGAGCCATCTCGATTACTGGATTCGGATTCACTGCGATCGTCAGAGACGGAGATCTGGTGGTGAACGGGAAGAAACTCGTCGAAGCCGGGACGCTCAGAGTCGCCGAGCAATAGTCGGCGCAAATGACTAGGCTCTGAGCTACTTCAGGAAAGGGAATAGAGAGAAGAGAACGTTTACACTAGCTGAAATACTGGAACGGATTTTTTTCTTCTCCCTTTCAGGATTCTGAGCCCGGCGCCAAGTCAGAAGTTGTCGCCGAGACTTCCTGCGGCACAGGAGGGTTGCTGGCGCTAGGTACGTCTTCCTTGTACTTTTGAGCCAGTTCCTCACTCCAGCTGACCCAGTTGAAGAAATTAGCCTTGCCCAGCGGGCGGTTCTGCTCTTTCAACACGCCGCGGAGATACATGTCCCCGATGAACACCTGTTTTCCTCCTTTATTTGAGCCGGCGGCGGTTTCCGTTACTTCCTTGACGACCATGTACGAGGATCTATGCCAGTTGGTGCTTCTCACCACGAACGGCGTTTTTCGTCCGCCCTCCTCGTAAATCATGGGAAGCGTCTTGAGGCTCTCGTCGTACTTAAAGACTGCTCGAAAGCAGTTCTCGCAAAAATACATTGTCCGCTTTCTCGTTGTGACGATTGAGGCCTTCTCCCTCGACATTTCTCGCTCACACCTCTGGCAGTTGACATTCGGGTCTTGCTGGGAGGGTGAAAGTTCGGATTTCGCCATTTTACTTTTCTGCTGAGTCACTCGCTCGAACAGCGGTGGCATATTAAGGTGTGGTGAAGGGAGTTCCGACGCTAAAAAGAGAGAAAAAAGAAAATTGGGGGAGTGGGCGAATTCTTTTGCGAATTGCCCCCAATTTTTTGCTCCGAGCGGAGAACCCTACTGTCTTCCGCGCAGCACCCTATGAAGCAGCGACATAGCTGATCGCTGTTCCCCAGTTCGCGAACAAGGTTCGGGTTCCACCGCATGTGATCGCGTCGAACTGGTTACCGTTGGTTGCGCCGCTCAGGAAGGCTTGGTCGCCGCAGTTTTGATATTGGATGTACTCCGCGCTAAAGTAGACATTGCCGTGCCCTCCAGTTGATGGGACGAAGATTGCCTGACCATAGTCACCCCACCTCGGTCTCGTCAAACCAGGCCAGAACTGATACTCGGTGGCGCTGTCCGAAGGAGACTTGCCGGTAGCAGTGACATGGATCACGCTTTGTCCCGTCAATACCGTGTAAGCGGTGCTCGGGTAGTAGCCAGGGCCGGAGAGCGTGAATGACATCAGGGCGTTCCCGCCGTCGGTGGCAGCGATAGATGGGAACTCGATGTCCGCATTGCCCGCGGCTACGTAGCCTCCGCCCGCTACAGATGTGCTCCCTATAGCCCAGAACGCAGCGCCGAGGTGCAGCCCGCTTTTCTCGGCGACACCGGTGCTAACAGCTGCCCACAGGTGGCCGTGTGCATACGAGGCCTGCGTGGCTCCATCACCGTTGCTTGCGAGTCCTGACTCTGGACAGGACTGTGCCTGAGATAGCCCTAGTAGTCCGCAATTATCGCCGAGCGGAATTGGACCTCCCTTCTGAGCTCCGAGACCGCAGAACCCGCCATATTGTACCAGACATGCGAGTCCTTCATCCCTGTAAGTTATTTGCGGCGTGGTGTAAAGAGTTCCGCCGAAGGCGATGCCACTGCATGTTTTGCATTTAGCGCTGTTCAGGTTTGAAAGGCCTGTCCAATCAAATGCCGCAACGCGATTGTCTCCCGCGCCGAAGAAGTCAAGCGTTGCGACCATCCAGCCAGTGCCTCCGTGAGTGTTGTCGAACTGTGACGCATCGGGAGTCTGGGCAGGTATCACCTGGTACCAACAGACTCCGACAGTGCAGTCAAAAGCTTGCGGCTGGAACGCTCCATTTGCCGGTATGGGATACAGATTTGCCGCTGTACCCATGTTTTCATAGGCTACGGTTACGGTCTTGGCTGGCTGACCCGTCTCGAGCGCGTTCAGTCCAAAGGCAAATTCCTGCGCTCCGTTGAAGCCATTGCAGCCAAACCCTGAACCAGAGCTACAATAGGTTGGCAAGGCCCCCAGATTGAACTCGTCGTAGAAAAGCATCCACGCATCTCTGGTGGTTCCCTGCTTTGCGTAGTCGTTGAGAAGTTGGCTATTGTCCGTACCGGCTGGGCCGCAGTGTGAACCCGGATCACAATTTACAAAGTTCGGGTCGAGGAAGTAGACGTTCCAAGAAGTTGTCAGAGGATTGTTGCCTACGCTGACCGCAATCCCTTCTCTGCAGGTATCTGGTACAGCGACGAAGCATCCCTGGAACGGCCCGGGCTGACCGCTAGGTCCTGGCGTCTCTGGTGTCGTGGACACGAATTCCGTGATGAACCAGTGTCCGCCGTTGCTGTAGTCATACAGGCACGAAACGTCACCTGCACTGCTCCAACTAAGGGTGTTGAGTCCCATTAAGTTATCCATCGATGCGACACCCGAGAGAGGCTTTAGGCTCGAAGCGCTGTATACCTGCAGTATGCCTATGTTCAGAATTTCCATGACGTATTGGTTATTTGCACACAGTCCCTGATCAGGGGGCTCAACTGTGTATCCGAAGGTCTGGAAATTTTCGACCGCATTTAGGGCGAATGGGTTCGTTATTGCGCCACCGGAGCTCAGACTTGTTGCCTCGCATTGAGTGGCCGATGATGAGCAGCTTTCTACGGTCTGACTACCCGATACACCGTTTGAGGATTGAGCGGAAGCCGGTTTTGCGTTGAGCGAAACAGGATTCAAAGGCGAGGGGAATCTCGAGGTGGAGAGAGCATTGTTCGTTGATGCCCTAAGAGAATTCGACGCTCCGAAAGGCGATGATACGGTTGTGGGTCCCGCGAGGAATTCACCGGCGGTTCCTACAAAGGTTGGAGCGGCTGACGTGAAAGAAGAACTTGACTGCTCGACAGGGGTAGAGGAGGAGGATGGTGATAACGATTGAACCATCGCTCCGAAACTTGCTGGCGCACCGCTAACCAGTAGAATTGAGAGAATTGCTATCGAAATCAAACTTATCGTTTTTCGTTTTGAGAGCTTGTAGAGCGAAAACATAGAAGCGGGTGATAGTGAACCATTATTTATCTCTTCAAGACTATCCTATCATAGATGCTTCGGCAAGAAGAAACTTCCAGCCGGCGGGATTTGAGACTTAGGTTCTCCTCTGTTCCGTTAGAATTTCCAGTTCGAAATCTAGCTGGAGCTCTCAATCAATGAAACGCGGTAACTGTATCGGGATCCGACATATCTTCGATGTGTCAGAGGATTTGATAGAGACGATGACTCAAAGTTAGGTACACTAGTTTGATTGAAATCTGTTTGCCAGAAAAGAGAGCTCGACAACAAGGGCAAGCGTTTATCACTGCTCAGATGCTCGTTCCGATTTCTGTTAGAGTCAAGGCGAGAGCCAGATCCGACTGGTAACTTGAACTTCGTCTAACTTACAACTTTGAAATTGAATATTGACACATGTTCTTCTCTTTCAATCTTCTTCCTCTTTATCCCGCGTACCATGCCATCAACGGAAGGGCCGAAGAGAGAACACTTATCACTTTATTTTCCGAGAAAACCCCTGGATCAGAAGCGAATTGTCAGAAAAGCTACCCGAGGATTTGAAATTCATCAGGGGGGCGGGACGGTACGTCGATGACGTCAAGTTCGATAACATGCTTCGCCTAAACGTGGTGAGGAGCCCTTACGCTCACGCTAGAATAAAAGAGATTGACCTCTCGGATGTCACAAAGAACGGAGCTAGTCTAGTCATGACCGCCTCGGACATTTCTCAGGTATTCAAGAATAGCATTCCTTCATTTCCTCACCCTCAGGCAAAGATCATCGGACTTCCTGTCCTCGCTGAGAGAAAGGCAAATTTTGTTGGGCAGCCTGTCGCCGCATTTGTTTCTTCGAACAAGTACGACGGAGAGGACCTCGAGGAGCTAGCTTCGGTTGACTACGAATCGCTTCAGCCGGTTCTCGACCCCCTCAAAGCAATCGAGCCCTCCTCGCCCATCATCCACGAGAGCATAGGAACCAACGTAAACCTCTCCACCACTGAAGGCAGGGGAGATGTGGATAGCGCGTTTTCAAGGTCAGACGCAGTGGTAATAGAGGACCGCCTGTCCACCCACCGCGTTGCTCCAAACCCGATCGAACCACGTGGTATAATCGCAAGCTGGGACGGAAAAAGGTTCACGGTGCTTGTCTCCTGCCAAGGCGTCTTTGCGCTCAGAGAGGCCTTCAAGGATACTCTCAAACTTTCAAACGAACAGATCAGGATAATCCAGACCGATGTGGGAGGGGCATTTGGCTCAAAGAGCCAGCTCTTCCCCGAGTACGCGCTCGCCTGCTATGCGGCTATGAAACTCCGAAGGCCGGTAAAGTGGATCGAAACGAGGAAGGAGAACCTCATTGCCACGCACCACGGGCGCGACGTCATGGCAGATATTTCACTCGCGGCGAAGAGGGACGGGGAAATTCTTGGCCTGAGAGGCCGAGTCGTCGCCGATGTCGGCGCTTACAGTTTCTCCGTGAACACAAGATACGGCACCTTTGTCGCAGATCAGCTCACAGGTCCCTATAGGACTCCGCTCGCAAGAGTCGAGGTGCTGAACGTCTTCACAAACAAGACTCCGCTAGGGCCATACAGGGGAGCGGGGAGGCCCGAGGCCGCATTCTTCTACGAGCGGATGATGGACCTGCTCGCGGACGAGTTGAAACTCGATGAAGTCGAGGTCAGGCAGAGGAACTTTGTGAGGCCGGAAGAGATGCCCTACGCTTCTCCGACTGGCTTCGTTCTGGACACGGAGGATTACAGATCAATTGTGAAAAAGTCGCTAGACTTTCTCGAGTACAGAAAGATTTCTGAACAGATTTCGAAGACCGGAGTTTCAGGCGCGTCATCAGCACCACTGCTTCTGGGTCTCGGTATCTCGGATTACATAGAGGTAAACAGGTCGGCCCCCGGAGAGTCCGCTCTAGCAAGGTTGGAGAAGGATGGCACGATTACATTGATTTCTGGACTTGGGCCGCACGGACAGGGTCACCTCACAATGCTCACGAATTTGATTTCTAAGGAGCTCGGGGTTTCTGCGGAGGAAGCAGGCAAAATGATACACGTCGTGTTTGGTGATTCGGATCTCCTGGCCCGCGGCGTCGGGACCTTTGGTTCGAGAAGCACAGTGGCCGGAGGCAACGCCGCAGTTAGGGCTGTGCAGGAGCTGAAGAAGAATATCCTCGAAGAGGCCTCCAAAATCTCAGGCATCCCCTCCGAGAGGCTGCACTGCGCAAACGGTGGAGTCCAGGAAGAGACTGTCAATGGTGGATCTTACAAAACTGTTCTCACTCTCAGGCAAGTCGCGGAGAAGACGGAACAGCAAATTGAGAGCTCCGGCTTTTACGAAGTGAAGGACACAACGTCATTCGGGGTTCACATGGCGATTGTCGAGGTTGACCCTCAGACCGGCAGAGCAAGAATAGTGAAGTACGGCGCAGTGGACGACGCTGGGAGAATCGTCGATAAAATGTCCGCCGAGGCGCAGGTCGCAGGAGGGATCATGCAGGGGATAGGCGAGGTGTTCTATGAAGAAATGATCTACGATTCCGAAGGTCAGCCCATCGTGGGGACAATTGGTGACGCTGGCGTGCCAACCGCCGTCGAAGGAATGATCCCGAGATCTGAGCTGCTCGAGTATCCATCGAGCAACCCGCTTGGCACACGCGGAGTGGGCGAGGCAGGCGCAATTGCGGCGCCCGACACGCTCGTTCGAGCGGTTGAGAAAGCGCTTCGAAGAAGTGGAAGGAATGTTAGGATAAAATCCACACTACTAAAGCCGGAAATAGTGCTTGAACTGCTGAGCTCTCGAAAATAACCGTACTTCATAACAAAATTGTTTGCACCTTCCAGAACGAAGAAAGGGAGAATTAAAGCCAACAAGAGCGAACTTTTTGCAGCACTTTCAGAGCCGATTACCCCAGCATGTAAGCGTAAATAATCGTCCGCACCTCTATAATAATAGGTGCAGGTAAATGCGACCTATTGGTCTCGGCGTAGGTGTCATTGTTGCGGTATTGCTGTCGATAATCTCTTACCTGTTTGGATTGACCACTCCGCTTGCAACACTGTCTCTTCTGTTGCTTCTCGTCGGACTCTGGATGCTCGCCTTTGGAGCGCTGCTGGCCTCAAAGGACAGGATTTACATCGCTGGTTGGGGAATTGTATTCGCATTGCTCGCAACCTTCCTTGTTCTCCCAATCCAGTATACCATCGGCCTTGTTCTAGCTGCAATTGTAGGGATCATACTTGTCACCTATGTGCGAGGGTCGCCGGAGAAGAGCAGGGCGAGGGTTCAAGCAGCACCTGCCTGAAGAAATAGAATTACGATAGCTTCAGTTGCTGTTATACTACATTAGAAAGAATGAAACCAGCATGTGTGATTTCTGATCTTGAAGCAGCTAACTGAACAAGCAAAGAAACTCATAGACGGAAAGAACTTTGCGAGCGTCGCAACACTCATGCCTAATGGATCTCCTCAAGTCGCTCCCGTGTGGGTCGACCGCGACGGTGACATTATTCTGATTAACTCAGCAGAAAGCAGGCAGCGAATAAGGAATCTCAAAAGAGATCCTCGAATCGCTCTGACCATATTCGACCAAGAAGATCCCTACACCAGGGTTTCGATACGAGGAAGGGTAATTGAGATGACGAAAAACGGGGCGGAGGAGCATATAGACAAGTTGCAGTTGAAGTACCGTGGCACTCCAAAGTATCCCAATCACAATCCAAAGGACCCAAGGGTTATAATGAAGATCGAACCTCACCGCATCAGCGATTGAGAATTCTCCCAAAAGAGCTGTCGAGGAAACAATTTTTCTTTTCCTAGCAGAAAGCCTCTCTATCTTTTTCCTTTCTTGCAAGGGCCCAGCCTTTGTCTTCATGAATGATCTCCGAAGGTTTTTTAGTTTGTTTTGGGGAAGATCAAGAGCCAAAAAGAATTGAGTGATGTCGAAGATTTAGGAAGAATAGAAGACGTCGTCCAAGAACTCGATCGTGAGGAAAGCCGCATAGTCATCCGCTTGGAACTCAGAAAGTTTCGCAAACCGACGACGATGATTCAGGGACTGCCTGAAAACAAAAAGAACTCGCTCAAGGAAATCGCGCACAGACTCAAGCACGCGCTGGCAACCGGTGGCACTGCAAAGGACGGTGCGATAATCCTCCAGGGAGACCAGAGAGAGGGAGTGAAGTTGGAACTGGTCCGAATGGGGTTTCCCGATTCGTCTATTGAAGTCCAGTAGAGAAATCTCGCTCTAACTGTTTGTCCTACTAAAGAAGCAATTCTGGAATCAAGACCACAGAGAACCATCTCTCTGCCTGCAGAAGCTAGAATTGCTTCTTGGTTTTTCCTTCTTCAATTGTATAGAGGTGGTCTGCGAGTTTTGAATCTTCGTCCGCCTGCTGTGAAGTGAAAAGTACCTCTGACTTGCCCCTTGCAAGCTGGGAATAAGATCTGATGAATTCTCCTCTGTTGTCGATGCTCGAGAAAGTCTCATCAACCAGAATCAGTCTCGGTCTTGAAAGAAGAGCCGTAGCAAGAGATACTCGCGCCCGCATCCCGAGGCTCAGCTTGTCCATCTTTCCGTCGTAGTTAATTCCAAGCATCTCGCGGACATTCTGCACGTACATTCCCTCGATCGCAATCTTTCTTGTCCGAGCACCCCAGACCAGGTGCGAGCTCACCTGAAAGTGTGGAAAGTAGGACTCTGGAGTAACTAGCACAACTCCCCTTTCTTCGATTGGAAGGTTGGTTATATCCTTAGAATCCACTCGCACGTATCCCTCGTCCGGTCGCATCAGACCCGATATCAGTTTGAGCAGCGTGCTCTTGCCGGACCCGTTGCGGCCCGTAAGACAGATGAAGCCACTGTCGCTTAAGGTCGAGTCGAGGTAGAAGGTTCCGAGTCTCTTCTTCACGCTGACATTGATCAATGTGTTTGCATGCACTTCCCGAGTTTAATTAACTTGCTTGGGAATCCAATATGCCGAACCAGAATGCGGATGCAATTAGAAAGTAAGTAGAATCCTGAATGCAAAGAGGCTGGGCGTACCACCCCGACCTGCAGCCCAAGGTCAGAAGACAATCAGGCAAATCCACAGTCGGATGTTGTGCCACCATTGAACACAAATCAAGTCCTTGATGCTCAAGAGGCGATTCAAAATCCAGGATTTCGTATTTTCCCATAAAATCTGCCTCCGCCCTAATTAAAGATCATGCAATGTAAACCAGTTGCATCCCCCTTATAAGATAAATTCCTGAATCGATCCCACTGGCGAGCCCCGGTTAGAGGGAAGAAAAGGGAGAGAGAAAAGGAAAGATGGCCCACAGTTACTTGCTCAGGTGCCAATTCTTTGGCGGCCGGCGCTTAAGCATGCGCGTGCATCGAGGTAAGCTCGGTATCTCAAGGATTGTAAGCGTAGCAATCATCGTTGTAATCCTTGTTGCGGTGGCTGGTATCGCAGCATATTATACAGTCATGCACTCCTCAAATGGAGGGCAGAACAGCACAACAATATCCTCGAATTCTTCCCCTCTGATACTTTACTCGGCAGACGCCTACGTCGCAGAGTCCCAAGCTCTTGAGACCGCCTTCACAAACCACACTGGAATACAGACGGCTCCTCCAAAGGCAGGAGGCTCGCTGCTTCTTGGCCAGCAGATAGCGCAGGGCAATCCGGTGAGCGTGTTCCTTTCTGTTTCCAAGACCGCTGTGCAGCCTGCCGTACTGAAGAATCAATCCGCGGGCTGGGCCGTTGCCTTTGCTACCGATGAAATGGCTCTCGGCTACTCGAATTCAACTATGCAGAACAGCGCCGCGGTGGACGTTGTAAACTCATACAACGCGGCGCGATCTTCGAACACCACGAGCGCCTGGTTTGACTTTTACACCAAACTAACATCCGGTTCGGTGAAGGTTGGAATTTCAAATCCCAACGCTGACCCCGCGGGATTCAGGGCGTGGCTCGTTCTTCAAGCCGCCGGTGCACTCTATGCTGGCAACAGATCAAACTACTTTGTGGATAGGATGCTTACGAACAACGGGAACGTAAGCGGCGCAAGTGCGGCAGATCTGGTCGCTCCTCTCCAGGCGGGCCAGATCCAATTCCTCTTCATCTACAAGTCGGCTATCTCGGTTCATCATCTTGAGCTCGTCGAGCTGGGAAGCGGCGTCAATCTCGGAGATCCATCCTATGATGCATTCTACTCTAGGTTCTCCTACTCCACGTCGTCGGGAGTGCAGGAGGGCAGCGCAATAGTCCTGTACCTGGCTGTACCCAAGGACAGCACAAACTACGAGGGCTCGCTCTCCTTCGTCTCTTTTGTTGTCACTGACGGAGCGAGTATCTTGCAACCGTTCGGACTGGGCACCCTGACGCCAGCGAGAGTCTACAACGATACCTCGCTTCCACTAGTTCTTTCGCAGCTTGCAAATCAGGGAGCTCTGGAATACGGAGGCGCATTGTAGGTCCGCATTGAACCTTCTCAAAGTGATCTCGTTTGTCACCCTTGCACTTCTTGTGATCCCTGTCATCCTCCTGCTCTACGAAGGGTTCGGGCCTCTGCGCGACCCTCTGGGCTACGGGTACGCAGTATTCAGGTCTATTGAGCTCACGCTGATTTCCTCTGCAATTGCCGCAGCTGCATGCGTTGCTCTCTTCACTCCACTCGCGTACTACTTTGCAAGAAATGAGAGCAAGTTCCTCGAAACTCTAGCGGACATTCCCGCGAGCATACCACACCCGATCGTCGGCGTCGCACTCCTTTTGCTAGCGAGTCCTCTGACTCCTTTTGGAAGTTTTCTTCTCTCAATTGGAATCAATCTATTCAACTCTCTCCTCGGGCTCGTCGTGGCTCTGGTTGTTATCTCCGCCCCGATTTACCTGAAATCTATCCAGTCCTACTTCCAGTCGATGAATCTCGGCGCGGAGAGCTTTGCCATGGGCCTTGGAGCATCAAAGTTTCGGACGTTCTACTCTGTGGTCCTGCCAAACTCGGGTCGGGGCGTCCTCACGGCCTCCTTGATCTCAATGAGCAGGGCGATGAGCGAGTTCGGGTCGATAGCAATACTCGTCTACTATGTGCTGCAGGCCCCGTTCTACGGTGTGAGCTCAGCCTCGGTGCTCATTTATCAGTACTACACTTACTACGGCCTCTCAGCAGCAGTGACGGCTTCGGCAGTAATGATAGTTGTCTCGATTATACTAATGATAGCTCTCAGATTCGCCGGAGGCCGAAGGCTCTCGCAAAACCTCGTGGTGCCGACGTGAAAATTTCCTGTCTGCTTTTAACACCAGTCGCCCGTTTGGACGATTGCGTCAAAGTGCTTCGATATCTACAATGGAAAACATCGCAACAATCTGAGCTATTGCTAAAGACAGTCCCTTGCTGTGGCTCGATGGATCTCGTTCAAGATCGTAAAGGCTAGTCCATCTGGAAAGGAGTCCGGTCTCAGTTGATCGCACGGTTGAGAATGCCTAATAGCATTGCTATTTGAGCCTTTTGCCGTATGATATTGTTACCTATACGTCTAGCCATGCTCGATGTCGAGAGTGTTACCAATCGTCTGATCTGTATAGGTAGGGTCAGGGAACTAATTCCGCATCCGCTTCTTGTGTCGCAACAATAGGGTTAGGGCAGTTAGTCTAGAATGACGGTCAAAGGCAGCATGAAGTAGCTTTTCGCATTAATGGACGATGAAACTCACTTCCTGTTTGCTCAACAAGTTTCAGCTCGCAAAGGGTGTTTCAGTTCTAGATGGGGCCACGCCAAAAGCCAGCAATTTTCGTTATGCAAGGATCATCTTGAGATCCAACGAGTGAGCTTATATCCGCCTTTAGCTCCCGCAAGCATGTCGATCGGAGCTCCAAGCGATAGCGCGAGCGCCAGCACGAGCCGAAATCTCGTTTGCGGTTACCGTAACGGGTTCGCTCCAACTCGACCCGGCGTTAGATGATGAAACGTATGAAAGAGTCGTGGAGCCTGTCAGGTAGGAGATTACCAGCAGCGAATTTGAGTCGGTGCTGATTCCGGCATACGACCCAGCGGCAATTGTAATGGGGGACGACCATGAGGCACCCCCGGAAGTGTAGTAATAGACATTCGAGCCATCGGTGGTCGCAACCTCAATCGTCGTGGAAATGGTGACCGCGGAAGTGTACGCCATGTATAGAGAAGTTCGCGTCGTGTTGAAAGTCGGACCCCAAGTTCCCGAATTATACTGCTTCAGGGATAGTGCCCCACCGCCGGACGCTACGGCGACACCATAAATTAGAGCAACCTTGCCACTAGTCAACTTGACGATGTCGGTCGCCCGAGCGGCGCCGCTGCTAAAACCTGTCAACGTGAGCTTGTTAGTCCAACTACTGCCTTCAAGGCTGCTTGACTCAAAGACCTCGATTCTCGCGCTGGGGTAGGACTCGTGCTGCGAAACCCAGATGTGGTTGTTTGAATCCACCGTGATCGATCCGCCCTGAACTCTGCTCGCTGCGGTTGCCACGGTGCCAGATGAACCCCAGATGATAGTGCCGTTGCTGTACATGCTTCCTTTGCCCCACGCAAATTCGTAGACCGAGCTCGAGTTGGCCGATCCCTCATAGTACACTTTGAGTCCAGAGCAATACAAGGCAAGTCCGCCGGAGAAATTGCCGCCGATTGAACTGCCTGCAAATGCTGCCGGCGCGGTCCACGTTGATCCGTTGGTGCTGGACTGGAATACGGGAGTGCTGGTTCCGTTGACGTAGAAGAACCAGTACCTGCCTGCCGCCTGACACACATGCCCGCCATAGTCGTTCGACGTAGCATAAGGATAGGTTGAAGTTCCAACAATTTTCGGATCAATCGTGAAGTTCTGGCCAACTAAGTATGATAGGGTGTTAGCCGAGGCATTGAATGTGGGATTCAGCGAAGCGCTGTCTGACCAATCGAAACCAAGCTGACTGCCGTATTGGGAGGCGGTACTGCTAAACCACGCCGCACTCTTGGTGATCAAAGTGGGATTCTTACTCAGTACAAAAGAAATTACTCCTCTGGTGGAGGAAGATGCGCCCCACAGCCCGCTTCCGGAAATCGCAATTTCTAGCCCCGCTGGCTTGCAGTATTGGTCAAGTATTGAAAATGACATAGTGACGCTTGACAGAATCCCTGATGTTGTGGTAGCTTGGTAGCTGAGAATTGCCTTGCTACTATTGGCAACAACCACTGCCGGCGCTGCTCCCAAAACTGCCTGGTAGCCCGATACGCTTAAGGTGAAGCTATTTCCTGAATCATCGCTTACAAACAAAGTACCATTAGGATACAGCGTATAATGTTGACGAATGAATTGCCCTAACGGTCTGTTCATGTACATTATAGTGGGAATTTGAACGCTCGCCGACCAACTTGCCTGCACCGGAAGAAGAGGCTGAGAGACACTTTGTTTAGTCGCGCAAGTGAGAGCCTGACTGTTGTTCCATGTATTCTGATAGGAAACTGACCCCGCAGCGAAGGGTGAAACAGAAGAAAGAGTTGTGCTCGCAGACGTGGAAGAAACGACCTGCGTAGCTTTGGATGCCGAAGGTATCATGCCGAAGATGGAACTGGTGCGAAGAGGGCCTGGGACTCAAATGCTGAGGCGGCAAGCGCCTGAACACTAAAAATAAACATTATCGAAAGTGAAATTGCTAGTGCTTTCCTGGAGAACTGAGTGTCGGACGAATTAGTTAGCAAATACATTTGCTACCTATTTCGGAGCAATAACCATACAGATTTAAACTATACTATCTGCTTTATATTGTGAAAATTGGGAGGTTGCTCTACGTATGTCAATGTTTTCCTCAAGTATTAGGGCTCTCGACTAAGATTTTGGATGTCAAGATTCGGGTCATTGCTCCTTTTGATCTGTTATGAAAGTTCTCAGATTGGCCAAGATTCCTAACATCATTAAGGCAACGGGAAGGATTTCCTTTCGACGTAGTTTTAGCCACTGAAAGAAAAGTCTAAACTCTTTTGGTAGATAAGTGGTTGAAGCGCTAGAATTTGGCCCTTCGGGAAAATAGTGACCTAACTCCTTGCAATATATGTCATCATTGAATGGGCACTCATTTCGGAGCTGAACCCAAGAACAAATCACATCAGGGTTATCTGCATGGACTGCAGGGTTCACAACAATAGGAATGGAGAGGATAAATGGAGAGATCAGAGAAAAGGGAGAAAACCAAAAGAGGGCTGAAGACTGAAGACTCTCCCAATTCTCAGGGGTTATCAGATATTCCACAACTACATCAAGCCACATTCGGCTTTGAGCGGCCAAACTCCGACCGATGCAGCTGGGACTGAAGAAGAAGTAGAGAACACGTGGCTGATTTTGATAAAAACCATTTCTTCTTCTCAGACGAAAGGTATTATGAAGATTTCCCAGCGTGATCAATTGAAGAGGTAACAAAACCTGCCCCGTGATAGCTGACCCTAGAAGTTGTAGCACAAAACTTGGAAACTCAATTACAAAGAAATCACTTCCTTCTTTAGAGCGCGTCCGGTTAGCCAATCCAGATACGAGCCTGATCCTTTCCAGCAGCTTTGGTATTCTATTCGACCAGCTCCAACATAGTTGCTGGGTTGGTAGAAAAAGTGGAATGCAAACTGCGAAATTTGTGGGTGGACGCCGCGTTCCAAGAATTGTTATGTCCCAAGAATGTTCGTAGTTATGTTTACTACAGCTATAGTAACACTGAACTCGTCATCCAAGAATCCCCCTTGTTCTCAGCAATACGTATATGCAGGATGTATCCACTTTTCTCTCGTGTGATTCCCTGTCAAAAATGCAGCTTCACGTCTCGGATATGGCGCCTCCTTTCTCAACGCTCGATGATGAGGGGAAGAAAGTCTCACTGGGAGACTATATGGGAAAGACCAATATTGTTCTGTATTTCTATCCCAAGGACTTTACAATGGGATGCACAAAGGAGAGCTGTACTTTCAGAGATAGGTGGGATGATATTCGCGCACTCGGCGCCGTGGTGCTCGGGATAAGTTCTGACGGAGAAGGGTCCCACCGTGAATTCAAGAAAAAGTACTCACTACCTTTCACTCTTCTTAGCGACCCCGGTCAGGAAATCAGAAATCTTTATGGCGTAAAGGGGCGCTATCTGCCTCTTCCATCCCGCGTCACATTCGTTATCGATAAGGATGGAAAAATCAGAGACATCTTCAATTCCCAGCTCAACGTATCAAAGCACGTCGAGAATGCGGTGGAAGTTTTGAAGAAAATTAGGGACGAGGAGCAGCAGCAGAGACAAACAGTTCAAGAGCGCTCGGCGATGGCAAACTCTGGAATGAATCACAGTTAGGCACTACGAATACATCAGGGCTCCTTGCAAAGCAAAGATAGAAAACAACAGGGGAGAGAAGTTCCAAGCAAGTTGAAGGCACGTACGACACTCCTCCTAATCCTCGGAATCCTCTTGCTCTTGTCCGGTTCAATTTTCACGCTGCAGGGCCTTGGGATCCTCGGCCCCACAGACGGATTCATGTACAACAGCCAGACATGGGTCTTCCAGGGGAGCGTAGCGGCAGTGATCGGCGCAGTGCTCGTCGTTCTTGCCCTAGTTCTTGCAATGACGGCGAGGGAAAAATCTGGACAGGCCCCGCAAATAAAGCCGTAGTACTCCTGCTTAGGCGGTCGCTCTCCTTATCGCTCGGTCGAGGTCCGCAATCAGGTCATCGATGTCTTCCAACCCGACCGAGAGTCTGATCAGGCCATCGGTTATCCCTGCTTCAAGGCGTGCTTTCTTGCTCATCGCAGCATGAGTCATCGTGGCAGGATGGGTCACCATCGTCTCAACAGCCCCCAAGTTTTCAGCAAGTGTGATCAATGAGAGGCTGCTCGCAAACTTTAGTCCTGCTTTTACTCCGCCCTTCAACTCAAAGGCAAGGAGTCCTCCGTGCCCTCCCTTGTGCTGTCTTCTCGCGAGTGAGGCCTGTGGGAAACTGTCGAGACCCGGGTAGAGAACCTTCGTAACCTTCGAGTGATTTTGGAGGTACTCTGCGATTGTCTGCGCGTTCTCGCAGTGCTTCTTCATCCTCAGTTCGAGTGTCTTAAGGCCCCGGAGGGTGAGCCACGCATTGAACGGAGATTGAATCAACCCCATTGCGTTCTGAATGTACTTCAGGTCCTCCAGGTCTTTCTTGCTTCTCGTTACGATCGCGCCGCCTACGGTGGTGTTGTGCCCCTCGATGAACTTGGTCGTGCTGTGAAGGGTAATGTCCGCCCCGAGGTCAAGCGGCACCTGAAGCACTGGGCTGAGGAAGGTATTGTCTACCACGAGCTTTGCTTCCCCCTTCACCTTTGCAACTGCTTCAATGTCTGTGAGTTTCAGCGTTGGATTGGCTGGCGTCTCGATGAAAATCATCTTCGTCCTGTCCGTCAGGGCCTCCGCTACCGCCTCCACGTCGCTCGTATCAACGTAGGAGAACTCGATCCCGAACCTTGAGAGTATGTTGTTAGCGAGTCTGGGCGTCCCACCGTACACGACGCTTCCTATGATTGCGTGGTCCCCCTTACTCAGGAGGGAAAAAACCGCAGAGATTGCGGACATGCCCGTAGAAAAGCAGGCACCGCCAACTCCATTTTCCAAAATGCCTAGGTTCTCCTCGAGAACGCTTACTGTCGGGTTACCCGTACGGGAGTAGGTATACCCCTTGTGGACTCCGACAGCCTCCTGCGCATAGGTAGTCGTCTGGTAAATCGGGAGCGTCAGTGCGCCAGTCGCAGGATCCGGTCTTTGCGCGGCGTGAATTGCCTTTGTGGCAAATCCCAGGCCGTTGCCCGATGCTGGCTTGTTTACTCTTTTCTGTTGTTGTTGCTCGGTCGTGGTCAACTATTCTTCTTTCGAACCCCTTTTTTCCCTTCTAAATCGTTCTTAATATCCACATACGCCCCAACTCGATAAATCATCCTACTACCTTGGCCGATTTCCCTACAATCTCAAGCAGCCTTGGATCTGGGGTAGTCTTGTCCTCCGGGTCGAGTAATCCATTTTTGATCAGCCACTCATCGTTGTACACGGTCGAGAGATATCTTTCTCCAGTGTCAGGAAGTATGACGACGACGTTCTCCTCGGGAGAGTTGTATCTTGAAGCAACCTCGATTGCCGCAAATACTGCTGCACCCGAAGAGCCCCCGCAAAGCACGCCCTCAAGTCTTGCAAGTTTCCTGGCCGTCAGAAACGCGTTTCTGTCCGAGACGCGTACCCACTCGTCTACGACGCCTGGCCATAGAGTCGTTGGGATGAAATCATAGCCAATCCCCTCGACTTTATACGGCGCATCCTTTCCGCCGGAAAGCACGGAGCCTTCCGGATCGACTCCGACAATTTTGATGCCCGGTGAGCGTTTTTTCAGCTGGGTTCCGGTCCCGCTTATCGTACCTCCCGTCCCCGCGCCGGCGACAAGAGCAGTTATCTTTCTTCCGTTCATCTGCTCAAAGATCTCGTTCCCTGTCTTGATATGCGACCTCGCATTTGCCTGGTTGTTTGTCTGATCTAGAAAGACAGCGTCCGGAAGTTCCCTGGCGATGCGCTTTGCTACCTCTATGTAGCTTCCGGGATCAGCGTGGGGCAGGTTTGGAGTAATTATTACTTCAGCGCCGTAGGCTCTGAGGAGTGTTTTCTTTTCTACACTCATCTTTTCAGGTATCGTGATTACGAGCCTGTATCCTCTAGAAGCGCAGAGTAGTGCAAGCCCGATGCCAGTGTTGCCCGACGACGCTTCAACGACCGTGCTGACTCCTGGTTTCAACCGGCCGCTCCTCTCGGCGTCCTCAATCATCGCTAGAGCGCACCTGTCCTTCACGCTTCCTCCAGGGTTTGCAAACTCTAGTTTTGCAAACACAGATGCTTTTACTTGTGGAGGAATCACTCTTGAGAGTTTGATCAACGGCGTGTTTCCAATCTGTCCTGAAAGGGTCAATCTCTCAGGTAACTCATTCTGCTGTTGATATTGCGAGCTCAATTTTACGGTAACGTCTCTTCCTACTTTGCGGAAGAGTTCGCTTCGCTGGCGACTAGTTGAAGAATATTGAAAGCAATATTCCTAAACGAATAGCTCATATAAACTGCATATTCCTGTGATCAGATAAGCGTTCCGCTAGCGATTATTCGCGCGTTTCCACCGACCTGAACGTGAATTTTCTTCTTTTCAGTGCGGTCCCGTATAGCTTTCAGGAGAAGCATCGAAGGCCTTCCTATTTCGTACCCCTGCTCGACTCTTATTATATTCTTCAGAACATCGCTCTTGAAGTAACGGTTCTTCATTAGATAACCGGCCAGGCATCCGTTCGCGCTTCCAGTTGCCGGATCTTCTGAGACTCCATAGGATTCAGCAAAGAAGCGGGCGTTCAGGTGATTGCGGTGGTTGTATGTCTCCGAAGAGAAGATTAGAATCCCCTTTGCCTCTCTATCCTTCACATAATCAAAGTATGCAGACTGGTTCACCCTCGCGCGCCTAACTGCCTTCAAACTCTTTAGAGGAATTATCGTAGTTGGCAATCCAGTCGAGACGTCTTCGACTGGAAATCTTCGATCAAACAAATCTTCGCCAATTCCTAGTACTGTGGCAAGATCTCGAATCGAGTGGGAGCCATCGCCCTTGAAGGAAGGGTCCTTCTGCCTCATCCAGAGCTCGCGTACGACTCTGCCTTCCTTGTAAAAGATCGAGACAGGTATCTGCCCTATTCTGAGATTTAGGTAAAGGGAACCTATGGCTCTCTTGATTGTCTCCTGCTGTATTACAAGTGCCGTGCCCAGCGTTGGATGACCTGCAAAAGGTAGCTCAGTGCCCGGCGTGAAAATTCTGACATCGAATCCGTTCCCCCGCTTTTCATCTGAGAGAATGAAACTCGTCTCCGAGAAGTGCATCTCTCTCGCTATGCTTTGCTTTTGTGATTGGCTCAAAGAGCGGGCATTGCGCACAACGGCGAGCTGGTTTCCCGTGTATTTTTTCCCGCCTTCGGTGAAAACATCAACAATGTAGAAAGGAAAAGAGTCGTCCAGTGTCTCTGGCATCTTTGAGGATCTCCAAGAATGAACCACCCTCTTTCTCACCTGTATCAATATACTATTCTATTTTTTTCCCTCACCATTTGCACTTTCTCCCTTTTTTGATCCTTGTGTACACAGAGAAGGAATGCTGGTAGCTTTCAATCCATCACGTTGGCAGCTCGTTTATATGAAATGCAGCATCAACCATCTTCTGATCTCTCAGCTAATTGCGTAACGAAAGAAGAATTGGAGTGGACATAGTTGGCTTTGGCCCAATCGGAAGAAAACTCGCCGAGATTTTGGCTTCGGACGACCGGCTGAGACGAAGCTTCAGAGTCTCGTCCATCTCAGACAGCTCTGGATTTTTCGCTCCAAGAAATGCCTCAGATGTGCTAATGGCAGTCAAATCAAAGGAATCTGGCAGGAAAATTTCTGAGATCAAAGGTGCCCTACCTGGTCGTGACAAAACTTCACCTGGGGCTTCAGATGCAAATGTGCTTTTTGACGTCACGAACAGCGATTACTCAAAGCCGGACGAAGCAAGGGACAGAGCATATTCTGCTTTGCGTTCCGGGAGACACCTGATTAGCGCAAACAAGGTCGCGCTCTCGTATTACTTTCCAGAAATTCTCGACTACGCGCGAAGAAAGGGCCTCGAGGTTGGATACGGCGCCACAATCTGTGGCGGAAGAAACGCAATAGTTATCGCAAAGAATATTGGAGGTGAAGAAGAGATCATTGAGGCCGGAGCTGTGCTCAACGCTTCAACGACGCTAATTCTATCAAGTCTCGAGGAGAATGCCTCGCTTACCTTCGAAGCAGCGTGCGAAATTGCGGCAAAAACTGGAGTGCTCGAAAGTGAGTGGAGCATCGACCTCGACGGCATAGATGCCGCCGCAAAGACCGCCATACTCTCAAACGTGCTCTTTCCAATGTCAAAGGCCACCTTTCCCAAAGTCAAACGAGAGGGAATCCGAAGCGAAAGCGTGAGGGCTCTGTTACGTTCTCAGCGGCAGGGAACTGAAGGTCGTGTAAGACCTGGCGTCGTAAGGTTAGTTTCTGAAATCACCCCCCAGAAATGTTCCGTATCTCCTCACATGGTAAATAGAAGCTCAGCGCTCGCGGTCGAGGGCCGCTTCAACGCGGTGTCCTTTCAAACAAAGAGCCTTGGAGAAATATCCGTAAAGAATCTGGGAGGTGGAGTCGACTTAACCGCTTCTGTCCTAATTTCAGATCTGAAGAGAATAGCCAGTAGAGTTAGCAAAAATTCTCTGCAATGAAGGGAGACTCACTGCAGTGGTCTCTTTCCTTTCATAGGAAGGAGGTTACTGTTAGGATTGCCAGGATTGTATTCTATCGAGAGTATTTTTGCGGATCGGCATCGAACTTTTTCTTGCAGCCAGCGGAACAAAAGTAGAACTTCTTCCCACCGTGCTCTGAAGTGAACTTGGCGCTGCCTTCATCAACTTTCATCTTGCATATTGGATCGATGGCTGTCAAACTCTAGCTAGCCTCTAGGATCGTGTATTGCCTCGAGAATGAATGTAAGCATTTTGTAAATGGAATGCCTAGAAGATGTTCTGCTTGACTTTGTACTCTTTGAAGCAGTATCCCAGCGACGACATCTCTCATGAGTATCAGCCCGCTATCTCGATGCCGATCTCTAATCCTGAGATGATTGCTATTCCTTCATCTGCCTGTGTCAGGGTAGGCGCGGCGTTGACACTATATCCCACTATTGAGACCCAGTGCCGCTGCTTTTGGTGAAGTCCCTTGATGACCTCTAGGTTAGCTTTTGCTCTGAGCTCGAGACTTTGAGATGCGAGCTAAGTAGGTCTATTACTTCGTCGGATGATCTGAATTTCTTTGAATCAGGAAGACGTTCCAAGAATTCCCCCACGTGGACTCTCCTTCCAGACCGCAGGTCAAAAGTCCTCCAGCCGGCTTGAGCCTTGAGGGTTTCCTTTGTGGCCGGATACTCCACATTTGCAAGTGCGAGGGTACGCTTGAATGATTCCAGGCCGACTGGCGCTCTGGTCGCCGTGTCGCTCCTGCCTCGACTCTCTCCCGCCATCATACTCTTCATTCGCGAAGCATCTTCGTACATCGTAATGTTGTGGAATGTTACGTACCTTTTCTTTGCAGGAGTTTGCTCCACCCTCTTTTCGATTTTCTTCAGCTCGTCTGTGTCAAAACTCCAACTCGTGCGGTTGCCTGGACCGAATACTCTCGAGTAAGCTATTCCGGAATCCTTGGATGTTCCAAGCGGGGTTTCGTTGTTCCTGCTTGGATCCGAGGTCGGTATGATATCGTATTCTTCAAAGAAAGATTTCACCTGCTCCGATTCTTGAGATTTTGAATTGCGAATCTCAAATGCAAAGTCTGGGATGCCATTCTTCTTGTGCGAGGCTACCGAGCAAAAGAAATCTCTCCAGTCCCGGATCACCTCACTCGTCACACGCAAGGAAGCGGGAAACTGAAAGTGCAGGACTTTGGCGTCGAGTTCATCGCATATGTCCAGCATCTTATCAAAGAGTTTGAAATTCTCATCTGTGGGTTGTAGGTGGTTTTCATGAGTCAGTACTCGATTGGCCCTAACTGTGAACTCGAAACTCGTATCGGGAACCTCCCGTCTCCAAGATCTGACTTCCTTGATCTCTGGTAGTTTGTAGTATGTCGAGTTGACCTCAACAAAATCGTAAAGCTTAGAGCAGACCCCGAGTTTGCTTACATTCCTTATCGGAAGATACGCCCATCCCCCTACGCCAATGAGAGTACCTCCGAGTTTGCCCTCAGTGTCCGTCACACCGACTCTTTCTCCTGTTTCTTCATCTCGCTGCTCTTCAAATTATTTTGATGGAAATATATCTAACATTGACATTGCACCACAGCGTACTCTTACTTAGAGAAGTTAGGGTACCATATTCTACATACTCTTTTTGCCCTCACACGTACATCAAATTTTTTTGGTGTTGTGAATTGCAACTATCAGCGAGCGTTTGACCTTTAGTTATCTAGACGGGACTGTTGCACCTGTCGACGGCATGCTCGTCCTAACGATTGGATCAGTTTGGCAGCTATTAGTAGTAGAACATCGCCAAACCTAGTTAAAAAGTAGGTTAAGACAACAAGAGTCAGGTAATCACTTTTTCAGAGAGTTTTTCAAGAACCTTTGCCAGAACTTGCGTCCCTTTTTCCCCGAACTTGTCGGCCATCGCTGCGTTGAAGAGTTGAACTACTGTCGCAGTACCCGGCAGTACAAGATGCTTTTCCTCCGCAGCGCGCATTATGTACTTCAGGTCTTTATGAATATGCGCGGCCTTGAATCCTGGCTCAAAGTCCCGAGCGACAATTTTCGGCCCCAAATTCGCAAGGTTCCAGGACCCGGCCGCTCCACTCGTCAGTACGCGTAAGAGGTCTTTCATGGATAGCCCATACGCGGTTCCCAAGAGAAGCGACTCGCAGGTAGCGAGAGTATGAAGCGCCACCGCAGCTTGGTTGCAGAGCTTTGTCGCCTGACCTGAGCCTGTCGGTCCCATATACACAATCTCCTTCCCCATGACCTGAAGAACGGGCAGACACCGCTCAAAAATTCTCTTCGCGCCTCCGACCATGATTGTCAGAGTTGCATCTTTCGCGCCTCTATCTCCACCGGTCACCGGAGCATCGAGAAACTCCACCCCCTTACTCGAAAGTTCCTTCGAGATGCGCAATGCAGTTTCGGGAGAGTTGGTACTCATGTCAATGACAACCGAGTCCGGGCGGGCCGAGTGGATTACACCATTGTGCCCTAACAACACCTGCTCAACATCAGGGGCATCAGTCACCATGTCGATAATAATGTCAGAGTTCAATGCAAGCTCGCTTGGAGAGTTTGCGGGCCTCGCACCTTTCGAAACCAGTTCCTCCACCGATTTCTTACTTCTATTGTATACCGTGAAGAAATACCCACGTTGCAGGAGGTGCGTTGCCATGGGCTTGCCCATGAGCCCGAGGCCGATGAACCCGATTCTTGGTTTGGTTGATTCTTCGCTCATAAGGGTTAGAGCCGTCAGATCAGTTTCCCGCACTTTTCAGGATTTTAATGGTTTCATTGCACCTTCTCTGATCGGAGCTCCAATAAAATACCCTAGTCTGGACTTGCAGGTCAAAGAATCAGATTGACAAAGAACTCTTTTTCTTCCCAGTACCCCGACTTTCACGAAAATTCTCAGAGCGTTTTCACAGACAAGTCATAGTGTCGCCCTCTCTCTCCACCGCGCCGGAAGAAAGATGGAAAGTGGGGCAGTCAAGCCCCTCTGGCCCTGACTTGGCAAGACTACCTTTTTTCACACGGCGTTCCATTGCAATTGCAATTTTCTATATATATTCTCAATAGTCGTAGTCGTCGCACACGCGGGCGCAAGGCTGACTATCCTGCTTTGGCTATGGCCGAACGCCAATGTTCGATCCCACGCCTCTTCCTGCCTCTCTATTCAGGTATCTAGTTCCCAAGCGGTTAGGGCAAGTGAGACCTTACAGCGCCCGAAGGTCACCCGAACAAGTCCAAGAACTGTAGCGAGCTAGTTCGAGACCCATGCCCCCGCTCACAAAAAAAGTGCGCTTGCAACATTGCGGGGAGGGCGGAATCGGATTGGCCACAAGGGTGGACCTTCCGAATTCAATCTTGTCAAATGTTGAAGGTTAGGCGGCTCCTTCGTCTCTTACTGGATTTCTCAGAACCCCAATGTTTTCGATCTTTGCTTCTACAACGTCTCCGTCTTTGAGATACGGCGCCCCCGTGAAGGCCGCAACGCCGAGAGGAGTCCCTGTCGAAATCACATCGCCTGGAACAAGCGTTGTACCGGCGGAGGCGTACTCAATCAACCTGTCAATCTTGAACACCATCTCGCCAATCTTCGATTTCTGGCGTTCCACGCCGTTTACAGAGAGAGAAATTGTACACTGATATGGATTTTTCAGCTCGTCGGTCGTCACGAGCCAAGGCCCGAGCGGAAATGCGTTGTCGAGTCCCTTCGCCTTCACCCAGTTCTGCCCATAGTGAGACGACGCCTTTTCATCACTCCCAAATCTCAAGTCCCTGAAACTTACGTCGTTTGCTATGGTGTAGCCCGCAACGTAGCTCATCGCCTCGTTCTGGCGGATGTACTTCCCTTTCTTCCCGATGATGACCGCGAGCTCTACCTCCCAATCCACTTTTTTTGATATTCTCGGTACCAGGATCGGGTCACCCTCACCAATCAGTGAGTTTCTGAACTTTGTGAAAAAGTAGGGCTCGGAAGGAGGGCTGACTTCCTGCTCCTTGCCGTGTGAAACATAATTGACCGCCGTGCAGTAAATCTTCTCCGGCGCAAGAACGGGGCTCAACAGTTTCACCGATTGAATTGGAAGCAGAGAAGAAGAGTGATCAGCAATGACATTACTCCTGTTCATACTCTCGCTGTACCGTTCTTTGATATCCGGGAGCTTTCCCTCTGAAAGGATTGAATCAATCGAGGCGATTGGCGCTCCATCTGCGTAATGAAGGGGAAGTATGCTTTTGGAATCATCCGAAACGAGGCCAGCTAACGAACTTCCTTTAAGTGCAAAGTTAACCAGTTTCAATTTCTAACACCACTTGCGTTCGTGAGCACTCTGCAATTTTAACACCCGCCGATTTCTATCAGTCATCCTGAAGGGTGCGCAGGATGCTTAGCGCCGTACTTGAGATTCGATTGACGTCTAATAAAGTCAACCGGAACTGCCGGTGTCGTCTAATCGAAGAAAACTGCTAACCGAGATTAAAGAGGCGGATGAATAAACAGTGGTCAGATGCCGGCTCGACTTAGCTGGCAACGACGAGGATCTGCGCGAAATCGCCGTCGGACGCGAACAGTGTGACAACATATCTCTGACCCGCGTTTATCTGCTGCTGTTGCGATGTTTGAGCGCTACTACTGGCTCCCGCTCCGCTCTCCCTTGGATTGCTAACGGGTTGGAGCAAACCAATCATGATGTTACCGTTGTATGTCAGCGTGACAGTCGCGTGCGGGGGCAGCAGGTATCCACCCGAGGCGAGCATTCCCGCAATTTCCATTCTGCCGTATTGAGTAATAGGTGCAAGGGTTGCATTTGGCTCTACGACGAAGAAGGCGGATATCGATGCCATCTGTGCAATGGAAGGTTTCATTCCTCCCGACAACGATATCGTGGAGGTGATGGCAGCCATGCGAAAGACGACCGAACTGCTTCCCGTGTTTGACACGGTTATTGAAAGCAGGTTCGAGGTGAGTTTCAAGTTTGTGATCTCAAATTGAGAATTTGTCTCGATGGACTTCCACCAGTTCGCATTCTCAATGTTTTCACGATCTCCCACCGTCTGGAGCGCGTGGACCGAGACAGATTGCGCAGGGAGTGCATATGCCCTAGCTGAGGGTATGAAAGCAAACGAAGGATTTGCTGGAGTGCCAAGCAACAGCACTGTGGGTGTCAAATCAATGACTGTGGCAGATGTCCCACCGTCGTTAACACTGATTCCTCCAGGTATTTTCGCAACCAGTATATGCTCTTGGTAAACAAGATCCGCGGTATAGTTCGTTCCCTGGTAAGTGACCGTCGCCGAAGTTACGTTGAAGGCGATTGCGTCGAATGTGCCTGTGGAGACCTTTGCCAGGGCGATCGTCTGTGTTACATTGATTATGCTCATCAGGTCGACCTGGCCCGAAGTGCCCAAGCTGTTCCAGCCGCTCTGATTGCCTGCGCCGCTTACGTGAATCGCAAGGTTACTGTAGTCTATGTCTACATTAGACACGCCATCTGGCACTGTCGGCGGGTCTGTCAACAGGACCGCCATTGTACCCGCGCCCGCTCCTTGTTGCGCTGCAGTCGTTGAAGACTGCGGACCCTGGCCGCTTGAGGAAGAAGAAGGATAGACAGTGGTGGTAACCGGGACAATACGAGTGCCGACCTTGCCTGTTGTTGCTACACCAGACAAGACAGCGGCAGCAATAAGCGCCACCGCCAGGACGGTGGCCAGAACGCCAGAAATCACCACGTTCTTACTGGAACTCATGGATCAGTGCTATCTTCCTTGAGGGTACTAGAACCCACATTTTTGAACACTTGGGCTCGCCTTTGAGGCGAAGCGTTCTACTTTTAGAACAGCCTTTCTGCTTTGCATAAGCGTGTTCGGGAAAGCCATAGATGAAGACAGGAACGTTCGTCATGGCTTCTCAGCAGATGCAGTGGCCTGATATCCAGATCGACCGTCCATCCGAGAGATTCCCAAACATTACTTGATTTGCATAGCATTATACAAAAAAGCGATAGAGATTTTAAAAGCGAATCAAGCTGCAAGTCGGAAAAATCGGCCCAAAAAGAGAACATCAGTATCAGGATTCGGAATAGGGAAGATACAAAGAAAGACATTCAATACTGAGAATAGTCTGGAGTGATGAAACGACAAAATTGTCTGGGACAAGCAGAGACGATGAACTTGAGAGGAAGGCGATTGCAGAGTCCCAGCTCAAGGGCAATACGCTGCGCACGTATATCTACGTCGTAACCCACAAGAAGAGCGGTGTCAGGGAAATTCAGCGAGAGCTGCATTTTTCCAGCTCCTCGCTCGCACAGTACCACCTGTCAAAACTCGTTGACCTAGGACTGCTCACCGAGCAGGGAGGCGAGTACTTCCTCGCGGATCAGGTGCGTGTCGATGTCCTCAAGGATTTCCTAAAGTTTGGCTCCTTCATAGTGCCTCGCTTTATTTTCTATGCTGTGTTCTTCACGATTGTGACAGCGTTCTTTGGATTCATAGTTATAGGGCAATCTGGAGCGCTGATTGAGCTTATCCTTGTTGGATTGCTCGCTGTTTCATGTGCTCTTTTCTGGTACGAAGCGTTAAGGGCCTGGCTAAGAGGACCGGTCTGACCAGCCATAACAGACTGCGCATCATTTTCTCTTCTCCTTTTTCCAAGTGGCCGGCGGCAGTTATGCGGATAGCACATGTGCCGCACTCTCGAGTGAGTTAAGCTGTAGCCCGATTGTAGTCGAAAGGCTCCAGCTGTGCACTTTTTTTACACCAACATGTGAAAGAGAAATTGTCTTCAATCGTATAAGTCAAAAGGGAAGCGGCGGTGTCATAATTGCCGCATTTCTCAGGTGCTTTCCTCCCTGCAGAGGTTTCTGCAGTTCTCTCCTCTCAATGCCATTGTTGTTGACAAGACTCCACTTTGATGTCTGATTTTAGCGAGAAGAAGAAAGAGCCTCCTGCGGTGGGCTACGACGGCAATCAGCCTGCACCCACGCGCTCGCAAGATAGCGAGTTACTCGAAGAAGGGCGAAAAAGCAGTGACGGTGTTGACGAGCGAGAGGAAAAGACTCCAGCGTCGTCTTCTCTCAACGGGAAGAATACCAATCGTGGTAGGTCCAGACTTGACTGGTTCTACGGCCTACTACCCTACAACATTGCGGCGGGGCCACTTGGAACCTTCGTCCAACTCTACATTTTGCAACTGTATGGCGCAGACCTCGGAAAGATCTACGTCGGGCTTGTGATCACAGCTTTCAACGCAGTGACGATACCGGCTTCGATGATCTGGGGGTTTGCAACAGACAGAATACACAGGAGAAAGCCTGTCGTCGCCCTGAGCTTCATCGCAATCGCGGTCAACATTGTTGCATTTCTCTTTGCGAACAATTTGTTCGCGATAGGATTGCTGTACTCGCTCTTCTCGCTTCTCTCCGCCGCTTCGGTGACGCCCCTCAACCTTCTCATAATGGAGACCAGTACAAAGTCCAAGTGGGCGTCGGCCTTCGCCAGGTTCTCAATGTTTTCGAGCATTGGCGTCACGGTTGGGCTGCTTCTCAGTCTCTTCTGGGTGGCCCTCCTGCCGCTGCAATGGCTTGTCATCCCGCTCGCGATTCTCTCGGTTGTTTCGGGACTACTCGCATTCGTACTTATCCAAGAGCCCAATTTCGTTTTTGAGAGAGAGGTGATGGTGATGCACAAGAAGAGCTTTCACACGAGATTGCATGGGTTGCCTCTTATCTTTCTCCACCTCCCGAGGGGTTCGGATTTCAGGCGTGTATTCAAAGGCCTCAGGTTTGAGCTCACAAGCTACACGCCAATACTCTATGTTTCTGTTTTCGCTTTCAACCTTGGCTCCAGCATCTTCAACACTTCGCTCATACCCTCGATGTACGCAAACTCCTTTCCCCAGAGTCAGGTCTTCCTCATGATTTTCATCACTTTGGTTGTCCAGATCTTCTCCTTCCACTACGTCGCGCCGTACATTGAAAAGCGCCCGCTGATCAGAACGGCGGTTGGGAGCCTCGTAATTAGGGCGCTGTGCTACTCACTTCTGGGCGTTTTTGCCTTCCTCTTCACCGGACTCGAGTACACTGCACCCATACTGGTTCTCTATCCGATCTCCTCGGGGTTCGCCTACGCAGTCTACTACACTGTGTCAAATACTCTTGTCTTCAATGCTCTCGGTCAGAGCGGGCACAGGTCTCCTGGCTCTTCTCTCGGCGTCTACAGCGCGCTGGTCGGAGTGGCAACCATGATCGGGTCGCTTGTCTCCGGATTCATATCGTTTTACACCGACTTTTACTTCACCTTCACTGTGGCTGGCTTCTGCATAGCTGGATCGGCGCTTTTCACCGCGCTCCTTGAGAGGATTGGTAGCAAACAAGAGAAGAAGAAAGGAGAAGAAATCACCACCTCAGCCTGATTCATGAAAAAAAGGAATTTCTGCTTCAGTCAAAGGCAGTGGTGGAGATGGTGAAGAAAATCGTGCTTCCTTCTAGTCTTGGACACCGTGTCGCCCGTCGATATAACATCATGTGGGGCAAGAGAGTGAGAGCGAGAAAGAAATGCCCTTAAAATTTCTGCATACCCCCCATCAAGTTTAATTCTTCGCTGGTACGCCCCTTTGCCTTGAACCCATGTCCCTCATAGGCCAGCTACCTCTTGCCGCAATTTCCATCTCATGCAAGAATATCAACGAGAGCCGACGTTTCTACAGAGACCTGATAGGCCTCCGAATCATAGAGGAAGAAGAGAAGGGCGATAGGATACATTTTGACCTTGGGAACATACGCCTGAGCCTTGTAGGAAAGCCCTCGCCTCAACTGCAACCGCATCAGAAGAAAGGCGGAGTGGCCTTAGCGGCTGACCCGTCAGCCTCTTCTGGAAAACTTGGCACCTCTGATCATCTGATCTTCGTTGTTGAAAGCGCTATCGATCAGGTCTACGCTGACCTAGAGAAGAGGGGGGTCAAGTTCAAATCAAAGCGCGTTGTCGAAGATTCGATGGGTAAGGCTGCCTGGTTCACCGATCCCGACGGACGAGTGATTTACCTCTGGCAACCGCCCCGAAGAGACGCAAAGGGATTCAGGGATGTGGAGATGCTCGTCAGGCACTACGAATCAGTTTCTAGGGCGCTTGCCGACCTGAGAGAGGGCGAAGAAGAAGAGGAAGGAATCACCGTCTGAATCTTTGCTAGGTTCTGTTATCACCATACTCAGTTATCATCTTACAATTTTTTCAGGCGCTACTTCGTGACTTTAATCTTCACGCCACTTGAAGAACCTTATAGCTAGGGCAAACGTCACTGCGGAAATTATCGCAAGGACAGCGAGATCAAGAACCGCCGCGCTGTAGTTGCTGTATACCATTACTGCGTTCAGCCCGTCAATCAGGTAGTATAAGGGGAGGACGTGCGCAAAGGCTTGCAGGTAGCTGGGCATCAGACTCACGGGGAAGAAGGTTCCCGACAGGAACATCATTGGAAAAGTTATGATGTTGCCAACAACACCCGCGGACTCTACGCTTTTTGTCACGCTACCGACGAGCATGCCTAGCGAGACGAAGAAGAGCGGACCTATGATCAGGAATGGGATAATCCACGCGGTGACCGACACGTGCGCCCCGAACCCGATGATCCCAGTCGTTGCCATAAGGACGAAGGAAATCACGGAGAGTATAACATACCAGATGACCTTGGATGTTAGCCACTCGCCCTTTGTGAGCGGAGTGAGCGAGAGCTGCTTGAACAGCTTGTTTTTCTTGTACTCCGAGGAGATATTGACCATCGAAAACATAGGGCTGGTTAATATCGAGAATCCGACGAGCCCCGGTATCAGGAAATCAATGTACTTGTAATTGTTTGATGCGCTTATCGTTTGAGTCTCGAGTCCAATCACGGCGCTCGCTCCAGCTCTCTTCAAATTGAAAGCGTTGATAACTCCACTTGTCACTCCCATAACCTCCTGCGCTGTGGAGTCGGTCGGGTTGCTGAAAATTGTGACGTTGATTGGTTTCCCGGCTGTAAAGTTCTGTGAGAAACCCTTCGGGATTACTATACCTATTGTAGAAGAGTGTGCGAGCAAGTAACTCGTAAAGTTCTGATCATTGGTCACAAGAGTGAGTCGCAGGACGCCAGTGCTGTTAAGCGCATTCATGAAAACCGAGCTGATCTGGGAACCGCCGTCCTGATTTTGAACATAAACAGTCACTGGACCGTTGCTCCCCCCGGAGAAGATCGCCCCGAAGATCAGGATGAGTATGATGGGGAAGATAAGGGCGAAAAACATCCCTGTTCTATTCCTCAGGTACTCTCTCCTGAAGACTCCAAGATCGGAGAGCATGCGTTTTATACTGAACATATCCTGCTAGAACTCCCCGTTGCCCTTACCTTTACTGACGGATTTCTCCTGCCTCTTCCATTGTGCCGCCTACGAGTTTCACAAAGATATCTTCAAGGCTGTCCCCGACCATCACCATCCTCTTTCCGGATCCATACTTTGTGATAAGTTCTTCAGGAGTGCCGGAAGCAATGATTTTCCCCTTGGTCATTATTGCAACTCTGTCAGAAAGCTGTTCGGCTTCCTCAAGGTAGTGAGTCGTTAGGAGTACCGTCCTGCCCTCGCTCTTCAGCTTCCTGATGACCTCCCACATCGCCCGCCTCGCCTGAGCATCCAGCCCGGTCGTCGGCTCATCCAGGAAGAGCAGGCGCGGATTGTTGACCAGAGCTAGAGCCAGACCGACCTTTTGCTTCTGGCCTCCCGAGAGGTTCTCGAAGACGGTCTTTGAGGACGAATCTTCGAGGATAACTTGCTTTAGAATTTCGTCGGATTCTACCTTTACTCCGAAGAGCGACGCGTAATATGAGACCGCCTCTCTTGGAGTAGCCTTGTCGAAGAACTTGAACCCCTGCGGAATGACGCCGATCTGCCTGTGGAGATCGTATCCTTTTGACCATGGATCATATCCGAGAACTGTGACCTCCCCTGCGTCCTTTTCCCTGAGACCTTCGAGAATCTCTATGGTCGTTGTCTTTCCGGCGCCGTTTGGGCCTAGTAGCGCGAACACCTCTCCTTCTCTTATTGAGAAACTGACGTCGTCCACGGCTTGGAGTGAGCCATAGTTCTTTTTCAGCGAGGTGACTTCGACGGCAGACATGCGAGAAAGAGAGAGCGCCTCTGTATTCGTGGAAATCGAGTCTGTCGTTCGGGAGCTTTTGAATATTTCCGTGAAAGAGGCTCATAGTAAGAGGGAATTGGAGCGCAGAAAAGAGAAGTTAAGAGAGAGGAAAAAGGTTCTGCATGACCAAATATCCTCTCACCGTGTGTGTTTTCAAATGTTCAGCGCAGCTTTCAGTCCCTTGTACCTGTTTCGTATCGTGACTTCGGTCACGCTTGCTGCTTCTGCCACGTCCTTTTGTGTCTTCGTATCGTTTTCAAGGACGCATGCGACGTAGAGAGCTGCGGCGGCTAGACCCATCGGATCCTTGCCAGCAGAAGTGCGTGTTTCATCTGCACGGCGGAGAATCTCGAGTGCCTTGCGCTTTGTCCTCTCCTGTAATCCCGCCTTGCTCGCAATCCTCGAAACACATTTTGCGGGATCTACGACGGGCATGCGAAGGTCGAGCTCCCTGAACAAAATCCTGTAGCAACGGGCCAAATCCTTCTTCCGGATGTTGCTTATTGCCGAAATGTCCTTGAGAGTCCTTGGCGTCTCGGTGTCACGGCAAGCTGCGTAGAGGGCGGCGGCTATCATTGCCGAAATCGACCTTCCCCGAATCAATCCGTGCTCGAGCGCCTTTCTGTAAATGTAGGCGGCCTTTTCGACGACGGCGTCATTCACCTTCAACTTGTCCACGAGCCTATCGAGCTCACTGAAGGCTTGCCTTCTGTTGCGATCGACGGATTCGTGGATCTGCGTGCGGCCGTCCCACGTCCTAAGTCTTTCAATAGTCGCTTTCATCGATGCGGGGAGCGACTTGCCGGAGGCGTCCCTGTCAACTGTACCTATCACCGTTGCGAGCCCCATGTCATGCATGGCGAGGCTTGCGGGCAGGCCGGTGTGAGCGCGTTCGTTCTTTTCCTCTGAAGAAAATGCCCTCCACTCGGGACCGAGCTCAGCAATCTTTTCCTTTACAACGTACCCGCAGTTGCTGCAGAAAAGCTCTCCTCCAGCATTGTCTACTACCATAGGTCCGCCGGCACATCTTGGGCAACGGTCAACTAGCCCTGCCCTTCTGAGGTTGAGGTTCTTCTTGCTCTCTATGCTCATTTTTCTTACATTTTCACCAAAATTTCAGAGAACATCTGTAATGTCCGCATGTCGGGAACATAGCACGACGCACAATCCACGTGAGAGAATCGGTCTTTCTCCCTGGCCTTTTTCACTCTTTGCCGTCTGCATCAAGTATGTTCTCAACGGCAAAGTCTCATGCTCCAATTATAGAAATGCATGCAGGTTCTCCTGCTCTCAGCCGTACCGGTAGTCACAATCATTTGAACAGCTCTAGTATGCGCTCTCGCGAGACGAGTAGGCCTTTTTCCCTGCTTCCGTTGCGGGTGACCACCCTCACTTCGCAAATGCATACCAATGTCATTGCTGGCCTGAATTGCTGAGCCTACGGTAAGATGGGAAGAGGAGTAAATCTGCTAGTCCACAGGCCTACAGCAAATCCTTCTCATATTTAACCTAGTCTTGAGGCAGGCGTATCCCGCCAGAACCCGGTGCCGGTGGTTAAGAGGCCCGCACCGTTGTTGCTTTTACTATGGTCCTTTTTCCTCAGCAAACCCAACGGGCAAAACAGGGCACCGTGGTTGCAGATGCTTCTGGCCATCTGGGATTGAGCTGAGTGTGACGCTTCCGCTACTGTCCGCCACGATAGGAGAACACGTGATTCTGATCTAAACATCGTGTTTTCGTCCATTAGAAGCGCATCCTCCCGCAAGAAGCCATCATTAGTGTATTGCGAGAAGAGTCACCGAGGTTTCTGTCTTTGTTCGACAACCGTAGAAGAGGAACCTCTGTCTCTGTCCTGCTCTATAGCCGAATTTGATTGAACACTGAATTGTGCAGTGCGCTTTTCAACTCCGGGAATCCTCGCATTCTCGATTCCAAGGAGCTTGAGTGAGAAGAAAAAGCAGCAAATTGCCCCGATGATGAAGAAAAGATACCAAACCGGGATGATAAGCGTCGGAAGAATTGCAAGGTATCCCCATTGTGTGGTATAGATTCCCGGTGTGATCTCTGTCCGACCTAGAACAAAGTAAAGCCAATCTTCCATCAACACGATGATGAGAAACGTGCCAAGGGCATAGAGTTTTGCTGGGTGCGAGCTCTTGAACTGCGACCAGATTGGAGCTATTGCAAAGAAAGTGAACAGGGGAAGCATGAAACCGTACTGATAGAGGTCAAGCCCTAGCCAGTTAAGAGAGCACCAGGGAAGAATTCCACATGGTTTGCCTATGAGTTCAAACAGAGAGTAACCCGCTGCGATACCGAGTGAATAGACCATGGTACTCTGAATCTTCAGAGACATTTCGTGAACAAGTATGGAAAACTCTGTTCATCGCATAAAATTCTGATTTGGCTTATTTACAGCTCCAACTCCTAGAGCGAAAGAACAAATCTGTCCTCTACCTTGTTGAATCGGTATGGATAGCGACATTGTCCCTCCCCCAATGCTTCTCGCGGCTCTTGACAAGATTACCGGAAAGGAGGGACTTCATTCCGAGCTGATTGAAACAAAGCCATGATCGCTGATGCCCAAATAGTCCCTCAATTGGCATTTCAATTCTAGAAATTGCGATGGCGTGCCCAACTTTTTCCATCGAGTCACCCATCTCTTTCCCTCCAATGCGGCAAGATACTCTGCAAATGAGTTATTAACTCGACAAGCAGAGCTAGAAAATCAAATTGCTCGAATTTGCAAAGAGCAAGAAGAAGACGTGCTCGCTTTATGACATTTGAAATAGAACTGGTAAGGCAGATTCGAGCGCCGAAAGAGTTTGTGTTCGACTGGTGGACTGACCTCTCGCCCGATGACAGTATGCTTGTTCACCCCCTGAATAGTAGAACCGTTCTTTCTAGGAGCCCGACCGAGATATTGGTACGTGACGATGAAACAATCTTCTTCCGAAGAATGCAGTTTGACGTGAGGGTCACGCTGAACAGGCCCGACTCGTGGGTCGCCGAATACGACGGAAGGGTCGCGAGAGCCAGATCAACATACACATTGAGGTCGCTCGATCCGAGTTCCAATGTGGAAACGCAGTTGCACTACCACACAGAGATTGAGCCAAAGGGGTCTCTGACCGGTTTAGTGTCCCCCATTGCCAAGCTCATAGTTAGGAGGACTTTTGTCTCCGAGTTTGAAGCTTTTACAAGAGCTCTGGAGCAAGATTATGGCAAGCAGAAAATCAAGAGCCTTTAGCAGGCACAGGAGCTTTTGCCCTAAATCTTCGTTACGCCCCTACTTATTCGAGGCTCAGGTAAAGGAAGATGCCGTACGCAACTACGGTGAAGACATCCGCTATCGGAGAGGAAAGGTCAGCTCTGAGTGGCAGCCGCACCATGAAGTCCTCAAAGACGGGGCTGGTCAAAATCGAGTGTAGCAATAGCGCAAAGAGCATGACCAAGAGGCCTAAGACGAAGTTGGCTTTTGTCTCACGGTACATCCTCAAGTAAACAACGACAAGCGCCACGAGCAACGAAATACCGATTGTTGAGAGGATGATGTGGAACTCTATGAAAGTTGCAAGCCCGAGGGGCTCGAAGGGAAACCGCCGTATGTAGTCGAGATCCGAGATTTGTATGATGTAAAGAAGCGAGCCGATCAGGGCACCCACTAGCACGACGAAGGGTACCCATAGCCTGTTGCTCGGACTGCGCCCTTTCCTTTCTCCTTGTTCCTGGTGGTTCATCTCTCAGATTTTTCTTCTCCTTTCGCTTCGCTTGCAACTCTCCTTCCAAGGATGGTGTCGAGCTTGCCCCAGTTGGCCTCCATGGTTTCGGAGACAAAGTACAGTTTGCCGTACTTCTCGCCCTCGGTAAGCACAAGCCTGTTGCGCTCAAGTACAGAGAGGTGGTGCCTCACGGTCGTGTAATCAAGATGTAGAGCCTGCGACAGTTGCTGTGCGTTCCTTGGCTGCTCTCTTAATGCGTTGAGGACGAGAAGCCGGGTCTTCGCGCCGGTACTGCCAGCAAAGAGCCACCACAAGAGGCGCTCGAATGCATCCATGTCAGATAAATGACGTGATATGCATCCGAAATCTCGCACCAATAATGGTATCGCTTGATTCGATTGCGAATGAAGCACGCCAAAAGGCAGACTTGTCCCCACGCATAATCCAGAGCTTCAAGCGCAATTTTCTCGGTGCACTCGTATAGAGATTCTAAAGAGCTGGTTCCTCCTTCTGATCTGTTCAAGCTTTTAGGACAAGTCTCAATTCCGTACTTGATCTCGCTTCGGATTTCGCGGTTCGCTTCTTTTTCCTTTCCCTCAGTGTGTCTCCCACTTCCTGCCCTTATTATCTCACTGTTTGCCTAATCCACAGCCACCGGAAAAAATCTTGGATAGATACAGTAATGATTTGGGAAGCATTCCGGAAAAAGAGTAAATTTCCACAAACATCCTGGATGTTCGAGAGAAGACGATGATTCGGGAGACTCTTGACGACGGTCTCCCGAGATTACCTGAACTGACTTGCGTTCGTTTGACTTGCTTAGCTGCGTTGTTGGCACCAACGGACCACAATGTTCCGAATTCTTGTGTAGTGCAGAAGACTTTTCAAGAGTCAAAAATTCCTGCTTTTCAAAACCTTGTTCGGAGAACGGATGATTGTGTGAAGCCCACCTTGGGCACCTGTATAACGGCGCAAAGTGCCCTTAGCACGGGACTAAACAGCACAGGTTCTGCGCTCTCGCTATTCAAGATGCTCGCGGTCTCGCGACCACACGAGAAACGAAGTTTGTCTTACAAATTTCTCCGCCGAGAGTGAGAGTTCCGGTCCGGCAAATTAGCTACAGGCTAAGAGTTGAGGACATTCCACATGGTATTGAATAAGTTCTCGCTGAATGGAACATTGAGGGAGATCGGTCTACTGGTTGTGATTGCATTACTTTCTGGGACGGTCGTTCTGGCCAGCGCTCACTCTGTTATGACGAGCAGCACCCTAACAATCACGCAGACCAGTGTTACAACTACCACTGAGTATCTCACGAGCACCGAATATGCAGGGCAACCCACCCAGAGCCAGAGTACCACATCAAAATTGGATAGTTCCTTCGTTTCAATTGGGCAGTCGTCTACTTCAAACCCAAGCGAATACATCCTCGTTGGAGGCCAGAACGGATCCTGGTTTACTGATTCGCAGTATCCAAGGCTCTATCAGATATCCCTTAGAGCTCACGTCTCAAGGAAACTCGACCCCGTAGATGGCATGGGGACAGTCTGGGGAGGTGGTTTTAGTGGGTCAGAATGGCTGATTTCCGGGTGGGGGAGCGACGAAGGAGCAGAAAAATCCCCTGATCCATACCTCTACGTGTTCAACGGAGTGAACTCCATAGATGATACGATCGAAGACACTGCGGAATCCGAGTGGAATGGGGGAGACATCTTTGCGGCCAGTTCCAATGGGACGAGCTGGTTTGTTTCTGGCATGGGTTCCGGAATTCTAGGCTCTTATGCAAGCTATCCGACAAACCACCTTTCCGCTGGACTCTTCAACGGAAGCGTCTTCGTAGACCTGTCGGCTGAGCTGCCTATGCAGATGGATGGAATACTGTATGCCAACGCTTTCAACGGAACCGATTGGTTAGTAGGAGGCGGCTATGAGAGAAGTGGCGTAATTTTTCTGTTCGACGGTCACAGCTTCATCGATCTTACTTTGGACGCATACAGCGCCATCCCTTCATTCCAATCAGTTCAGAGCATCGCTTGGAACGGGAAATACTGGCTCATAGGCGGAGTAGGCTTCCTCGCAGAGTACAACGGGTCGACGTTCAACAACCTTACTGCGCAGCTGAACGATGCACTCGCGTTCCAGTCCGGTAAGCTATCAGGGATGAACGCGGTGAATTCTATCGCCTGGAATGGAACAAGCTGGCTCCTCGGTGGCGGGCTGCCCATCGCTTATGACAACGGACCGAGTTCCGCATGGCTTGTCACGTTCAACCCTGAATCATCAATCTTCACTGACTTGACTCCAAAGCTTCCGGAATACGCAGTGCAACCAGCGATGAGCTCGAGCATCCTCTCCATCGCAGTAATCCCCACTGATGGCTCATGGATTATCGGAGGATACGCGGATAACCAGAGCATACTTCTTCATCTCGATGGTGGTGTCTCCGACCTAACTCGGCTTGCATCAGGCATGAACTATATTGACTGGGTGGGCGTATCAGGTTGAGTTCGACATCAGCAATATCCTTGAGAATGCGCGCTTGGGATTTTTGAACTAGGAAAGATCTAGTAGCAATTTGGGAATATTTCCGGAAATAGATTAAGAATCGGGATAAACAAAAAGAGGGATCATGCAAAATATCCATGGCTTTACTTGTAGTCGGAGAGTTCTTCCGGATGCAGAGGAAAATATTTCGAGTAGCGTAGTTCTGGAGAAAGGAGGCGAGCACAGGAGACAAAACATCGGTATAGTGAGTGCTTTACCATCCAAAGAACTCGCATTTCAAATTTCTAAAGTAAACGCGTATGATTCGGGCGGATGGAAAAGCAAAAGAGTAAGGATAATACTCACTAAGAGTGTCATAGTGCCTAACATTAGCAGTTGCAACGACGATCTGAATAATACCATGATCGTCAGAGTTATGGGTGATCCAAGCCGCTCTGCTCTGTTTGACTTTGAGAAACAGTCGGAGTGGGTTGGAAGAGTCTTGAAATTGGATGCCTGAATCATAGTATCGTAGGGAAAGAGGTATTGGGAAAATGCAAAGCAACTCAAAGGCTCTCGTAGTTTCTTCGCGTGCAATCGTTGGGATCGCGGTAATCATAGCTTTGGTCGTGGCACTCGTCCTTGTCATGAACCTCGAGGTCTTCGGGGCGAGCACTGGGGTGACTGTCACCTCGACGCAGACGGTCGGTGCATCGACCACGGTCACGACTACCTTCACGTCAAATCCTGCAGTGTCAGGCAATGCCTCTTCGCCGCTTGGGATAAATGCCGAGCAGATTTATTCGGAGGCTAACCTCAGTATCGTGATACTGCAGGGTATGCAAGCGCAGAGTTCGCTCTTTGGAACTCAGTATGTTTCCATACTAGGGTCAGGGTTTGTCGTTCAGTATTCCGGCTCCGATTACATCGTTACAAACTATCACGTGGCTGGTGCCACGACGAATCTCACCGTTACCTTCTCTGATGGCGATTCCTACCCGGCTACCGTGGTTGGATCTGACCCGTACGCGGACCTGGCCATAGTTTCGGCAAAACAGGCGCCAGCTTCAGAGTTTCACGCCCTAACTTTCACTCCCTCCTCGAATCTCCTTGTGGGCGAGCCGATAGTCGCCATTGGTGCTCCCTTCGGACTGTCCGGGTCCATGACTGTAGGCATCATAAGCCAGCTTGGGAGGACA
>Ga0070737_10001037_pt1 | contig 44503 bp, 42 predicted proteins | sample Coa_R1_10_FD_66438 | JGI IMG/M metagenome (GOLD analysis project Ga0070737, IMG submission 66438) | Surface soil microbial communities from Centralia Pennsylvania, which are recovering from an underground coalmine fire - Coalmine... | ecosystem: Environmental > Terrestrial > Soil > Unclassified... | reverse complement strand
ACCCGGCTGAGCCCTCGCCCCCCGGTTGCCGTGTGGAGCGGCGTGCCGGCCGTGCCTCATCAGGCGGCAGTGTCGTGCGATCTCGGGCGCACGACGAGCACGGGGCAATGGGCGTGGTGGACGCAGGACTGGCCGACCGACCCGAGCGCGAGGCTCGAGAACCCTCCGAGCCCCCGGCTCCCGACCACGAGCAGCTCTGCCCCCTTGCTCGCCTCGACGAGCATGCGGGCGGGTGCCCCCTCTCCGACGGTGTGACGGATCTCGAGAGCAGGGTGTGCGCTGCCCACCTCGGCTTCGAGCGTCGCCACGAGCTCTTCGGCGGCCTCCTGCATGCTCTTCTCGAACAAGCCGAAGTCGAGGCCGTACACGCCGGCCGGATAGTTGATGTGCCAGGCATGCACGAGATGCAGCGTCCAGTGCCTCCAGGAGGCCACCTCGGCCGCCCAGGAGAGCGCCACGCGGGCTGCAGCCGATCCGTCGACACCGACGACGACCCGTCCGGTCGTCGGTAGAGCGCTCTGGCTCGGAGCGTCGCCGTTGCCAGCGTGGTCAGGGAGTGGTTCTGGCGTTGACATCTTGGACACCTCCACTCTCGATCATTGGCTGGCGGTCCGGCTCTCACTAGGGCCGAAGGTCCCCGAGGACCGTGGCGTGTGTCCGTTTCCTCCGGCCCGAGGGCGTTGGGTCGGGCAAGATGGAGCGGTGACGAGACTCTCGACGCTGTCGAGGCTCTTGGCCGGCGTCGGCCTGGCGCTCGCCGTCGCGGCATGCCAGCCGACCTCCCCGGCAGCCTCCACCCGCGGAGCCTCGCGCCCGGCCACCAGCCCGGGCACCGCTCCGCCCCACGCCGGCACTCCCGCCTCGACCAGCCTCGAGTCGACCGACTGGACGGCCTACCACCGCTACGCCACGGGATCAGGGGATGGACCGCGACGGCTCGACCTCTCCAATCTGAAGCGAGCCTGGACCTCTCCCAGGCTGGACGGCTCGCTCTACGGAGAGCCGCTCGTGTACGGGCGAGACGTCTACGTCGCCACCGAGAACGACACCGTCTACGCCCTCTCCGCCGCCCACGGAACCGTGGTGTGGCGCGTGCATCTCGGACGGCCGGTACCGTCGGGCGACCTTCCGTGCGGCAACATCGAGCCGACGGTCGGGATCACCGGGACGCCCGTCATCGACACCGCGCGCAACGAGCTGTTCGTCGTGGCCGACGAGTACTCCGTGTCCGCGCACGCGATCCACCACGAGCTGTACGGGCTCAGCACGGCGACCGGCGACGTGATGCTCCGACAGAACGCCGACCCTCCCGGCGTGGACCGCGCCGGCACGGCTGGTGCGCTCCTCCAGAGGGCGTCGCTCGCACTCGACGCCGGCAGCGTCATCATCGGCTACGGAGGGAACTACGGCGACTGCGGCCCGTACCACGGCTGGCTCGAGTCGGTACCCGTGACCGGCGGCACGGCACGCTTCTTCGGACCCGATCGGGGCCCGGGCGAGCGGGAGGGCGCAATCTGGATGGGTGGGGGCGCTCCGGTGATCCGCGACGGCGACATCTGGGTCGCCGTCGGGAACGGCTCGGTCACCTCAGCTTCCGGGCCCTACGACGACAGCGACTCCGTCCTCGAGCTCTCGTCGTCGCTTCGCCTCCTGCAGTTCTTCGCGCCGGCGCGCTGGTACGCCGACAACGCCGTCGACGCCGACCTCGGGTCGTCGGTGCCGGCCGTGCTCGGCGACGGCTTCGTCGTGCAGGCCGGGAAGTCACGGACCGCCTACCTGCTCGACGGGGCCCGGCTCGGCGGCATCGGCCATCCCCTCGACACGATTCCGGGCTTTTGCGGCAACGACGTCGACGGCGGCGTCGCGTTCAGCGGCACCACCGCCTACCTCCCCTGCGAGAGTGGCGTGGTTGCCGTGGCCGTGAACGCGACCAGGCACACGATCCGCCAGCTCTGGCGCACCTCCGCGGCCGGGGGGCCACCGGTGCTCGGCGGCGGCTACCTGTGGACGATCGGTGCCGGCGCCCTGTACGCCCTCGACCCGGCGACCGGCCAGGTGCGCCAGCGCGAGGTGATCGGCGCCGCGGCGACCGACTTCCCGACTCCCTCGATCGGGGACGGGCTCGTGCTGGCACCGTCGAGCGACGAGGTGCACGCCTTCACCGGCTCCTGACGGGCGGGGCCAGCTCGGTCTATCCGCCGCTGCTGATCGTGGCAGGACCCGCCTCGCCGAGTGGCGTGGTGAGCTCGCCGTGCCGGCCGCTCCCCTCGAGGGCGGTTTCGACCCGAGGCTCCACGGGGGCGGGCGGTGGCCTCATGGCAAGGTAGGTGGCGCTCGCGATCGCGGCCAGGAAGGCGAGGACCCGCAGGTAGCCGATCGGCCCGTGCGGAAGGCGCTCTTTGAACACGACGATGCCGGCGGCGATCGGCAGGGCGTTGTTGAGCAGGGTGGAGACGCCGACGGTCCCGAGCGCTCCTCCTCGCTGGAACGACAACTGGAGCGCTGCGAAGCCGAGCACGTTGCCGACGATCAGCAGCGCGACGAACAACCACCCCTCTCTCAGCAGGGCCGCCTTCGTCGCCACGTCCCCGGCGGCGTAGCACACGCCCGCCACGGCGGCGAGGGCGCCGCCCCAGTTCGAGAGTCGGGCCGCTGCTCCGAAGACCACGGCGCCGAGGACGACGAGCACCCCGAGCGAGGCGAGCACCATGCGAGCCGAGTGCCCGTGCGAGTGGACGTGCGGCGCGAGGCCGACGGTGGCTCCGATGAGGACGAGGCCGAGCATGGACGCCCCGACGGCCACCCATTCGCCACGCCGCAGCTTGACCCCGCCGATCAGCTCGATGAGGAGCGCGAGCACTCCGATCCCGCCCGCCGCGACGCCCTGGACGAGCGAGAGCGGAGCGAGCGAGAGCGCCAGCAGGTAGACCCCCCAGCCGATCCATCCCGAGGCGTAGCCGAACAGCCACATGGGGCTCTTCACGAGCTGCAGCATGCTCGTGAACGGGTGCCGCATCGAGAGGCGCGCCGCTCCACTCGTCGCCGTGTGCTCGACGAACAGCCCGAGGTTGATGAGGACGGCCGAGGCGAGGGCGAGAGCGAGCCCGAGCCAGATCATGTTCCCCCACCCGGCATCGGCGCTTCCGCCCTGAGCTCGGGCAGCGGCAGCGCCGGTGCCGTCGTGGTCGTGGCCACGCCGCCGTCGCCGTTCCCGGTCCAGCCTGCAGGGACACTCGGCTCTCCCCGGGTCGCCTGGGGGCGACCGCCGACCCCGCGATCGTGGCGCCGCCCGGTCTGGTTCCGGCCCCGCCCCCGCGCCGGCCAGCCGAGGACCCGGTCGGAGAAGGGCAGGTAGCCCTCGGCCGACATCGCCGCCAGCACGACACGGGGCACGTCGCCCCACCGTTCGACGATGAGGAACCGGCGAGCAAAGCTCGGGCAGAACTGGCGATTGAACAGCAGCAGGTTGTCGAGCTGGAGCGAGAGCGCCGCCTTCAGCCGCAGCAGCGCTCGCCGCTCCACCCGGCGGAGCGGAGAGAGCTCGGCGGAGGCCTCGAAGAGCTCGGCGAGGGGGGAGAAGTTGAGCGAGACCGTCCGGGTACCGTGCGCGGCCGACCACTCGATCGCCCTCACGATGAGCCACGAGATGAAGCCGTTCGGGACCCCCGGCAAGCGGGGCATGGAGGAGAGGGAGAGCGTGGCGCTCGCCGGGCAGTGGGCAAGGTGGAGGTAGCCACGAAGGGCGCCGGTGCTGTCGCGGCCGAGCACGAACACGGCGTCGTCGCCGTCGAGGCGGAACAGGTCGTCGAGCTCCATCGCGAAGCCCTTCTTCCGACCTCCGTTGAGCCAGGCCCGCTCGAGGTCGACGATCTCGGCGCGCAGCTCGGGCCCGACCTCGCCGGCACGGACCACCTCCGCCTGGTAGCCGTTCCGCTCGACCCGGGTGACGGCCTGGCGGACCGCCTTCATCTTCTTGCCGGAGAGGGAGAAGCGGGCCACGTCGATGAGAGCCTCGTTCCCGTGGTAGAGGCTGAGGAAGCCGAGAGCATCGAACAGGGGAAGGTCCGGCTCGGGAACACCGAGCACGGCGACCGTCCAACCGCGACGCCGGGCGTGCTCGGCGAAGGCCTGCATCGCCGCCTGCCTCAGGTGGTCCGGCCCGACGGGGGCGCCGCTCACGAGCGCCACGCCCCGCACCACCCGGTACGCGATCACGACCGACTCCGTCGGAGTGGTCGCATCCGGCGGCGACCAGAAGAACAGCTGCTTGTCGAGGCGGAGCAGGAACGGGGCGAGCGAGTCCCGGCCTTCGCGGCGCACGAGCTCCGCAGCGAGCTCGTGGTCCGAATGGTCACGGTGCAGGTGCGGCCGCCACGGGGCGAGCCAGGGCACGGCAGCCCACAGCACTCCGAGCACCAGGCAGGCGGCAACGGACCACGGGAACCAGCTCCCGAAGGCACCGGGGCTGTGGTCGTGCCGGTGGAGCGGTTGGGCGGCAAGGGCGCGCAGGGCCTCGGTCAGCTCCCTTGCGGGCGTGAGCGGGAGGTTGGAGGCGATGTCGCCGATGAGGGCGCCGAGCAGAGCGATCGAGAACGTGAGCGCCGCCACGACCAAAAGGCGGGCGGCGACGGTCGGGAGGCGGCCGGGTTCGCTCTTTCCGTCGTAGCTCGACCGGCGGGCGATCAGCACCGCAGCCACGAGCAGGGTCAAGGTGGCGTAGCCGTACTCGGAGCGGAACAGCACGAGGTGGGCGAGCGACGACACGCCGAGCAGGAAGACCGCCACCCGCCACGCGTTCCGGTTGCGGCGCGCAAGGCCCCGCGAGCTCACCACGAGGAGCAGCCCGACTGGCAGGTCGATCGCGCTCGAGAGCGGCAGGAGGACGCTCGGGGCGACGTCGGTGAGGTCGAAGGTCGAGAAGTTGGCGAACGAGGCGACGACGTCGAGCACCCCGCAGACGGCGACCGCCGTGGCGGCGAGCGTCGCGACGGCGCTGCCCGATCGGTTGGGCCGGCCGAGCAGGGCGCCGCCGATCGCGATCATCGAGGCCCCGAGGTAGATGGGGGCAGAGGCGGCAGCCAGGTCGAGCGACTGGCTGATGGAGATCTGCCGGACGACGTAGTACGACACCGCTTCGTGGAGGAAGAGGAAGAGCCCTGAGGTGATGCCGAGGACGAGGACGGCAGTGAGCCGGTCCGTCCGCCACGCCCTCGCCACGAGGCCGAGCACGGCCGAGGCGACGATGAACACGATGAGGAAGTCGAAGATCGAGACCGTGTCGTGGTGGGCGAGCTCGTCGAGCGGCAGGGCGGCGATCCGCGGCCCCGGCCACCGCTGGTCCTTGATCCGGATCCAGTAGAGCCAGCCGAGCGCCGCGCTCACGGTGACGATCGTGGCGAGCACGAGCCCCGCGATCCGCAGGACGGAGCGCACGATCGTCACCTGGGCCGGCCCCCTCGGGCGGGGGCCGGCTCAGGGGTGACCGACTCCGGCTTGGCGGCTCCGTGCAGCTCAGGCGGCTCGTGGGCGAGCGGCGACCGCAGGGAGCGGTACTGGGTGAAGTACTGGCCGGCCGCAAGCAGCGACGCCCGGATCTCGCTCCGCCAGAGCCGCCAGTCGTGCACGCCCGGATGCACGAAGAACCAGTGTGGGAGCCCGAGCGAGCTCAGCTCGGCGTCGAACTCGACGTTCTGGCGGTTCTCGTAGTCGCGGCTGCCGACGTAGAACCAGAAGTAGACGTGGTCTGCCAGGAGCGCAGAGCGCTCCCTGCGCACTTCGACGGCAGGGCTGTTGGCGGCGTCGAGGGCCCGGTTCCGACCGAAGAACCCCGGTGCGGCGTCGGCCCAGACGTAGCCGGACCAGCTCTCCACCATCCCGAACTCCCGGGGGTGGTGGAGAGCGATGTTGAACGCCCCGTAGCCACCCTCCGAGAGGCCGGCGATCGCCCGCTCGGTGCCCCGGTCGATCGTGCGGTACCGGCGGTCGATCGCGCCCACGACGTCTCGTGCGACGTAGGTCATCCACTTCGCGTGCGGCTCCGGCAGGTTCGCCCACTCGGTGTCGAGGAGGAAGTCGGTGGCGCCCTGCGGGATGACGAGGATGGTGGGCGGCATCAGGTGCTTTGCCACGAGCACGGCTTCGACCGTCTGGACGTCGCCGACGTCGACGAACTGGTCCTCGCTTCCCGGGACCCCGTGGAGGAAGTACATCGTCGGGTAGCGCCGGGTCGGATGCGAGTAGTACCCAGGGGGGAGGTAGACGATCGCGGGGAGCGTGAGGCCTACCGCCGGGCTCTTGATCTCGATGTTCTGGAGCGTGCCCGGGGCGACCGGGATCCGCCGGTGGCCCTCCACGACCGAGGTGGGCAGCTGCGGGGCGGGGAAGCCGCGGTAGAGCCAGAACGTCCACACGTAGCGGTACGCGCCGACGAGACCGGCTGCCGCGAGCCCCATCACGAGGACCACGGTCACCCACCGGACGGCCAGCATCGACCGCGGGTGCCGTGCCGCGCCAGCCGCCGTCTCCATTGCCTCCTTGTACCACGCAAGGGTGGGTCCCAGGCATCGCCCAGGAAGCCCGGAGTCAGTCCCCGAGGAGCGCCTCTGCCTCGATCTCGACCCGCCATCTCGCGTCAAGCAATCGAGCGACGACGACCATGGTGGCGGCGGGGCGAACTGCTTCGAAGCGCTCGGCGTGCACGGCTCCGACCACCTCGGCGTCGGCGGCATCCACGAGGTAGATCCGGGTCCGGATGACGTCCTGCCACGACGCGCCGAGGCTCGCCAGGGCCTCCCCGATGATCTCGAAGCAGCGCCGTGCCTGGGCGGCGGGGTCGGGGTCGACATGGCCGTCCGGCCAGACCGGCGCCGTTCCCGAGACGACGACGCGGTCCCCAACGCGAAGCGCTCTCGAGAAGCCCACGCTCGTCTCGTAGACCGAGCCGCTCCTCACCTGCTGTCGGCGGGGCATCGGGCGACAGTACCTGGTCCCGTCCCTCCGGGCCCGGTCGCGCCCTGATGCCGCGTACCGGACCACCGCAGGGAAGAATCCGCTCGACGTGCCTGACCACCGCGATGCCGCACACGCACTCTCGTCCACCGCGCCGGGGCGCGCACGAGGCCGTGCTCTCATGCTCCGGCGGTTGTCCGGTCGTTCCGGCGCCCTCGCCGCGCATCTCGCCACCGTCGTCCTTGTCGTCTACGTGGCGACCTTCAGGCTCGGCATGCCCGACGCCGCGAGCGACGAGTACACCTACCGGCGCTGCGGCCTGCTCTACATTCGCGACGGGTCGTTCCTTTGCAACACGGCGCATCCGCCGCTCGCGAAGGAGCTGATTGGCGTCGGGCTGGTGCTCTTCGGCGACTCCGTCACAGCAGCCCGCGCCGTCGCGGCCTGCGCCGCCATCGCGACGGCGCTGTTCTGCTACCTGTTCGTGCGGGACGTCGCGGGTTGGCCCTTCGGCCTCGTTGCCGCGGCAATGTGGGGACTTTTGCCCCAGGCCGGGCTGGACAACGGCGTCAGCCTCGAGGCGATCCGGATCGACCGGTACGGGCTCCTGGACCCCTTCATGGCCTGCGGGCTTGCGGCGGCGCTGTGGCTCGGCTGGCGGTGGTGGACGCGCGGCGGGCTGGGGTGGGCGGCGCTCGCAGGAGCAGCGACGGCGGCTTCGGCCTGCTCAAAGGTGCCGGGCATGTTCGCGGTGCCGGTCGTGCTCGGCGTGCCGGCCGCTCTCCGCATCTGGCATGGCTGGCGCCCCGGACTTCGCGAGACGGCGGCCGCTGCCGGCGGGGTCGTGGCCGTGGTGGTGGCCTGCTACGCCCCCTTCGGCCTCCACGGGGCCGTGACGGCCATCCACGACATGGTGAGCTTCCAGGCCGCCCACGCCGCCAACGGGACGGCCGCCACCTACCAGCACCACTTCTACCGCCATGCGCCCTGGTGGTCCGATCTCGGCTACGCGCAGCTGGGGCTCGGCTGGCCCGTCACGATCGGGCTCGGGCTCGCATGCCTGCCCGGAGTGCTCGTGCGGCCGGCTGCTGCCAGTTTCGCGCTCGGTGCCAGCCTCAGCGTGTGGGGGCTCCTCACGGCCCTCACGAACCTCTCTCTTCCCTACTACTGGATCGACTGGGAGCCGGGGGTGGTCGCTGCGGGGGCGATCGGGCTGTCCGTGCTCTGGCAGCGGGTGCCGTCGCTCCTCGGCAGCGCGGCGAGGCTTGGCGCGGCCGCAGTCTCGGTGCCGCTCGCGGCCGGAGCGGTCTCGACCATGGTGGCCGTCGCCTCGGTCGGGATCGGCCCATACCAGGAGGCCGCCAGGGTGATCCGCTGCAGGGCCTGCAGCGTGCTGTACGTCGGCAACGGCTCGGTCCTCGCGAACTACCTCGGGCCCCATACGACCTGGCAGGATCGTGGCGCCCCACCCGGGTACCTGCTCGTGACCAAGACCCGGAACCTTGCCGTGCCGGAACCGGGCCGGCGTGCAACGGTGCCCGAGCCCGCCTACGTCGTCGTCGATCCGGCCTCGATCCTCGCGGCGGACCTCTACGCGGCGGACACGAGAGCCTTCGAACGGGATGCCGACCGGCTCGGCTTCGTGCGCATCCCCGCGCCGGGCCGCCTCCTCGTCTGGCGCCGCCGGTCGGCCACGACCGGTGACGGGCTCGCGTCGCGGGGCCGGGTCAGGCGTCGACGACTGCTCTCGTGAGGTAGATCGCTGTCGCGAAGGTGGCGAACAGGCGGAGGGGTTCGTCGTCGCTCATCTCGACGACCCTCGTGCCGGTACGGCGGACGCCGCGAAGTTGCGTCACGATCTCGGCCATGTCGGCGTTCAGCCAGGCGACCTCGAGCGTCGCCGGGAGGTCGATCCGGGGCGCGGCGACAGAGCCCTCCTTCACACGAGCCACGGCCTCGGCCGCCCCTTCGCGGATCATCCGGCAGGCCACCTCGGGGTGCTCGCTGGCGGCCGCGAAGCGCGAGACAGCCTGTTTCACGACGACGCCCACCGCGTCCGGGAAGAAGGGCCGAGCCTCCTCGACCGTCACGTCATCGCCCGTGACAAGCGCGACGGGCACGCCGTGCCCGAGGGCGACGAGACCGTTGATCCCCGACTCGCCGGCCACGACCCCGTTCAGCCGCACCTCGCTCACGGCACGGGGGTTGTAGGTGTGCGAGAGCACGCCACGCGACCCCATGGACCCGTGGTACGAGACGAAAAAGACGGCGCTCGCGCGGGCGTCGAGGCGCTCCATCATGTAGAGCGGCTTGTGCCGGCCTGAGACGTAGGCGGCCTCGCCGTGGAGCGACCCGGGCGGCAGGTTGGCCATCGCCCCGTGGGAGTCGTTGACGACGATCTCGTCGGCTCCGCCGGCGAGCGCTCCGTCGATGGCGGCGTTCACTTCGTCGAGCAGGAGGCGGCAGCCGGCGTCGTAGGCGGCACCGGGACCGCGGCATTGGGACCAGTCGACGATCCCGGCCGTGCCTTCCATGTCGCTCGAGACGAAGACCCGCATGCGGGGCATGCTACGAGGCCCCGCTGCGTCCCCTCGACGGACCGTGCGGGGTGAGCCAGACTTGTGCGGTCGGTAGACGTTCAAGACGGGCGGGCCGGAGCAACCCACCGGTGAGCCGTCGGAGAGGCGGTGGCCATGCAGGCAGAGGTCAAGGGCTCGACCTTGCCCGTGCTCGAGGTCATCCTCGACCAGGGCGAGGCGGTCGTGTCGAACCACGGGGAGCTCTCGTGGATGACACCCAATGTCCAGATGTCGCAGACGACCGCCATGGGCGGCGGCCAGCAGCAGTCAGGCGGCGGGCTGCTGGCCGGCCTGAAGCGGGTGGTGAGCGGGACGAGCATCCTCCTCACCCGCTACGAGGCGGCCGGCGGGCAGGGCATGGTCGCCTTCGCCGCGAAGATGCCAGGCCGGATCTTCCCCGTCGAGGTCGGGGCGGCCGGCGGCTTCCTCGTCCACCGCCACGGCTGGGTGTGCGGGACGCCGGGGGTCAACGCCACCGTCGGCTTCCAGCAGAGCCTCGGCGGGATGCTCTTCGGCGGCGAGGGCTTCATCCTCCAGCGGCTCGAGGGGCAGGGGACTGCCTGGGTGGAGCTCTCGGGCGAGATCACGACCTACGACCTCGGCCCGGGACAGACCATGCTCGTCCATCCCGGCCACGTCGGCGTCTTCCAGGACTCGGTCAGCTTCCAGGTGACCCGCGTCCCCGGCATTGCGAACCGCTACTTCGGCGCGGACGGGCATTGGCTCGTGGCGCTCACGGGCCCGGGCAAGATCTGGCTCCAGTCGATGCCGCTCCCGCTCCTCGCGGCAGCGCTCCGACCCTTCCTCGGCAACGAGGGCATGCAGGACGCCGCCGTGGGCGGGGCAGCCGGGGGCATCCTCGGCAGCATCCTGCGCAACTGACCGCCCGCCTGGGCGTGCCCGCAGCAACCTAATGAGGAGGCAGACATGGGCTTCATGGACAAGGTGAAGAGCCAAGCCACGGCGCTCGCCGAGAAGGCGCAGGAAGGGGTCAAGGTCGGCCAGGAGAAGCTCTCCCAGGTGCAGGCCAAGCGGCAGTCGGACGCGCTCCTGCTCGAGCTTGGCGGGCTGGTCTACCTGCAGCACTCCGGCCGCGCCGAGGCGGGGGCCGCCGATCGCGTCGAGGCGATCGTGGCGGAGCTGCGCAGCTTCGAGGCCGAGCACGGCCCGGTGGTGGTGACGCCGGCGGTCCCGTCGCCCGGTGGGACGGGGACCTTCGTCCCTGCGGGGGCCGGCTCGCCCGCAGGGCCGATGGCGAGCGCGCCCGACCAGGGCGCCACCGCTCCCCCTGCGGCCTCTTCAGGCAGCGGCGGCGGCATCCCCACGGCCTCCTACGCCTCCGACGAGGACCCACCGGACGCCTGAGAGCACCTCTGGAGGAAACAGGGCGCCCGGGGCGGCGGGCGCCGCTCTCAGCGCGCGTGGATGTAGTCGAACAGCTCTTTGCGGTCCTTCTCGAGCTCTCCGATGCGGGCCTTCACGGCGTCGCCGATGCTCACGATCCCGGCCAGCTGCCCGAGCTCGTCCACAATTGGGACGTGGCGGATCCGGCGCTCGGTCATGAGCTCCATCAGCGAGTCGGTGTCGTCCCCTTCGGTCGCGGTGTGGACGGTCGACGACATGATCGACGAGACGCTCTCCCCGAGCAGCTCGGAGCCGCGGTGCTCGAGAGCCCGGACGATGTCCCTCTCGGAGATGATGCCCTCGATGTGAGCGCCGTCGCCGGAGACGACGAGCGCCCCGATGGCGTGCTCGGCCAATGCCGCGACGGCTTGCGCGACCGTGGCCTCCGGAGCGATCGTGGCGACGCCGGCTCCTTTTGCTGCGAGGAGAGTGGCGATGCGCATGGGGCCTCCCTTCGCCTTCACGAGCTCACGAGAGCCTACCGGCCGGTAGCACCGGCGGGTAGGCCGGAGCGTGCGACACTGGCCCTGTGAACGTGGTGCTCGTGACCGGCGCCTCCGCCGGGATCGGCCTGGCAACGGCGGACCGCCTCGCCTCGTCGGGCTGGGCCGTCGTCGGGGCGAGCCGTCGTGGGACGGGGCGGGAGCCGGCGTGGTCGGGGCTCACGATGGACGTGGACGACGACGAGTCCGTCGCAGGCGGCGTCCGCACCGTGCTCGAGCGGCACGGGCGCCTCGACGCCCTCGTCGCCGGTGCCGGCTGGGGTCTCGCAGGTCCGGTCGAGCACACGCCGATCACCGACGCGAGAGCGCAGCTCGAGACGAACTTCTTCGGCTGCGTGCGCCTCGTCAAGGCTGCTCTTCCCGCGATGAGAGCTGCGGGCGGGGGCCGGATCGTGCTCGTGAGCTCGCTCGGCGGTGTCGTGGGGCTTCCTTTCCAGGCCTTCTACTCCGCCAGCAAGTTCGCACTCGAGGGGTACGGCGAGGCGCTCGCCTACGAGGTCGCGCCGTTCGGGGTCGACGTCATCCTCGTCCAGCCCGGCAACATCGCCACGGACTTCACGAAGAGCCGCCGCGACGTCGTCGCCCCCGACGGCGAGGTCGACCCCTATGCCGAGTCCGTTCGTGCGGCCATCGGCAAGATGGCGGCCGACGAGGCGAACGGCGCCCCGCCCGCTCTGGTGGCAGCGGCGATCGAGCGGGTGCTCACGGCTCGGCGGCCGCCCCGGCGGGTCACCGTCGGCAAGCTCGACGAGCGGGTGGGAACCTTCGCGAAGCGCCTCCTTCCCTACAGGGTGTTCGAGAAGGCGGCAAGATCGAGCCTCGGCGTCTGACCTCTCACCACCGGGTGGCTCCAGCCGGTCCTACCGGAGCAGGTGCGGCGTGAACCACTGCCACACGGGATGTGGCAGCACCCGGCCGACAACCAGCACTGCCAGCGCGGTACCGACTGCGGGAACCCTCCTCGTTGCACGCATCCTGCGCCCCTTCCCCTCGGCGGCCGGCACCGTGCCGGCGTCACCGGAACAGAGCGCGCTCGCTCGCTCCTGATACAACAAATCCCACTTCCGCCGCCCGGCGACGCGCCCTACACTGCCGGTCGTGGCGGAGCAGGAGGCGGCGGACCGCGCTCGTGCCGTAGCGGGGCCGGCTGGCGTGGGCGAGTTGGTGCTGGCGGCGCGCGAGGGTGACGAAGAGGCGTGGCGGGCGATCGTGCTCCGGTACGTCGACCTCGTCTGGGCCGTCGCTCGCGGGCACGGCCTCGACCACTGCGACGCCGCCGACGTCACCCAGACGACCTGGCTGCGCCTGTACGAGCATCTCCCCCGTCTGCGTGATCCCGAACGGGTGGCTGCCTGGCTGGCCACGACGGCGCGGCGGGAGTCGCTCAGGCTGCAGGGCAGGCGCCGGCAGTTGCAGCTCGTCGCCTGCTTCGAGAGCGAGGCGACTCCGGTGGCAGCCGGAGATGCGGTGCCGGGGCTGTCTCCGACCGAGCTCGTAGCGGCCGTCGATCGCGACGAGCGCCTCTGGTTGGCCTTCAGCGAGCTGCCAACACCCTGTCGCACCCTGCTTCGGGCACTGATGGCCGACCCGCCGCCGTCGTACGCCGAGCTGAGCGTGGCGCTCGGCATGCCGGTCGGCAGCATCGGCCCGACGAGAGCCCGTTGCCTCGACCGGCTCCGGGCGACCCTGCTCGGTCTTGGCGGCCCGTCGTGACCGAGCGGCGCCCACCGCGCCCGTCGCGCAGCGATGCTCGGGTCGTCCCGATCGAACGGCTGACCCGGGAGGCGACCTTCCGCCGTCTCGCCGAGCTTGCCCGCCGCCGCGACCCGGTGCCGGGCGAGGTCGTCGAGGCCGTGACGGCGCTCGCCGGCCAGCTCCCGCCGTGGAGGAGCGTCGACGACGAGCTGGCGGCTCTGGTCTACGACTCCGAGCTCGACCCTCAGCCGGTCGCCGGCGTCCGGGCGGGACCCGGGTCGAGAAGGCGGCTCCGCTTCGAGGCCCCCGCGCTCGCCCTCGATGTCGAGGTCGCCCCTTCGAGGCCGCGCCAGCTCGTCTGCCAGGTGATGCCCCCCCAGCCGGCCGTGCTCGAGGTGCTCACTGCTGACGGCCGCCTTCCCGAGGAGGTCGACGACCTCGGCTCGTTCCATGTGCCGCGCCTGGCGCCAGGTCCGGTGAGCCTTCGCTGCCGGCCACTGGCGGAGCGCGGCGGACCCGTCGCCACGAGCTGGTGGTGGCTCTGAGGACGCAGTGAGGCAGGCGCTGCCGCTCGACCGGGCCGAGGCCGACCCAGCCCGCTCGCAGCGGATCGAACTGCCGGTGGAGTGCGCCGGCGACCCGGCCGCAAAGGCGAGGGCCTTGCACGGCCTCGCCGTCTCCTGCCTGCAGCTCGGTCGCCTGGCCGAGGCGCGCCGCCATATCGAGGAGGGTCTCGACCTCGCGCGGCGGCACGGGCTCGCCGTCGAGCTCGCCGAGCTGCGAGCGACGGCCGCCCAGCTGTGGTTCCACTCCGAGCAACCCGAGCGCGCGCTCGGGATGCTGAACGAGGCCATCTGCGCATCACCGCCCGAGGCCGCCGCCACCTTGCTCGGACAGCGGGCGCACCTGTGGTTCCGCCTGGGGCACCACGAGGAGGGACTGCGCGACAGCGAGGACGCTCTGGCCGCTCTCGCTCGCGCCGTCGCCTCGCGCGAACGGCTTGGCCGGTCACCTGAGACGATCGAGGCCCGGATCCGCTCGAACCGCGGGCTCGCCTGCTTATATCGCGGTGAGGCGGCTCGGGCTCTCGGCGACCTCGAGCGGGCCGAGTTCCTCTACCGAGCCGTCGGCGCCAAGGCGCTCGCGGCACAGGCGCTGCACAACCTCGGCTTCGTCGAAGGATGCCTCGGTGAGGTCCCAAGTGGGCTGCGCCGCCTCGCCGCTGCCGCCGCGGAGTACGAGCAGCTCGGCCTCCCTTGCCACCAGCTCCTCGCAGACCGGGCGATGCTCCTGCTCGCGGCCGGGCTGATCGAGGAGGCTCGCGCCGGCCTTCGCGAGGCATCGCGGGCACTGGCGGCAGCTGGCCTCGCGGGCGACGCGGCAGAAGCGCTCCTCTCGCTCGCTGAGGCCTGCCTCGCGGATGAGGACCTCGGTGCTGCTGACCGGGTTGCCGCGACGGCTGAGGCCGCGTTCGAGCGCCAGCGGCGACCGGGTTGGGCCGCGCTCGCCCGTGAGCTGCGAGCGAGAGTCGAACGGACCCGGCTTGCCGAACGAGGGGAGCTCGGCGCGCTCACCGACTCGGCGTCGTGCTCTGCGGAGGCGCTCGCAGCCGCCGGATGGGAGGAGCTCGCGTTGCAAGCGCGGCTCGAAGGTGTGGCGGCTGCCGTCGCGGACGGCCAGCTCGACGAGGCAGTGGAGTTGCTCCAGCGGGATGGGCGATCCTCCAACCCCGTCGTCGCGCTCGAGGCGCGAGCGATCGCGCTGGTCGCAGCGGGCCGGTTCGCGGAGGGAAGCGGGGCGCTGCGGGCGGCGTGCCGGGCTGCGGTCAGCCGTGATCGTGCGCGAGCCGGGGCGCCGTCGACGACGGGGGTCCACGCTGGCACCGGTGCCCTCCGGCCCGGCGCGCTCGCCATGGCGAGCCGCAAGGGCGCGGGGACGGTCGCCGGGGTCGCGCGCCTTGGCGTCGCCCTCTCGCTTCACGCCCGAGCCCCGGAGGCGGTCCTCGAATGGGCCGCCGCGGCACGCCTTCCCCCTGGTGCGACCGCCCACGATCTCGACGGCGTGCTCGTCGAGGCAACTCGGCCTGGCGGAGTCGCTCCCGCGGGCGGCGTCCTGCTCCACTATCTCGTGCACAGCAGGTCGCTCCTCGCCGTCCTCGTCGACCACGCCGGCACAGAGCTGCACGAGCTCGGCCCTCTCGCAGAGATCGACCGGGCAGCGGCCACGCTGCACTTCGCCCTGCGAGGGCTCGTGGGCCGACACGAGGGCCGCTTGAGCGCCGTCGCAGCGAGGGCGATCGAGACGCTGGACGAGAGGGTGGGGGCACCCCTTCGCCGGTGCCACGGGGTGGAAAGGGTCCAGATCGTGCCCGACGGCGCGCTGAGCGAGCTGCCCTTCGGCCTTCTTCCGACCCTTGCCGACCTCCGGTGGGAGCTCGTGCCGCCGGGCCACGAGGCGACGGGACGGAACGCGCCGGCTGCACCCGAGCACGTCCTCGTCGTCGCCGGCCCGGACCTCGAGGCGGCAGGAGAGGAAGCCTGCCGGGTCGCGGCGGTCTGGGAGCACGCGGCGGAGGTTGAGGTGCTCGAGGGCGCCCGGGCCACGAGCTCGGCCCTCGGCGACTTGTGGCTCGGTTGCGACCTCGTCCACCTTGCCGTCCACGGGACGCTTCGCATCGACAACCCGGCGCTCTCGACGTTCCGATTCGCTGACGGCGACGTCACCGTGCACGAGCTGGAGCGTCTCGGCCCACCGCCGGCCGGGATCGTGCTCACGGCCTGCGACGCCGGCCGGGTCGGCGGCTGCCATCGTGCCGGGCCCTCGTCTGGCCCGGTCTCGAGGCTGCTCGGGCGGTGGGCCGTCGCCTCGGTGGCACCGCTGCGAGATGACCTGATGCCGGTGGTGTCCGAGCGCCTGCACGGCCGCCTCGCCGCGGGCGACGAACCCTCCGAGGCTCTGCGTGCCCTCCGGAGCCCGGGCCCAGCCGCCCCCGGCACGCAAGTGCGGCCTCGCAGCGGAGATCGGCTCGACGGCACGGAGCTGGCGTTCGGCTGCCTCGTCCCGCACCGGCGCCCCGACCGGCGGGGGCGGGCGCCCGGCGCGCCTGGCGCAGCGCCTGCGAGCCTGGGAGAATCACGGGAGTGACAGTGTCGGACGAACGCGGGAGCGCACCGGCAGGGGCTAGAACCCGGCCCCGGCGTGACGTCGCCGACCTCGCCAAGGTGTTCGAGGCGATCGTCGCCAACGTCGAACGCGTGATCCACGGCAATTCCCTGGCAGTCCGCCACGCCGTCACCTGCCTGGTGGCGGGCGGGCACCTGTTGATCGAGGACGTGCCGGGTGTCGGCAAGACGTCGCTCGGCAAGGCGCTTGCCGCCTCGATCGAGGCGCGTCACCGCCGGATCCAGTTCACCTCCGACCTCCTGCCGTCCGACGTGACCGGGGTGAGCATCTTCGACCGGGCGACCTCCACCTTCGAGTTCCGGCCCGGACCGATCTTCGCGAACATCGTGCTCGGCGACGAGATCAACCGGACGCCCCCGAAGACCCAGTCGGCCCTCCTCGAGGCGATGGAGGAGCGGCAGGTCACGGTCGAGGGCGCCACCTACACGCTGGCCGAGCCGTTCATGGTGATCGCCACGCAGAACCCTCAAGAGCACGACGGGACCTACCCCCTGCCCATCAGCCAGCTCGACCGCTTCCTGATGCGGGTGCACCTCGGCTACCCGGATCCGGCCGAGGAGGTCGGCCTGCTCAACACCCACGGAGCCGACGATCCGCTCGACCACCTCAGTGCGGTGGCCGAACCCGACGACGTCCTCGAGATGACGCGTGCCGCCGAGCAGGTCCACTGCTCGGCGGCCCTGCAGCGCTACCTCGTGGATCTCGCCAACGCCAGCCGCTCCCACCCCTCGGTGCTGCTCGGGATGTCGCCCCGGGCGACCCTGTCGCTCCAGCGGGCGTCGCGGGCATGGGCGCTGCTCCACGGACGCGACTACGTCGTGCCGGACGACGTGAAGGCCCTCCTCCTCCCGGTCGTCGGGCACCGCCTCGAGCTCCGGACCGCCCGGACGGGCACCCGCGAGCACGTCGCGCCGGTCGTCGCCGAGATCCTCTCGAAGGTGCCCGTGCTCGACGCGCCCGAGGGCAGGACCTGAACGGGGAGGGTCGGCCGAGGTGCTGACCCGGCGGGGGCGCGCAGCGCTCGTGCTGTCCGTGGCGCTCCTCGTCGCCGGCCGGATCCTCGGCGTCACCGAGCTGTTCGGGGTGGCCGCGACTGCGGCGGCGGCCGTCGCCCTGGGCGCCGCCATGGTGCGCTCCCCCCGCTTGCGGGTGGCGCTGTCGGCGACCGTGGCGCCGCCGGTCATCTCGATCGGCGATCGCGCCTCGCTCGAGATCGTGATCGAGAACTCGGGATCGGTGCCCACCCCCGGCGGCCGGCTCCAGCTCGTGCCGGCGGGCGGCGGTGACGGGCCGCTCGTCGAAGTCCCGCGGATCGTTCCCGGCGAGCGGGCAACGGTGTCCCTCCGCCTCCCGACGGATCGCCGGGGACGCCACGAGGTGACCGGCTTCGACGCCGTGCTGGCCGACCCCCTCGGCATCGCCCGCCGGCGGGTGACCGGCCTCGGGGCGACTCGCTTCGGGGTCCGTCCTGTCGCCGAACCGCTCTCGGGCGTCCTCCCGATCGGAGGCGGGGGAGCAGACCTCGAGACGACGCGGTCCTCCGCCGAGCGCCTGAGGACGGGCGCGTCGCTCCTCAGGCCGTATGTCGCCGGGGACGACCTGCGCCGTGTCCACTGGCCGACCACCGCGCGCATCGGCGACCTCATGGTGCGCGAGGGCGGAGACCGGGAGCGCGACGCCACCTCCGGCATCACCGTCGTGCTGTCGGCCAGGGTGACCGCAGGCACCGCCGGCGGCAGCGCCGTCGACCGCTTCGAGCATGCCGTCCATGTGACGGCGAGCATCCTCACGGCCGCCGCCCGCGAAGGCTCCTCCTTCCGGCTCGTCATCCCGGGCTCCGCCGACAGCGGCGACGGCAGCGGCGAGCGGCATCTCGATCTCGCCTTCGACCTGCTCACCGACGTTCGCGGGCTGCCGGCCTCTCACAGCGGTGAGTCGCACTCCCCGATCGTCTCCCGGAGCGCTCTCGAGGGCAGAGTCGTCATCATGGTCGCAGCCTGCGACGACCCCGAGGCCTTCGGCACCCTCGTCGGCACCGAGCCGGCCGCGCTCGTGACCCCGGGGACCCCGCTCGTGCTCGTCTGCGCCGGCGCCCTCGAGAGCAGCATCGAGGCCGGACATCGGCACGGCCTCGTGGTCCGCACGGCGATCGGCGAATCGCTCGAGGAGCTCTGGACGCTCGGCGACGCTGCCGTGGTGGCCCGATGACCGGCGACGTCCCGCGCCGCGTGCGCCTGCTCCCGTGGGCGCTGCTCGTCGTCACGGACCTCGTCGCCCTCACAATGCTGGCTCGCTGCTTCTCAGGCCCGGGCGAGCTCGTCCTCGCCCTGCCCACCTGCTTGGCCGTGCACCTCCTCGCCGGTGGCGGCCGGCGACTGGCGGCGAAGCGGTGGGCGGTGGCCCGGGCAGCAGCTGCCGGACCGCAGGGCGCCGATCACCCTGCCGTGGCGCCCGGGGCTGGCGGCACCCGGCGCTACGGCGCCCTCACCGCCCTCGGGTGGGCGCTTGCGCTCGTCGTCGCCTTCCTCGTGCCGCTTGCCGGCGTCGACGGCGACCGGTTCAGCGTCGTTCTCCCCCTCGGGCCGGCCTGGCATGCCGTGTCGGGCCAGCTCGCCGTCGCCTGGCGGATCTTCTCGGACAAGGTGGCCCCGGTCGCCGAGACCCCCGGGCTCGTGCTCGTGACGGCGTGGGCGTCGGGTGCCGTCGCGCTCGCGTCCGAGGTCCTGTACGCCGATGCCGGCCTTCCCGCCGTCCTCGCGCTCGTGCCGGCATTCGACGTGGTCGTGTTCGCCGGCACGCTCGGCACGACAACCGGGCGAGCGATCGAGCTCGCGGTGGTGGCCGCAAGCGGTCTCTCGTTCCTCACGAGCGCTCAGGGGGACCGCCGGCCCGATCGCACGGTCGTGCGTGCCCGGGCGGCGAGCTCGATCCGAGATCGCGAGGGGCCAGCTGCTGCGAGCGGGCCTGCCCGCCAGATGGCGTTGCCGGGGATCGCCCTTGCGGCCGCCCTCGCCGGCGGGGTCATCGGCCCGTTCATCCCGGGTGCGACGAGCGCCCCCCTCGTCGCGTGGCACGGGCTCGCGGTCCGCAAGGGCAAGGGCGGGCCTGGCGCCGGGGGGGTTCATGGCCACCCCAACAAGATCTTCGTCTCCGACCTCGTGCAGGTGGCCGAGCAGGAGGTCCAGGACACGAGCGCCCTGCTGTTCACCGTCCACAGCTCCGAGCGGGTGCGCGAGACGCTCCTTACCCTCGACCACTTCAACGGCAACGCGTGGTCCCGGACGCCGGCGAGCGAGGGTCGGTCCGAGGCCGTGGCGGGGTTCGGCGCCTCGCTCGCGAAGCTTGCCCGCCGGCCCCCGAAGCCGGTCGAGCTCGGCGACGGCGTCCAATCCCTCGACCAGCTGATCCAGATCTCGGGGCTCGGCGGCGAGCTCCTCCCGACGCCGGGCATCACCGTCGGGGTGGACGGCCTCTCCGGGGTCGCCCGCCTCGGCACCGACGGGCCGACCTCGGTCCTCGAGCCACTCACCGCCGAGCTGTCCTATGGGATCCGGGCCATTCTCCCGGCGACCTCAGCGTCCGCGGAGCTGCTCGCCGCCGCTCCGCCGGCGAGCGAGCTGCCAGCACCTGGCACGACGGCCGACCTCCAGCTGCCGGGGCCGGTCCCGGCAGCCCTCAAGCGTCTCGCCGCTTCCATCGTCGGCGGCGCGACCGACCCGTTCGTGAAGGCGGAGCGCCTGCAGAACTACTTCCTCACCGGTCGCTTCACCTACCACCTGCCGACCTTCGCCCCCTCGGGGGCGATCGCCGACCAGTCGCAGACCTACCGTGCGCTCGAGGCCTTCTTGTTCTCGAACCGGACCGGGTACTGCCAGCAGTTCGCGACGGCATTTGCCGTGCTCGCCCGGATCGAGGACCTGCCGACCCGCATCGCCATCGGCTTCCTTCCCGGCAAGGAGGTCGGCCACGACGAGTACCTCGTCACCGGGGCGCAGGTCCACGCCTGGCCGGAGGTCAACCTCGGCAGCTTCGGCTGGGTGACCTTCGAGCCCACGCCGGGCGTGCTCCGCCAGGGCATCACCCCACCGCCGACGACCGGGCACCGCGGTGGCCCGGGCCCGACCGCGACCACCCAGCCGCTTGGACCCGGCGACAAGTCACGGTTCCGCATCACCGACTCGAAGGCTCCGCCGACCCCACGCGTCGCTGGCCACCTCGGCGCCCACCACCTCCGGCAGCCTGCGGGCAGCAGCGGACTGGCCGACCTGGTGCTCGCCCTGGCCGCCCTCGCCCTTGCCTGGGCGGTCGGGGTGCCCTCATGGCGCTGGCAGCGGCGCCGGCGGGACCGGCGCGACGCGAGCCGGGCGCCCGTCACGGCCTGGGTGGCGACGACGTGGATGCTCGCCGCCGCAGGCGCCCACCGCCGCAGGGCCGAGACCCATCTCGAGTTCGTGGACCGGGTCCGCCGGCTGGGACTGCTGAACGCGGAGGCTCTCGCGGCGCTCGAGCGTCTCGCCCGCTCGGTGGACCGGGCGTTGTACTCCCGATCGCCGGCGGGCGGTTCTGCGGCGGACGCTGCCTGGTCGGACGCCGCCGCCGTCCGCAGGGCGATCCGCAGGAAGATCTCGTGGTGGCAGAAGATCTCGGTCGTGCTCGATCCCCGGGACCTGCTCGGGGCCCCCTGAGCGCGCTATAGGGTGCTCCGGTGGCCGATCAGGCGCGTTTCGCGGAGGACACCGAGCAGTACATGGGCTCCCTCTACTCGGCCGCGCTCAGGATGACGCGGAACCGGGCGGACGCCGAGGACCTCGTGCAGGAGACCTACCTGAAGGCCTACCGCGCCTATGGCTCGTTCAGGGAGGGCACGAACCTGAAGGCGTGGCTCTACCGGATCCTCACCAACACCTTCATCAACAGCTACCGCTCCAAGCGTCGCCACCCCGAAGAGACCGACCTCGAGGAAGTGGAGGACTTCTACCTGTTCCGGCGCCTCGGTGGCCTCGAGGCGGCCGCGGCGGGACGCAGCGCCGAGGACGAGGTGCTCGACAGCTTCACCGACGACGAGGTGAAAAAGGCGATCGAGTCGCTGCCCGAGAACTTCCGGATCACGGTGCTGCTCAGTGACGTCGAGGGCTTTTCCTACAAGGAGATCGCCGAGATCACCGACGTCCCGATCGGCACGGTGATGAGCCGGCTCCACCGTGGAAGAAGGGCGCTCCAGAAGGCGTTGCACGAGTTCGGGATGGAACGTGGGCTGGTCGGCGCCCAGTCCGGATGAGCCGGAGATCGGGGATGGTCACGAACGAGCCAGGACACGCCGAGCTGGACTGCCGGGAGGCGCTCCACCGGATCTACCACTTCCTCGACGGCGAGCTCACCTCGGAGCGGCGCGGCGCCATCGAGGCACACCTGAACGGGTGCTCGCCCTGCCTGCAGATGTTCGGCTTCGAGGCCGAGCTGCGCAAGGTCATCGCGGGCAAGTGCCGTGAAGCTGTCCCTGACGGCCTGCGAGAGCGGATCGCCCAGGCGATCGACCACGAGCATGACCGGGCGACCACCTGAACGGTGGCCTACGACCCGGTCGACTGGGCGGTCGCCGAGCGCGTTGCGGTGCGCGTGGCGGGCCGCTCGCTCCCCTTTGTCGACTCGAGGGCCTCGCAGCGTCTCGTCGACGACTTCGCCGAGCTGACGCCCGTCGCCGAGGAGCTGGTCGGGGATGCGACCGGTCTGCGCAGCCTCGAGGGTCCGGCACGGGCCGAGGTGACGGACCGCGCCGGCTGGATCCGGGCCAACCTCCGCTCGTTCCGCCGGCTGCTCACCCCGTTGCTCGAGCGGGCCGAGACGAACGGGAGCGGTCCGCTCGCCCGCAAGATGCCGGAGCCGCTCGCGCGGGCGACCCGCGCCGTCGCCGGCACCGAGCTCGGTGCGGTGCTCGGCTGGATGTCGACGCGAGTGCTCGGGCAGTACGACCTCCTGCTCACCGAGGACAGCGACACGCCGGGCGACGTCGTCTACTACGTGGGCCCGAACGTGGTCTCGCTCGAGCGGCGCCACGGCTTTGCTGCGAGGGACTTCCGGCTCTGGATCGCCATCCACGAGCTCACCCACCGGGCGCAATTCACGGGCGTTCCCTGGATGCGCCAGCACTTCCTCGACCTCGTCGACCGCGGGGTGTCCATCGGGGCGCCGGACCCGAAGGCCATCGCAGCGGCGCTCGCCCGCATGGCGCGGGAGATCGGGGCCGGCAAGAACCCGATCGCCGAGTCAGGCCTCGTCGGTGTGCTCGCCACGCCTGAGCAGGCCGAGGTCCTCCGCACCATCCAGGCCCTCATGAGCCTGCTCGAAGGCCACGGCGACGTCGTCATGAACCGCGCCGCGAGCGACCGGATCCCCGAGGCCCAGCGGTTCGCCGAGACGCTGCAGGCCCGCCGGGACTCAGCGCGGGGGGTGACGAAGCTCCTCCAGCAGCTGATCGGGATGGACGCGAAGATGCGCCAGTACCGGGAGGGGGAGCAGTTCGTCGAGAGTGTCGAAGCCCATGCGCCCGAGCTCTTCCCGCTCGTGTGGGAGCACCCGAAGTACCTGCCGAGCCTGGACGAGGTGCGCGACCCGGCGAGCTGGATCGCACGCGTCGGGGGCCGCTCGCTCGAGATCGCCTGAGGCTCGTGGCGGCTCGGTCGCTGCGCCTGTTGAAGACCGACGGACCGCCCCCGCGCGACCTCGCCCGCAGCCTCGTCCGGCGGTGCGCCTTCCCCGTGCCCGATCCGGACCTTCCCCCGTCCCGGCTCGCTTGTGCCGTCTCGGGCGGCCCCGACTCGCTCGCTCTCCTCGTCCTCGCGGTCGAGGCCGGCCTCCATCCGGTCGCGTACCAGGTGGACCACGGGCTGCGACCCGGCTCCTCCGACGAGGTCGAGGTGGTGCGCCGCGCCGCGTCGGTTCTCGCCGGCCGCCTGCGAGAGCCGTCCGGCGGGATCGAGGTGGTGGCGCTCCGGGTCGAGGTGCCGCCGGGACCGAATCTCGAGGCGAGGGCGAGGTCTGCCCGCTTCGGCGTGCTGCCGCCCGACGTCGCGACCGGGCACACCGCCGACGATCAGGCCGAGACGATCCTCATCAACCTGCTGCGCGGAGCGGGAACGGCCGGGCTCGCAGGGATGCGGCCCGGGCCGCGCCACCCCCTGCTAGCCCTTCGCCGCGCCGAGACGAGAGCCGTCTGCCGCGAAGCGGGGCTCGAGTGGGTGGAGGACCCGAGCAACAGGGAGCTCGGCCCTTTGCGCAACCGGGTCCGGCACCAGCTGCTGCCGAGCCTCGCAGAGCTGTCGGGGCGCGACCCGGTGCCCATCTTGTGCCGGCAGGCGGAGCTGCTCGGTGATGACGACACGCTCCTCGAGAGCCTCGCGGCGACCCTGGACCCCACGTCGGCCCGGGAGCTTGCCGCGGCAGCGGCGCCACTCGCGCGCCGGGCGGTGCGGGCCTGGCTGAAGCAGGTCGCCGGCTCCTCCCATCCGCCCTCGGCCGCCGTGGTGGAGCGGGTGCTCGAGGTCGCTCGGGGCGGCCCGCTCGCCTGCGAGGTCGGCGGCGGGATCGCGGTCCGCCGGCGCCGGGGGAGGCTCGTCGTCGAGCACGACGGTTCGCCCCCGGTCCGGTAGCCTCCTCGCCCGTGAGCGAGGGCGCACTGGGTGCGGGTGCGGAGGCGCGCGAGGCGTCCTGGGTGGACGCCGATCCTCTCGTCGGGCGCGTCGTCGTCTCGGCCGCCGAGATCGCGACGAGGGTGGGAGAGCTCGGGGAGCAGATCACGAAGGACTACTGGGGGCGCCCGCCGTTGCTCGTCGGGGTGCTGAAGGGCGCCTTCGTCTTCATGGCCGACCTCGCCCGCTGCATCGCGCTGCCACTCGAGCTCGACTTCATGGCCGTCTCCTCCTACGGCGCCGCGACCAAGACGAGTGGCGTCGTCCGCATCGTGAAGGACCTCGACATCGACCTCAGCGGCCGCCACGTCATCGTGGTCGAGGACATCGTCGACAGCGGGCTCACGCTCTCCTACCTCCGCCGGAGCCTGCTCGCCCGCGGGCCCGACTCCCTCGCCGTGTGCGCGCTGCTGCAGAAGACCGGGCAGCAGCGGATGGACTTCGACGTCGAGTACGTGGGGTTCGAGATCCCCCCCGAGTTCGTCATCGGCTACGGGCTGGACGTGGCCGAGGAGTACCGGAACCTGCCGGACCTGCGCGTGTACCTCGGCGGCGAGCCCGAGTGAGCGTCGACCGCCGACGGGTCGAGGCCGCCGTTGCCGAGCTCCTCGCCGCCATCGGGGAGGACCCGGCCAGGGAGGGCCTCGAGCGCACGCCGGCCCGGGTGGCGAGCATGTACGACGAGCTGTTCGGAGACGCCGACGAGCCGCCCGACCGCTTCCTCACCGTCACCTTCGCCGCCGAGCACGACGAGATGGTCATGGTGCGGGACATCCCGTTCGCGTCGCTGTGCGAGCATCACCTCGTCCCGTTCCTCGGCAAGGCGCACGTCGCCTACATCCCCTCGACGACTGGCCGCATCACCGGGCTGTCGAAGCTCGCCCGCGTCGTGGACGCCTATGCGAGGCGCCTCCAGGTGCAAGAGCGGATGACCTCGCAGATCGCGGACTCGATCGAGCGGGCGCTCGGACCACGCGGCGTCCTCGTCGTGATCGAGGCCGAGCACCTTTGCATGTCGATGCGGGGCATCCGAAAGCCGGGGACGCTCACGGTGACCTCGGCAGTTCGCGGGCTGTTCCGCCACGATGCCGCCACGCGGGCCGAGGCGATGGCCTTCGTCCGCGGGCTTCGGTCGGTGCCGTGACGGGCCCCTACGCCGCTGTGGTGCGACCCCTCGTGATGGGAGTCCTCAACGTGACCCCTGACTCGTTCTTCGACGGCGGGCGCTACTTCGCCGCGCCGTCGGCGCTTGGGCGGGCCCGCCAGATCATCGAGGAGGGCGCCGACATCGTGGACGTCGGAGGGGAATCGACCCGGCCCGGTGCGATCCCGGTCGAGGAGGGAGAGGAGCTGCGCCGGGTGCTGCCCGTGGTGGAGGCACTTGCCGGCGAGGCGAGCGTGGCGGCGGGGGAGGTCCGCATCTCGGTCGACACGACGAAGGCCGGCGTGGCGCGCGCCTGCCTGGCGGCGGGGGCGAGCATGGTGAACGACGTCTCGGCCTCCCCGGAGCTCGCCGCCGTCGCGGCCGAGGCCGGTGCCGCCTACGTGGCGATGCACGCGAAGGGCTCGCCCCGCACGATGCAGGACGACCCTCGCTACGACGACGTCGTGAGCGAGGTGCTCGGCTTCCTCGCCGAGCGGGCGGAGGCCGCCGAGGCGTTCGGGGTGAGGGAGGTCTGGGTCGACCCCGGGATCGGCTTCGGCAAGACGGCCCATCACAACCTGGCCCTGCTGGAGGCAACCGATCGCGTGGCGGCGCTCGGCTGGCCCGTCCTCGTGGGGACGAGCCGGAAGTCGTTCCTCGGTCGCCTCGCCGCCGGCGGCCCGGACGAGCCCCTCCTCGGCCCGGAGGAGCGCTTCGAGGGATCGCTCGCCTCGGCGGTGTGGGCGATGGCGGCGGGGGCGTCCGCCGTGAGGGTCCACGACGTGGCCGCCACCGTGCAGGCGGCTCGCCTCCTCGGCGCCGTCGCCGCCGCGCCGTCGCGCCAACACGGGGAGGCCCGGCCGTGAGGGGCCGCTGGGCGGCGGGGATCGTCCCCCGCAACTTCGCCTGGATCGTGAAGGACCGGCTCGCCGTGAGCGAGCGGCCCGGCGGCTACGCCCGCAACCACCGGAAGGTCCGCCGCCAAGAGGAGCTGCTCTGGCTGCGAGCCCAGCACTTCGACCGCATCGTCTCGCTGCTCGGCTCGACTCACAACCTCCATGCCTACGACGAGCTCGACATCACCTGGTCGCACTTCCCGATGCCGGCGGGGACCGACCTGCTCCCGGCGCTCTCGGCCCTGTACCCGTCGCTCCACCAGTGGCTGCGCGAGAGCGAGCGCCTCCTCGTGCACGAGGACGAGCTCAGCGACCACCTCATGGGGGTCATCGCCGGGTACCTGCTCTGGAGCACGCTCATCCCGGACGGGCCGAGAGCGATCACCGCGACCGAGCAGCTGCTGAAGCGCCAGATGGGCGCCCTCGGGCGCCGCATCGTCACCGTCGTCACCGAGCTCCCGCCACCGGGCGCGTTGCGACCGCCTCCACCGGACGCGAGCGGGGGTGCACCCGTTCCGGAGCCGAGGTGAGCGAGAGCGGTCGGATCGAGATCAGGGGCCTCCGGGTGGTCGCCCGCCACGGCCTCCTGCCCGAGGAGCGTGAGCGCGCCCAGCCCTTCGAGATCGACCTCGACATCGAAGCCGATCTCGGCGAAGCCGGGCGGCGCGACGACCTTGCCGCCACGGTCGACTACGGCAACGTGGTGCGAAGGGTCCACGACCTCGCCGCCACGCGCAGCTTCGGCCTGCTCGAGGCGCTCGCAGAGGCGATCGCGGCAGAGGTGCTCGCCGAGCCCCGGGTCGAGGCCGTGTCGGTGAGCGTGAGGAAGCTGCGACCGCCGGTGGCCGTCGACCTCGGCTCGGTCGGCGTGCGGGTCCGCCGCCGGCGCCCCTGAGCCCGCCCGCCCCGCCGTGCTCGCCTACCTCGGCCTCGGCTCCAACCTCGGCGACCGGCTCGCTCACCTTCAGGGAGCGGTCGACGCCCTCCGGGAGCTCGACCCGGCGCTCGCCGTCTCGGCGGTGTACGAGACGGCGCCCGTCGGCGGCCCCGAGGGGCAGGGCCCGTACCTGAACGCGGTGGTGCGCCTTGCCACCGAGCTCTCCCCGCGAGAGCTCCTCGAAGAGGCCCGCCGGCTCGAGCAGGCCGCGCACCGGGTCCGTGTGGTGAAGGACGGGCCTCGAACGCTCGACGTCGACCTGCTGCTCATCGAGGGTGTCCGCCTCGAGGAGGAGGACCTCGTCGTGCCCCACCCACGCTGGCACGAGCGGGCCTTCGTGCTGGCCCCGCTCGAGGAGCTCGCGCCGGAGCTCGTGCCCGACGGCTGGCGCCGCAGCCTCCCCGGGGCGGACCGCCTCGACGAGGACCTGCGACGGCTCGGTAGACTGCTCTCGTAGCTGGACACGACGGGCACCCCGGTACCGGGGGCTCGATTGGAAGCGAGGCTCTCATGAAGGTTCGCATCGTCGGTCGGGGCCGCGCCGGCCGCTCGCTCGAGCTCGCGCTCGGAAAGGCGGGCGTTGCGGTCGAGGTGCTGAGAGGGCGCTCGCCGGCAACAGCGCTCGCAGTTGCTGCCGACGGCGTCGACGCCGTGTTGCTCACCGTGCCGGACCGCTTCGTCGCCGACGTGGCCGCTGCGATCACGCCGAGCCCCACGACAGCGGTCCTCCACTGCTCCGGATCGCTCGGCCTCGAGGTGCTGGACCCGCACCCCCGGCGCGGGTCGCTCCACCCCCTTGCGACCTTGCCCGATGAGGTGATCGGCTCGATGCGGCTGCGGGGCGGGGCGTTCTTCGCCGTGAGCGGCGACGGCGCCGCCACCGACCTCGCGCTCGCCCTCGGGGGGCGGCCGATCGTGGTCGACGCAGCCGACAGGGCCGCCTACCATGCTGCGGCCTGCGTCGCCTCCAACCACCTCGTGGCCCTCCTCGGGCAGGTGCAACGGATCGCCGCAGGAGCTGGCCTCCCGCTCGAGGCCTTCCTCCCCCTCGCTCGGGGCGCCATCGACGACGTGGCGATGCTCGGCCCGGCGGCGGCGCTGACCGGCCCTGCCGCCCGGGGCGACCTCGCGACGATCGAGGCGCATCGCGCCGCCATCGGGCCGGCGGAGCTCGCCGGCTACGACGCCGGCGTGGATCTCGCCCGCCGGGTGGCCGAGCCGGCGCACAAGGGGGCGGCCGCCCTCGCCGGCCCGCTCGCCTGAGCTGCGCCTCGCGCCGGACGACCTTGGAGCTCGTCACGACACGAGGCGCCTGGCGCTCGCTGCTCGAGTCGCAGCGCCGCGCGGGCCGCGTCGTCGGCCTCGTCCCGACGATGGGCGCGCTGCACGGGGGCCACCTCTCGCTGCTCGACGCGGCCGCCGCCCGCACGGGCTTTGTCGCCATGACCTTGTTCGTGAACCCGCTCCAGTTCGGGGAGGCCGAGGACCTCGCCCACTACCCGCGGGATCTCGACGCCGACCTCGGCCTCGCCGCTCGGCACGGAGCGGCGGCGGTGTTCGCGCCGGACGTCGAGGAGATGTACGGCGGCGGGATTCCGGCGACTCGGGTCGTGCCCGGGCCGCTCGCGTCGGTGCTCGAGGGCGCCTCGCGCCCCGGCCACTTCGAGGGGGTGGCGACGGTCGTGACGAAGCTGTTCAGCCTCGCCGGGCCGTCCACCGCCTTTTTCGGCGAGAAGGACTACCAGCAGCTCGTGATCGTGCGCCAGATCGCGGCGGACCTCGATCTCCCGGTCGAGGTCGTCGGCTGCCCGATCGTGCGCGAGCCCGACGGTCTCGCCATGTCGAGCAGGAACCGGCGCCTCGCAGGCCCAGAGCGCGCCGCGGCCAGCGCGCTGCACCGGTCGCTCCTCGCGGGCCGCGAGGTGCTCGAAAGGGGGGGCGACCCGGCTGCCGCGGAGGCGGCGATGCGGTCGCTGCTCAGCTCGGAGCCGCTCGTCAAGCCGGACTATGCCGCAGTGGTCGACGCCGCCAGCCTCGGCGAGCCCGTGGATGGGGGCGCCGTCCGTCTTCTCGTGGCGGCGACCGTCGGGCCCGTCCGCCTCATCGACAACATGGCCGCCGGCCCCGCCCCCGCCGGCGCGGCAGGTGCCGGGATCTCCTAGCGTCGTGGCGATGCCTCCTCCACCCCTCGACGTGCTCGTCGTCGGCAGCGGCGTCGCCGGCCTCTCGGCTGCCGTGCGGCTTGGAAGCCTCGGCGGGGCGCGGGTGGGGGTCCTCACCAAGGGCGTCCTCGAGCAGTCCACGACCCGCTGGGCCCAGGGCGGGGTCGCCGCCGTCCTGCCGGGCGACGAGGACTCGACGGACCGGCACCTCGCCGACACCCTGCGGGCCGGGGCCGGCCTCTGCGACCCGGATGCCGTGCGGGTCCTCGTCGACGAGGGGCCGGCCCGGGTCACCGAGCTCGTGGCCCTCGGGGCCGTGTTCGACCGCTTGCCGAGCGGCGACTTCGCCCGCGCCCTCGAGGGTGGTCACTCGAGCCCGCGTGTCCTGCATGCGGGCGGCACGGCGACCGGAGCCGAGGTGGAGCGGGCCCTCGTCGTCGCGGTGGGGGAGCAGGCGGCCGCCGTGCTCGAGCACTGGTTCGCGCTCGACCTGCTCGTGGAGCACGGGCGCTGCCGGGGGGTGCTCGCCCTCGACCCCGACGGAGCGATCGTGGAGGTGCGAGCCGCGCACACGATCCTCGCGAGCGGCGGCGCCGGCCAGCTCTTCAGCGTCACGACGAACCCTGACGAGGCGACCGGCGACGGGGCCGGCATGGCGCTTCGCGCCGGAGTGCTCGTCACCGACGTCGAGTTCGTGCAGTTCCACCCGACGGCCCTCCACCACCCGGTGATGCCGCGCCCGCTCCTCTCGGAGGCCCTCCGGGGCCACGGGGCCGTGCTGCGTGACCGGGACGGGCAGCGCTTCGTCGACGAGCTGGCGCCGCGCGACGTCGTGAGCCGGGCGATCGCGGCCGAGCTCGCCCGCTCGGGGTCCGCCCACGTCTGGCTCGACTGCACCGGTCTCGGGGATTTCCGCAACCGTTTCCCGACGATCCACGGCGCCCTCGCCGAGGCCGGGTACGACCCGAGCAGGCAGTGGCTGCCCGTCGCCCCTGCGGCCCACTACATGAGCGGGGGCGTCGCGACGGATCTCAACGGCGCAACGGCGCTGCCGGGCCTGTGGGCGGCGGGGGAGGCCGCCTGCACCGGCGTGCACGGGGCGAACCGCCTCGCCTCCAACTCGCTGCTCGAGGGGATGGTCTTCGGTGCCCGCGTCGTCGACGCCCTCCTTGCCGGCGTGGACGGCCCTTCTCCGACCGGTCTGTTCGCCAAGGGCGGTTCCGGGGCGATCCCGATCGAGCGCCTCGGGCCCCCCTACCGGCTCCCCGCCCCGCTTGCCGGCGGCGTCCCGCTCACGAATGGCTCGGACGCTTTCGACCGCGTCGAGGGCGGCTCCCCCGAACGAGGCGCGGCGCAGGCTCGGCTCGACGTGGCCGAAGCCCGCAAGGGGCTCCAGGAGGCGATGACGGCTGACGCCGGCATCGTGAGGGATGCCGCCTCGCTGGAGCGAGCCGCCGCCAGGGTGGCGCACCTCAGGTCGGCCGCCCTCGCCGACCCGCCCTCGAACGGCGTGGGGGTCACACCTGAGGAGGCCGAGCTGCGCAACCTCGCCGACCTCGCCGCCGCAGTGGTCGCTGCCGCCTACGCCCGGCGGGAGAGCCGCGGCGCCCACACGAGGTCCGACCACCCGGAGCCCTCCGAGGCGTTCCGCAGACGCTTCGGGCACGAGGCGGCAGCATGAGCGGGGCAGAGTCGCACGCCGTCGAGGCGGAGCCGCCCGCTCCGGCGGTCCGAAGGGCCGTCGCTGTTGCGCTGGAGGAGGACCTGCTGCCCCTCGGCGACCTCACGGCCGTCCTCCTCGCTCCCGAGGCGGAGGGATCGGCGGTCTTCGTGAGCCGCGCCCCGGGCGTCCTCGCCGGCACCTCGTGCGCGGTCGAGACCCTGCGCCAGGTGGGCGGTGCGCAACTTGACCTCGCCCTTCGTGACGGGGCCCGGCTCGAGCCGGGCACGGTGATCGGCACCGTGACGGGGAGCTTCCGCTCCGTCGTCACGGCCGAGCGGACCGCGCTCAACTTCCTCTGCCACCTCTCCGGCGTGGCGAGCCTCACGGCTCGGTACGTGGCCGCCGTCGAGGCGGTGAGCCCCTCCTGCCGCGTCTGCGACACGAGGAAGACCACGCCCGGGCTGCGCGCCCTTGAGAAGGCCGCCGTGCGGGCGGGCGGCGGCGCCAACCATCGGGGCAGCCTCTCCGAGGGGGTGCTCGTGAAGGACAACCACCTCGGCCACGCGAGCATCGCGGATGCGGTCGCGGCCGCCCGGCGACGGTGGCCGGGCCGGATGGTCGAGGTCGAGTGCGACCGGCCCGAGCAGGTGGAAGCGGCCGTGGCGGCGGGTGCGACCTTCGTCCTGTGCGACAACATGGCGCCGGAGACCCTCGCCCACTGCGTGCGCATGGTGCGCGAGCACCCTCGGGGGCGCGCCGGTGCGGTGCTCGTCGAGGCCTCCGGCGGCATCACCCTCGAGAACGTGGCCGCCTATGCGGCCGCCGGACCCGACGTGATCTCGGTCGGCGCGCTCACCCACTCGGCGCCGGCGCTCGACATCGGTCTCGATCTCGTCGAGTAGACACTGCCCGTGCTGCTCGCCCTCGACGTCGGCAACACCCAGACCGTGATCGGGGTCTTCGACCCCGCCCGCCCTGCCCCGTCGCCGGCAACCGCCGCGTCGCGGCCGCCGTCGGAGCTCCCCGACCTCGTCCACCACTGGCGGATCGCAACGGTGGCGGACCGCACGGCCGACGAGCACGCCATGCTGCTCGTGGAGCTGCTCAGCCTCGTCGGCATCGACCTCCGCCAGGAGGCGGCCTCCGGCCGCCTTGCCGGGATCGCGGTCTGCTCGTCGGTCCCGAGCGCGACCGCCGCTCTCCGGGAGATGGCGCGGCGTTGGTTCCCGGTACCGCTCGTCGTGATCGAGCCGGGGGTGAGGACCGGCATGCCGATCCTCTACGACAACCCTCGGGACGTCGGTGCCGACCGGATCGCGAACGCGGTCGGGGCGCTCGACCTGTTCGAGCCGCCGATCATCGTCGTCGACCTCGGGACGGCGACCACCTTCGACGTGGTCTCGGCCGGCGGGGAGTACCTCGGGGGTGCGATCACCCCCGGAGTGGAGATCAGCATGGACGCCCTTTTCGCCAACGCCGCCGCCCTGCGCCGGGTCGAGCTCGTCGAGCCCCGCCACGTCATCGGGAAGAGCACGGTGGAGTCGATCCAGTCCGGCGTGATCTACGGCTACGCCGGCCTCGTGGACGGCCTGTGCCACCGGATCATGGACGAGGTTGGCTCCGCGAGCGTCATCGCCACGGGCGGCCTTGCGGGCCTCATCTGCACCCAGTCGACGGCGATCCAGCACCACGAGCCGTGGCTCACGCTGCACGGCCTCCGGCTCATCTTCGACCGGAACACGCCTGCGCAATGACGGAGGTGCCGTACTCCTACCCCGGCACCGTGCCCGTCCGGGAGCTCCTCGACCGCTACGGCGGCCTCGCGGCGGGGGCGGAATCGGGCGATCGGGTGCGGGTGGCGGGGCGCCTGATGCTGATTCGCTCCCAGGGCAAGCTCGCCTTCGCCACCTTGAGAGAGTGGACCGGCGCCATCCAGCTGTTCTGCCTCGAGGGGGTCACCGACCGGTTTGCCGAGCTGAAGCGGCTGAGCCTCGGGGACTGGATCGGGGCCGACGGAGAGGTCGTCCGCACCCGCCGGGGCGAGCTCTCGGTAAAGGTCGCCCGCTGGACCCTGCTCGCAGAGGCCCACCAGGGCTTCGGGGACAAGTGGCGGGGCGTGAACGACCCCGACCTCCGGTTCCGCCAACGGGAGGTCGACCTCTGGGCGAACGAGGGCGTGCGTGACCGCTTCCTGCTCCGCTCGCGGGTCGTGCGCCGGCTGCGGGAGCTGCTGGACGAGCGAGGCTTCGTCGAGGTCGAGACCCCCGTGCTGCAGCCGCTGCCGGGCGGCGCCAATGCACGGCCCTTTACGACCTGGTTCCACTCGATGCACGCCGAGTTCTACTTGCGCATCGCGACCGAGCTCTACCTGAAGCGCCTTGTCGTCGGGGGCTTCGAGCGGGTCTACGAGATCGGGCGGATCTTCCGCAACGAGGGGATCTCTCCCAAGCACAATCCCGAGTTCACGATGCTCGAGGCCTACCAGGCCTACGCCGACTACCTGGAGGTGGCCGAGCTCGTCGAGCAGCTCGTCACGGGAGTCGTCGCCAGCGTCCTCGGCACGACGAGCCTCGAGTACGGCGGCCGGCAGCTCGAGGTCGCCCCGCCGTGGCGCAGGGCGACCATCCTCGAGGTCATCGAGGAGCTCACCGGAGCGGAGCTCGAGCTCGGCATGGGGCTCGACGAGCTCCGCCGGCGCGCCGGGCGGCTCGGGGTCGAGGCGGAGCCGTTCTGGGACGAGGGCAAGGTCATCGCCGAGGTGTACGAGAGGTTGGTCGAGCCGAACCTGTGGGAGCCCGTCCACGTCATGGACTACCCGGCCTCCGTGTCGCCGCTCACGCGCCGCCACCGATCCAAGCCTGGCTACGTGGAGCGGATCACCCCCGTCATGGCCGGCAGGGAGCTCGCCGAGTGCTACAGCGAGCTCGTCGACCCGAAGGACCAGCGGGACCGCTTCGCCGCCCAGGCCGCCCAGCGGGCGCACGGGGACGACGAGGCGATGGTGATGGACGAGGACTTCCTCCGCGCCCTCGATCGAGGCATGCCGCCGACCGGCGGCATCGGGCTCGGGATCGACCGCTTCGTGATGCTGCTCGCCGACGTGCCGCACATCCGCGAGGTGCTGCTCTTCCCCGCTCTTCGCCCGGGCGGGGCGGAGGGGCCGTCCGGCTCGCAGCCCGGTCCAGGTGCGGCGTCGGCACCCGCGACGGGCTCGTCCGGACCCTCCGGGGGCGGCTGAGGGGCCGTTGTTCAGCCGGCGAGCCGCTCGAAACGAGCTCGTGCCCCGGCCGCCGCCTGCCCGAGGTCGATGGCGACGTCCTCGGCGAGTCGGGCGAGCCGTTCGCTGATCGCACCGTTGTCGAGGCGGTGGGCGGCCTCGATGGCGGCATCCGCGTACTGGCGCGCCACGACGGCGGCGGCGGGTATCCCCTCTGAGGACGCAACGAGGGCCCGGGCCACCTCGCGCTCGTCGTCGTCGAGCGGCCGGCCGAGCAGGTCGCGGAGGGCCCCGGCGACCTCGCCGTCCGCGAGGGCGCGCTGCACCGGCAGGGTGTAGGTGCCCTCCACCAGGTCCTGGCCCGGCGGCTTGCCGAGGTCCTCCTCGGTCGCGATGACGTCAAGGACGTCGTCGCGGATCTGGAAGACCATCCCGAAAGCCTCTCCGAAGCAGGTCAGGTCGTCGATGCGGCGGCGGTCGAGGCCGGCCGTGAGCCCGCCGATGCGGCACGCCGTGGCCATGAGGGCGGCGGTCTTGTCGGCGATCGTCTCGAGGTAGTCCTGCTCGTCGCGCTCCAGGCTGAAGGCCGACCGGACCTCGCTCACCTGGCCCTGGCAGAGGCGGGCGAGAGTGGAGGCGAGGAGGCCGGCGATCTCCGGGCCGAGGCTGGCCGCGATCTCGGCGGAGCGGGCGAGGAGGAAGTCGCCGGCCACGATCGCGACGAGGTTGCCCCAGCGGGCGTTCACGCTCTCCACCGTCCGGCGGCGGACGGCCTCGTCCATGACGTCGTCGTGGTAGAGGGAGGCGAGGTGGACGAGCTCGACCGAGACGCCGCCGAGCAGGCTCTCACGGGTGATGGCGGCGCCGGAGAGCTCGGCGGCCGTGAGGGTGAGGGCCGGGCGGAGCCGCTTCCCGCCGGCGGTGATGAGGTGGCTCGCGACCTCGTTGAGGAAGGCGTCGTCGCCCAGCACGGACTCCCGGAGGCATGCCTCGAGCCGAGCGAGGTCGGACTCGGGCACGGGGAGCGCGAAGAGATCCGACCCGTTCACCGAGCGAAACCCTAATGGGAGCAGCCGGCGATGCTCCACCGCCCGGCCCAGCCCGGCTCGGGCGGCCTCGACCGTGGCCGCTCTCCGCGGTCGCCGCGCCCGTCCGGGGAAGGGTCGGACGGCCTCCGGTGTTCTAGAGGGCGTGTCACCGGCCGAGAAGCTGCTAACAGGTTGAGCACCCCCTGCCGATAGACTGATCCACAGGAACCGTCCCTTAGGAGCCGCAGTTGTTCGAGCGATTCACTGACCGGGCACGTCGAGTACTGGTCCTCGCTCAAGAGGAGGCGCGTCTCCTCAATCACAGCTTCATCGGCACCGAGCACATCCTCCTCGGCCTCATCCACGAGGGAGAGGGCCTGGCGGCCAAGGCGCTCGAGTCGCTCGGCATCTCCCTCGAGGCCGTGCGCGAGAAGGTGGAGGAGACGATCGGCCCCGCTGGGCAGGCGCCCACCGGCTCGCCGCCCTTCACCCCCAGGGCGAAGAAGGTCCTCGAGCTCTCGCTTCGCGAGGCGCTGCAGCTCGGTCACAACTACATCGGCACCGAGCACATGCTCCTCGGCCTCGTCCGCGAGGGAGAGGGCGTCGCGGCGCAGGTGCTCATCTCCCTCGGGGCCGACCTCTCCCGGGTCCGCCAGCAGGTCATCCAGCTCCTCTCCGGCTTCCAGGGCCGCGAGGCGGCGGCATCGACCGCCGGCGGTCCCTCCTCAGGCGGCCAGGAGAGCCCGACCGGCTCGCCCGTCCTCGACCAGTTCGGCCGCAACCTGACCCAGCTCGCCAGGGACCGCAAGCTCGACCCGGTGATCGGCCGGGACAAGGAGATCGAGCGGGTGATGCAGGTGCTCTCCCGCCGCACGAAGAACAACCCGGTGCTCATCGGCGAGCCGGGGGTGGGCAAGACGGCGATCGTGGAGGGTCTCTCCCAGCAGATCGTCTCGAACGACGTCCCCGAGACGCTGAAGGGCAAGCAGCTCTACACGCTCGACCTCGGTGCCCTCGTCGCCGGGAGCCGGTACCGGGGCGACTTCGAGGAGCGGCTGAAGAAGGTCCTGAAGGAGATCCGCACCCGCGGCGACATCATTCTGTTCATCGACGAGCTCCACACGCTCGTCGGTGCCGGGGCCGCCGAGGGGGCGATCGATGCCGCCTCGATCCTGAAGCCGATGCTCGCTCGCGGCGAGCTGCAGACCATCGGCGCCACCACCCTCGACGAGTACCGCAAGCACCTCGAGAAGGACGCCGCGCTCGAGCGTCGCTTCCAGCCGATCAAGGTGGAGGAGCCGTCGCTCCCCCACACGATCCAGATCCTCGAGGGCCTGCGCGACCGCTACGAGCAGCACCACCAGGTGACGATCACGGACCAGGCGCTCGTCGCGGCGGCGAACCTCGCCGACCGCTACATCTCGGACCGCTTCTTGCCGGACAAGGCCATCGACCTCATCGACGAGGCCGGGAGCCGGCTCAGGATCCGCCGCATGACGACGCCGCCCGAGTACCGCAAGATCGAGGAGGAGCTGGCGGAGCTGCGCGTGAAGAAGGACGCCGCCATCGAGAAGCAGAACTTCGAGGAGGCAAAGCGCCTCGCCGACCAGGAGAAGGAGCATCTCGAGCGGAAGGCGGCCCTCGAGTCCCAGTGGCGGTCCGAGGGCGTCGAGCTGTTCGACGTCGTCGACGAGGACGTCATCGCCGAGGTGCTCGCGAACTGGACCGGCATCCCGGTCTACAAGCTGACCGAGGAGGAGACGGCGCGCCTGCTCCGGATGGAGGAGGAGCTGCACAAGCGGGTCGTCGGCCAGGAGGACGCCATCGGAGCGCTCTCCCGTGCGATCCGGCGCACCCGTGCCGGCCTGAAGGACCCGAAGCGGCCGAGCGGCTCGTTCATCTTCCTCGGCCCGACCGGGGTGGGCAAGACGGAGCTCGCGAGAGCCCTCGCCGAGCTGCTCTTTGGTGACGAGAGCTCGCTCATCCAGCTCGACATGAGCGAGTACATGGAGAAGCACACCGTGAGCCGGCTCGTCGGGTCACCCCCGGGCTACGTCGGCTACGAGGAGGGCGGTCAGCTCACCGAGGCCGTGCGGCGCAAGCCGTTCTCGGTCGTGCTGTTCGACGAGGTCGAAAAGGCACACCCGGACGTGTTCAACGCCCTTCTCCAGATCCTCGAGGAGGGCCGCCTCACCGACGCCCAGGGCCGCTCGGTCGACTTCAAGAACACCGTGCTCATCATGACCTCGAACCTCGGGACGGGCGACCTGCGCAAGGCGGCGGTCGGGTTCCAGAAGGCCTCCGAGGCGGTCACCCACGAGCGCATGAAGGCAAAGGTCCACGAAGCGCTGAAGCAGCACTTCCGGCCCGAGTTCTTGAACCGGATCGACGAGGTGATCGTCTTTCACGAGCTCTCTCCGAGCGAGATCATCGAGATCGTCGACATTCAGATCCAGCGGGTGCGCGAGCAGCTCGAGGGTCAGGGCATCGGCCTCGAGCTCACCCAGGAGGCGAAGCAGTTCGTGGCGGCCAAGGGCTACCAGCCGGAGCTCGGCGCCCGGCCGCTGCGCCGTGCGATCCAGCAGCTCATCGAGGACCCCCTCTCGGAGAAGATCCTCTGGAAGGAGTTCCGGGTCGGCGAGACGGTCATCGTGGACGTCGAGACCAAGCCGCAGGAGGGAGCGCCGCCAGAGCAGGCGCTTGCCTTCCGGTCGATCGAGGGCTTCGAGCCCCCCACCGTCGAGCTGGCTGGCGCAGGAGCCGACAGCTAGCGACGGCACCGGCGTGGCTGCCGGGCGCCTCTCACGCCCGACCTGCCGCCTGTCCATCCGTTGCCGAGGGCCGGGCCGCAGGCCCGGCCCTTGTGCATGACCAAGCGGCATCTCGGGGAGCCTGGCGCGCACCCCCCGCGTAGCGTGCGGTCGTGTCCCGACCTGCCCGTGACCACGTCTGCAGCGCCTGCGGGGCGAGAGCCCCGCGCTGGACCGGACGTTGTGCCAACTGTGGCGAGTGGAACAGCCTCGTCGAGGAGAGCGACCACGGCGCCGGGCCTGGCGGGCGGCGGACCGGAGCCGGCGGCCAGGCCGGCGCTCGGGCGTTCGAGCCGGGCAGCTGGCTCGCGCCGGGCACCCGAGCAGCCGGGCTCTGCCCGGCGCCGCTCCCGTCGATCGACCCGGACGGGGCCCGTCCCTTCCCGACCGGCCTCGCCGAGCTCGACCGGGTCCTCGCCGGCGGGTTGGTCCCGGGCTCGGTGACCCTCCTTGGCGGCGAGCCCGGGATCGGCAAGTCCACGCTCGTGCTGCAAGCCGTCTCGGCGGTCGCCCGGAGGGGCGGCCGGGCCCTCATCATCGCCGCCGAGGAGTCGGCCGAGCAGGTGAGCCGGCGCGCCCGACGCCTCGGGCCCGTTCCTGAGGCTGGCTTCCTCATGTCGACAGGTGACCTCATGGCGGCGATCGAGGCGGCCGACCAGGTCCATCCGGACCTGCTCGTCGTCGACTCCATCCAGGCCATCAGCGATCCCTCGATCGGCTCGCCGGCGGGCTCGCCCAACCAGGTCCGCGAGTGCGCCCAGCTCCTGGCCCAGTACGCGCGGGCGACCGCCACGGCGACCGTGCTCGTGGGCCACGTCACCAAGGACGGGGCGCTCGCGGGGCCGAGGACGCTCGAGCACCTCGTCGACACGGTGCTGTCCTTCGAGGGCGACCGCCACCACGCCCTGCGGGCGCTCGTTGCGACCAAGCACCGCTACGGGCCGGCCGGCGAGCTCGGTCTGTTCGAGATGTCCGAGAACGGGCTTGCCTCCATCGAGGACCCGAGCGCCATGCTGCTCGGGGACCGGCGCCCCGACGCGCCGGGCACCGTGGCCCTTCCTGTGGTCGAGGGGCGGCGGCCCCTTCTCGTCGAGGTGCAGGCGCTCGTGGCGGAGAGCCACGGCGCCGCGCTGCGCCGCGTGGTCCAGGGCGTCGGCGCCGCCCGACTCTCGCTCCTGCTGGCGGTCCTCGAGGGCTGTTGCGACGTGCCGCTCGCCTCGGCCGACGTCTTCGTCTCCACGGTCGGGGGGATCAAGGTGGCCGAGCCGGCCACGGACCTTGCCGTCGCGCTCGCCGTCGTCTCCTCGCTCGTCGGCGTCGCCTTCCCGGGCGATGCCGTCGCCTTCGGGGAGATCGGTCTCACCGGGGAGCTCCGCCAGGTGGGCAGGCCCGAGCGTCGCCTGGCCGAGGCGGCCCGGCTCGGCTTCTCCCGCGCGATCGCACCGGCCTCGACCCCTGACGGGCCGGGCGGCGTCCGCCTCGAGCGGGTCGGCTCCCTCGCCGAGGCTCTCGGTGTGCTCGGCTGGTCGGGGCCGTGCCGCAGGCCGAAGAGCCGGGCGGAGGCCGTCCGGCCCCGCTCCGCGGCCACCGTGCACTGACCTCGCCGAATTCCTGGCACAATTGGTGGAGACCGTTCGGGAGCCGGCATCGCCGTGCGCATCCCGGGCAGCTCGCCCGACCGTCCAGACCGTCGCCGGGCGTGCCGCCGTTCCAGCCAGAGGAGTTGCGAGTTGTTCGACGTCGGCGACAAGGTCGTCTACCCCCATCACGGCGCTGCAGTCGTGGAGCGCCGCGAGGTACGGGAGCACTTCGGCGAGAAGCGCGAGTACCTCGTGCTCCGGCTCGCCTACGGCGACCTCACCCTGATGGTCCCTGCTGACAACACCTCCGAGGTGGGGTTGCGAGAGGTCATCAACGACGAGGAGGTCGAGGAGGTCTTCGCCGTGCTCCGCAAGAAGGAGGCACGGATGCCGACCAACTGGTCCCGCCGCTACAAGAACCACGTCGAGAAGCTCAAGTCGGGCGACATCTACCAGGTCGCCGAGGTGGTCCGGAACCTGTCCATCCGTGACAAGGACAAGGGCCTCTCCGCCGGCGAGAAGCGCATGCTCACACGGGCCCGCCAGATCCTCGTCTCCGAGCTGACCTTCGCCATCGGCGTGAGCGAGGAAGAGGCTGAAGAGCGGCTCAACGCCGCCCTCCCCTGAGCACTGCGAGGGCGCCGGCCACGAGCGCGCCGGGCGCCGCCACCATCGAGGCCCTCAGCGGCACGCCGACAGCTCCCGAGAGTGCCGTCCGTCCCGGCCGGCCCGGCGCCCCGATCTGGGCCGTGATCGTGGCAGCCGGGGAGGGCACCCGGTACGGGGGGAGAAAGCAGTTCGCCACTCTCGCCGGCCGTTGCATCGTGGCGCACGCAGTCGGCGCCCTCGTCGACCACGTCGACGGGGCCGTGGTCGTGGTGCCGCCGGACGTTCTCGAGGGTCGTGGCGGCAGGTTCGGCCCGCTCGTCGAGGAGCTCGGGCTCGCCCCGCTCGCGACGAGGTGCGAGCTCCGCCTCGTGGCCGGTGGCGCGAGCCGGGCAGCCTCCGTGAGATCTGGGCTGGCGGAGCTGCCGGGCTCCTGCGAGGTGGTCGTCGTGCACGACGCCGCCCGCCCGCTCGCCTCCCCGGCTCTCTGCGAGGCGGTCGTGGAGGCGGTGCGAGCCGGGGCGGCGGGGGCCGTTCCCGCACTGCCCGTGCACGACACCGTGAAGCGCGTGCGGGGGCGAGAGGTCGTCGAGACCGTCGACCGGACCGAGCTCGTGAGGGTGCAGACACCGCAAGCCTTCTCGACCGAGCTGCTGCGCCGGGCGCACGCCGGCGAGCCGGAGGCCACCGACGACGCCGGGCTCGTCGAGGCCATCGGCGGCCAGGTGGTCGTGGTGCCGGGAGAGGAGTGGAACGTGAAGGTCACCGACCCTGCGGATCTCGGTCTGGTCTCCTTCTGGCACGAGCGGCTCAGCCGGGACCGCTCGCCTGGAAGCGTCAGGTCGCGATGAGCTCCCGCTCGGGGATCGGGATCGACGTCCACCCGTTCTCGGAGGATCCCTCGAGGGCCCTCGTGCTGGGCGGAGTGAGGTTCGAGGGCGAGCCCGGCCTCGAGGGCCACAGCGACGCCGACGTCGTCGCCCATGCGGTCTGCGACGCCCTGCTCGGCGCGGCCGGGCTCGGCGACATCGGGATGCACTTCCCCGACTCGGACGACCGCTGGCGCGGAGCCGATAGCCTTGCCCTGCTCTCCGAGGTAGCCGGTCGCGTCAGAGCAGCCGGCTATCGCTTCGTGAACGCCGACTGCACGGTGGTGGCGGAGCGCCCGCGAATCCTTGCGGCCCGGGAGGACATGATCACGAAGCTCTCTCAGGCAGCCGGCGGCCCCGTGCACGTCAAGGCGACCCGACCCGAGCGGCTCGGTGCCCTCGGCCGGGTCGAAGGGATCGCCTGCCTCGCGGTGGCTTCACTCGAGGAGGTCGGGTAGTGAGCCCCATGGGTCGAGACGGCGAGCGAGGCGAACCCCGCCGTCGCCGTGACAGCGAGGAGAGGGCTCCGGGCCGCTCCCAAGGGCGCAAGCCGGGCGGCGGCGACCGGTACCGAGCAAGCCGGGGCGACAAGGGCGGCTATGGAGCGGGCGGCCACAGGTCGGCGGGCGGCGGGACCGGGCGCTTTGGGAGGGACGGTCTCCCGCCGAGAGCTCGCAGCAGCTCGGATGCTGAAGGCGGCGATCGACCCGGCGGGGCTCGAGGTCGCACCGGCGGGCCGGGGACGAACGGCCGGTCCGGCACCTTCAGCCGAGGCAGAGGGCAGGGATCCGGCGGGTACGCGGGCTCGGGCGGCTACCGCAGCGGCGGGAGCCGGGGCTCGGGCGGCTTCCGCAGCGCCAGCGGCCAGGCCTCGAGCTCGCGCTCCGGCGCTGGCGAGCGGTCGGCTGATGGGCGCGGTCGCTACGGCGAGCCCGGAGCTCGGGTCGGCCCCCGGCGCCGCCCCGTGCCGCCCGGCCGCACCGGCGCCAGGGCCGCCGCCACCGAGGCGCGAGTGCGTCGCTTCGAGGAGCCGGCGGCCGGCCATGACGGCGAGAGCCTGCGCGACGATGTGTCTGCGTCGGTGTCGAGAGCGGCGACGGCGGGGCGCAACCTCTGGAACCCCGTGCCACCGCAGGCTCGCCGACCCGGTCGCGCGGCGCCTGGAGGGGACCGGCGCCCGGTCGGCATCCGGCGCTCGACCAACACCGTCGGCGGTGAGCAGGTGGAGGGTCGCCAGGCAGTCCGCGAGCTGCTCGCAGCCGCTCGGCGGCCGGTGCGCGAGGTCTGGCTGATCGAGGGGAGCGATCCTGCGCCGATCCTCGGCGAGATCGACAACCTCGCCCGTGCACGGCACGTCCCGGTCCGGATGGTCTCGTCTCGCAGGCTCGAGTCGGTCCAGCGCACCGAGACGCCGCAGGGCGTCGTCGCCTTCGCCGATCCGCTCGACGTGCACGACCTCACCGAGCTGGCCACCGGCGGCACGGACGAAGAGCCGCCGAGCGCTCCGTTCCTCGTGGTCGTCGACGGAGTGACCGACCCGCACAACCTCGGCGCCATCCTGCGCACCGCCGAGTGCGCCGGGGCCACGGGCGCCGTGCTGCCGCGCCACCGTGCAGTCCACGTGACCGCGGCGGTGACGAAAGCTGCCGCCGGCGCCGTCGAGCACATCCCGATCGCACTCGTCCCCGGCATCCCGAGCGCCCTCCAGGAGCTCGAGCGGCTCGGAGTCCGCACGGTCGGCCTGGACGAGCACGGCGAGCAGTCGCTGTTTGCTCTCGACCTCGGCGAGGAGCCGATCGCGCTCGTGCTCGGCGCCGAGGGACGGGGACTCTCCCCGCTGTCGCGCCGCCGGTGCGCGCAGGTCGCGAGCATCCCCCTTCACGGCGCGATCGGGTCCCTCAACGTCTCCACGGCGGCTGCCGTCGCGTGCTTCGAGGTGGCGCGGGCCCGGGGAGGCCGGACCGCCGGGAGCTGACCTGCGGCTCAGCCCGGTTCCGGTGTGCTACGGCTGGATGCGACGCCAGGTCCAGCCGCTCGGTTGGAGCTCGTAGAACACGCGGCGGTGGAGGCGGTCCGCCGAGCCCTCCCAGAACTCGACGGTGGCAGGGTGAAGACCGTACGCCTCGTAGGTCGGCGGCCGCTCGAGGGGGGCGGTGCCAGCTGCGAGCGCGTCGGCGGCCGCGTGCAGCGCGAGCTCCGCTGCCGCAGACGGGATCGGCTCGCCCTCACGGCTCGCGAGGGACGCGGCCTGGTTCGGCCGGCCCCGCCTCGCCCACATCTCGTCGCTCACCTCGGCGGGCAGGGGAGCGGCGCGGCCCGTGACGCAGATCTGGCGGTGGACCTCGCGCCAGTAGATCGTCATGGCACACCAGGGGTTGGCCGCGAGCTCCACCCCCTTTCGGCTGTAGGACTCCGACTCGAACACGAGCTGGCGCCCGTCATGCTCCTTCAGCAGCACGGTCCGCGCCGAGACGACGCCGCTTGGAGAGGCGGTCGACAGCGTGACCGCACGGGGGAAGCTCACCGTCGACGCTGCCCGCTCCATCCAGGTTGCGAACAGCGGCAGCGGCTCGTCGGGCGGGGTGTCGAGCCCCCAGCTCGGCGGGTGGCTGAGGCGGTCGCTCGGGCTCGGGTCGGGTCCGGAGCTCAGCGCTGGTCGATCGGGACGTAGTCCCGGCGAGGGGCTCCCGTGTAGAGCTGGCGTGGCCGGGCGATCTTCGTGTCCTGGTCGAGCATCTCGACCCAGTGCGCCAGCCAGCCCGTCGTCCTCGGGATCGCGAACAGGACGGTGAACATCTCCATCGGGAAGCCCATCGCCTGGTAGATGAGACCGGTGAAGAAGTCGACGTTCGGGTACAGCTTGCGCGAGATGAAGTAGTCGTCGGCGAGCGCGACCTCTTCGAGCTTGAGGGCGATGTCGAGGAGGGGGTTCTTCCCCGTCACCTCGAAGACGTCGTAGGCGAGCTCGCGGACGATCTTGGCCCTCGGGTCGTAGTTCTTGTAGACGCGGTGCCCAAACCCCTGCAGCCGGCCGTGGCCCGCCTTCACCGCAGCGACGAAGTCGGGCACGTTCTCCATCGAGCCGATCTCCATGAGCATCCGGATCACGGCTTCGTTGGCCCCCCCGTGCAGCGGGCCGTAGAGCGCGGCGGTCGCCGCCGCGCAGGAGGAGTAGGGGTCGGCGTGGGAGGAGCCGACGACCCGCATCGCCGTGGTCGAGCAGTTCTGCTCGTGGTCGGCGTGGAGGATGAACAGCACGTCCACCGCCCGTGCGAGGGCGGGGTTCGCGTCGAAGCGGGGCTCGGCCGTTTTCCACATCATCGAGAGGAAGTTGGCGGCGAAGGCGAGGGAGTTGTCGGGGTAGACGAAGGGCATCCCGACGCTGAAGCGGTGCGCGGCAGCCGCCAGCGTCGGCATCTTCGCGATGAGGCGGATGATCTGCTTGTAACGGATGTTCGGGTCGAAGATCTCCTTCGCCTCGGGGTAGAAGGTGGACAGCGCCGCCACCGCCGAGACGAGGATGCCCATCGGGTGGGCGTCGTAGTGGAAGCCCTCGAGGAACCGCTTGCGCACGTTCTCGTGGATGAAGGTGTG
>Ga0070737_10001034_pt1 | contig 44649 bp, 38 predicted proteins | sample Coa_R1_10_FD_66438 | JGI IMG/M metagenome (GOLD analysis project Ga0070737, IMG submission 66438) | Surface soil microbial communities from Centralia Pennsylvania, which are recovering from an underground coalmine fire - Coalmine... | ecosystem: Environmental > Terrestrial > Soil > Unclassified... | reverse complement strand
AGTGCGAGAGCGCGGGCGGAGCCACGTGGCTCGCGGTCACGCCGACCGGCGGCGCCGCCGACCGGCGCCCGGTCGTCACCGAGGTGCTCGGTCCGGCCTGGGGCTACCACCTCGATGACGTCAACCTCGCACTCGGCAACCTCGTCGCCGACGCCGCCCGGATGGCCGGCACCTACCTGAAGGGCGCTGCCGGTGCCGGATAGGCAGCCGGTCTACCGTTTCCGGGGACGAACCGCCGAAAGGATGAGGGCCATCTCGTGGCACGGGGGCTAGAAGGCAGCAATGGCGGAGCCGGCGATGGGGGTGAGGCCACGGCTGGGGCTGCGCCGAGGAGCCGGCGACGAGTCGGCATGGCCGTGGCAGTCGTCGTCGTTGCCGCGGTGGGTCTCGGTCTCGGTCTCGGGCTCGGCTCGGGCTCGCCGTCAGGACCTCGGGGCCGGACGGGGAGCACGGAGCCGCCAGGGGTCGCCACCGGTGGCACCTCGCCAACGGCCGACTCCCTCGCAGGCATCTCCTGCGGGCAGCCCGGGGTTTGCATCGCCGTCGGCAACGAGGAGCGGGGACCCCGTATCCGCTCGCTCGCCGAGCGGAGCGGCACCGGGAGCCAGAGCTGGCGCATCGTCGCGACCCCACCCGTGCCGGGCGCCTCGCTCGACCAGCTCGCCGCCGTCTCCTGCCCTTCGGGGAGCCGCCTTTGGTGCATCGCGGTCGGCACCGCGCTCACACCGAACCGCCACGGCATCGCCGAGGTCTACTCCGGCGGCTCCTGGCGCCTCGCCGCGCACAGGTTCCCAACGGGCACGTCGCTCTCGGGTGTCAGCTGCAGCTCCGTCGGCCGGTGCGTCGCCGTTGGAGCCCTCCAGCACGGCCTCGGCGACCTCCCCTTTGCCGCGGTCCTGGGCGACGGCCGGTGGTCGACCTCGGCGACGCTGCGCCGCTCCTCCGGCTCGCTCGCCTCGGTCTCGTGCGGCGCGAGCTGCGTCGCCGTCGGGCAACTCAGCGACCACGGCCGGCCGGTACCGCTCGTGGAGGCGCTCCGCGGCTCGTCCTGGCAGGTAGTGCCGAGCGCGCTCCCGGCCGGCGCCAGTGGCGGCGGGATCCTCTCGTCGGTCTCGTGCCCCCCGGGCGGTCCGCCCAACCAGGTGTGCGTCGCCGTCGGCGTGCAGTACGACCGTTCGGGAGCCGCCGCCCCCCTTGTCGAGCAGGGTGCCGCCGGCCGGCGTTGGTCGCCCCTCGCCCTCCCGCAGCTGGGGAGCGTCGCCGGGGGAGCGCTGCTCGGCGTCAGCTGCACCTCGGCGGGTTCCTGCGTCGCCGTCGGCTCGCGGCGCACGGCCGGCGCGGCTGGCGCCGCCTCGCTCGAGCCCCTCGTCCTCACCGAGTCAGGAGGAGCGTGGTCGCTGGCTCCTCGTCTCGCACTCGGCAGTTCCGCCGCCTCGCTCTCGGCGGTGAGCTGCTCGGGGGGCTTGTCCTGCCGGGCCGTCGGGAGCGCGCTCGCCCGCCCGGGGCGGATCGGCACCCTCGTCGTGAGCCTTGACCGAGGGCGCCTCGTGGTAGTGCCCAGCGCGAGCCCCGGGCTCGCCGGCTGATCCTCCGGCGTTCTGGCTCAGGGCACGCGGGAGAGGACGTGGGCGACGGCGGCGGTGACCCGGATCGCCGTAGGGAGGTGCAGCATCTCGTTCGGTCCGTGCGCGTTCGACTCGGGACCGAGCACGCCGGTGACGAGGAACTGCGCCGACGGGCATGACCTTTGGAGCTCGCTCAGGAACGGGATCGTCCCGCCCTCTCCCATCCCCCGGGCCGGTGCACCGAAGTAGCTGAGGGAGGCCTGTTCGGTCGCCGCCTCGAGCCACGGTGCCATCTCAGGGGCATCGAACCCGTCGGCACCCACTGCGTCTGCCACCTCGACCTCGGCGCCGTCGGGCGGGTCGGCCGAGAGTGCCGCCGCAAGCTCTGCCGCGACCGCCGCAGCGTCGGCCGATGGCGGGATCCGCAGTGACAGCTTCGCTGTCGTGAAGGGCCGGATGACGTTGCCGGCGTCGGCGACCGCCGGGAGGCCGTCCATGCCGATGACGGCGAGGGACGCCGACCACGAGCGCGCGAGCAGCGCCTCGTGCTCCGACGCGCCGCCGGCGAGCACGAGGCCGGCGGTCGTCGGGAAGCGGTCGAGGCTGGCGCCTCCGATCTCCGCGAGGAGCGCCTCGGCCTCGCGACAGCGACCGGGAGGGATCGGCACCTCCACCGAGTCGAGGAGCACCTTGCCCGTCTGCTCGTCCTCGATCCGGCTGAGCAGCTGCCGGAGGAGCCGGAACGAGTCCGGCACCACCCCACCGCCGGCTCCACTGTGGATCGCCTCCTCGAGGACCCTTACGCGAAGCGTCGCCGCCACGAGCCCCCGCAGGGACGTCGTCGTCCAGAGCCGGTCGTAGGTGGTGGCTCCGGAGTCGAGGCCGACGACGAGGGCCGGTCCCGCCGGCCCGATCCGTTGCCCGAGCAGCTCGAGATACGCGCCAAGGTGGGGGCTTCCGCTCTCCTCGCTCGCCTCGATGATCGCGATGCAGCGGCCATGCGGCAGTCCCGCCCGCTCGAGCAGCTCGATCGCCCCGAGGGCGGCGAAGATGGAGTAGCCGTCGTCGGCGGTGCCGCGCCCGTAGAGGCGGTCGCCCTCCCGCACCGGCTCGAAGGGGGCGAGCCCGCTCCGCCAGGCGCCGAGCGGAGGCTGCTTGTCGAGGTGGCCGTAGAGCAGCGTGGTCGCCTCCCCGGCGCCGGCTCCGGTGGCGGGAGCCTCGGCCAGCACGACCGGCGTGAGGCCGGGCAACTCGACGACCTCGACGCGCAGCCCGGAGATCTGCCGGTCCCGCGCCCAGGAGGCGAGGAGGTCGGCCGCGCGGCGGATCTCACCCCGATCTGCCCACTCGGCGTCGAACTCGGGCGAGAGGCAGCGGATCCGCACGTACTCCGACAGGACGGGGAGGGCGTCGTTCTCCCAAAGCTCCTCGGATCCGGCGAGCAGCTCTGGCGGCGCGGGCGGTAGGGATGCCGGGGTCGTGGTCACGGCGGGGAGTCTTGCCGAGCTCAGGCTGGTCGCGCGCGGACCACCCTTGTGACCACGGTCCAGACCCCTGAGCCACAGCTGGAGGTGACGGCGTCGACGGGCCCGAGCACCGGCGACAGCGCGCGCTCGACACGGTCGGGCGGCAGGTAGATCGGGGTCTCGTCGCCGCTCGTGGAGACGAACACGAGGCGGCCCTCCTCCCGGAGCACGCGGGCGTACTCGGCCGGGAACAGGTAGGCGTTCACGCAGACGACGGCATCGAGGCTCCGATCGGCGAAGGGAAGCTGCGCGGCGTCGGCGCGGCACAGCGAGACCCGCGCCGGGCGAGGTGCCAAGGCGAGCATCTCTGCGGCGAGGTCCACCGAGATCACGTGCTCGAACACCTCGAGCAAGGGCGGGGTCTGGATCCCCGTCCCGCTCCCGATCTCGAGGGCGGTCCCGCCCGGCGGGACGTTCCCGCGGGCGAGGGCGTCAGCCGTCGGCCGGAGCCGGTCGGCACCTCCCCTCGTATGCCATTCGGGAGCAAGGCTGTCGAACAGCTCCCGGATCTTCTCCCTCCGTTCCGGGTTCCAGCCTCCCGAGTCGAACGCGATCTCCTCGGTCACGCGCTGCATGGGCAGGTAGTCCTGCGGGTCGCGTTCGGGTCGCGGGCCGGCCGGCACGAGCGGCGGGAGCACCCGGAGCGGCAAGGGGCGTCCGTGCTCAGTAGGACTTCGGCAGCTGCAGCGAGTGCTGGGCCACGAAGTTGAGGATCATCTCCCTGCTCACCGGAGCGGTGCGGAGGAGCCGCGCGGTGCCCCAGAGGTCGGCGAGGCCGTACTCGGTCGCGAGCCCGTTCCCACCGTGGGTCTGCATGGCCTGGTCAAGGGCGCGCAGCGCGGCTTCGGCGCTTGCGTACTTGGCCATGTTGGCCGCCTCGGCCGCGTCGACGTCGTGGTCGTAGCTCCACGCCGCCTTCGCGAGCATGAGCCGGGCCAGCTCCACCTCGACCTTCGCCGCCGCGAGGGGGTGGGCGATGCCCTGGTGGGCGCCGATCGGTGTGCCCCAGACCGAGCGCTCCCGTGCGTAGGAGGCCGCCCGCTCGAGTGCGTAGCGGCCGATCCCGCAGGCTACGGCGGCCCCCATAAGCCGCTCGGGGTTGAGGCCGGCGAAGACCTGCCGGAGACCGTCGCCCTCGGCGCCGAGCAGGCGGTCGGGGCCAAGCCGGACCGAGTCGAAAAAGAGCGTGAACTGCTTTTCGGGGGCTGCGATCTCGACCGGGATGTGCGTGGCCTCGAGGCCAGGGGCGTCGGTGTCCACGATGAACAGGCTGAGCCGGGCGCGGCCGGTCTCCTCGTCGGTCCCCGTGCGGGCGACGACGAGCACGGCCTCGGCCTCGTCCACGCCGGAGATGTAGTACTTCGTCCCGCCGAGCCGCCACTCGTCGCCGTCCCTCGTCGCCGTCGTCGAGATGCGGTGGGAGTTCGAGCCGGCGTCGGGCTCGGTGATGGCGAAGGCCATCTTCACCTCGCCCGAGGCGAGCCCGGGCAGCCAGCGCTGCTGCTGCTCCTCGGTCCCGAACCTGGCGAGGAGGGTGGCGCAGATCGCCGGCGATACGAGGATGAGGAGCAGAGGGCAGCCCGCCGCCGCCACCTCCTCGCAGACGATGGTCAGCTCCGCGATGCCCATGCCGCCGCCGCCGTAGCGCTCGGGGAGGTGGACGCCGAGGAAGCCGGCCTCGCCGAGCGCGCGCCAGAGCTCGGACTGCTTCTCCCCTGTTCGGGTCTTCTCCTGGAAGTAGGTGTGGCCGAACCCGCCCGCGAGCTTCGCGACCGCGTCCCGCAGCATCTCCTGCTCTGGGGTGAGGCGAAAGTCCATCTCCCGCCGAGGATACGCATCTCGCGGCCGGCGGGCGACCGGGCCGAAGCCACCTTCAGGCCCGGCCGTGCCGCTAGCGTCGGGAGCGACGCGCCCGAGGAGGTGTTGCTCGATGTCGCGACAGCGGCGATGCAGATGAGGCAGCACAGGCGGCGGCCGCTCTCCGCCGTGGTCCTTGCCGCAGGCGAGGGCACACGGATGAGGTCGGCGATGCCGAAACCTCTCCACCGCCTGTGCGGCCGGCCGATGATCCTGCACGTGCTCGACACCCTGGCCGAGCTCACGATGGAGCGGGTCGTCGTCGTCGTCGGCCACGGCGCGACGGAGGTCACGAAGGTGATCCAGGCCGAGGCGCCGTCCGGGCTGCAACTCGAGTTCGTGGAGCAGCCCGAGACCCGCGGCACGGGCGACGCCGTCGCCGTCGGGCTCACCGGCTTCCCGGAGTCCTACCTCGAGTTCGAGAACGCCGACCTCCTCGTCCTCCCAGGGGACACGCCGCTCGTCCGGCCGGCCACCATCGCCGCTCTCGTCCGCCAGCACCGCGAGCAGGACGCCGCGGCCACCGTGCTGACTGCCGTCGTGAGCGACCCGTCAGGCTGCTCCCGGGTGGTCCGGGACAAAGACGGCCGCCCCGCCCGCATCGTCGACGACCCCGACTGCACGGCTGAGGAGCTCGACATCGAGGAGGTGGCGACGCAGATCTACTGCTTCCGCCACGACGTGCTCGCTCCCGTCCTGCGGCGGCTGGCGCCGGACCGGACCACCGGGGAGTACTTCCTCACCTCGACGATCGAGGTCCTCCACGACGCCGGGTACCCGCTCAGCGCTCTCGTTGCCGAGGACCCCGTCGAGGCGGCGGGGGTGAACGACCGGGCCCAGCTCGCCGCCGCGGAGGCGGAGCTGCGCGCCCGGGTCAACGAGCGCTGGATGCGCGGAGGGGTCACGATGCTCGACCCGGAGGCGACCTACCTCGACATGAGCGTTCGGCTCGGCCGGGACGTCGTCATCCTCCCGGGCGTCATGCTCGAGGGGTCGACGTCGGTCGGCGACGGCGCCGTGATCGGACCCGAGACCCGCCTCGTCGACTGCGAGGTCGGAGCAGGAGCGAGGCTCGAGCGCTGCTCGGCGGAGCGCGCCGTCATCGGCGAGAATGCCGCCGTCGGGCCGTACTCCGTGCTCGAGCCGGGAACGCGGCTGGCGCCGGGGAGCCGGGTCGGGCCATTCTTCGGTCGGGGCTGAGGGCTGGCTCCCGGAAGGGCGCGACGGACGGAGGACTCGAGGATGGAACTGACGCCGGTACGGCGGTTGGAGATCGTGTCGGGGCGTTCCCACCCCGAGCTCGCCGAGGAGATCGCGCGTTGCCTCGGGGTCGAGCTTGGTGAGACCAACCTCCGTGAGTTCGCCGACTCCGAGCTCCACTGCCGCTACGGGAGCTCGATCCGAGGCGTCGACCTGTTCATCATCCAGACCCACGCGGCGCCGGTCAACGACTCCATCATGGAGATGCTGGTCATGATCGACGCCGCGAAACGGGCCTCGGCCAAGCGCATCACCGCCGTCTGCCCCTACTACGGGTACTCGCGCCAGGATCGCAAATCGACCGGGCGGGAGCCGATCACGGCGAAGCTCGTCGCCGATCTGCTCTCGGTCGCCGGCGCCGACCGGATCGTGAGCGTGGACCTTCACTCCGGGCAGATCCAGGGCTTTTTCGACGGCCCGGTGGACCACCTCACGGCGGCACCCGTGTTCATCGACTACCTCCGCCAGAACGACTTCGACGGCGACATGGTGGTCGTCTCGCCGGATGCGGGCCGGATCAAGGTGTCCGAGCGCTTCTCCCAGCAGCTTGGCTGCGACCTCGCCTTCGTCCACAAGCGACGGCCCCGGGGGCGGATGGAGGAGGTCGAGGCGCTCGAGGTGGTCGGGAATGTGCGGGGGCGGCGCTGCGTCATCATCGACGACCAGATCGGCACCGCCTCGACCGTGGTCGCGGCCTCGGAACGCCTCGTCGAGCAGGGCGCCACCGACGTCTGGGCCATGGCGACCCATGCCATCCTCGCAGGACCGGCGCTCGACCGCCTGAAGGCCTCGCCGATCTCGCGCGTCGTCGTCACGAACACGCTGCCGGTGCCGGTTGAGCGGCGGATCGACAAGCTCGAGGTGCTCTCGGTCGCGAAGATCGTCGCGGACGCGATCGATGCCGTGTTCGAGGACACCTCGGTCTCGGAGATCTTCAAGGGGCAGAACCTGCTGTAGGGGGACCTGCCCTTCTCCCTCGGCCGAGCGGGGCCGAGGCGGGCAGCCGGCCGGCGGGCCTCGCCGCGAGGATCGCCTAGTATCTCGTGGCCGCGTCAGCGGCCCCGTCGTCCGCGGCCCTCCGGCCGAGATCTCGCAGGAGCGCATTCCATGGCAGAAATCCAGCTCGTCGCCGAACCGGGCCGGCCCGAGGGCAGCAGTGCCAGCCGTCGCATGCGCCGCGACGGGCGCATCCCGGCTGTCGTCTACGGGCACGGGATCGAGCCCATCTCGGTCTCGGTCGACGCCCGCGAGCTGAGGGTCGCCCTCAACGGGGAAGCCGGGAGCCGGGCGTTGCTTGACCTACGCGTCGGGAGCGAGCGCCACCTCGCCGTCGCGCGCCAGCTGCAGCGCCACCCGGTGCGCCACACGGTGACCCACGTCGACTTCCAGGTCGTGAGCAGAGACGAGATCATCTCGGCCGAGGTGCCGATCCTCCTCGTCGGCGAGGCGATCGAGGTGCACCGCGGTGGAGGGACCGTCGGCCAGGAGCTCAACACCCTGCTCGTGAAGGCACGGCCGGCGGACCTGCCGGCCCATCTCGAGGTGGACATCTCCGAGCTGTCGATCGGCCAGACGATCCGGGTCGGCGAGGTGTCGCTGCCCGATGGCGTGACCACCGACGTCGACCCCGACCACGCCGTCGCGATCGGCCAGGGGCCCCAGGCCATGGCCCTTCCCGAGGAGGAGGCCGCCGCCGAGGGCGGCGCCGCTCCCGGCGAGGCCGCGGGGGCCGGCCAGGCCGCTGCTGCCGGCGACGACGGCGCCGGCGAGAGCTGAGGTTCGCCAGAGGCGGCGCAACGGGCTCGGTTGCAGGCTCCACCGCCGACCTGCTCGCCGTCGGTCTCGGCAACCCCGGACCCGAGTACGCCGGCTCGCGCCACAACTACGGCGCCGAAGCCGTGCGCCTCGTGGCGCACCGGCACCATGCCCGCCTGAGGAGTGAGCGGGGCTCGCACGCCGACACGGCGGTCGTGCGGATCGGCCCACGCGCTCTGGCGCTCGCCGTCCCGCAGACCTACATGAACGACTCGGGTCTCGCCCTCCGGCCGCTTGCTCGCCGCTACGTGGCGGGCGAGGTCTCGAGGATCGTGATCGTCCATGACGAGCTCGACCTCGAGCCTGGCGTCGTGCGGGTGAAAAAGGGGGGCGGCATCGCCGGCCACAACGGCCTGCGCTCGATCGAGCAGCACCTGCATTCACGGGAGTTCCTCCGGGTCCGGATCGGGGTCGGCAAGCCGCCGGGGCGAGCCGAGGGCGTCGACCACGTGCTTCGCCGGCCCGGCAAGGCCGAGCGCGAGCTCCTCGCCGTCGCGCTCGAGCTCGCCGCCGACGCGGTCGAGGTCATCCTCGCCGACGGCGTGGAGGCCGCGATGAACCGGTTCAATACTCGGTCGTGAGCCTTCGATCGCTGCCGGGCCTCCTCGCGGGCGAGGCGGGCGTCGCCGAGCTGCTCGGTCGCGACGACTCGGTCGTCGCCGTCGCCGAGCCTGCCCGGGCGCCGGTCCTCGCCGCTGTCGCCGAGCTCGGGACCGCCCCGGTCGTGCTCGTGGTCACCCCGACGATGCGCGAGGCGGAGAACCTGGCCCATGACCTGAGGGCGTACCGCGACCCGGAGGGGGTCGAGCTGCTGCCGGCGTGGGAGACCCTCCCGTTCGAGCGGGTCTCCCCGGGGGTCGAGACGATGGGGCGCCGCCTGCGAGCGATGTGGCACCTGCGGGCGACGACGGCCGGGTTGGCCGCTGCCCGCTCCGGCGAGTCGCCGGACGGCCTCGTGCTCGTCGCACCCATCCGGGCGCTGTTGCAGCGGCTCGGTCCGCAGGTCGAGCAGAGCGCGCCCATCTGCGTCCGGCTCGGCGACCACCTCGACGAGGAGGAGCTCGTTCGCCGCCTCGTCGATGCCGGCTACCGCCGCGAGTACCAGGTCGAGCACCGTGGAGAGCTCGCCGTGCGGGGCGGCATCGTCGACGTCTTCCCCTCGACCGGCGAGGCGGGAGTGCGGATCGACCTGTGGGGCGACGAAGTCGAGCGGCTCACCCACTTCGACGTCGGCGACCAGAGGTCGGTCGGCGACATCGAGAAGGCCGAGCTGTTCGGCTGCCGCGAGCTCGTGCTCTCCGGTCCCGTCCGCGAGCGGGCACGAGCTCTCGCGAGGGAGGCGCCCTTCGCGAACGACGTCTTCGAGCGGCTTGCGGACGGCGAGCTGTTCGACGGGATGGAGTCGTGGCTGCCCTTCCTCGTCGAGGAGGAGCGGCTCTTCACGGACCTTCTCGCCGCTCAGGCGCGGGTCGTGCTCGTCGAGCCGCGCAGGCTGCGGGACCGGGCGACCGAGCTGGCCGAGGAGGAGCGCTCGCTGGCAGACGCCCTGTCGACGACCTGGCTCGGGCGGGCGGGCCGTGACCTTGAGGCAGGTGCCTCGGAGGCGGCCGGCGTCCCCGGCGAGGAAGGAGGCGTCCCTGCCGGGCCGGAGAGCTCCGGGGGTCTCGTCCTCCCCCGGCTCCACCTGCCCTTCGACCGGCTCCTCGCACGCTGCCCGGCGCGCGTGGCCTCGCTCCTCGCCGTCGCCGACCGCCCTGAGGTCACCTCCGTGCCCACGACCGGCTGGCCCCCGGTGATGGGCGACCCGACCGCCCTTGCGAGCCGCCTCGGCGATCTCGCCCGTGAGGGCTGCCGCGTGGTGATCGCGGCGGACGGAGCCGGCTCGGCCCGCAGGATCTCAGAGGTCCTCGAGGAGCACGGGCTCGCGCCCGACCTCGTCGAGAGCGACGACGGCGAGGTGCTCCGCCGGCCCGGCCTCCACGTCACCGTCGCCCAGCTCGACCACGGGGCGATCTTCCCCGGGTCGAAGCTTGCCGTGCTGGCCGAGCCGGACCTCACCGGCCGGCGCCGGCCCCACCGGGTGGCGAGGCCGAGGGCGAGGGCGGCCGAGGGCTTCTTCGACGACCTCGCCCCGGGCAGCTTCGTCGTCCATCACGTGCACGGTGTCGCCCGCTTCGGGGGCCTCGTTCGGCGCAGCCTCGGCGGCTCGGAGCGGGACTACCTGCTCCTTGAGTACCGGGGCGGGGACAAGCTCTACGTCCCCTCCGACCAGATCGACGCCATCACCCCCTATGCCGGCGGCGAGCAACCGACTCTGAGCCGCCTCGGTGGAGCGGAGTGGCAAAAGCAGAAGGCTCGGGTGCGCGCCGCGACCCGTGAGATCGCCCGGGAGCTCGTCCAGCTCTACCAGCGCCGCGCCACCGTCGAGGGCCACGCCTTCTCCCCGGACACGCCCTGGCAGCACGAGATGGAGCAGGCCTTCCCCTACCCCGAGACCGCCGACCAGCTGCGAGCGATCGCGGACGTGAAGGCCGACATGGGCGAGGCCAGGCCGATGGACCGGCTCGTCTGCGGCGACGTCGGCTTCGGCAAGACCGAGGTTGCCGTGCGGGCGGTGTTCAAGGCGGTCCAGGACGGCTACCAGGCGGCCGTGCTCGTGCCGACGACCCTGCTCGCGAGCCAGCATCTCCAGACCTTCGCCGAGCGGTACGCCCCGTACCCGGTCCGGGTGGAGATGCTCTCCCGCTTCCTCACCGCCGCCGAGGCGCGCAAGGTCGTCCAGGGCCTCGCCGACGGATCGGTCGACGTCGTGATCGGGACCCACCGCCTGCTCGCCGACGACGTCCGGTTCAAGAAGCTCGGCTTGCTCGTCGTGGACGAGGAGCAGCGCTTCGGCGTCGGCCACAAGGAGGCGATCAAGATGCTCTCGACCGGCGTCGACGTCCTCACCCTCACGGCGAGCCCGATCCCGCGCACCCTGGAGCTCAGCCTGACCGGCATCCGCGACCTCTCGCTCATCAACACCCCGCCGTCTGAGCGCCAGCCCATCCTCACCTACGTCGGCGAGTACGACGACCAGGCCGTCGCCGAGGCGATCCGGCGCGAGCTGCTGCGAGAGGGCCAGGTCTTTTTCGTCCACAACCGGGTGCAGGACATCGAGAAGGTGGCTCAGCACGTGAGGACGCTCGTGCCCGACGCCCGGGTCGCCGTGGCGCACGGCCAGATGGACGAGGGGTCGCTCGAGAAGGTGGTGCTCGACTTCTGGGAGGGCCGCTACGACGTGCTCGTCTGCACCACCATCATCGAGTCCGGGATCGACATGCCGACCGTCAACACGATGGTCGTCGACCGGGCCGACCTTCTCGGCCTCGGCCAGCTCCACCAGCTCCGCGGCAGGGTGGGCCGGGGCGACCGGCGCGCCTACGCCTACCTGCTGTTCCCCGAGGATCGGGTCCTCACCGAGCAGGCCTACGAGCGGCTGCGCACGATCGGGGAGCAGACCGAGCTCGGCTCCGGTTTCAAGATCGCCATGCGGGACCTGGAGATCCGGGGCGCGGGCAACCTGCTCGGCAACGACCAGTCCGGCCACATCGCCGCCGTGGGCTACGACCTCTACGTCCGGATGGTGTCCGAGGCCGTCGCCGAGCTGAAGGGAGAGCCGTTGCGCGAGCCGGTCGAGATCACGATCGACCTCCCCGTGAAGGCCTCATTGCCCGAGTCGTACGTCGGCCGGGAGGACCTGCGCCTCGAGGCCTACCGCCGGCTCGTGGAGGTGCGCGACCCGCACGACGTCGACGACCTGCGCCGCGAGTGGGTGGACCGCTACGGCCCGATCCCGCCGGCGGCCTCCGCGTTGCTCGAGGTCGGATCCCTTCGGGCCGAGTGCCTCCGCACTGGGGTGACCGAGGTGAGCGCGGCGCCGTCGCGGCCGGGGACTCCGGGCAGCCCGGGCAAGTCCGGGGAGGTGGTCGCCCGCCTCTCCCCGCTCGACCTCCCGTTGTCGGCCCAGGTCCGGCTCGGCCGCCTCCACCCCCGGGCGATCTGGAAGAGGGAGCAGGAGCAATTGATCGTTCCCCTGCTGGCCGGAGAGGACCTCGCCCTCCGCCTCGTCGAGCTGCTCCGCGAGCTCGTGCCGGAGGCCGAGGTTGCCTGAGGCCGCGGCGTCGGCGCTCGTTCGCGGTGCGGCGCCGCCCGCCGGCGGGGTCGGCCGGCCGGGCCGTGCGAGTACGATGCGCCGATCGTGATCGTGAAACGCGTCACCAGCTCGCCGGCGCCTGAAGCCGCCCGCTCTCGTCGGCCACGCAGGCGGCAGCTTGGCACGGCGGGCGCACTGGCCGCCCTCGCCGCGACCGCCGCCCTCGCCTCCGGCTGCAACCTGCAGTGGTCGCCGTACGCCGCCAAGGTCGGGACCACCGTCGTCACGCCCTCGCAGCTCGACACCGAGCTGCGCGAGGCGAGCGGGAACGCGTCCTTCCTCTGCCTGCTCGAGCGGACCGGCCTCGCCGGCACGACGGCCATCAAGGGTGCCGGGACGAGCACCTACGACAGCAGCTTCGTGGCCTACGTGCTCACGAACCTCGTGAACGGCGTCATCGCCCACCGCCTCGCAGTTCGCTACCGCCTCCCCGAGAGCCCGGCGGCGAGGGCGCTCGCCCGGGAACAGGTCCTGGGAGCCTTCGCATCCGAGCTCTCGAGCACCCAGTGCGGCACCTCGAGCCAGCCCATCCTTCGCCAGCTCGGCCCCGAGCTCTCGGGCTCGTTCATCCAGCTCCAGCTCGACGAGGACGCGCTCGCCGCCCGAGCCGAGCACATCCCCCTCACGCTGGCCGGCCTCGCAGCCTGGGAGCGCTCGCACGCAAGGGCGACCAAGCAGGCCTGCCTCTCGGGCGTGTTCGTGAAGACGCGTGCGGAGGCCGACCGGGTGCGTGCCGCACTGCGCAGGGGTGAGCCGCTGCAGGCGGTCATCGCCCGGTACTCGCCGAGCCAGGGCGCGTCTCGGGGTGTCCTCGGGTGCTACACGGCCTCGGAGCTCACCTCCATCGAGCCGGCGATCGAGCACGCTGCGGCCGCCACCTCGATCGGAGGCGCCGCGGCGCCCGTCGCCTACCAGGGAGCCTGGCTCGTGATCGTGGTCACCTCGCGGCCATTCGAGCCGGCCGTCGACGCCCTCAACTCGATCTTCACCGCGACGGCCCCGACCTTCGCGAAGCAGATCGCCGCCGCCGTGCGAGCAGCACATGTCGAGGTCAACCCCCAGTACGGGCGTTGGACGACGTCGAAGGCCCTCGCCGCCTCCGGGTTCGGAGGCAAGGTGGTGCCGAACCGGGTGCCCAGCTCGGCCGTCCTGTTGAACCCGTCCAAGCTGACGGCGAGCGCAACCGCCCCCGCCGGACTCTCCGGGTCTGGCTCGGGCTGACCCGGCTGGCCCTGGCGTGCCGCCCGGCCCTGCCCGAGCGACCGGGATGCCCGGGCTCGCCCGGTCCCCTCTGACGAGGAGCGGGCGGTGACGAGCCGCCCGGTCATCGCCGTGGTCGGCCTTGGCCCCGCCGGCCCCGAGCATCTCACGCAACAGGCCGCCGAGCTCATCGACTCTGCCGGGGTCGTCGCGCTGCGCACGGCGAGGCACCCCGCCGCCGCCGCAGTGCTGGAGCGGCGTCCCGACGCGAGCACCTTCGACGGCGAGTACGAGCAGGGCGAGAGCTTCGAGCAGGTCTACGAGGCGATCGTGGGGGCCCTGCTCTCGACAGCACGTGCTGCGGGCCGGCTCACCCCGGCCACGGTCTGCTACGCCGTACCTGGCTCGCCGTCGGTCGCCGAGCGAACCGTGGAGCTGCTTCGGGAGCGGGCACCGGCGGCCGGCGTCGACCTCGCCGTCGTGCCGGCGGTCTCCTACCTCGACCTCGCCTGGGACCGCCTCCGGATCGACCCGGTCGCCGGCGGCGTGCGGATCCTCGACGCCGGCGGCTTCGCCGGAGCCGTGGGCGAGGCGGCCGGCCCGCTCCTGCTCGCCCAGACCTGGTCGCGCCAGGTTCTCTCCGACGTAAAGCTCGGGATCGAGGAGCCCGCGGCCGGCCAGCGGGCCGTGCTCCTCCACCACCTCGGTCTACCCGACGAGGTGGTGGCCGAGGTCGCATGGTCCGAGCTCGACCGGACGCTCGAGCCCGACCACCTCACGTCGGTCTTCGTGCCCGTGCTGCCGCCGGCCCCGGCGGCCGCCGTCGCCTCCCTCGCCGGCACCGTCGCCACGCTGCGCCAGCGCTGCCCCTGGGATCGGGCCCAGACCCACCGGACGCTCCTGCGCCACCTGCTCGAGGAGTCCTACGAGGCGATCGAAGCGATCGAGGCCCTCGGCGACGACCCCTCTCGCGCCCCGGCCACCGTGGTGGCCCACGCCGAGGAGGAGCTCGGCGATCTCCTGTGCCAGGTGATCTTCCACGCCACGCTCGGCGCCGAGGAGGGCCTCTTTGCGCTCGACGGGATCGCGCGGCGCCTCGAGGGCAAGCTCGTCGCGCGCCACCCGCACGTGTTCGGCTCCGTCCATGCGGAGACTGCGGACGACGTCGTGCGGAACTGGGAGCGCGCAAAGGACGAGGAGAAGGGGCGCTGCCACCTCCTCGACGGCATCCCGTCCGCCATGCCCGCGCTGGCGAGGGCAGAGAAGATCGAACGGAAGCTCGCCAGCGTCGGGCTCGGCTGGGACGAGTCGGGGAGCGGGCCGCGCGAGCTCGCCGCGCTCGTCACCTCCCGTCTCGACAGGGTCCGGCTCGACGAGGGCGGGCCCGGCGCCGAGGAGGCGGCGGGCGACCTGCTCGTGGCGCTCGCGCGTTACCTGGCCGGCCGCCGGCTCGATCCCGAGGCCGCCCTTCGCCGCGCCCTTGGCCGCCTGGGTGAACGGGTGAGGCTGCTCGAGACCTCGGCGGCGGCAGAGGGCGTCTCGCTTGACGAGTGGGTCTCCCGCCAGTCGGCACCACCACCCGTCCACGAGCCGCAGCCGCCACTTTGCTAACTTCGTTCACACTTTCAACAGGAGCAACTGCTTGACCCCGATCCGCCAGCTGCAGGCACGCGAGGTGCTCGACTCGAGGGGCAACCCCACGATCGAGGTCTCCTGCGTCCTCTCGTCGGGCGCCGAGGGGACCGCCATCGTGCCGTCTGGCGCGTCGACGGGCAGCTTCGAGGCGGTCGAGCTGCGCGACGGGGGAGCGCGCTACGGGGGCAAGGGGGTCCTCCGGGCGGTCGACAACGTCACCGGACGGCTGAACGAGCTGCTGTGCGGGATGGACCCACGGGATCAGCGGGCCATCGACGACGCCATGGTCGACCTCGACGGGACGCCCGACAAGGCGGCGCTCGGTGCCAACGCCATCCTCGGCACCTCGCTCGCCGTGGCCCGGGCCGCCGCCGCAGAGGTGGGGCTTCCCTTGTGGCGCTACGTCGGTGGCGTGGACGCCCACGTCCTGCCGGTCCCGATGATGAACGTCCTCAACGGCGGGGTCCACGCCGACAACAACGTGGACTTCCAGGAGTTCATGATCGTGCCGGTCGGCGCGAGCAGCTTCTCGGAGGCGCTGCGCTGGGGGGCGGAGACCTACCACGCCCTGCGCGGCCTGCTGCATGACCGCGGGCTGTCGACCGCGGTCGGCGACGAAGGAGGCTTCGCCCCTGACCTGCGCACGAACGAGGAGGCGCTGCGGGTGCTCGTCGAGGCCATCGAGGCCGCTGGCCGCACGCCGGGCGACGAGATCGCTCTCGCACTTGACCCGGCGACGACGGAGCTGTTCGCAGAGGGGGCGTACCGGCTCGAGGGGGAGGACCGCACCCTGTCTGCCGAGGAGCTCACCGAGTACTGGGTCGACGTCGTCACGCGCTACCCCGTCGTCTCGATCGAGGACGGGATGGCCGAGGAGGACTGGGAGGGCTGGTCCGCCCTCACGCGGGCGCTCGGCGACCGGGTGCAGCTCGTCGGGGACGACCTGTTCGTGACGAACGTCGAGCGGTTGGAGCGGGGCATCTCCTCCGGGGTTGCCAACGCGGTGCTCGTCAAGGTCAACCAGATCGGCACGCTCACCGAGACCCTTGCCACGGTGAGGACGGCGGAGCGCCACTCCTACCGTGCCGTCATGTCGCACCGCTCCGGAGAGAGCGAGGACACGACGATTGCCGACCTCGCGGTCGCCACGAATTGCGGTCAGATCAAGACCGGCGCACCCGCCCGCTCGGAGCGGGTCGCCAAGTACAACCAGCTGCTCCGGATCGAGCAGCAGCTCGGCGCCACGGCCCGGTACCCCGGCATCGCCGCCTTCGCCTGCCGCCGGGCGCCCGCCGCCCTCGAGCGGGAGGGGAACTGACCCGTGCTCACCCGCGCCCGCGTCGCCCTGCTCGCCTCCGTCGTGCTCGCCAGCCTGCTGCTCGTGCTCGAGGTCCCCCTCGGCCAGCTGACCGGCGCCCGCTCGGCCGCCGCCGCCACGGCGGCCGAGCTGTCGAAGGTGCAGCGCGAGAACGAGGTGCTCGCCCGGCAGATCGACGGGCTCGAGCACGGCCCGATGATCGAGGAGATCGCCCACGAGGAGTTCGGGCTCGTCGGAAGAGACCAGCGCTCGGTCGTGGTCATGCCCGGCGGCACCGGCACGGCCCGGGTCCACGGCGGCTCGACCGCGCCGGGAGGAGGCCTTGGCACCGCCCCGCTCGGGTCGAGCGAGATCCCGCCCTCCGATCTCGTCCCCTCCGACGCCGCCGTCGTGCCGGCTGGCAGCCAGTCCCACCCGCAGAGCTTCTGGCAGCGGTTCCTTGACCGGCTGGAGTTCTGGAAGGGATCGGTCTGAGCCCTCCGTTACTGTCGAGGCGATGAGCATCCTCGGCAACCGCGTGCTGCGCCGCGAGGACCCGAAGTTCCTCACCGTGGGCGGGACCTACGTCGGCGATCTCCGCCTGCCCGGCGCCCTCCACCTCGCGTTCGTCCGCTCGACGCTCGCCCACGCCCTCCTCACCTCGATCGACACGACGGACGCCGAGGCCGCCCCCGGGGTCGTTGCGGTCTACACCAACGCCGGGCTCGGCCTCGATCCGATGCGGCCGATGGGCTTTCTGAACCAGTCGATGGTCCGTCCCCTCCTTGCCGAGGGCCGGGTGCGGTACGTCGGCGAGCCGGTCGCGGTGGTCGCCGCCGAGTCGCCCGAGGCCGCCGCGGATGCCGCCGAGCTCGTCGCCGTCGGCTATGACCCGCTCCCGGTCGTCGTGGACCCGGAGGAGGCGCTCTCCTCCGAGACGATCTTGTTCCCGGAGGCGGGCACGAACGTCTGCTTCGAGCTCTCCTTCGGCGAGGACCCGGCCCTGTTCGAGGGCTGCGAGGCCGTGGTCTCAGCGCGGATCGTGAACCAGCGGCTCGCGCCCTGCCCGCTCGAGGTCCGCTCGGCTGCAGCGGAGCTCGTCGACGGCCGGCTCCGCTTCTACGCCTCGACCCAGGGGCCCCACGACGTCCGCTCGACCCTCGCCCGCCATCTGGGGCTCGAAGAGTCGGAGGTCCACGTCGTCGCGCCCGACGTCGGAGGAGGGTTCGGCGCGAAGGGTCTCGTCTACCCCGAGGAGATCGTGGTCGCGGAGCTCGCGCGCCGGCTGCGGCGCCCGGTGCGCTGGACCGAGACCCGCTCGGAGTCGATGCTCGGCCTCGGTCACGGTCGAGCCCAGGTGCAGGAGGTGACGATCGGCGGGAGCCGCGACGGCACCATCTCCGCCTACCGGCTCCGCATCCTCCAGGAGTCGGGCGCCTACGCGGGCGAAGGGGCGGTGCTCCCCTTCCTCACCCGCCAGATGGCCTCCGGCGTCTACGCCATCGCAAAGGTCGAGTGCTCGAGCCGCTCCGTGGTCACGAACACCCTCCCGACGGTGGCCTACCGGGGCGCCGGGCGGCCCGAGGCGACCGCGGCCATCGAACGGGCGGTCGACCTGTTCGCGGGCGAGATCGGGATGGACCCCGCCGAGGTGCGGCGGAGGAACTACATCCGGGCGGACCAGTTCCCCTTCACGACCGCGGTTGGGACCGAGTACGACTCGGGCGACTACGAGCGGGCTCTCGACCTTGCGCTCGATGCGGCGAGTTATGCGGAGCTCCGGGCCGAGCAGGCGCGGCGCCGGGCGACCCCGGGCGACGACGGGCGGCCTGCCCGCCAGCTCGGCATCGGCATCTCCAGCTACGTCGAGATCACCGCCCCGCTGGCCGGGGGCGAGTTCGGGTCGGTCGAGGTCCGCCCGGACGGCACCGTGCGGGTCCGGACCGGTACCTCGCCGCACGGCCAGGGCCACGTCACGGCCTGGTCGATGATCGTCGCCGAGCAGCTCGGGGTGCCCCTCGAGGCCATCGAGGTGGTCCACGGCGACACCGACCTCGTCCCCCGCGGCGGCGGGACGGGCGGCTCCCGCTCCCTCCAGCTCGGCGGGAGTGCCGTCAACGAGGCGGCCATCGCCGTCGTCGAGCGAGCCCGCTCGCTTGCGGCCGACCTCCTGGAAGCGGCGCCGGAGGACGTGGTGCTGGACAGGGCCGAGGGGCGCTTCCACGTCGCCGGGACGCCGGCGATCGGCACCTCCTGGGGCGAGCTGGCGGCTGCCTGCCTCGAGCGGGAGGGGAGCCCCCTCGAGGCGACCTCCGACTTCGAGTTCCCAGGCTCCACCTTCCCCTTCGGCACGCACGTCTCGGTCGTCGAGGTGGACACCGAGACGGGAGCGGTTGAGCTGGTGCGGCACGTCTCGGTCGACGACGCCGGCCGGATCCTGAACCCGCTCCTCGCCGGCGGCCAGATCCACGGCGGCATCGCCCAGGGCGCCGCCCAGGCCCTCCTCGAGGAGTTCGTCTACGACGGCGAGGGGAACCCCCTCACTGCGAACCTGGCCGACTACTCCTTCGTGTCGGCTTGCGAGCTGCCGAGCTTCGAGTGGTCCTTCACCGAGACCCCGACGCCGAAGAACGCGCTCGGCGTGAAGGGCATCGGAGAGGCCGGCACGATCGGCTCGACTCCTGCGGTCCACAACGCGGTCTGCGACGCCCTCTCGCACCTCGGCGTCCGCCACCTCGACATGCCGGCGACGCCGGTCCGGGTGTGGGAGGCGATCTCCGCCTCGAGGCCGCCCGGGACCACTACGGCTCCGATCCGCACAGATGGAGGGTGACGATGCACGTCGAGATCACCGTGAACGGCCGCCCCGTTGGGGCCGAGATCGAGCCGAGAACCCTGCTCGTCCAGTTCATCCGGGAGATCGCCGGCCTGACCGGGACGAACATCGGGTGTGACACGACCTCCTGCGGCGCGTGCACCGTGCTGCTCGAGGGTCAGTCGGTGAAGTCCTGCACGGTCCTAGCGGCGCAGGTCGACGGGGCATCGGTCACCACGATCGAGGGGCTCGCCCCTCTGGCCGGCGACGGCTCGGCCCCGGGGGCGACCGCCGCCATGCACCCGGTGCAACGGGCCTTCCACGAGCACCACGGCCTGCAGTGCGGCTACTGCACGCCGGGAATGGTCCTCGCCGTGACGTCGCTCATCGCCGAAGCCGAGCCGGGCAGCCTCGACGAGGCTGCGATCCGGCTCGGTCTCGAGGGGAACCTCTGCCGCTGCACCGGGTACCACAACATCGTCGCGGCTGCCCTCGCCGCCGCGCGCGAGGCCGGTGTGGCTGCAGCAGCGTCCGGCTCCGAGGCGGCGCCGTGATCCCCGCCGGATTCGAGTACGAGCGCGCCGACTCCCTCGAGCAGGCGGTGACCCTCCTCGCCGAGCACGGCGACGAGGCCAAGCTGCTCGCCGGCGGCCACTCGCTCCTCCCGCTCATGAAGCTCCGGCTCGCGACCCCGGCCCTCCTCGTCGACGTGGGCAGGCTCGATGAGCTCCGCTTCGTGCGCGACGAGGGCGAGGCGATCGCGGTCGGGGCGCTCACGAGCCACCACGACCTGTCCCGCAACGGGCTGCTGCGACGCCAGCTGCCGGCACTGGCGCACGTCGCCGGGCAGATCGGCGATCCCCAGGTGCGTCACCGTGGGACGATCGGAGGGTCGCTCGCCCATGGCGACCCCGCTGCCGACCTGCCGGCCCTCGTGCTCGCGCTCGGCGGCACGATGGTGGCTACCGGGCCGAGGGGCCGCAGGGAGATCCCGGCCTCGGAGTTCCACCTCGGCTTCCTCGAGACGGTGCTCGAACCGGACGAGGTGCTCGTCGAGGTCCGCCTGCCGAAGGACCGCTCCGGCGCCGCCGGCTTCGGCTTCGAGAAGCTGACCAAGCGGGCCCAGGACTGGGCGATCGTGGCGGCGGTCGCCGTCCGGCGGGACGACACCCCGGGCGGTGCCGGCGTCGCCCTCGTCAACATGGCCGCCGTGCCGGTGCGTGCGGCCTCGGTCGAAGCGGCGCTGGCGGAGGGCGCGAGCGTGGCCGAGGCGGCCGAGCTCGCCGACGCCGATGCAGATCCGCCCGCCGACGTCAACGGATCGGTCGAGTACCGGCGCCACCTCGCCCGGGTGCTCGTGCGGAGGGCGCTCACGACGGCCTTCGGCGGGGATGGGCCCGGCGGGAGCAACGGGAAAGGGGTCGATTCGTGAAGGAGATCATCGCCGAGGTCGACCGCTGGCTCGCCGCCGGCGAGCGGGTCGCGCTCGCTCGGGTGGTCGGGGTGGAGGGGTCGGGCCCGCGCGAGCCCGGCGCCGCCATGGCGGTCTCGGCCTCCGGCGAGGTGGCGGGCTCGGTCTCGGGCGGCTGCGTCGAGGGTGCCGTCGTCACGGAGGCGCTCGAGGTGCTGGAGACCGGGGAGCCCCGGCTGCGCACCTTCGGCTACTCCGACGACGAGGCCTTCGCCGTTGGCCTCACCTGCGGTGGGACCCTGCACATCCTCATCGAGCCGCTCGACTGGTGAGCCGACGGTGACCGGGCGGCCCATCTACGAGGCGCTGCGCTCGGCCTTGTTGGCGTCGGAGCCGGTGGCGCTCGTGACGGTGGTGGCGGTCGACGCCGACGTCGACTCGGAGCTCAGCCGCACCGGGGCGGGGGGGCAGGGCTCGCCCGCGAGCGGGGCGCCGGTCGCCTTGCCGCGGGTCGGGGCGAAGCTCCTTGTCGCCCCGCCCCCGCCGAACGGCGGCGACCCGGTGGTGGTCGGGGCGGTCGGCGACGTCGAGCTCGACCGGGTCCTCGTCCGGGACGCCCTCGCAGCGCTCGACCGCGGGATCACCGTCACCCGCCACTACGGCCCCCAGGGTGAGGCACGGCGCGGGGACGTGTCGGTCTTCATCGAGTCGTTCACCGCGCCGCCCGTGATGGTCATCTTCGGCGCCGTCGACTTCACCGCCGCGCTCGCCCAGGCCGGCAAGCTGCTCGGCTACCGGGTGATCGTCTGCGACGCCCGCCCGGTCTTCGCGACTGCGCGCCGCTTCCCCGCTGCCGACGAGGTGGTGGTGGACTGGCCGGATCGCCTCTTGGCCCGCATCGGTCCCGAGCTCACTCCCCGCGACGCGATCTGCGTGCTCACCCACGACACCAAGTTCGACGTGCCCGCGGTGCTCTCCGCGCTGTCGACCCGTGCCGGCTACATCGGGGCGATGGGCTCCCGGCGCACGCACGAGGAGCGGTGGCGGCGCCTCGTCGAGGCCGGGGCGGACGAGGCGGCCCTCCGAGCCCGCCTCATGAGCCCGATCGGCCTCGACATCGGTGCCCGCACCCCTGAGGAGACGGCCGTGGCGATCTGCGCCGAGATCGTGGCGGCGAGGGCGGGGATCGAGGTCCCCTCGCTGAGGGACGCAGAGGGGCCGATCCACCGGCGCTGAGCAACCGGCACCGAGGGCGCGCCTCGAGGCTCGGCCAGGTGCCCGTGAGCCATCTGGTGCCGGCACCTCGAGGCCGCCGCTTCCAGAGAGGGGATCGGCCGGTACGCTCCCGCAGATGTCGAAGGCCGCCGTGATCCTCGCAGCAGGATCCGGCTCCAGGTTCGGCGGCTCACCCGGCGAGAAGCTGCTCGCCGTGACCCGCGGTCGCCCCCTGCTCGCCCACGCCGTCGCGCCGGCCCTGGAGGCCCGGCTCGACGAGCTCGTCGTGGTCTCGGGGTCGGTCGACGTCTCCGGCGCGGTCCCCGAGGACGCCACGATCCTCCACAACGGGCAGTGGCAGGAGGGCCAGGCCACCTCGCTCCGGGTCGCCATCGACTGGTGCCAGCGCCAGGGGCACGAGGCCGTCGTGGTCGGGCTCGGCGACCTGCCCGGCCTCACCGCTGAGGCGTGGCGGGCGATCGCGGACGCTCCGGGCGGTCCGATCGTCGTGGCGACCTATGGTGGCCGCCGGGGCCATCCGGTCCGGCTCGACGAGGACGTGTGGCCGTCGCTCCCGATCGCGGGCGACGAGGGTGCCAGAGCGGTCATCGCCCGTCATCCCGAGCTGGTCACCGAAGTAGCCTGCACGGGCAAGTCCGTGGACATCGACACCAGGGAGGACCTCCGGCGATGGAGCTGACCAACGACTTCGAGGTTCCGGTCCCGCTCGACCAGGCGTGGAGCGTGCTGACCGATGTCGAGCGGATCGCGCCGTGCATGCCCGGCGCGCAGCTGAAGGAAGTCGAGGGCGACGAGTACCGGGGCATCGTCAAGGTGAAGGTGGGCCCCATCACGGCCTCCTACCGCGGGGCCGCCCGCATCGAGCAGCTCGACGCCGACCACCACCGGGCAGTGCTGAAGGCGGAGGGCCGTGAGACGAGAGGGCAGGGCAACGCCTCGGCGACGATCACGGCGAGCCTGGCCGAGGCGGGCGATGGCCGGACCGCGGTCTCGGTCGTGACCGACCTCAACATCACGGGCAAGGTGGCGCAATTCGGACGGGGGGTCCTCGCCGACGTCTCGGCCAAGCTCCTCGAGCAGTTCGTGGCGAACCTCGAGTCGACGGTCCTCGCGCCCGCACCGCCGGCCGGCGAAGGTGCGCCACCTGCTGCCACCGGGCCCGAGCCGGCAGAAGAGCCGGCCGGTGAGGCGCCAACGGCGGGAGCCGCTCCCGCCGAGGGCGAGCCCGAGGCTGAGCCGGCCGCCGCGCCGCACGGCGGGGTCCGGCGCGTGGAGCATCCCGAGCCGGAGCCGGTCGACCTCGTCGACGTCGCCCGCTCCTCCCTCGGCAAGCGGCTCCTGCCCTATGCGAGCATCGCCGGGGCGATCTTCCTGCTCCGCATCGTCATCTACGCGCTCCGTCGCCGGAAGAAGTAGCCGCCGCGCGGCGGCAGGCCCCGCTCGAAGAGGAGCTCGACGATCGAGAGACCCGACCCTGCCCGGCTCGGCGATCCGTCGCCGTCGGATCTCGACGCGGTCACCGAGCTGCTCGGGCGACCGCTGCGCGGCCGCTTCGAGGTGGCAGTCCGGCGCCGTGACGGAGGACCGGTCGTGATCAAGAACGAGCCCTTCCTCGACGACGGCACCCCGATGCCCACCCTCTACTGGCTGGTCGGCCGCCCGGAGCGGGAGGCCGTGAGCCGGCTCGAGGCCGCCGGCGGGGTGAGGGAGGCGGAGCGGGAGGCAGACCCCGAGGCGCTCTCGGCGGCACACGCCCGCTACTCGGCCGAGCGGGACGCCGCAGCTCGGCGCCTCCTCGAGGGGCACCCCTGCGGCGATGAGCCCCGGCCGTGGCCGGCCGGCGGCGTCGGCGGCACCCGCCGCGGGGTGAAGTGCCTCCACGCCCACCTCGCCTGGTACCTCGCCGGCGGCGACGACCCCGTCGGCGAGTGGGCGGCCGGCCGGCTCGGCATTGCGAGGGAGGGCTACGTCGCCGGCCCGGCAGGCCTCGCGGAGCGAGCGGGTGGCTGAGGGCGCCTCCATCGCCGAGGCGCGGGCGCTCGGCGGTGGTGTCGCGGCGGTCGACTGCGGCACGAACTCGACCCGGCTCCTCGTGCTCGGGCCCGACGGGACCCGCCTCGCCCGGCGGATGCAGATCACCCGGCTCGGCGCCGGGGTCGACCGCACCGGCGAGCTCGACCGAGCGGCGATGGAGCGCACCCTCGCCGTCCTGCGCGAGTTCCGTCAGCTCCTCGACGAGCTCGGCGTCGAGGCGGCCGCCGGCCGAGTGAGGGCGGCCGCCACCTCGGCGACCCGGGACGCTCGCAACGCGGCCGAGTTCGTCGAGGCGGCCGGCGAGATCCTCGGCGTCCGGCCCGAAGTCATCAAGGGCCGGGAAGAGGGCCGCCTCGCCTACCTCGGTGCCACCCGCGGGCTGCCCGAGGAGGCCGGCCCCTACCTCGTCGTCGACATCGGCGGCGGCTCCACGGAGCTGATCGCCGGGGCCGAACCGTCGGCGCCCGATGGCGGGCCGGCGGTCGTCGTCTCGCTCGACGTCGGCTGCGTCCGGATCACGGAGCGGTATCTCGCAAGCGACCCTCCCACGGCCGAGGAACTGGCCGCCGCCCGCCTCGCGGCGCGAGAGCTGATCGAGTCCGCCGCCCGCGCCCATCTCGAGCTCCGCAGCGCACGGACGATGGTCGGTGTCGCCGGGACCGTGTCGGCGCTGGCGGTGATGGCGCTAGGACTTGAGGGTTTCGTCGAGGAGCGGGTCCACCACGCCCGGATCTCGCGCGCCGAGGTCGCCGACCTCGCGAGACGACTGGCCTCGGTGCCGCTCGCCGAGCGGCGGGAGCTACGCGGCATGGAGCGTGCCCGGGCCGACGTGATCGTCGGCGGTGCCACGGTCCTCGAGGAGGTGATGGGCACGCTCGGCTACGACGAGCTCGTCGCGTCGGAGTCCGACATCCTCGACGGGATCGCCCACGAGCTCCTCGGGCGGCGTCACAGCAGCTGAGCCCCGCTACCGCTCTCCCGTCCCCTGTGCCGGGCTGACGGCTCCGGCGAGCTCCTCGCACTCGTGCACGAACCGGTCCGTGTCCCCGTGCTCTCGCACGACGAGCTCACGGCCCGCCCTGCCCATGGCGAGCCGCTCCGCCTCGTGGGCGAGGAGCCAGCCGGCCTGGTCGAGGAGCTCGCCCGGCGCCTCGTACCACAGCCCACCGTTCGAGGCCGCCGCGAGCTCGGCTGCCACGGAACCCGCTGGGACCACAACGGGCGTGCCGAAGGCGAGGGACTCGACGGCTTCCCGCCCGACCGGTCCCTGCCGGCGCAGGTCGACGGTGGCGACGGCACCCGCCATCAGCCGCCAGAGGTTCATGCGGCTCGGCGCCCACGGCACCTCGAAGTGCCGGCCCTCCTCGCTCACGAGCCACCGCCCCTTCCGCACCTCGGCCACCGAGACGGGTCCGAGCACGGACCGCAGGTAGTCGTGGGGCATTCCGGCAACGGCGGAGGGGTCGCCCTCCGGCCAACCCGAGATGACGAGGAGGTACCGGCCGAAGCTCGCGATCCCGGCGAGGCGGGAGTGCGACGCCTGGCCGTTCACCGGGAAGGCGACATGCAGCCTCTTCACGAGGGTCGGGTCCCGCCGGCCGGCGCTCTCTCGCAGGAGGCGCTCCTCGGCGGGTGAGACGGCTCCGATCGCGTCGGCGACCTCGGCAAGGGTGGCCATGGCGTCCGAGGCGAGGCGCTCATCGGTCCCGAGGAGGGGAAGCGCCACGACGCGGGGGCGGTCCGGACCGACGGGGAGCGCCTCGGCGATCCAGAGCGACTCCACTCCGGCGAGGACGACGACCTCGGGCGCCAGCTTGTCGAGACGCTCGAGCGCTTCAGGGCTGTGGCGGCTCTGCATCCCGATGAGCCGCCTCGTGGCGAGATCGGGGAGCGTCCCGGCCCGGCGTGACCCCCGGACGGCGCCGAGCGCCAGCGCCGTGGTGAGGATGGCCGGGAGCCGAGCCTCGCACGCCGCCGCGGCCACGGAGTGCACCGGGAAGATGCCGTCCTCTGAGAGCCGAGGCGGCAACGAGCGCAGGTCGCCCCGGTCGTCGAGACTTACGACGGCCACGTCGTGGCTGAGGGCGAGCGCTCCCGCAACAGCTCGGACGGCGCTCGGCACCTCACCGGAGTGGGCGCCCCACTCCGCCATGACGACGGCGGCCCGACGTCGGCGGGTCCCGTCGGCGGACCGCTCACCCATCGAGGCGGCGGTCCACGTAGTGGGCGAAGTCGATCATGTCGTGGCGGACCGCTCCGATCATCCGGAGCTGGTTCGTCGCCACGTCGTCGACGCGGCGGCTCGCGACGTCGACGGCCCGGGTGCTCACCGCGAGGTACTCCTGCAGGCGGGAGAAGTACGGGGCGAGCACGGCCATGATGAGCCGGTGCTGCAGCCGCCGCACCACGCCCCGGACGCCCCTGGCGGGCGGAGGCGCGAGGAGGGCGCCCAGGTCCCAGTTGCGGTGCATCCAAGCCAGGTGCTCGTTCTCGTGGAGCGGGGGCCGGATGGCCTCGGAGAGGACGCGTTCGAAGGACTCCGAGGGAGCCCAGCCGCGCGGCGAGACCCCCTCTGACTGGCGGATCGCCCTCAGCTCGTCGACGACGTGCCGAGCATCGACAGGAAGCTCTGCCATTCCGCCTCGTCCTCCTCGTTCGGGAGCCGGCAGAACGAGTCGAACCGGCCCAGGTTGGGGTTGTAGTAGGGATCGCCCTTGATCAGGAGCTCCCGCCAGCGAGAGCGGAAGTAGGGGAGCTCGGCGACGTCGTCGGTGTGGCCGCGGCTCTTCGACTCGTGGTGCACGAGCTCGGCGAGCGGCGTGTACACCACGAGCAGACCGCGCTCTCTGAGCCGCAGGCAGTAGTCGATGTCGTTGAAGGCGACCGGGAGTGACTCGTCGAAGCCCTCGACGGCCTCGAAGACCTCGCGGCGCGACATGAGGCACGCGCCCGTCACCGCCGACGTGTTGCGCACGAGCGACACGCTCGAGAGGTAGCCCGGCCGGGCGGCGTCCAGGCCCTGCTGGACGTGGGCGGCGCCCCAGCAGACGCCGACGGCGACGCCGCCGTGCTGGATCGTGCCGTCCGGGAAGAGCAGGCGGGCGCCGACGGCGCCGACGTCGTCGCGTTGGGCGTGTGCCACCATGTGGGCGAGCCATGCCGGGGAGCGGGCCTCGACGTCGTTGTTGAGGAACAGCAGCAGGTCGCCGCGGGCCTTGGCCGCCGCCTCGTTGTTGATCTTCACCCAGTTGAAGGGGCCCGGCGCCTCGAGGCGGCGGACCCGGTCGTCCTCGGCGAGCCGTTCGACCACGGCTCTCGTCTCCGGCAGCGCCGAGTCGTTGTCGACGAGAAGGAGCTCGAAGTCCTCGAGCCCCGGGTCGGCCACGAACGCCCGGTAGCAGGCGGCGAGGAGGGCGGGCTCGTCCCGGAACGGGATGATGGCGCTCACGAGCGGCCGGCCCGAGACCCGCCGCCGCACGAAGTAGCTCCCGGGGATCTGGGGGTGGTGCTCGACCTCGGCGTCGAGGCCGCGCCGGTGGACGGCGTCCTCGAGGGCGCGGCGTCCTGCCTCGAACGCCCACGGCTTCGCGTCCGGATCGCCCGAGGCCGAGCCCGGGAGGGTCCTCCAGTGGTAGAGGACCTTCGGGACGTGGAGGATCTCGTCGTCGCGGAGCCGCTCCGTCGCTCGCAGCATGAGGTCGTAGTCCTGGGCGCCGTCGTACTCGCTGCGCAGCGGGCCGACCTCCTCGAGCAGGTCGCGCCGGACGGCGAGCAGATGGCACATGTACGCGTTCGACAGGAGCAGGTCCGGCGACCAGTCCGGCTTGAACGCCGGCGCGAAGCGGCGGCCCTTCTCGTCGATCTTGTCCTCGTCGGAGTAGGCGAGCCGGGCGGCCGGCTCGGACGCGAGCGCCCGGGCGAGCTCCTCCAGCGCGTGCCGGGAGAGCTCGTCGTCGTGGTCGAGGAAGACGACCCACTCCCCGGCCGCCGCCGCGATCCCGTCGTTCGTGGCGGCCGCGATCCCGCCGTTCGTGGCGCGGGTCACGATCTTGACCCGCGAGTCGAGCTGGCGAAGCTCGCGGAGCCGGTCGGCGAGCACGGCATCGCCGGAGGCGTCGTCGACCACGACGAGCTCGTAGCTGGCGAACTGCTGCGCCAGCACTGAGCCGACACACCGGTCGATGGCCCAAAGCGGCGTGCGGTAGGCCGGCACGACGACGCTGAAGCGCGGGCGCGCCACCCCGCCGGTTGGCGGCCGGGTCGCCGGGGCGGCCACGCCGGGACCCGAGCCCACGCAGACGGGCTCCCCCCGCTTGCGGAGCCAGGCGTGATAGCGGCCCTCGTCGTCGGTCGCGTCCATCGGGTAGGAGCCGGGCGGGGGCTCTCCAGAGCCTTGGCCCGGGAGAGGGATCCGTGCGAGCTCGGTCCCGATCCACTCGAAGGCGCGCCAGAGCCGGTTGAGGTCGTGGCGGCGCCGAAGCTCAGAGGTCGTCCAGATGGACTCGCGCAGAGCCCCGGCCGGGCCCCGCCGGCCTCCGGGCGCGGGCGGCACGAAGGACCGGTGGCCACCTTGCATCTCGCAGAGGGCGTGGAAGAGGTTGCGCTGCTCGGCGAGCACGGCGGTGTCGGTGCTCTCGGCGGGCGCTTCGTGGCGGAGCTGCTCGTCGAACGGGAGCGGTCCTGACCGGGCGGCCACCGCGACACCGTGCCCGGCGAGCCACTCGCCCACTTCGCGCCGCCACTGCTCGGGCCGGGCGATCGCGTCCTGGAGCTCGGAGACGAACACCGGCAGGCCGTCGAGGCCGGCGAGCGCGTGGAGGAAGTAGCGCTCCCACAGGGCGAGGCCAACCGTGAGATCGAGGGCGTTCCTCCGTGCCAGCGAGCGGGCCGCCGCAAGGGGGTCGCGCGTCACGAGCACTGCCACGATGGGCCGGTCGAGCACGGCGCGCCAGAAGGGCAGGAGCAGCGCGGTGCGGGGGTCCTTCCAGACCACCGGGTCCGCCGGGGCGTCGAAGGCCGCTTCGAACACCGCTCGCGAGCGCTCGCCGAGCTCGGCGACGAGCCCGTCCAGCTCCTCGTCGACCTCGCCGACTTCGGGCGGATCGTCCCAGCTCCGCCCGAGCCGGGCCAGCAGCTCGTCGGAGAGCGCCATGAGCGAGCGGCTCTCGAAGTGGCCGCGCTCGTTCCCGAGCCGGGCGCCGAGGAGGTCGTCCGGGCGGGGGAGGCGCAGCCCCAGCTCGCCGAGGGCCGAGGCCGTGGCGGAGGTGCCGCTCCGGTGCATCCCGACGACGAGCACGGCGTGCGGCCGGGTTGCGGGTGTGGGCGAGGTCATGGCGGTGGGGCCGCGGCCGTCCGGTGTCGGCGTCTCAGCAGTGCCAGAGGAGAACCATCAGCTGGGGGCAATACTACGCGTGAGGGTGCCGGATCTGCGACGATGGACGGGTGCGGACGACCTTACGGGCGAACAGGGTGGCGCGGGCGAGTTGACGATACCGGGCACCTCAACCGAGCTCGTCGGGCGGCGTGTCCGACTCCGCCCGCTCGTCGAGTCCGACTTCGACGAATGGTCCGAAGTGCGGACTCGATGCCGCGAGTGGCTGCTGCCGTGGGAGCCCCGCCCGGCCGGGGCGCCGTACCCTCCCGAGGACCGTTCGAGCTACCTCGCCCGCTGCTCCATGAGGGAGCGGGAGCGCCAGCTCGGCACCGGCTACGGGTTCGGGATCTTTGCCAGCTTGCGTTTCGTCGGGGAGATCAATCTCTCGTCGATCCAGCGAGGCCCGTTCCAGAACGCGTACGTCGGCTACTGGGTCGACCAGCTCCAGGCCGGCAGGGGCTATGTGCCCGAAGCGTGCGTCCTTTTGTTCCGGTTCGCCTTCGAAGAGCTCCGGCTCCACCGACTCCAGATCTCGATCATCCCCCGGAACCGGCCGAGCCGGCGAGTCGCGCAGAAGCTGTGGCTTCGCGGCGAGGGCATCGCGCTCCGGTACCTTGAGATCGACGGCCGGTGGGAGGACCACGTGCGCTACGCGATCACGGCTGAGGAGTGGGCCGAACGCCGGGACCGCTACTTCCGTCAGTGGTTGTCCGAGCCCACCTTCGGACCCGGCTCCGGAATGGAGCGCGAGTTCTGAGCTGACCCCGAGCCTGCCGGTGCGTGGCGGACCACGGCGGGCGAGTGCCGGAAGAACGCCTCGATGTCAGCCTCGTAGCGGTACTGCGGGAGCTGGTCGCCGATTGTGCGGCGGAGCCGGTTCGCCTGGGCGAAGCGCTCCACGGCGCCGGCCGAGGTGCGCGCGGGCCGAAAGCCTGCCCGCGCGAGCCGGCTCGTGTCCATCCCGCGCCCGTACCGCAGCAGGTCGTGCAGCTCGGCCGGGAAGGAGATGAGCCCGGCCTTCACGAGGGGAGCGGCGACCTGAGCCGTCATGAACGGGGGCAGGGGGAGGCGCCAGGCTCCGGTGATCGAGGCGACCTCGCTCACCGGCAGGCGCCCGTCGCCCGCCACGTTGTAGGTGCCCCGAAGCCCCGAGGTGACGGCGAACTCGACGCAGCGAACCACGTCGTCCTCCTCCACGAACTGGACGAGAGGATCGAAGCCGGCGACGCAGGGAAGGACACCCCTCGCCAGGTTGCGCGAGATCGGCGTGTCGATGTCGGCGCCGAGCACGTTGGCAAAGCGGAGCACCGACACGGCGACGTCCGGGTTCTCCAGCGCGAAGTCCCCGACGTAGGACTCCACCTCGCACAGCGAGCGCTCGAGGCGGCTGCGCGGCGGCCGGGAGCGGGGGGTGTCCTCTGCGAACCAGGCCGGGTCGGCGGGATGGGAGCCGTAGACGAGCGAGGAGGACTTGACGACGATCTGGCGGACCGACGAGCCGGCGGCACCGGCGGCGGCGAGCAGGTTCATCGTGCCGATGACGTTGGTCTCGTGGAGGGCCCGCCCGCTCATGGAGGACGAGTCGAGCACGAGGAAGGTGTGGACGATCGTGTCGACCTCGGTGGCTCTCACGATGCGGGAGAGGAGCGAGTAGCTGTTGTCAGTCCTCACGAACTCGGTGCGCTCGAGTTGGACGCTCGGCGTGCCGGTCCCCATCCCGAGCAGCATCTCCACGCCGTCGTCCTGCTCGAGGGCGGCCGCCACCCGGCCGCCCCAGAAGGTGTCGAGGCCGGTGAGGAGGATGCGACGTCCCATCAGCACGCCGGTGCTCAGCCGAACCAGATGCTGCGCCGGGCGGCCAGCATCTCGTAGAGGGTCTCCTGCAGCGACTGCCGGATGGACTCGGCCTCGTCCATGATCCGGCCCCGCGGGTAGCGCTCGAGTCCCGGCGGGAGGTCGAAGCGGACGGGATCGAGGACGCGGAAGCGGAATTTCGCCGGCAGGTGGAGCACGGTCCCGAGCACGGGCCCGAACAGGAGGTGGTTGGCCGTGAGCGGCAGGTAGGGGAGGCCGAGGAGCCGGGCCGGGGCGTTGAACTTGCGGAGGATCGGCATCGACTCCTCTGCCCCGACCACGGCGATCGGCACGACGGGCACCCCGGCCCGCATGGCCGTCTCCACGAAGCCTCCCCGTCCGAACCGCCGAAGCCGGTAGCGCTCGCTCACGTGCTTCGACGGGCCCTTCGTGCCCTCGGGGAACACGAGGGCGAGCTGGCCTTCGTCGTGCAGCAGGCGGTGGGCGTTGTCGGGGTGGGCCGGCACGCCCCCTCCCCGGCTCCAGATGGTGCCGACGACGGGCACGGTCCGGAACCAGTTGTCCGCAAGGCCGTAGACGGGCCGGCCCAGCTCCTGCTCCACGCCGTGCATGATCATCGGGGCATCGGCAGGGATGGCGCCGGCGTGGTTCGCGACGAGAAGGGCCCCGCCCTCGCGGGGGATCTTCTCGATCCCCTCCCACTCGACCCGGAACCACCGGTCGTACATCGGGCCGGCGAGCTGGCGGAGCAGTCGTCTCGCCCGCTCGGAGCGGCCCCACTCATCGACGTCCGAGCGGCGGCAGGGGTCGTCCGGCTGCGCGGCCGGTCCGGTCTCGGGGCTCGGGAAACGCAGCACCGACCCTCCGCCCCCCGGGCCACTCGTCGCGGCCGTGGCTGGGCCTGCTGCGGCCGGGCCGGCACCGACCGGCTCGGCCGTCACTGAGCGGTGTCGGGAGCGGGTGACCACGGTTGGGGATGGTACTGGGCCGGCACCCGAGCGATGCCGGCCGGGCGCGCCTACAGGGTGAGGTCGGCCGCGCGGTCGGTCAGGGTTGCCCGAAGGCGATGAACCCGTTCCAGTACATCGGGAAGTAGCCGACGGTGGTGCCCGGCATCTCGGCCTGGAGGATCGTGTTCGTGCCATAGGGGCCAGAGCCGATGTACATCGCCACGTGGGTGATCGGGAAGTTCCCGTCGTCCGGGAAGTGGTAGAAGATCAGGTCGCCCGGCTCGATCTGGCTCGCCTGGACGGGAGTCGACACCTGCCACTGGGCCGTGGCGCCGTGGGCGAGCTGTACGCCGGCAGCCGCCCAGGCGAGCATCGTGAGCCCCGAGCAGTCGACGCCGCTCCTGCTCGCGCCGCCCCAGACGTACGGAACGCCGATGTAGCTCTCCGCCGCTGCGACGGCAGCCTGGCCGGCGGGGTTCGTGCCGGCCGGCACGAGGCTCTGGCCAATCACCGTGGTGCCGCCCGCCGATCCTGCCGAGTTGGCCGCCGATCCGGCAACGTCCTGGTTCGCCTGGGTGGGGTCGGCGGCGGCCACCGCGGCTGCAGCCTCTGCTGCCGCTTGAGCAGCCGCCGCAGCGGCTGCTCGGGCCGCAGCGGCTCGGGCGGCAGCCGCACGCTCGGCGGCAAGCCGGGCCTGCTCGGCCTCGTACGCCACCATCATCTGGGCGAGCCGGCCCTTCACTCGATGGAGGATCCTCGTGATCTGGGCCGTCTCGGCCTCGGCGGTGGCCTTTGCCCGGGCGACCTGGCGGACGACGGCGGCTGCGGCGCGCTCTTCAGCGCGTTGGAGGTTCCGCTCTGCGGCGAGGCGGAGCGAGGCGTTCTCGAGGGCGAGGACGGCTTCGTGCAGGTTCTGGGCAACGGCGTTGCCGTAGACCGTGATGCTGTCGGCCGTCGTCGCGTCGGGACTGAGGAGGGCGACGAACTGCGCCGAGGCGCCATCGCCGGTCACGTAGGCGGCGATGGCGGCCGCCCGGAGCCGGGCCGCCGCCGCGGCGAGGTCGCGCTGGCGCTGGCGCAGGCGAGCGGCGGTCTCGGCGAGGCGGCGCCGGTCGGCGGCAAGGGTGATCCGGGCCTCGTCGTAGGTCTCGGCGAGACTGGCGACGCGCTGCTGGTCGGCGCTCAGCTCGTGGGAGAGGCTGGCGGCACGGGCGCGCATGGACCGGATCTGCGAGCGGCTCGGGGCGGCGAGGGCGGCGGTGGCTGGCACCAGGGTGAGAGACGCGAGGAGACAGGCTCCCCCGATGGCCGCGAATCGCCGGTGCTTCGCGATCCCCGTGTGCATCATCTATCACTTTGATCACGTTCGTTCCCATTGTCAACACCTCGTGCACGATGCCGTCGTGTCGGGAGGTGCGCTCCCGAGGCCCGAGGGGTCGGCCGGGGCGCCGGGGATGCCACCCCGTCCGTCCAGCGATGGCCACCGGGCAGTGCCCCTCGCGAGGCGCGGCCGGCCGGGCTCGGCAACAATCGGAGCACCATGACTGACGAGATCGAGCGGCACGACGGGCATATCGAGACGAGAGGAGCAAGGGTCCGCACGGCGGCCGGCGCAGTGCTCGGCACTGAAACAGCGAACGGGATCTCTGTGTTCAGAGGGATCCCCTACGCAGCCCCCCCGGTCGGTGACCTCCGATTTCGGCCGCCGCGACCGGTGCCGGCATGGGAGGGTGCGCGGCCCTCGAGGTTCGCACCGATGAGCCTGCAGCCGCCGCCTGATCTCGCCGGTGCCGTTCCCGGTGACCCGGCTGAGCAGTCGGAGGATTGCCTCTACCTGAACGTGTTCACCCCTTCCCCGGCGGCCGGGGCGGACCTGCCGGTGATGGTGTGGTTCCACGGCGGTGGGTTCGTGAGCGGGAGCGCGACCTCGGCTCTCTACGACGGCTCGCTGCTGGCCCTTGAGGGGGTCGTCGTCGTGAGCGTCAACTACCGGCTGGGAGCCCTTGGCTGGCTGGCCCACCCGGCGCTCGAGACGGGCGGGGGGACCGAGGAGGCCGGTTTCGGCAACTGGGGCCTGCTCGACCAGCTCGCGGCGCTCGCGTGGGTGGCCGGCAACGTGATGGCCTTCGGGGGGGACCCGGCCAACGTGACGATCTTCGGCGAGTCCGCCGGAGCGATGTCGGTGGCGGCGCTGCTGGCGACCGACGCCGCCGGGACGACGTTCCGCCGGGCGATCCTCGAGAGCGGTGCCGCCCTTGCACTTGGCCAGGCCACCTCGACAAGGATCGCCGAGGACCTCTCCGATGAGCTCGGCCTGTCATCTCTCACGAGGGAGGCGCTGCTCTCGCTCCCGGCCGAGGAGATCCTCCGGGCTCAGATCGCCATCCACCCGCGCTACGAGACCCTCGCGTTGCCCTTCCAGCCCGTCGTGGACGGCGGTGCGCTCCGTGCACACCCTGCCGCCGCAATCGCAGCCGGGAACGCCCGAGGGGTCGACCTGCTCGTGGGCACGAACCGTGACGAGTGGCGCTTCTGGACGCTGTCCAACCCCGCGCTGAGAGACATGGACGGCGAGCGGATGACGCAGGCGCTCGGCCGCCTCATCGACAACGCGGGACTGACCGGTCGTTGTGACCCCGCCCAGACCATCGCCGTGTACCGCTCGGCCAGAGCCGAGCGCGGCGAGCCGACAGGTTCCGACGCGCTTTACTGCGCCATCGCATCCGACTGGACCTTCCGGGTGCCGGCCATGCGCCTGGCCGCCGGCGCAGGCTCGGCGAACGTCTTCACCTACCTGTTCGACTGGGAGTCGCCGTTCGGTGGAGGGATCCTCGGCTCGTGCCACGCCCTGGAGCTGCCCTTCGTCTTCGGCACCCATTCCAACGAGTACGTGGCCCTGTTCTCGGGCACCGGTGAGGAAGCCGAGGAGTTGAGCCGCGTGATGCGAGCGGCATGGACGTCCTTCGCCGCAACCGGAGAGCCAGGAGGGGGCGTAGTAGGAGAGTGGCCGCGCTACGACGCACCGCGACGGGCGACGAAGCGCCTCGGGCGGACGGTCGAGGTGCTGGACGCGCCGATGGAGCAGGAGCGGGCAGTGCTCGATGACGCGTTCGGGCCCTACGGGGCGCTCGAGACCGAGCTGACGCGGCACTCCCGGGTGCCGGAGAGGCAGGATTGAGGGGACACCGCAGGCGGAAGGGGCATGTGATGAGCATCGAGGCCTCCCCGCGGCACGGTGTTGAAGGAGGCAAGGCGGGTCAGGGGACGTAGCCCAACGGCAGAGGCAGGGCGCTTAAAACGCCTCCAGTGAGGGTTCGAGTCCCTCCGTCCCCACCGCCATCTTCTCCTTGTCCCTCGACCCAGAGCTCCCTTGGCGGCAGGCCAGTTTTCGGTGAGCCCTGTGTATGGGAGAGCCGCATGCACGAGTCCATGCGCGGGCCGGCCACTGGGAAGTCACGCCGGAATCCTCGCCGTAGCCGAGCTGGCGGGCGACCCGGTCTGGTGCTCAGTGCTGAGCTCGTCACGCAGCTTGCGGACCCCACGCGGACGGCCTATTCCTTCGTGGCCGGCGGGCAGCGCTGCGGGGAGGCCCTCCCTGGGGCTTCTCCCGTGATCTTCCTTTCCGAGGTACGGAGCCTCCAAGGAACCCAGAGTGGTTCTCGGTCCCTGCACAGCGAATGGCCACAACGCGCCCGATCAGCCAGGTTCACGATTCCATGAGCTCCGAGTCCCTAAGGGAATGGTATTGGAACTAGGCAGGCCGCAACCATCTTTGCCAAGCGCACCCTCAACAAGGGCATGTTCGAACTCAAATCCCGAGGATACGCCTCGCGTTGCCACCAATGATTGCCTCTTTCTCCCCTGCAGAGAGTCCTGGCAAGTCCCCCACCTTCGACAGCGTGGCGAGCGGGTCGTACCAGGGATAATCGCTGCCGAGCATGACGCGGTCCGCTCCGATACGTCGGATCAGCTGGACGAAGTCGGCCCTGTTAGGGGCGCCCGCGGCACCAAGCCACTCGATGATCTCCGAGAGGTCGAACGAGACGTCCGGGAATGCCTCTGCGAAAGCTGCCGCCTCATGCCAGGCTCCGCCACCGAGATGGGCGAGGACGAGTCGGAGGCGGGGGTGTGCCCTCAGCACCGGAGCGAAGGCCCCGGGGCGTGCGTACTGTCTGGTCCCGGCGTTCGCCCCGCTGTGGGAGAGGACGGTGAGATCCAGCTCGACGCAGGTCTCGTAGACCTCATCCATTCTCGGGTCGTCGGGCTGGAAGCGCTGTAGCACCGGGTGCAGTTTCACGCCCCTCGCGCCCTGATCAGCCATCCGGAACAGCTGCGCGATGTTCTCCGCCGGTGTGAGGACGGTCGGGTCTACGGCTACGAAAGCCGTCAACCCGGAGTGGGTAGCAACCGAGTTGAGCAACCATTCATTGAACTGGAGCATCGCCTCGCCGAGACCGGCTTCGATGGTGCGGCTTGCCTTCGCCCGCTCGCCCTCAGGGGCTGCGGGATCGAGCGCAGCGACGGCTCGCTCGTAGAAGAGGTCCCGGGCAAACAGGTTCACGACGACGGCGTGGCGGAGGGGCCCGTCGTCGCCGCAGAGTGCGGCTACTTCCTCGACCAGGCCGCTTGCGTTGGCGAAGTCGACTCCGTTCTTCGGGCCGTACTCCGCGACGTCGTAGGTCGCGAGTGACCATCTGGCGGCGTCGCGATCGGGGTAGAGGTGGACGTGAACGTCGACGGCGTCGCTCATTCAGGCCTCGGCCTTCGCCATGAGCGTCACTACGTCGAACACCACGGTGGCGGCGGCGAGCGCGGTGATCTCCGCGTGGTCGTATGCCGGCGCGACCTCCACGACGTCCGCAGCGACGAGGGGGAGGCCATCCATACCGCGAAGGAGACGGAGAAGCTCTCTGCTGGTGAGCCCACCCATCTCCGGGGTTCCGGTGCCGGGAGCAAAGGCCGGATCGAGTACGTCGATGTCGACGGAGAGGTAGACCGGAACGTCGCCTACCCTGGCAATCACGGAGGCAACGACCTCCTCGAGCTCCTTCACCTCGAGGTCCGACGCCCGCACGATCTGGAAGCCGAAGCGGGCGTCGTCCTCGAGGTCCTGCCCGCTGTACAGCGGTCCACGGATGCCGATATGGACCGAGTGATCGGGAACGAGCAATCCTTCTTCGAAAGCGCGCCGAAAGACAGTGCCGTGAGTGTAGGGGGCTCCGAAGTAGGTGTCCCAGGTGTCGAGGTGCGCGTCGAAGTGAATGAGTGCCACGGGCCCGTGGCGGTCGCTGACGGCGCGGAGGGCGCCGAGCGCCACCGTATGGTCTCCGCCGACGCTGACCAGTCGGGCTCCGCTCCCGACGACCTCTCGCGCAAAGCCGTGAATCTGTCCGAGCGCTTCTTCAATGTCGAACGGCGTCACGGGCACGTCGCCCGCGTCCACGACCTGGACGGACTCGAACGGCGCCAGTGCGAGCTCCTGGTGATAGGCCGGACGCAGGTTTCGCGACGCGGTCCGGACGGCGAGGGGCCCGAAGCGGGCGCCCGGTCGGAACGAGGTGCCACCGTCGAAGGGCACGCCAAGTATCCCGATGTCGTACCTCGCGACCTGTTCGATCGCGGGCAGTCGTACGAAGGTGGATGCACCGGCGAAACGGGGCACGACTGTCCCCGCCACCGGGGCCACGACTGGACCTCCACCCTTGCGGCTGCCTGCACCGCCTGGCGTATCGCTCATGACGTCACCTCACTTCGCAAGTTCAAGCAGTTCCGACGCTTCTGGCTCGTGTCTTGACCCGGCTCACGCCAAGCGCGACGAGCAGTACAACCGCAACAAGCACGAAATCCGCCGACGAGGCAAGGGGGATCCTCCTTGCAGCCACGAACGGCAAGAGGAGGCCGTTCAACATTGCCCCGGACCCGCCCCCCAGTCGGGTCGCTGCGTTCATCACGCCGAACGCGCGGCCCCGGCTCGTGCTGCCAACCGCATGATCGATCTCGCTCGCGTTGAGCCCGTTCAACGGAACGAGGGGGAGCGAGTTGATCGGGAGCACCAGCGCGAAGAGCCACGGAGAGGTGGCAAGGGCAGAGGGGAGCGTCAAGATGGCGAACGCCCCGAAGAGCAGCACCGCACGCACGAGCACCGACATCTGTCGCGCCGGTCGCATGCTGACGGCGACTCCACCGAGGCAGCTCCCGCCGGCGAGAAGCGCCATGAAGAGTCCTGCCGATGACGCTGGCAGCCGGAACTGGGCCATCCGGGCAGGAACGTTCGACTCGACGAGCGCGAAGCCGAAGGACGAGGCGCACGCCATGGCCGACATCAGATACACCTTCCGGGGGAGCCCGGAGCCGCGCTTCTCCACCTCGGGCTTGTGGCGCGGCGGATGTTGTGCCGTGCTCGGCGCGAGCGTGAGCCCTCGTAGAGCGAGGATGCCGGCAAGCTCCGAGGCCGCCATCGCCCAGACGGCAGCGTCTGCATTCCACAGGAAAGCCACGGCCGTGACGGCCAAGGGGCCGACGGCGTAGCCGATCTCGACCATCAGCGACTCGATGTAGTGAGCCTGCGTGCGCTTTCCCTCGGAGACGACTCCGATCATGAGCGAGCGGAAGCCCGCCCAGCTCCCACCCAGGCAGACACCTTCGACCACGACGAGGCCGACCGCCAAGAAGTACGGGCCGTGGAAGGTACCGCACAGCGCGAGGCCTGCCAAACAGAGTGCTGCAACTGTGGCCGTCAGTTGGACACGCGCCCGGGTCGAACCTCGGTCGTACCAGCGGCCGACCAGAGGTCCGGCGACTCCGCACAGGCTGCTCAGTCCGACGAGGATCGCTCCATCGCTCAGCCTGCCAGTCAGCCTAAGACCGATGAGCTGGAAGCCGAGAAGGCTCATTGGCTGAGGGAAGCGGATCAGGAAGGAGGCGGCCGTGTAACGCCGCCACCGCCGATCTGCAACGAGGCGCTCTGAGGCGAGGGGGGCCAAATCCGATAGACGGCTCTGCTTGTCGAGGGCCATCATCGCTCCACGAACGCGCGCCTCAGCTGCCCACGGGTCACCAAGAGGACCAGAGTGGCGTTGACGGCCAGCGCGTAGAGCGGGAACGCGGCGTTTGGGACGTTCCAGGTCTTCAGGGTGATCAGCACAAGGCAGGTGCCGACGAAACCCAAGACGAAGTTCGTGGCCCCCTCGGACTCCGGACGGCGATAGGCCTTGAAGATCGTCGGCATCGCGGCAAAGAGATCTGCGCCAATGCTAAGGAAGATGGCGTAGTTGCTGTCCTTGGTCCACAGCCAGGCGAGCATCGACCCAACGGAAAGTGCGCCGCAGAGGTACGAGACCGGCCCGACTCTCCAGTACGCGCGGCTGACAAGGGCAGCGACGACGAGCACTAGGAGCGGGCCGACACTGCTCGCGAGGGTGAAGATCGCCGGCAGCCGGACCTTCCCCGCGAGCTCAGCGGAAAAGGTGATGAGAGGGATAACGAACCACAGGGTCCAGGTCACGCCGTTCGGAGTTACCTGCTCCCGCCAAACAGCATGGGCGTAGGTGCCGGAGCCGACGAGGACAAGGAGCGACCCGACGACGTCCGCGAGGATCGTCAGCACCCTCCCCACCGCTCCCGCCCCCCGGCGGTCTCTGACCTCTGCACGACGGTGGCTCTCAGAGGACCGATGCGAGGAAGCTCGCCGTCCGCTCCTGGCTCGGTGACGAGAAGACTTGTTGAGCAGGCCCGCGTTCGATGATCTCACCGCCGACCATGAACACCGCGGTGTCGCCTACTTCACGGGCAAAGCCGATCTCGTGAGTGACGACGATCATCGTCATCCCCGACTCGGCGAGCTCCCGCATCACCTGGAGCACCTCCCCGACGAGCTCGGGGTCGAGCGCCGAGGTGGGCTCGTCGAAGAGCATCACCTTGGGGTCCATCGCAAGGGCGCGGGCTATCGCCACGCGCTGCTGTTGACCACCCGAGAGCTGTGCAGGGTAGGCGTCCAGCTTGGCCGACATGCCGACGCGTGCGAGGAAGCTTCTCGCACGATCCTCGACCTCCGCTTTGGGCAGCCTCTTTACATAGCGCGGCCCTTCCATCACGTTCTCGAGAACGGTCAGGTTGTTGAAGAGGTTGAAGCGTTGGAAGACCATTCCGAGGTTCGCTCGCTGTAGCCGCAGCCGTCGCTCTGACAGCTCGTGCAGGCTGCTGCCTCGGAGTTCGAAACCCATGAGCTCGCCGTCAACGATGACGACACCCTCGTCCGGGCGTTCGAGGAAGTTAATGCAGCGGGCCAGCGTCGTCTTTCCGGCCCCGGACGGGCCGAGGATCACGACGACCTCTCCCTTCTCGACCGTGAGGGAGGCGTTTCTCAGCACCCAGTGGGTGTCGAAGCGCTTACCAAGCCCACTGATCTCGACGAGCGGCCGGCTGCTCACAGCACGGCTCTCCGCGCTCGACGACGCTCGACCAGACGGGTCACGCCGTTCATGATCCACTGTTCGACGAGCGCCCTAGGCCGGCCATGCTGCTGGGATCTGCCGCAGTAGCGCTCCAGGTAGTACTGCCCGAAAGTCAGCACGGAGGTGAGAATCAGGTACCAGATGCTCGCGACGATGAGTAGCTCCATGACCTTGGTGGTCACCTCGTAAATTTGCTGCGACGTCTCCAGCAGTTCTGCGTACGAGACGATTGAAGCCAGGGAGGTGAATTTGAGCATTCCGATGGTTTCATTCCCGAGTGTCGGGAGGATGATCCGGAGCGTCTGCGGCAAGATGATCCTCCGGTACATGTGCCCGGATGACGCGCCGAGCGTCATGGCAGCCTCGCGTTGACCTGGATCGACGGCGAGAATGCCGCCTCGGATGATCTCGCTCATGTAGGCGCCTTCATTGACGCCGAGGCCTAGCGTTGCCGCCATGAGCGGCGACATGAAGCTATTCATCGGCTCATGAATGATCCCTGGGATTGAGATACTCGGGAAGATGAGCGCAAGGTTGAACCACAAGAGGAGTTGCACGAGGATTGGCGTGCCGCGAAAGAACCAGACGTAGAGCCAAGCGGAGCTGCTGACGACCCGGTTCGAGGAGAGGCGGCAGACTCCCCCGAGCGTTCCGAGCGCGAGTCCGAGTGCCATGGCGATCACCGTGAGAATGCAAGTGCGCTCGACACCCGAGAGTATTTCTCCTTGGGTCAGGTACTGACTAACAACGCCCCAGTCGAAGTGAGCGTTCGCAACGGACAGGCAGATCAGGCCGAGTACAGCCAGTACGGCGATGGCACTCAGAGTCCGCCCGATCGACAGCCTGTGACGACGCGGAAGAGCGCTCAAATCGGCTGCGCTCATCTGGAGCGGCTCTGCAGCCTGCTCCGGTAGCTTGCGCTCCGCCCCGGTCAAAGTCATCTGCTCGCCAGTACCCTTCCTCGGTTCTGCGGCTTCGAGGCCCTACGGGATCGCTGGGCCCTGGTTGAGCTCTGCGCGGGGCAAAGCCGCGTCCGACACGTGCCACTTGGCCAAAATCTTCGCGTACGTGCCGTTGTTGATGATCGTCTGCAGAGCGGCGAAGAGCGCCGGCTCGAGCGGGCTCCCCTTCAAAAGGATGATGCCATAGTCGGTCGGGTAGTAGCTCGGGCCGACCTCCTCCCACTGACCGCTGTCGGGGACGCCCGATTGATGGGCCAGGAAGTATGCGGCTGCTTCTAGGCCCTCATCGAAGACGGCTACGACGCGCCCGTCTGCCAGGTTGATGTAGTCCTGAGCGTTCGAGTTCGAGAGAACCTGAGTCACGCTAGACGGAGAACCGCAGTACTTCTTGCTGAGTGCCTGGATCTCGGCGATGTAGTCCGTGCCGACACCCGTGGCGACGGCTTTGCCGCAAAGGGACTTGAAGCTGGTGATGTGGTACTTGCTCGCGTCTGCCTTTGTGGTGAGCAGCGGGGTTCCGGTCCGGAAGTAGTCGATGTACTCGAACGTCCCCCGGCGAGCCGGTGCGTCGTACGCACCCGAGATCACGAACTGGGCGCGGTGCGCCTGCAGGCTCGTGAACAGGTCTGGGAACGAGACGTTGGTGAACTCGATCTTTACGCCGAGCACTCTTCCCAGAGCTTGTGCGATCTCAATGTCGATGCCGGTGGGGGTCTGCGTGCCGGGCTTGTAGAACTCCATCGGCACGTATGGGATGTTCACGTAGTCCTGCAGGACGTTCGTGGATCTCACGGAAGCGGGCAGCAACTTCCTTACCGAGGCGACGACCCCGCTTGTCGTCCTTGAGCTCCCGGTCGAGCTAGACGGCGTCTTTCCGCCAGTTGCAGCTGCGGGGCTCGAGCTGCTGCAGGCGGACGCGAGAAGGCAGAGGCTCCCTGCCGCGGCGATGACCCTCGTCGTGGTCAGCTTGCCCTTCAAAGTCCACGAGCGGTGTCGCGGCAGGTGAATGGTCATCTCCCCCTCCTCCAGCGCCCCTCAGGGCGCGCGCTGATCGGGATGTTCGACATTGGGGATTGGACGGCGCGCTCCGGCTAACCGACGGTGATGTGCTCGCGCCGGGCAGGGCCGTCAGAGTGTTCCTTCTGGTCCAGGTGGTACAGGTTGGCAGCGTTGTCGTGCAGCAGCTTCTTCAGGGTGGCATAGGGCAGATGGCCGAGGAGCCGATCGATGACCTGCTGGCTCTCGAGGTAGCAGCCCTCATCATGTGGCCAGTCGTTCGACCACATGAGACGGTCTTCGCCGATGTACTCGAGGCAGTGGATCGCGACCTGGTCCTCGATGAACGTGGCCCAACCCTGACGGTGGAAGTACTCGCTGGGCTTGAGCTCGAGCTTCACCAAACCGAAGCGCCGCCGCTTTTGCATTAGGTCGAGCTCCTGAAGTGCCCAGGGCAGCCAACCGGCCTCCGATTCCACGAGCGCGAAGCGCAGGTCGGGGTGCCGGTCAAGGACACCGGAACCGATGAGGTGCATCAACGGCGACATGGCCGAGGCCATGCACATGGTGGTGGTGCTGAGGCGTTCGTCGACCCTCTCGGCTCGGAATCTGGCCCGCCCGAGCTCCACGAGATCCTGGGGGATCACCCACAGGTTCCCAAAGTCGACGCCTTGAGCCGTGTTGCCGGTGAAGACGTGGAAGTTGATGACGAGATCCATCTCCTCGACAGCTGACCAGAAGGGTTCCCAGTCCTTGTGCCAGTACGGCAGCCAGGGCACGACCGGCGGCAGCATCACGCAGACGAATCCGAGTCCCTTGGCGCGACGGGCCTCGGCGACCGCGTCGAGCGGGTCGAGCGTCGACACGAGAGCAGACGGGGCGTAGCGGTCGCTCTCCGACTCGAGAAAGATCTCCGCACACAGGTCGTTGTACGCCCGACCCATCGCTAGCTGGTACTCGGGGTTGGGGTGGGCTCCGAGCGAGAGCAGCGAATGGGGGAAGACCACCTCGCCCCAGACACCGTCGAGCTCGAGCTCGGCCTTGCGCTTCTCGAGGACGCGACCGCCATCCGGGTCGTTCCGGAACTCCTTCACCGCTTCACGGGGATCTGTGCCCGGGCCTTCCATCTGGCCCTCGCTGAAGCTCTTGCTGATCGGGGCCATACCTGGAATGTCGATGTACTCCACCCCGTCGATCTCGATTACCTTCGACGCCAGCGGCCGCAGGTGCTCCGGCAAGCGATTGACAAAGTCCTGCGGAGGGTTGAGATGGCCGTCCGTGGAGATCACCCGGAAGTCCAAAGTCGAGGTCATGAGCTGGTAGTGCCCTCCTCTTGATCGCGCCTCGATGGATCGTCTGACGGCAACTGGCCGTCAGCAACGGTCCCCTGGGCTGTTGTCCTCCCCTGTCGTTCCAGAGCCGGCCATTTGCACCGCCTCGTGGAGATTGTCGGCAGTTTAGCGCTCTGGCGAGGGGTTGGCAAGACGTTTTTGCAGATTGCCAGCGGAGACGCCGGGAACTTAGCGAGGCACCTCAGCTCGTGGACGCTCGGGAGAGGCGCGGGAAGGTCCAGGAGGCGGGGAGCTTTTCGATGCGTACGTAGGGAAGGAGCTCGGCGCGGGCGATGCCATCAACGGCGCCGATAAGGTTGCTCACCCGTGTCAGGTCCTCCACCGACGCGCATGCCACCTCGGCGAGCGCAGTGTGGGGTCCGCTGACGCGGACCAGGATCTCGACCTCGGGAATCGAGGCCACCACGTCGAGTGCACCGCCGACCTTGCCCGCAGCGACGTCCAGGCAGACGAGAGCCATCGCAGAGCGATTCGTCGATACCCGGTTCACGACGGTCTCGGTCCGGATCGTGCCGGAGTCGAAGAGCGCCTGGCAGCGCCTCCTTACCATGGCATAGGGAGCCTTGACCGCGATAGCGAGGTCGGCGTAGGCCCTCCTCGGGTCGTCGATCAGGAGCCGGAGGAGGGCGATGTCGAGATTGTCCAGCTCGCGTCGCGGCGTCGAGGCAGAGGCTGAGTGCCCGGCGTAGTTGTTGCGCGTGCCGGTATCCCACTTGTGCACCTCAAGGTGCTTCCACACCTCGACCGAGTAGACGCTGTCGGAGGCTGTTGCGACGCCGCTTACAAAGTCCGCGATCGCGCCGTCGTCGGACGCGCTGATCTCACACAGGACGTTGTGCCGACCGAGCATGACAACGAGGAAGGTCACCTCGGCGTGCTGCGCCAGGTCGAGGCTGATCTC